>Ga0265797_10012494_pt1 | contig 10402 bp, 8 predicted proteins | sample P2T30metagenome_FD_192433 | JGI IMG/M metagenome (GOLD analysis project Ga0265797, IMG submission 192433) | Plant litter microbial communities from East Loma Ridge, Irvine, California - P2 T30 | ecosystem: Environmental > Terrestrial > Plant litter > Unclassified | place: USA: California... | reverse complement strand
AGAAGGGGAAGGCGTATGAGAAGGGGGGTAATGATGTGGAAATGGTGGTGGAGGAAGGCGAGGAAAAGGAAGTGGACGAGGGGGAGAAGAAGATTGCCGTTGTGGTTAGGTTGCAGCTTGCGAGTAGTCAGTATGCGACTATGGCGTTGAGGGAACTTATGAAGGCTGAGGGGGTTAGGGCGTATAAGCCTGAGTTTATGGGGGGACGGTGAGGGGAGATGGATAGTCTTGGTCTTTTGAATTAGATGCGTGAAGTTGAATATATTCCACTACTTCTGTGAGTCTTGTGCATTCTGACATGCTGCTTATCGCTCTTTTCCCTGACAAACAACTTATGACATATCCATCCATTCATTGATAATTCCATGTTCTTGTCCCGTCGTGCAATACTGCACTCCTAACGCAGGGTCCGAACAGCGCGCCAGACCCACACTGCCATTCGCCAGTCTGCACTCTCGCAGCTAGCATGCTGCAGATGATCAATAGACAGTAAGCCTACGCCATTTAGCCAGTCGGATCCGTGATTCCGTACGGCTGGCCACAAGAGCGAGTTCAGTCGCAGAGCTCAATATCACAGGACATTCCTCTGACGTTGAATCTCGGGCCACTGAAACCTCCCTTCGCGGATCATTGCGGGGAGCCATCATCGACAGGGATGCCGACGTGTATCCTTGCTTTCCCAATTACTGGAGCGGCCGTTTGGTTTGGTGAAACCGTAGGGCGGCATTGGGCGCTTGGCTGTGTAGCGATGTGAATCTGACTTTTGGTCCCGGTGATATGATGGGAGTTGAAATGGGTTCTGCGTTGAAACATGAGGGAGTGATGTACCTATGGGAAATGAATGGGATCAGGTACTGATCACGGAAAATAAGCAGTTTTCGTGGAGAATCAAAAATCACCTGAGAAGAGAATCGCCCTTGGTTCATTGCTGCGAACGTGTGTACCCTCTGTCCAAAGATAGTCGGAACATGCCCAGGGTAGTCAATCTGACCGGTTGCATGTGAACATACTGAGTGGGTTCATTGACTCCTATCGATCTTGATTGCGTTTACGGTGCGCACTTCACACGAGGTAAGTAATTCAGGAACGGACGGTTCGCTGCCTTGCAGGTCGCGCCTGGGCCTTGGTACCACTGGAGGTTATTTCCCTATGACGAGTGTTTGAGAGCGCGGAAAGTTCACGGACACTGACGTAGAGCCTGATGACTACATGTCTTCCCGGCGTTTATGAGGCTGTAGTATTGACAAAACGGCTATGGCGTGCAGAAATGAAAAGCGTGTGTGTCACGGCTTAAGTTATGATAATGGACACATCTCATTCATGAAGATTGCGTGAAATTGAAGGTGGCATGGTGACAGAAGGGTCAGATCGATGCAGGAATCAACCCTTGCTGTACATCACGTGGGGATCGTCGCAGGAAGCGGGAGTGAAGGCCAAGAAGTGTTGATGATCTGGGTTGCGGATAGCCGTTTCGACGATCAGACGATAGGCTTTTTGGCTTGTGACGGGGTCAATCTTGGGACGGACGTCTTTCACTTGAAAATTCCCCGCCGTCGCTAAGAAAGCGCTTGTCTAAGCCCCATCAAGCAAGCGCGAAACAAGGCGTTGAGCATCGAGAGCCAACCTCTAGAACCACCACCCTTCTTCCGCCACACACTTTCACGGCTCTCAGTTTCGAAACAGTGAGGGCAGTCACTCCTGCAGTTACGCGATGGCTGCGTGCCGACATTGGCTGGGGCGCGGTCAGGGGCCACTTTGCTCTGCTCCACTCACTGGACACTTCAAACTAACCTCCGGGTTGCACAACGGCTGGGATCTGGACAGGCGCGACTGCGAGTACTGTCTTGCAAACGCAGCTGGACGCGATCGAAGGCCTTGGAATGGGCCTTAAAGGTGAGAGCCGCGCAGGTCCAGAGCCGCCATCACTCACAGTGACACACACTCTCTCACTCACTCACTCGTGACAAGCCAGACTTGGTCGACGTTCCTTTTCTACTCACTCCTTTGTGTACATCGTGCAGGGTCACTTTTCTTCTTTCAAGCTCCCTTGTGACGTCTTTGAGTTGACCTCACAGCGCCATTGTCCGAATCGAGCATACACTGTGCCAAAACAGTGCGAACATCACTGATCAAGTGAGAAAAATTGTTTCTGGTCACTTCAGCAGTCCCGAGATTCTGCCTGTCCTTACCTTGATAACCCACACATTCTCTTGTTCATTACGACCCGATCACGCTCTTTACGAATATCACAGCCACGACATACAATGTTCACCAACGCTATCTTCCTGCTCGCCCTGGTCGGCGCAGCGCAAGCACACATGAGTCTCTTCTATCCTCCTCCTCTCGGTGGTGCTCCCTCCATCAACACACAATCTACTGGTAGTCTCGACAAGGAATTCAACTTCCCTCTCGGTTGCTGTGGTTCCTCTGGCGGTCCAACGAAGCCTAGCCCTGGCATATGCCGTGGTCACCTCGACAAATTCGACACAGAGACCGCACAAGTCACATGGAAGTCTGGTGAAGACGCCCACTTCCAGCTAACGGACTTTACTTACGACCCCGATGCGGTCGGCTCTACGCACAGCGGCGGTTCTTGCCAGGTTGGATTCTCAGTCGATAAGGGCATCACTTGGAAGGTCGCCGCGTCCTACCATGGTGCTTGTCCGAAGCATACTGAGGATGGCTCACCAGAGGCTCAAACCTTCGACTTCAAGATCCCTACTGGTATTCCGGAGGGTCCGGCAATCTTTTTGTGGATCTGGCTTAATCGTGAACATGAAGCGTTCTCCAATTGCGCCAAGGTCAACATTGTATCTGGCTCGGGAAGCTCGCCTCCTGCTCAGCCGTCGACTCCAGCTCAGCCGAAGCCATCTCAGTATCCCGCAATGCCACAGCCACCAGCTCAGTCATCCAGCAAGCCAAATTTTCCTGCCCCAGCTCCCCAGTCTTCAACCAAGCCAAGCCCACCAGCCCCGTCTCCCTCCAAGCAACCAACCAACGATAACCCAAAGTACGGCGAGCGCCCACACCCCGACGTCAACTCCGGCGATCGCAAATACAACGTCGACGACTGGACCTGCATCTGCGGCCAAGGCCCAACCAACTCACGCTGCTTCTGCTGGGGTGACGAAGTCGACGCCCCACCCGAGAAGCGCGCCACAGTCGAAAAGAAAGCACTCCGTATGCACCGTCGCTCTCTCTACAAGCGCGTCGACAGCTGTGACTGGGCCTCTGCCCCGGCCATGGAGACCTCGTACTACACCTCCGACGCCAAGTGCGCACCAAACGCGAAGATCAATATGCCCGAGAGCGATGATTTTGAGATTAGCTGGGACGTCAAGTGTGGTGTTGTTCAGGGTGATGGCGAGTATCCGCTTAAGTTGATGCAGTGTGGTATGTATGGGGCTTGAGCTGTGCTACCTACTAGCTGGCTAGGCGACCTTTCACTTCACTTCTTGTTACATATCTTTGGTTTTGGTATTTGTTCGCTTCTTAACGCTGCTTAGCTTGCGTCTTGCAGTTTCTTGTTTCGGAGTCTGTGAGTCAGATGCGTTTTGTGGAGGAGGGGTTTCGAGAGATTCACAGTTTGGTTTGGGGCTACATTGGGTGGAAGAATGTGATGCGATGTACGAATGGATGAATACATTTGAACTAAAGCTGATACTCAACCCCCATGTTTCGATGTGATTGATGCCTCAGCGTGCGATGCTGTGATATGCGGCAGTGACTAAAGGAAGTGTGGTACATGAACGTAGCTCGCTCCTGATATCTAGAGCTTTTTACCCCTTCGGGATGCGCTCGTTCGTCGTTCGTAGACCCAAGCGTTTCACCAAGCCTTGCGTCTTGCGACCCTCGTCACTGCAAGCTAGTCTAGGTCTTTTCTCATGCTGTGAGCTCAAAGTTGCCTGGCCGGGCTGGCCCTCAACCACTCTCAGCTTGACAAACGTCGACTCAACCACCGCAACATTCAGCCCTCGACCACGGAGAATCCTCGCACACTCAGCCAATCGACCTCACCATGAAGCGCAATGTACGTAAGCTCAAAGCCAACTCTGCTGGCATCGAGAACCCTGCAACAATTCCACACCACGACACTGAGACACGCCAGTATCTCCCTCTACATACCGAGCTTCTGCACCAAGTCTGCAGCAAGCTTACAACAAGCGAAGTCGGTGTCTTTCGCCTCGCATGCAAGTCATTCGCAGCCATTGGAGAAGAACATCTCGTAGAAGAGCTGTGCTTCTTCTTCCATCCACGCAGCATCGCCAAAGTTATTGAGGTATCTCAGTCCGCCCACGCAACTCATGTCAAGACACTAGTCTTTGAAGACGTGCAAATCACGTCCTGGGACCAGATGCATCATCGACTAGAAGTGCGCTTTCCACGTAAGAACCGCGAACCAAATCCGCTACAGTCTGCATCGAGCGATCATGATGCGGTCCAGCAAACATACTGCGAAAATGATCTGGGCGAGCTGCTTGGGGATGCTGTGCTACGATTCAGTAATCTCAAGGGCATCCACTCACATGCTGGGTTCAAGGACCCTCGTCCGGTGGTACCTATTATCTCTCTCAAAGTCTTGCTTCAGTCGCGGCAGCAGTCACTTCACCGGTTAGCGAAGCTGCTGTGGGATGATCGCGCGTCTCTGCGTATCTGGAGCTTTCCTGACCCATACGAGGACCCAGAGGAAGTGACGGACGTAGATGATCATATTTGCTCGTACTGGCAACTGGCGAAGCGTGCATTCAAAGTCGAGGGCAATCAGCCAGACGCTGCGGCAGTACTGCCGAAGTTGAGAACTCTTGGGATACCCGCCGCGACCGGGGACGGCTTGATCCAGCAAGATATATACAACGCCCTTGACTGTGATAATATCTTGAAGCATGTCGTCTTACACTACGACGCCACAACCTGAAGACGATGATGACTGGATGCACCCGAGTGTCATAGAGGCATTTCTTAATGTCTGCAGGACGCACAAATGAGGTTCTCGGTTCACAAAACCAGCACTCAAGCAGGGCGTTCATGTAAACTGGATTGACGATGATGAAGGTACGGAGGTAGAAGACGAAGATGAGGGTAAAGCGGAATTGGCGCGCTATCAGAATCTGTTCTCGGTTGACTGAGTTGGTGGCACTGGAAAAGCAAGTTGGAGGCGGACATGACATGGCCTACATAGGTGATCGAACAAGGAGGGAACGCTGGATGTTCAGATCATAGCTGAAGTCTCTCAAACCATAAGGGATGGATGAAGATAGAGATGTACTGTGTGTCGAGAGAGATCAGAAGAGTGGCATGGAATCTCGTGATGCATCTGTTGGTGTTTGATGTTTGGACCCCTGACATCATCTAGGCTAAACCTCACCGAGGCGGCGCTATCAGTCGAATTGGAGGACGCGGCACACTCCAAGGCTCCACCAACCCCTCATACTGGCTATGATATGAGTCGGTGTGGGTTCACAGCCAGACTCCTGCTGGCAAGGCGGGTTACATGCGTCGTCCACCTGACCCACGTGCTGTTCTGCTCCCTCTAGCACCGAACGCTTCCCCTCGCGGCAGAGCCCGCCAACTGCATCGCTTGCGCTCGACGATTCTCGCACTGTTGTAGACCCACCGTTAAATGGCTTTACAATACCTCTCGGACAGGAATGGATGGCTATCTTTCAACCACAGCACTCCGGTGTTGTACATCACATCAGAAGATGAAGAGTTCGATGTCGAAACGATGCGCGCGTGGCGCGACGAAGGCTTCATTGTGAAATACGTGCCCATGGGCAAGGGAGGGAAGCAATATGTGCAGACCCTCTACAAGCTGGGCGACAGTATGGGCATAGGAGAGCGCTTCGCAATCGTAGGTATATTGCCCTTTCTTTGCTCGAGGCCGTCCATACTCTTTCCGCGGCGCACCTCAGATTCTCACGCTGTATACTGGAGGCTGACAGAGAGCACTAGCCTTTGGCGACGCAGCTGCAGTTTGCCTAGATGTCTTCTCCGAGCCGAAGACCGCTACATCGAAGCTCTGCTCCTTGGTCGCGTATTACCCAACGTCCATCCCAGATACGCGCCACCGCTTCACCGCCTCCTTTCGAGTCCTCGTACACCTGGCGCAAGGCACGGCTGGCGATGAGGAAGTTGGCGTCACGCGACGGCCAGAGGTGTTGGGCATACAAGGGAAGCGACGAACGGTCCAGAAGCGCATCACAACGGGTATTGGAGCAGGAAACCAGCAGAGCAAAGTCACATACCCCATTTTCACGTACGAAGGTGTAGATCCAGGGTTCGCTGAGCGCGATCTGGACGAATACGATGCAGTCGCAGATGCGATCGCATGGGCGCGAAGTCTAAGTATGGTGCGCAGGGGCTTTGGCGCAGAAGTCGATCTCGAAAAGATATGGGACGAGAATGAAGAGCGTACGATGCAGCAACATCACTAGCAGATATCAGAAGCTGACAACAATCAGAGAAGTACCGCGGTAAGGACGTCAACAAGCTCCTTGAAACCTATGTCAAAGAGCCCAAACCTTTCGTAAATTTCACGCCAACCATGACCGGCGGCCACGGCCACGCAGAACTCCGCCGATTCTACCGCGATTACTTCCTCAAGGACGCGCCGCCTACAATGCACATGCGCCTGATCTCTCGTACGATTGGCGTCGACAAAATCGTCGACGAGCTATACATACAGTTCAAGCACACTTGCCAAATTCCCTGGATTCTGCCTGGTGTGGCACCTACAAACCAAAAGGTCGAAATCGTGGTAGTGAGCATTGTCGCATTCAGGGCTGGCAAAGTCTGGGCAGAGAGGATATATTGGGATCAGGCGAGCGTGCTGTTTCAGGTTGGACTACTGGATCCGGATGAGGTGCCTGAGGAGGCGAAGAAGAATGGTCTTGAGATGCTACCTGTTAGTGGGAGTGAAGCTGCGAGGAAGGTCATGGACGTAGAGGCTGAGGATGCGAATGATATGATTGAGGACTGGTAAAGAGGGGTTGGCAGAGGAGATCGTGACGAATTTCGATGAGTGTTTTGGATCACTGTTCCTGATTTACGCTGTTATATCTTTCGTAATCTAGTGCTGACATAGTACTAGACGAGGTATCAACTCCAGATTTTGCACTTTCGGCGATTCTAAATCTCAACATCATGGATTCACCCAATGCGCTCGCTACTGGGTGCTTGACATTGAGTCATGATCTATGTATTCTCATCTATTGTCCATGTCACGTTTATTCCATCTGAATTTTGCTGTTCTGCGCTATTTCAAATGCTCCTCCATGCTCCTTGAAAGCCACGTCTGTTGACTAGAATCGCTCATTACTATAGCACAGGAAGGTGAAGCTACGGCTCCGTCCACTACGCTGCCGATCATCCACACTACCACCTGATTCGAGGCGCTGGTACCCGCCGTTCACACGAGACGAACCAAAGCCCATAAAGCTTGATCGCGATCGAGACTTCTTGGTCAGTACGCGCGGTGCCTCACGCAGACCATCATCACGGCGAAAGACGTTGCGGATGCCATCGCAGATACCTTTGATGAGTGCAACGACCGGCTTGTCTGGTCGCTGCCGCTCAATCGCTTCCTCGTCGTCGCCTCCCTGCCAGAGCGCGGCGACGGTCACGTTCGACACCTTCATCTTCCTAAAGTCGTCCCGCTCGCTAGCATCCATCCAGCGCATGCGATCCTTGACACGCTGCGCCGCGATGAAGAACTCGTCTGACGATTCGGCGGACACCAACCACTGCTCACCGAGTGCATCTGTGATGACTGCATCCACGCTGCTATCCACCAGCGCCATCGTCAGGACACGCAAGATCGATGCATTCTCTGGCGTGGGATCTGCAACGGCGCTGTTGATCATGTCAAAACCAAGCACATGGTACAGATTCGGGATCTGGTCGTAACAACCCTGAACCACTTCCTTCTCCATCGGCATCAGCGGAACCAGCATCACCATTGTCATGACACACTGCATGAGGCGGCGCGTTAGGAGAATAGCCATTTGGTTACCCTCCAGCGAGCGCTTGAGAAGGTGCTTGTAGTCCGGTCGATCGACGACATCCGCGTAGTATACGACACCTTGGAGTAGCTCGATCAAGATGGTTCGAGCTTGGGCGTCGATCTCGGGCGTGATGAGGTTGTCGGCTGCAATGTACATTGGGACCAGCTCACGGGAGACGCGCTTCCAGAGATGGCGGTTGAAGAATGAGGCGTGGTAGAGGGCGTTGAGGAAGTCGTCATGCATCTCGTGGGTCTGGATGTCGATTTCTTGGAGGGTTGGGCCGTGAGCACCAGTTGCTGGAAAGGCATTGGTGGGTTGGTCGGGCTGTCCCTGTGGTTCTGCTTGGCTGACTTCGTCTCCGAAGAGAGGGACACGGCAGGTAGGGCACTTGTCCCGCTGGTCGTTGTTTGATCGAAGCCATGCCTCCAGGCACTTCTTGCCCACCACATGGCGACAATTATCGAGGGCTATGGCTGGATGGTTTTCCGAAAACGTGTCCCAGCAGATCACACATTCGTTGTCTATGTCTTCGAGATCAAGGAGATCCTCCCGGTAGTTTGATGTGCTCTCCATTGTGAGTTGCGTGGATAGTTTGAGAGTCTTGGTTGTGATAAGTAGAGGTGTGTGGATGATGTTAGATATAGTGATGGGAAAATCATGTTTATATGGCAATAGGGGAGTGTGGTGAAAGACTAGGCACCACATCGAGTGAAGCTCAATTGCTCACGCGCCTCTTTGCCTCCTCAAAAGCATAGTGCTTGTATAATTAACGAACGACCTTCAGGTGACACATTCACACTCGACACATACGATTCAAATGTTGGTACGCAATGCATATTCGATGCGATCTGGGGTTGATTTCGATATACAAAAGCAAAGTAAAACGACACGCGAATATGTGCTATCAAAGGATGACAAGGTTGGTACCTTAGCCTGCAATCATCGATCTATATGACTGTGAGCCCATGCATGTATCGACGCGAGCATAACAGCCTACAAAGTATGCTAGACAACTGAAGTGTTGTCAGCTTAACATGAACACGGCCCATCCACCAGCCGACACAGTCCACTACAATCGCCAGACGACTGAACCAACCCCATTGTGTGCGCCGACCAGTCAACAGCAAGCTCATCATCTTCCGCCTCCGAGTCATCATCACAAGCTGCAGACTTGACAGTAGTGCCCTCAACCTGTCCTAAAACGACTCGCTCAACATAGCAGCCTTCTTGATCATCGGTCGGAAACGACTCGAAATTCTCACAATCATCTGCCTTGTTATTATCCTCAAATGGATCTTCCAGCTTCTTGTGTTGCCAAAGATCCATAAGAATATCTCGATTAACCCGAAGTTTCTTTATAGCAGTCAGGCACTCGTCGCTCTGATCAAGCAGCTTGATCTTGAGACCCTGCATCTTCAACAAAGTGCGCGTGCAAAGCTGCGCGGGAACACACCACTGCGGACCAAGGATGAAGTCCAGATCCTCGGCCGAGTAGTCGGGTAGAGCCGCCGCGAGGCACTCCAAGATTGGATCATACTGTGGATCCGGAACTGTGTCTTCGAAAGCGTGCGACACAATAGCCCAGGACAACTGTTCCTCGGGCTGTAATGTGTCAGCGATGTCCACGAAGATCGAGAGTCGCTTCTTGCCTTGTTTCGTAGAAATTATGGTTGTGAGCAGCAACATTGTGTGCACGAGTTGATGTAAGCGCTGTACCCGGTCGGGCAGCGCTTCTAGACTCAATTCGTGGCAACACTCGCCCATAATCAGGTCCGCGCGGTCGTCGAAATGTGTTCCGCGCAACGTGTCGAGGAGAAGAGAGCATGTCGCTTCTTCAATGTCTGGTGTGATGCGTTTGCCGCTTTCCTTGTAGAGGTAGAAGAGCGCATGGGAGACGCGGTACCAGAGCTGTTCGAGGAAGGTAGGGAAGGTAGGGAAGGTAGGGAAGCTCTTGACGTGCGTCCAGGGCGCTTCCTGTTCGTCAGCGAAGCTGTGAGACTGCATGGGTGCCGTGGGGTATGAAGCAGGAGTCATGACTGCGGTGTACTGAACACAACCTTTCTCGTGCGAACGAGGATGAAGTGTAGAATGCGCAGATAAAAGTTTATGGAAGGGTAGGATGCAGTATAAGTACTGCGAGTAAGAAGCATGTACCCTGACTATGAAGCAGTTGCAAATGGAATGCGAGACTAATATCGCGTCGACGTTGTGTAATCACAGCAAAATGGCAGCACGGGACTGTGAGGCTCTAGAATATGGAGTGATTGTATAGGAAATCTATGTACGAAGATAACAGCTCGACATGCAAGACTCTCATCAGAGTTCATGAGAAAGACCGTGACCCGTGCATACATAACCCGTGAAGATCGGAGAAAAGACCGTATGATCGTGCTTAGGTG
>Ga0265797_10012493_pt1 | contig 10402 bp, 15 predicted proteins | sample P2T30metagenome_FD_192433 | JGI IMG/M metagenome (GOLD analysis project Ga0265797, IMG submission 192433) | Plant litter microbial communities from East Loma Ridge, Irvine, California - P2 T30 | ecosystem: Environmental > Terrestrial > Plant litter > Unclassified | place: USA: California... | reverse complement strand
TCGTCATGTGAAGTTGCGATCACCGCTTTGTACACGCGCTGACCGCACGTGCAGCCGAGTGCATCTACTCGCGCCGCTGGACGCCCGCCCGCCCAACCTCGTCCTCGTCCAAAGCCGCCGCCCGCCCGCCGTCTGGCGCCTCCATTGCGAGCAATGGCGATGTGGTCGCTGCCGTCCGCAAGGGCATGTCGCATTCCGACGACGAGAAGCTCGTCTTTGGCCTCGTCTTCTCCCTCCGTAACCTCGTCACCAAGCTAGGTGGTGCCGACGACACGTTCCTCTCCTATCGCACCGGCGAGTACAAGCTGCATTACTACGAGACGCCTACGCGCATGAAGTTTGTCATGCTCACGGATACAAAGGTTATCAACCTAAGACAGTATTTGCACCAGATCTGGGCGAATCTGTATGTGGAATACGTGGTCAAGAACCCGCTTGCGCCGACGGAGCACCCGGGCGGCATTGGCGTTGCGAATGAGCTGTTCGAGCGGGGGTTGGAGGCCTTCATCACCGCGGTCCTGCCAGTATGAACACAATACCTTGATTGGACAAACAATAGCAAGAGCAGCTTCGGGTACAAACTGATGGCACACAGCGCATGGAGGTCTAGGAAGGCTGCCAAGCGTGTTCAGATAATATAGCTCTAGAACCCTGAACAACGGCCACCCCTCACGCGAAAATGCGAGAACATCTGCACGCAAGCAACCCACAAAAGAGCTCTGCGGTCTTCACATGGCTACCGGCCGAACGAACGAACCACCGACATACACACAAGCTTCGAGCACACCGGGAGCAGCCGAGCTACCATGCATCCCCGACGCTCCCCGCCCCACATTCATGTACACAGCCTCATTCCAAGGCTAAACTACATGGCGCTATCTACACAGCTCCACGAGCTTAGCTTAAGCAGGCATGTCCTCCGCAGCGAGCTTGCAGTGGGGTGGAAAAGGATGATAGCTGGATAGCAAATGAACATACTATATTCCATACACATCCAATTTCAACTTGTTCCATCGACCTCCCGCATGTCGATTTTGAAGCCGACGCAAACTCAAGTTCAGAGTGTATACCATGGGAGGGTTTCTCCTACTAGGCTGGCATAACGTGGTTGAGCAGACGAAAGAGTGGCTTTGATGGCTTTCAGGAAACGTGACGTTGATCGATCGGGAGAAGGACATGTCATGCAACACCACAGTTTTTTACAGTCGTTCTTCTCATGCGTCACTCTCTGCTCTTTTTCGGATCTGGGAGGTTAGAAGTTGGGAAGGAGGTGACGGCAGGACTTTCATTTGGCGAAGGTGAGGACACTTGAGTGCTGGTCATCACACCGGAATTCCATGTTTTTGGAGGAAGAAGAAACGCAGCCATTCCTGTCTTTCTTGGCTTTTTTTAAGTTTGTACTTGAAGCAGTGGAGAGGAGGAACAGACGTTAATTAGTATTTTCTGGCTTTTTGTAATCTTCTAGGAATACAGCCTAGCGAAGAGCGTCGATCTTTTGGAGATGAAGAGACGAGGAGGCGACCACAGCTCTTTCGTCGCAAGATACCCAATCGCTTTCGAAGCTCGGTCATCAGTTGGATCCACAGTGTTTTAGAAAGAGAGGAGGGAACAGTCAGTCATGTATCACCAATTCTTTTATTTTGGTTTTTTGAATATCGTCAGAAGATGTGCGGAGGAGAGAGGATTATGTACCACCGACGAGAGCTTTTATGATAGTTTGAGTGGGGCTGGAAAAGACATCTATTTTCGAAGGTGGGGAGTGCGAGGAGAAGACCAGAACTTCTCATATGCGTTTTGATAGTCCATTTCAGAGCAAACCATCGGGTTTTTCTATACTAGTTTTGGGAGGAGGGAGGAGAAAGTCATGCCCATATTTTCTGATGCTTTTGGGATGTTGGTAGGAGGAGTGCGGAGGAGGGACGGACATCCAAATCGCTTCTCCATACTTGTGATTGTAGTCGAGTAAAGTCGGGAAATAAAGACATCTTATTGTACGTGGTCTTGTTGTGACAGAGACAGCGGTGCTCTCGTGATCTTGAATGCGCAATGGTTTCGAGGGCGGCCCAGGTCGTCATGAGAAGACACCCAATAGACTTTTGAGAGACAGGGGGGAACAAGGACAGCCATCAACTTGAAGTTGACCGGTTTTGGAGTCCCGAAGGAAGAAGTGTGGAATGAAAGAGGAGAGGAGAGGTGGCAGGAGAGTGTTTATATACACCCGCCAAAAGCCCACGCGATGTTCATAGCCTTTCGAAATTTTCTTTTCGTGCCCGCATGTAAGCATAGTATATGCATTGTTTAGTAGGTGGGAGCAAGAAGCCGGTCTTTCTCATGTTGGTCTCCATGCCGATGTTCAGATGCTGATCATCCAAGAGTCCGTCTACATTTTCGGAGGAAGGGAAAGAGGCGCACAGTCATAGGATCGTGATCTCGACTTTTAGGAGTACTGAGAAAGAATCTTGGGGTATGCGAGAAGAAGATGAGCCGCCGAAGGTGTTTATATACATCCGCCGAGTACCCACGTCGTCCCCATCGCGGAAGATCATACTGCCTTTCGGAGTTGAAAGTTTTGGAAACAGAAGCGAGAGGGCGGTATTTCTCATGCCAGAGCCGCAGATACTTTTTTGGAGTCAACCATGTGTTCATGTGATTGAATTTTGAAAGACTGGCACAGCCATCGCTCGTATTTCTCTACCTTTTAGTAAGCACAAGCAGGAGGTAAGGATAGGTGTAGTGGAGAGCACGTGTCGACAAAGGACTTTATATGCGTGCTCAGCGCAGACCAACTCAGTGCTCATGGAAATGAGGGAAGACATTTTTGCTCCCGCATAGCCAAAAAGGTGGGCGTTTGGAGATGTTGAGAAGTAGGAGTCGATCTCACTCATGCGCGACGGTAATTGTGCTTTGTGTGCCGATCATGTCCGGTACAAGCTCAATTTTTGGGAGGCGGGCACAGCCATCAAGCAGTACAAGCCTCTTTTTGGTATAATCGAGGAAGATGAGTGGAGAGGTGTAGTTAAGAAGATAAGTCGCACAACAGATCTTATATACCCGGCAGACGCGTCACTTCTCAGTGCTCATAGTCATATCTTCTTGTTCTTTTGGTTCTCACATCCATTACTTGGTCATCCACTTCGGTAATTTAGAACCAGTCGCCCACGTCATGCATTCGGCTCTCATGGTTATGTTTCGGATTCCGATCATAGGCGCTCAGTATTGCTGTTTTTGGGAGAGGAACAACGCAGCCATAGCGCAGAATATGCCAGATTTTGGTGTTCCGACCAGAGAAGTACAGAAAGTTGTGGAAAGAGGAAGTCAGGCTTCAGAACAGTGTGTATGTACAAAGAGCTCGAAGCCCTTTGATACCCATAGGCACACTTGATGCTCGTTTCAGCACATCGTGAACTGGGATCGGCATTTTGGATTCGCGACTATTGTCGAGCAGAAGCTCGGTCTCGCTCATGGACCGATCTTCCGCTGGTTTTGAAGTTCAGTCATGGTGAGATGGAGCGACTTTTTGGAGGAGAAGAACACAACCATACGTGCGGTTGTGTTCATTTTTGGATTAACGCAGTGAGAATTGCGAATGTTTCTGAGAAGAACAAGAAGAGCCGTCGATCTTGCATTTTATAGGAGGACGGCACTATATCCATCGCGAAAAACACCATCGATTTCCGCATATAGAAGCCTGCATTGCGGCTTTTTGTATTTGCATGCGACAGGGTGCTTTTGCTTGTGAGATCATCTTTTCTATGCTTCGACGATCGTCATACGTCTGGCACCATGCCTTTTTGGAGAGAAGAGAACAGACATATATCGAATGCTTCGTGTTTTGGATGATAGAAAGAAGAAGTGTAGAGGAGAAGAGAGGCCAGGAATTGACGTTTTATACACGGGATGCGTGGCACCATCATTTACAACAATACCAACTTCTGGACATCAAAACCTTTTTCTATTTGTTCTAGACTCTCAGGCGAGAGAGCGTTTCTGCTCATGAAGTTGTTCTCAGTCATGTTTTGGCGCTTGTCGCGACAATGTCAGACGGTGTCTTCCGGCGAAGAGAAAAGGACAAGCATGACGTCGTAATGGTATACTTTTGGTATCTAGGAAGGAGAAGTACGGAGCAGAGAGGAAGTCGGAAGCTGTAGTTGATATGCGCAGGATGTGTGAAGCCATTGCGAAGGTCAGGATCTTCTTCTGCACATCACAATGCAGGCATGTTTTTTGAGATTTCGAGCAAGACGTCAGTCTCACTCATAAGAGAGTCGTACTCTAGTTTTGAATAATGTCTTATTGCCGGTAAATGATAGGCTGACAGGGAGAAAGCAGCCATCAATGGGATCTTCCCAAATTTTGGTTCTCGATATCTCGTGAGAAGGGTTGTAGAGAAGAAGTGATAGGATTGTAATGAGGGTTTTATATGCGCGTATAGCGAAGACTCTCACCGAGCTCATACCAACAGCAATCTGCACTTCTCGCACATGGTCGTCGCCTTGGGTATTTTGAGCTGACTGATGGCAACTCGGTCTTGCTTATTCTCACAATATACGCATGCTTTGAGCTCTCGCCTTGGGTCAGGCAGTGTGAATTTTTTGGAAAGCAGAAAGCAGACATGTCAGTGAGCTCGTAATTGTTGAGTATAGCTCTAAGAAACGTAGGGAAGAACGAGTCTTGCAGCTCGCGCATCATGTAAGTTGGCAGGAGAAGGACGACGAGCAGGTGTTTACTAGCAGACCTCGAGATGTAGGCTCTCTGCACATGTCTAGCTCCTCTGTGCATTTTCGGATGTACCGGCGGGAAGTCTCTCTTTCTCATGAAATAGAGTCCTCCTCTTTTCGAACTCTCGGCATCTCAAACGATGTTTGCAGTTTCGAGAGAACATAGAACAGCTATGTCAGAGCGTCTAGCCAGTTTGGAGACCTGTCGAGGAAAGTGTGGAGTGAGGGTATGCAGCTGCAGGGTGTGATTTGTACACGCCGGCGAGAACGGGAAGAGCACAGAGTGCTCATGTAAGCCAAGTAAGAAGACTTCAACATGCAGTACCTCTGTGCATCTTTTTTGGAGTTCCCAGCGACATAAAATGGATCGATCTTCTCTTTTAGACCAGGAACTTCCAGTTTCTCGTCATCCCGGTCTCAAGAGACTGTTTCGAAGACAAAAGACAGTCATGGACGTAGGGGCCTTGTATTTCAGATATCTCTTGGGAATAATGGAGCGCATGAAAGAGGAAGATTGGGTAGCAGAAGGCCGTGGTTTATATAAGCCAACAGCTACGAAGCACGAGCACCCATAGCATAGTCGACTTCGGGTTCCGTTCATGCCTCGGTCACCCAGGTATTTCGTATGTTCCAGAGAAGGGGTCTGCTTATCCATGATATCTATTTACTTCTTTTTTGGACACAAATGACATCCCGGAACAACATTTTTCGAGGCTCTCTCGCAGCCATAGGTGAAGTCGCTGGGGGTTTCGACAAAACTGGAGGAAGTGGATGATTGAAAGAGAAGGACAAGTTCGGCGGTCATAGTTTATATACGCCGGTGAGGAAGCCTCAACGACCATGGCAAGTAGATGTGTACTTTTCCCTCGTGTTTGCCGAGTACTTCGCCGAGTTGTACGGAAGTGTTGGTGACAGGCTGGCCTTTCTCATGATGTTTTACGCTGGGCATTTGGGACTCTCTTCATGCCAAAGTACCACTGGGCAATTTAGAAGACGAGGAACAGCCATGTCATGATGTACATCGTGTTTTGGCAATGTTCTAAAGGATAAGTGGAATGCAGCGTGTCGTCGAAGAAAGCGAGGAAGTGGCTGGTATGTATACTCGAGGGCCCAGACTGAGTGCTCCTCCATGGCTGTGCAATGTAGATTTTTTTAACACTGGGAGAAGAGCCTTGTACCGAATTCACAAGTCTTGGAGAAGCGCCCATGATCAGATTCCAGCAGACCTTTTTGCGAGCACGGACACAGAACTTCATAGTTGTGGTTTCCAACTTCGAGGAAGACACATAGGGCTTGACACTCTAGTTTTCTAGGCGCACAAACAACAACAAAAAAGGTCCCTGTTTTTGATTATTTTGATATCGAGGGCGCGGCAATATCTCCTGAGGTTGGAGAAAGAGAGAACGAACATTTCAGGTTCACCGGGACATTTGTAAGGTCACAGACATGAGGCGTACTTGGTCTTTGTTTGGTGTGTAAGAAAGACAAAGTGAATGATGAGATCTCAGAAGAGAAGCAAGAGAGTGGTATCTTTATAGCTCTCACTTGAGCAGGCGCACTGGCGTCACGTAGTCTGCGCTGCAAGTTGAACATGCAACAGAGACATCGCGGCCGAGAGAGCAAAGAACAGCATGGAACGGGGGTTTGCTGTCTTCAGAGCTCGCGCATGGCTTCTTTTGCGCCATCTTTGTTGACGAATACAGAGTTCCAAGGTTGTCAGACAAAAGGCCGGAAAGAGGACAGGAACATGCATCCGCTTCATAGTTCTTTTGGGAAGACTCAGAGATCATTCCATTGTTCAATTGACCTTTTGAAGAATGGGGAAAGGTGAGAATTTTGGGAGATAAGACATTCGAGGGAGAAAGTAGAGACTTATAAGCTGTTGCCAAGCATCCCCAGTGCCCGCGCATCACAAGGAGGACATGACACTTTCGATATCTACGCAGCCATGCGCAATGATAGTTTCGGAGTTTAAGGAGGAGATAGGAACATATTCGATATCCTGTTTCGGTTACAAAGTCACACACATGAAAATGCATGACGTAGGTTTTGGTATGTGAAGACATGTAGTCGTGACAACAGAGTCTCGGGAAGCCACAGCACATGCGCCCAATCGAGGTTCTTTTTGTGAAGACGGCAACATCGTAAACTCGAGTGTGATTTTCATTTGACAAGACGGGTTCGTATCGTCAAAGCAGCGAACAAGCCCGCGAAGAAGGCAGAGACATGTCATACCTGTCTACTGTATTTGGAGAAGCACAAACATAAGTCGGTAATCTCAATTTCGGAGTATAGAGAAGACGATGTTGATGAAGAAATCAGGCTGCTAGAACCGAGATTTATGTGCACCAGGGAGCCAGGAGAGCTCAGCATATGTGTGTCCAGATTTACTTTTTCGCAAGACAGAGCGAGTATTTCGTCATAGTTGTTGGCTTTCGAAAGCAAGACCATCGCTGCATCACTATGGAGTTTTGGTAGAAAAGGATGTAGCATTAACGAAGGAAGCAGAGGGTCAGTAGCGAACTGGACATGTATTGCGATACCAGAGACCCCTTGTGCATGAAGGTCCCGCATTGGTGATTTTCGAAGAGAGGAGGACATCGCATCGAATCCGTAGACTTTCAGGAACGCGAACATTACTTCCTTCCCATTATGTTTCCTGGTCAATGAAGGAAGCGTTGTTGGAGAAGGAAGCAACGTTCGAGGCGGTGATTTAAATGAATGGAAAGACCGGAAGAGCCTTGCACGTGCCAGGCTTTGAGTGGTGTTTCTTGGAAGAGAGACCAGCATACCACATAATAATTCGTCGTTTTAAGGAGCGCAAACATGTAGAACTCAATGTGTCGTTCTTATGTTAGACAGAATTACTGTTGATGAATACGACAAGAAGCTAGACGATGGCTTTATATCGACAGCAGAGCCCGGAGAACACCGCATAAGCGGCTGTACGTATTCTTTGGAAGAAAGAACCATGTAACATCGATGCCAATTCTGGAAACACAAACATACGCGTAACGATGTTGTGTTTTGGTAAATGAGGTATGCTTTGTTGGAAAAGGAAGGAACTATAGACGTCGTAGCTTTATATCGAAAGCGCAGCCAGGAGAGCACCACATTGGCGGTTGCCTTTTTGTTTTAGAAGACAGGAACATGTCGGACACAGCGACCAAGTTTGGAGAAACAGACATGCAACAGTTCGTCTCTGTATTTGGTCATAAGAGCGTGCTTTGTTGGAGGTTGAAGGAAGATTCGCGACTGATGCTTTATATCGACAGCAGAGCCTGGAAAGCGCCGCCATGCGGTTGGTGTCCGTATTCTTGGAACAGAGGAACATCCCATAAGAGTGAGGCGATTTTGGAGACACAGACATGGGATAGTGTTGTGATTATTTTGGTAATGCGCAAAGAGGTGTGTTGGAGTAAGAAGTGTCGTGCGAGGTCGTGGCTTTATATGGAGGTCCAACATGGCCGGGAGAGCGCCGCATCGAGGGTTTTCATAGGGATTTGGGGAAGAGATCCATCCTGCAAGAGTGCCGAATCTTTGGCGACGCAGACATAGTCTGGTGATGTCTGTGTTTTGGTAATCGAGAACGATAGGTGTTAGCGTAGCAAGGAACCGACCGACCGACACATTGTATGCACCTGCGGCGATTTCGGAAAAGCGAAGAACATAAGCGAGCTAAGAGGGAATTTTAGCAAGCCGCAGACATGCCCAAAAGCGCCGCCATTTTGATAAGACACGACGTTCGTATTGAGGAAGAAAGCAGGGTGCTGAAACCGCAGCTTTATAAAGATTGTGGGACTAGACCAGCAGTCCATGGTTGTGGGTACCCCCCCGTTTTCAGAAGAGCGAAAGGCATGATCGAGCATAACACATGTTTCAGGGACTGCAGACATATTCCGATGTCTCACGATTTTTGAAGAAATCCGGGCTGCGTGTTGAGGCAGGAAGAAGAGTGCCGGAGAAGCGGTTTTATACCTATCGCAATGCGGAGGAGGAGTTCATGACCATCTCTATCTAATGGTTTGGGGAAGGGAAAAGCGAAATCATGTTGTCGTTATTGAGCTCTTTGTGAAAGCGCAGTCATCGTAGACTTTGTTTACGTTTTTGGTCAATTTGGTGGAATGAGTGGTAATAAGATGATATAGTCTGCCAGGCTGGTGTATTGATAGCTGTTGGAACCTCGAAAAGGCGGCTCATAAGAGCCCAATCAAGGCTTTTTGGTAAAAGGGAAGAACATGGAGTCAACCTTGACCTGTTCTGGGCTGACGTGGACATATCATGAGAGCAGCCAAGTTTTGGTGGAGAGTCCAGTGTGTGATGATAAGAAGCAATGCTTTCGGACGCAGAGTATCGACGTATGTCGCGGGATGTTGCGAGCGACCCATGTATGTTGAGAATGCCGGTTTTGGACGAGGAAGCGACATTTGCTTTGCTTCGAAGTCTCTTGGAGGCACAGACATTTGGCGTTTTCTGAACTGTTTTCGGAGAAGGCAGACATCATAAACTCGAATGTCTGTTTTGGTAAATAAAGAAGTAAGTATCGATGAGGAATACGCGCCCAAGCGGCAGGTTTATATATGTCGCAAGACGAGCGAGAGCGAGTCATGTTTTCGATGTTGCCCGCATTTCCAGACGGCCATGGATAGCGGCCAACATCTTTTGTTTTGAAGCCAGGGCTGCGGAAGTGCAACCAGGGAAAGACATATAGCGACCAATATGCGAATTTGGTTTGGAGGATACAGGGCTATTCAATGATAGAACATGAGTCACAAAATGTTCGAAACCGCCCATGGTCACTGGATTTGTAGATTTTTCGAAGCAGACAAGACATCAGGCGAACGCGAGCGAGTTTTGGAAAAAGTGGGAGTTCTCGAGACTCTCGGCCGGCGAAAGACATGGCGTTTTTCCATGGCGATTTTTGGAGTTCTCGACGATTGAGAGAAGTATTTGGAAGATGTGTGGAGTGGAAGACGCGAGGTTTTATATGTACAAAATTGAACGCTAGCCCTGAAGCTGTGCAAGCGCCAGGATCGTCGTCTATGACTGATACATGTAAATGGAAATGTGGAAAGTAATCGCTGTGCTGAATGACGCCAGAAAGGAAGTGGCTGCACATGGTGCTTCCATCAGCTCATTTCAAGTTAGCCAAAGAACTTGAACGATGCGAAAGATTGGATTTTTGCTGTCACGAGGGCAAACTTCATAGCAATTCAATGAAGCAGCACTTTTGTTGTGATAGCCGTGGGTATAATGACAATGGAACACACTCGCTGCATTTGATCGACGCCTCTGAACGCTTGTCCATTCTGCTCGTCAAATTGGTGTACCATTAGAGGTCGCCGGACTACGCAATAGAGCTTGCCTATTGAAGGCTGCGATCGGACCGCGGAAGATGATAAAGATATATCAAAAGCTGCGTTGTTTGCTTCTTCACCGATCTCTATTGTCGTCGATCGTTTTTCTCTAACGTGGTCGTTGTTGCTACCATCAGCCAAGGCACGTGGAGCAATCCATCTCTCTCGAGGTACCGGCCCTGTGTCAGGGCACTACCCGCACAGCCGGATCCGAAATTCGCGTAAGTCGCGGTCAGTGTGATGAACCAGCATCTAACGAACGTGCGGGTACTTGCGTCGCGTGTGTGAAGTCTATCCTCTGGGGTGAATTAGCCAATCAGCGTGACT
>Ga0265797_10012492_pt1 | contig 10402 bp, 8 predicted proteins | sample P2T30metagenome_FD_192433 | JGI IMG/M metagenome (GOLD analysis project Ga0265797, IMG submission 192433) | Plant litter microbial communities from East Loma Ridge, Irvine, California - P2 T30 | ecosystem: Environmental > Terrestrial > Plant litter > Unclassified | place: USA: California... | reverse complement strand
CGGATGTGGTTGTCATCAGGGTGACCAGGGCGGCCAGGTGCAGCGCTTTTTTCATGGTTCCTCCACATGGATTCGATGGGCGGATTATGCCCGAACGCATGATTCACACTGTTCGCTGGCGCGCCGACAGTACAGCTTGCTTGTACGCGGTCGAAACACTTTTCATGTGGCATCTCAGTATTGTCGTCCGCACGCAGTGATAGAAAGAAACTCGGCAATGTCGCCGCTACTGCACTCTTATCGGAAGGGATTACCATGCGCAAGCTGCTCGTGCTCTCCATGCTCGCTGTTGGTCTGACGTCGAATGTGCATGCCCAGGGTAAACCTCCAGAAATGGGCAAGTACACCACGGCTTATAGCGGCGGTGAAGGCTATCAGGTGTTTATCGCGCGTTTTGGCTTGAAGGAAAATCAGGAAGCGCTGGTGCAGATCAACGGCATCGATCACAAACTGGATGGTCGCGTCATTCGTGCCAAGGCGATACCCAGTGGCAGCGGAGCCAGCGTGAAATACACGGCGACTGTCGACGGTCAAGCGCTTGAATTGCTGTCCATCGAAAGTACGAAAGCCGTGCTGCGGGTTACCGGCGCCCCATGGCAGAGCGATCTTTGCTATGACAAGTCGCTGGTGACCGAAAGACCGCCCCAGCATTTGTTGACCGACTATCTGGATGGGGCGCAGCAAAGGAAATAACGCTGCACGTAGGGGCGACGGCTGCATGGTTAATCGCAAGCTGCTTGGACGCGTCGGCGGCGGAGCCGCCAACCCTACCGTTTGTCATCGAATCCTGGGGTAATACCAGTGCTGGTTGAACGCGTGGACGGGCAAGCCGTCCACCCCACATGGCATCTCATCGGGTCCCCTTATTCTACATTCCCATTTAGCATCCTGATTCGTCGTCCCCCATTCGGTATCCCATTCGCCGGCTTTCAGCCAAACAGCCCGTGCAAAAACCAGCGTGGCGTCGCATCCTCGCCCGAGCCGTTGATGCGTTCGCGGTAAATCCAGTACAGCGCATGGTCGCGCCCTTCGGCAATGAAATAGTCGCGCGTCTGCGTCTGGCTCCACCACCCCGCCTCGATACGTTCGGGGTTCGACGCTACCCGTAGCGGCGAGCCATAGAACGGCCGGTGGTCGCGCATCAGCAGGGCAATCGGCTTGGCCAGCAGCCAGCTCGGCCGCGGCAGGCTGCCCACGTCGGGCGGCATTTGCGCGGCGCGCGCCGAGGGCGTGATTGCGTGCTGCACCGGCACCCAGGCATTGGCCACCTCGGGGCGGTAGTCGGCGTACGGCAGGAATTGCAGGACATTGTCGGCGCCGAGGCGCGCCACCAGCAGTTCGATCATGCGCACCCGGTCTTCTTCGCTGCCGCCGGGGTCGGGGAACAGCGAATCGGTCGGCGGCGCCATCGCCTGCAATTTCCGGGCCTCGAGCCTGATACCGATCACCGGCGCCTCGAGCACGAGCTTGCCCAGGCGCTCGCGCAGCAGGCGCATCAGGTGTTCGTCGCGCCAGGTGGGTTCGGCCAGCGCCACCTCGATGGGCGTGGGTGGGCGCGCCACCCGGCCGCGCTCGTGCTCGAGCAGCAGTTCGATGCGCTCGACCGCCAGCTGGCGCGCACACAGCCAGCCCGTCATCTGCAGCACCAGGTGGTGGGCGCCGGCCAGCAGCAGGTCGGCCTGTTCGATGCGGTCGAACAGTTCCAGCCGCGCCCGAAAGTGTTCGGGCGCCTGCACCCAGCGGAACATCTCGGACTCGATGCCGTAGGCGGCGTCGAGCATGTCGAGCAGCGCCCGTCCGCAGCGCCGCTGCAGGCCGGGCCGCGGCAGGCGCTGCAGTTCGTCGAAGCGGCGGCAGCCGATGCCGTCGAACCAGGCCGCGAACGGCCGCGCCGGCGGCAGCAGGCTCACCGGCAAGCGGTCGAGCCGGCGCACCAGCGATGCCATGCGCACCGCACGGCCGGCATTGCGGCGCGCCAGCAGCCAGGCGCCGCGCGCGGTGGGCGCGCAGGCGATGCAGGCGGTGAAGCCGAGCGCCTGCAGATTGGCACGCACCAGCGCGCACAGGCGCCGGATGCCGCCGAACAGGCGCAGGCTGGCGCCGATATCGAGCAGCAGCGTCGCTTCTTCGGCCAGCGCCACCTGCGGCGTGTACTGCAGCATCGCCAGCGCCACCGCCTGCAAGGCCTCGGCTTCGCGCGCGTGGCTGCGCTCCAGGATGCGCGCCTCGGGCATCAGCATCAGCACGCCGCCGCGGCGCATGCCGGACTGGACGCCGGCCGCATGCGCCGCCGGCGACAGCGCCATCACCCGCTCCTGCTCGAGCACGACACTGCCGGCGTCGCTGCCCGGGCCGGCGCCCTCAGTGCGCCAGCGAGGGCTGAAGACCTCGAGCGGTAACTGGGGCAGGTACAGGCCGATCCAGAGGCGCATGGCGTTGCAGTAGTGAAGAACCAAGGGGAAGGAACAGCGGCGCCTCGCGCAGCGGTCCCCGGCGTTTGACGAAGTCGACGTGCAGGCCGCCGGCCGCCGGGCGCAGCGCCAGGCGCAACGGCGCGGGCGAAGCGTCCTGCGCCGCAGCCAGCGGACGCAGCATGAAGAACAGCGTCTCGCCACCCTGGGCCGCCAGGTGCAGGCGGCGCAGGCTGTCGCTGCGCACATGGTTGGCCCAGAACAGCAGCGCGCCGCAACTGCCGCTGCGCAGCACCTGCTCGGCCGCCCACAGGGCGTCGGCGCTGCGCGTCGAACGCAGCCACAGCAACTGGGCCGGGTCGAGACCGAGCGCGGCCATGGCCAGCGCCTGGGGTGGATGGGGTGGCTGCAGCAGCACGATGCGGCGCGCTGCGCAGGCCGAGAGTGCCGGACGCAGCAGGCGCATTTCGCCGATGCCGGGCTGCTGCACCAGCAGGTCGATGAGGGTGCCGCTGGGCCAGCCGCCGCCGGGCAACTGGCTCGAGAGCGTCGCGTGGCCCGTATCGACGCAGCGCGTATTGGCATGCGCCAGTTGCGAGGCACGCCAAAGCGACGGATGCAGCGATTCCGGCGCTGCAGAAGTGAAGTCTGAGCGAGTCATGATGAATGCATGAAGTACTGTATAAACGTACAGTACCCGCCGCACCCCGCTTTGGCAAGGTTTATCTTTTTGAATGTCAGAATGAAAATTTAACAGTTGACATTCGTCAGCCAAAACGAGGCTCGCCCACCGTCGTCATTGCGTCACCGAGCGCCCCAGGAAATCGCGCATCAGCGCCGCGATACGGGGTCCCTCTTCTTCGAGGGCGAAATGGCCGGTGTCGAGCAGGTGCAACTCTGCCTTGGGCAGATCGCGCAGGTAAGGATGCGCGCCTGCGGCCGGAAAGATCTTGTCGTTCTTGCCCCAGGCAATCAGCATCGGCGGCTGGTGCTTGCGAAAATAGGCTTGCCACGCAGGATAGTGGCCAGGGTTCGACCCATAACTGTAGAACATGGCGAGCTGGATTTCCTTGTTGCCCGGACGGTCCATATAGGCCTGGTCGAGTACCGCCGAATCCGGGCTGACGAGGCTGTGGTCGCGCATCCCTTCGCTGTATTGCCAGCGGGTGGCCTCGACCTCGAACAGGGGGCGCAGGCGCGCGACATTGGCTTCGCTGCGCTCGGCCCAGTAGGCCTTGGCCGGGACCCAGAAATCGTTGTCGATGCCTTCGTCGTAGGCGTTTCCGTTTTGCACGACGATGGCGGTAATGCGCTCGGGATGGGCCGCCGCCAGCCGGAAGCCGATCGGTGCGCCGTAATCCTGCACGTACAGCGCGTAGCGTTCCAGCCCCAGCATTTCGGTGAAACGGTCGACCAGCTGCGCCAGGTGGTCGAATGTGTAGTCGAAACTGTCCAGCGGCGGCGCGTCGCTCTGGCCATAGCCGGGATAGTCCGGCGCGACGACATGGTAGCGGTCGGCCAGCAACGGGATCAGGTTGCGGAACATGTGCGACGAGGTCGGAAATCCATGCAGCAGCAACAGCACGGGCGCGCCGGCCGGACCGGCCTCGCGGTAAAAGATGCTGACGCCGTCGACCATCAGCGAGCGGTACTGAATCGTCGGGGGATTCGCTGCCGCCTGCGGCATGTCATGGCCCGGCCTGGTGCTCACATCGTTCATCGCAACCTCCTTCGGTGGGTGGAAACCGCTGAATGATGCGCCCGCATGTCACCCCGGGCTTGATCAACATCAAACCTCGACAATCCTAAGCGGACGGCTTGATGATTGGCGTTCTGGCACCATATCCGCCATTCGGCCATGCATCGCAACGTGGAGGAACAATGGACAACGACATTCTGGTGAGCAAGGCAGGCATCATCGAACGCTGCTGCAAGCGTGCCCGGGAAGAATACGAGAAGGATCCCGCCACCTTCGGCGACGACCTCACGCGCCAGGATGCGGCCACCCTGAATGTCATCCGCGCCTGGGAAGCGGCGATCGAGATGGGCGACTACGTGATCGGCAGCGCCCGCCTGGGATTGCCGCAGGACGAGCGCGAAGTCATTACCCTGCTGGCCGAGCATGGCTGGATCCTTCCCACGCTGGCCGAAGACCTCAAGCGCACCGGCGAATTCTGCCGCGCCGAATGGGATTACCAGGAAGCGCCGCTGCCGGCCCTGGTCACCATCATCAAGCGCGGCCTGGACGATTTCACCGACTACGCGGCCGCCCTCACCGGCGGCGTCGCCGATGCCGGCTAGCCCTTGTCAGCGCGCCAATAGTCCCCTAACTGGTATCATGCGCCATTTTCCGGCGATGGTTCCGCCGTTTGTCCGACACGGCAAACCGCCATCCCGCACCTATCAGCACACAACAATATGACGACATCCAACCTGCCCGGCTTCCTGAGCCGGATTTCGATCGCCTTCGGCGCCCTGTTCAAATCGCTCGGCGACGCCGAATTCGCCGCCCGCGTGCGTGACGACAGCGTCGGCCCGACCGCTGCACCTGCACCTGTACCTGTACCGGCGGCGGCACCCGCACCCGCACCGACCGTGGCCCCAGCGCCCACACCGGCGCCAACGCCGCTGCGCGTGCCGACGCCCGATGCGGCTCTGCAGCTGCTGACCCTGTTCCAGCGCGAAGCGCGCCTGATCGACTTCGCCCACGAAAACCTGGGCGCCTATTCCGACGCCGACATCGGCGCCGCCGCCCGCGTGGTGCACGAAGGCTGTGCGCGCGTGCTGCGCGAGCACTTCACGATCGAGCCGGTGCGCAGTGAAAGCGAAGGCAGCCGCATCACGCTGCCCGAAGGCTTCGACGCCGCCAGCGTGCGCCTGACCGGCAACGTGGTCGGCGCGGCGCCGTTCACCGGCACCTTGAGCCATCGCGGCTGGCGCGCGGCCAAGGTCACGCTACCGCAACTGGCCGACAGCCACGACGCGCGCGTGCTGGCACCGGCGGAGGTGGAGCTGTGAGCGACGTCCACGATCCGCGCTATGCCATCGGCATCGACCTGGGCACCACCCACAGCGCCCTGTCGTATGTCGACCTGCAGGCCAGCGATGGCGAAAAGGCCGTCGAATCGGTGCTCTTGATTCCGCAACTGACCGCGCCCGGCACCGTCGAAGCGCTGCCGCTGCTGCCGTCGTTCCTGTACCTGCCGCACCCGGACGAACTGCCGGCCGGCGAACGCGCCCTGCCCTGGGGCCAGGATGCGAGTGACGACAATACGTCAGCCGTCGCCGGTGAAATGGCGCGCAGCCGCGGCGCCACCACGCCGATCCGCCTGGTGTCGTCGGCCAAGAGCTGGCTGTGCCACCCGGGTGTCGACCGCCGCGGCGCGATCCTGCCGCCCGACGCGCCGGACGAAGTGCCGCGCCTGTCGCCGCTGGCGGCATCGACCCGTTACCTGGCGCACCTGCGCCAGGCCTGGAACCATGCGCACCCTGATGCGCCGTTCGACCAGCAATCGGTCACCGTCACGATCCCGGCGTCGTTCGACCCGGCCGCGCGCGAACTGACCGCGGAAGCGGCGCGCCAGGCCGGCTTCGCCCCAACCCTGCTGGAAGAGCCGCAGGCCGCCCTGTACAGCTGGATCCAGGGCAGCGGTGGCCGCTGGCGCAAACAGGTACAGCCGGGCGACATCATCCTGGTGGTCGACGTCGGCGGCGGCACCAGCGACTTTTCGCTGATCGCGATCCTCGAGCGCGACGGCAAGCTCGAACCGCACCGCGTGGCCGTGGGCGACCATATCCTGCTGGGCGGCGACAATATGGACCTGGCGCTGGCCCACTTCGTGGCGCGCAAGCTGTCGGCCAACGGCACCCAGCTCGACGCCTGGCAGATGCGCGCCCTCACCTACGGCTGCCGCAGCGCCAAGGAAGAACTGCTGGCCAATCCGAACGCCACCACGCACCCGATCGTGGTGCCCAGCCGCGGCTCGAAGCTGATCGGCGGCTCGATCCGCACCGAACTCACGCGCGACGAAGTCACCGCCTTCATCACGGATGGTTTCTTCCCACGCGTGGAAGCATCGGCACGTCCTGCCGTGCGCGCCCGCGCCGGCCTCACCCAGCTTGGTTTGCCGTACGCGCAGGACGCGGCGATCACGCGCCACCTGGCCGCCTTCCTGGCGCGCCAGGCCGGCGCCACCGCCGACCTCGAAGGCTTCAGCGGCCGCGTGAATGCTGAGCACACCTTCCTGCATCCGAGCGCGGTGCTGTTCAACGGCGGCGTGTTCAAGTCAGGCATCCTGGCCCAGCGCGTGATGGACACCATCAACGACTGGCTGTACATGGAAGGCGCGGAACCGGCGCGCATGCTCGAAGGCGCCGACCTCGATCTGGCGGTCGCGCGCGGCGCGGCCTACTACAGCTACGCGCGCCGTGGCGGCGGCGTGCGCATCCGCGGCGGCACGGCGCGTTCGTACTACGTCGGCGTCGAATCGTCGATGCCGGCCATTCCCGGCATGGAGCCGCCGCTGGAAGCGCTGTGCGTGGCGCCGTTCGGCATGGAAGAAGGCGGCGAACTCGAACTGCCGGGCCAGGAATTCGGCCTGGTGATCGGCGAGCCGGTCACCTTCCGCTTCTTCGGCTCGACGGTCCGGCGCCAGGACCGCATCGGCGAGACGCTCGAATTCTGGGGCCCGGACGAGCTGCAGGAACTGGGCGAACTCCAGGCCACGCTGCCGGCCGAGGGACGCAGCGCCGGTGAAGTCGTGCAGGTGAAGCTGCATGCGCTGGCGACGGACACCGGTACGCTCGAACTGGCGGCGGTGGCGCAGGACGGCCAGCGCTGGAAGATCGAGTTCGACGTCCGCACGGCGCCCGGGGCCCAGTGACGTACCTGGTCGGCATCGACCTCGGCACCACCAACACGGTGCTGGCCTACGCCGCTTCCGGCCAGGACGCGGCGCCGATCGCGCTGCTGCCGGTCGCGCAGCTGGTGGCGCCCGGCGAAGTGGCGGCGCAGCCGCTGCTGCCGTCGATGCGCTACCACCCGGGCGCGGACGAACTCGCGCCCGGCGAGCTGCAACTGCCCTGGCATCAACCTGACGTGGCCGGCGTCGAACGCGTCGCGCTCGGCCGCCTGGCGCGCATGCTCGGCGCGGCCACGCCGGGCCGCCTGGTGGCCAGCGCCAAGAGCTGGCTGTCGCACCCCGGCGTCGACCGCATGGCGCCGATCCTGCCCTGGGGCGCCGAGAGCGACGTGGCCAAGGTGTCGCCGGTAGCGGCCAGCGCCAGCTACCTGGCGCACCTGCGCGCCGCCTGGAACGCGCGCTTCCCGCAGCAGCCGCTCGAACGCCAGCAGATCGTGCTCACCGTGCCCGCCTCGTTCGACGAAGGCGCGCGTGCGCTGACGCTGGAGGCGGCGACGCTGGCCGGCCTGCCGCACGTGTCGCTGCTGGAAGAACCGCAGGCGGCGCTGTACGACTGGCTGTACCGGCATCGCGCCAGCCTGCACGATGATCTGGGCGACGCGCGCCTGGTGCTGGTGGCCGACGTCGGCGGCGGCACCACCGACTTCAGCCTGGTCAAGGTCGAACTGGCCGATGGCGAGCCGGCCTTGACCCGCATCGGCGTGGGCAACCACCTGATCCTGGGCGGCGACAATATGGACCTGGCGCTGGCCCACCTGGTCGAAGCGCGCATGGCCGACCCAGGCGGCGACACGGGGCGCCCCCGTCTGTCGGCCGCGCGCCTGGCCCAGTTGACGGAGCGCTGCCGCGCCGCCAAGGAACAGCTGCTGGCGGACGATGCGCCCGACGCCGTCAGCGTTACCCTGCTCGGCGCCGGCAGCCGCCTGATCGGCGCCAGCCGCAAGGCCGAGCTGCGCCGCGACGACATCGAGCGCATCGTGCTCGATGGCTTCTTCCCGCGGAACGCGGCGCAGGAATATCCACAGCGCGCCCGCGCCGGCATCGTCGAATTCGGCCTGCCGTATGCGAGCGACGCCGCCGTCACGCGCCACCTGGCCGCCTTCCTGCGCCAGCATGCCAATGCCGCGCGCGCAGCGCTCGGCCTGGCCGACGACGGCACCTTGCCGGTGCCGGATACCCTGCTGCTCAACGGCGGCGTGTTCCGCGGCACGGCGCTGGCGCGGCGGCTGGCCGACACGCTGGGCGCCTGGCGTGGCGCGCCGCTGCGCGTACTGCACAACGACAATCCCGATGTCGCCGTGGCGCGCGGCGGCGTCGCCTATTCGCTGGCGCGCGCGGGACTCGCGCCCGCCATCGAAAGCGGCGCCGCGCGCAGCTATTATTTGCTGCTGGACGACGCTGCCAAAGGCGACCTGCTGCGCGCCGTATGCCTGCTCGCACGCGGCACACCGGCCGCGCACGAGGTGGCGCTGCACGAGCGCAGCTTCGCGCTGCGGGTTGGCCGCCCGGTGCGCTTCCACCTGGTCTCGACGGTGGCCGATGCCGGTGCGCCGCCGCAGGCCGGCGACGTGGTCGAACTGGCGGCAGGCGACGTGGTGCGCCTGCCGCCGATCGCCACCGTGCTGCGCACCGAACGCGATACTGCCGCCGAGATCCCGGTGCAGCTGGTGACGCTGCTGAGCGAAGTCGGCTCGCTCGAGGTGCGCTGCGTCGCCGCGGACGGACAGCGCTGGAAACTCGCATTCCAGCTGCGCGGCGGCGACGCCGGCGAATCCGAACCACCCGAGGAAGCACCGCACCCGCAACTCGATGCGGCCATCGAGAAGATCGAACGCGTGTTCGGCACCCGCTCGAAACAGGTCGACGCCCGGGAAGTCAAGCAGCTGCGCGCCGGCCTGGAATACCTGCTGGGCGCGCGCGAACGCTGGACTACGCCGCTGCTGCGGCGCCTGTTCGACGCGCTGCTGGCGCGCGCCAGGGGACGCCGGCGCTCGGCCGAACACGAACGCGCCTGGCTCAACCTGGCCGGCTACAGCCTGCGGCCGGGCTTTGGCGACGCGCTCGACCCGTGGCGCATCGAGCAGCTGTGGACCATGTTCGAAGGCGGCGTGCAGCACCACAAGGATAGCCAGGTGCGCGCCGAATGGTGGACGCTGTGGCGCCGCGTGGCGGGCGGCCTGCCGACCGGATCGCAATTGCGCGTGCTCGACGATTTCGCCTTCAACCTGCAGGCCGACGAAGCCGAACGGGGACGCCGGCCGGTCACGCTGGTCGACGGCAGCGAAGAAGACATGCTGCGCGTGGGCGCCTCGCTCGAACGCATCCCGTCCGCCTGGAAGGCCGAGATCGGCGAATGGCTGCTGGGGCAGATCCAGGACATCCCGGCCACCGGAAAACCCGATGCGCGCGCCACTGCGCGCTATGGCCGCTACCTGTGGGCGCTGGGCCGGGTCGGCGCACGCCAGTCGTTCCAGTCCAGCGCGCACGAAGTGGCGCCGCCCGAGGTGGCCGAAGGCTGGCTCGCCGCGCTCCTGCTGCTGGACTGGCGCAAGGTGGAACCGGCCGGCTTCGCCGCCGCCCACATCGCGCGCATGACGGGCGACCGTTCGCGCGATATCGGCGACGCCATGCGCGAGCAGGTATTGAAGCGCCTCGCCGCCAGCGGCGCGCCGCCGGCATGGACGGCGATGGTGCGCGAGGTAGTGGAACTGGACCAGGCGGTCGAGGCGCGCATGCTGGGCGATGCGCTGCCGCCGGGGCTCAAGCTGCTGGGGTGACCGGCGCCGGTGACATTCGGGGAGTTTTTACGGGAAACCACCGCCTATACTCATCGGTTTCAATCCTGGGGAAGAACCGATGAGGTCCGTACTTGCCGCACTTTGCCTGACCGCCAGCCTGATGCTGTCCGCCTCGCCCGACGTCCTGGCGCAAACCGCCGCCGCCGACAAGCGCGAAATCGACGCCATCGTCGAGACCTTCCGCACCGCGATCATCGACAAGGACGTCGACCGCTTCATGACGCTGTTCCTGCACGAAGACATCACCTGGACCGGGACCACCAGCCGCGAC
>Ga0265797_10012491_pt1 | contig 10403 bp, 11 predicted proteins | sample P2T30metagenome_FD_192433 | JGI IMG/M metagenome (GOLD analysis project Ga0265797, IMG submission 192433) | Plant litter microbial communities from East Loma Ridge, Irvine, California - P2 T30 | ecosystem: Environmental > Terrestrial > Plant litter > Unclassified | place: USA: California... | reverse complement strand
GATGATGATGATGGGGGGGAGGTTGGTAGGGGAGGGCTTGTTGTACATATTAGGGTAACGAAGCACATAGACTTCTCACCAATGGCAACCTTGTTCACAAGTGAGTCGCACAAAACTGCAACGAATAAACAAGCACCTGAAATATGCCACACCAGCCTAGTACCATGGAGTTCTACCAGAGTGATTAGAAATGAAGGAATTTTCGATGGCTATATGCATATCTCGAAGTCAAAAGGTCCTTAGGATCCCATGTAGCCTTTGAAAATTCCTTCGTCTCTGGTCGTGTGGTACAAAAATCCAAAGATTAGATCAACAATGACAGAAAATGCTGCGTAATTGCAAGAACAACTATGGGTATCGAATAGGACCGGATGAAAAGGACCTGGTCATCTCATTCCAAAAAAACAAATCATGTTTCAGAATTTTTCAAAAGAAAGAAAGGAAGCGGGGCGTACTTCCGTTCATGTCCCGCTGGCACATTCTCAGACGACGGTAAAGGTCCGTTGGGGGTAATTGTCCAGCTGCGTCATGTCCTGGATGTCAGGAAACCAATGCTCGAATAGCGCCTCTGCGTCTTCGCTCATCTCCTGTTCCGATCCTTCGGGCGTGCATTCGTAGCATTCAAAACGGCCCACACGCCGATACACATTATTCCCGGACCAGGGCTTCAGCACAATACCGACGATGGAAGTACGGAACGTCATGCTGACAAGGACGACAACAAGGGTATCACCGTTTTGCAGGGCATCTTCGCCATGTGGTGGCGATACGTCCGGTATAAACTCGGCCGTCATGCCGTTCCTGGCTAGCATGTACGAAGCCTCTTCTTGCGGAGATGCACCTGAAGAGTGGAAGACAACTTCCGCTGCCATTGCACCTGATAGTTCAAGGGGCTCACCCATAATGGGTGACCACGCTGATGCGCGTTTCCCCTTTGGACCGAAAGATGCCCTGCATGCAAGATCCATGGCAGAGCTGTTATCGAAGAAGACGGGAGAGCCTTCGACAGACGCCCAAGACCAGCTTGGTACGTTCTGTCCTTGTGGGCGGCGGCATTGTGTAGTATCATTTGGATACCATAGAAGTCCGAGAGTGCTGAATGTCCATTGCCCTGCAATATAGCCTGATTGAAGTGTGGGAGAGAGTGCCTTTGCGATGCTTGCTATGGCGATCAGCCGGTCGCTGTCGTATGTCAGATGTCGTGCAGTGTATTCCGTGATGATATAGGACCATAGTTGCAGCGCTTCTTCGCGTCTTCGCGTGAAATCTTGGAGAGCGCCATTGGTCAGGTTTGTGGACGCTAGTTGGCTGGTCACGCTATCCAGTCGATTATGCCCATTGGTACCATTGGTACTGCCATTGGATTGTTGGAGACGGTTCTGTGTATCGGCAATCACCCTAGCGAGCTCTCTCTTAACTTGGTCAGTAGGTCGCGAATCACATGTGCTGTCGTCGATGCGTCCGCATTCGCATTGGTAGCCCTTCCGACATTCCAATATCATCTCGCTCTTGGTAAAATGCAACACTCGCGGCGACAGCAGGCGTTCGGTGTACGGCCATGCGCAGGTCAGAAGAGGCGTGTGTAGATTGGCTTCTTTGGTCATGTTGAATGGCAGTTCCCACTCGTTCATGTGTGAGTTCCTGTCAAAGGGGGCTTCGAAGCTGTAATGGCTCGGTTGCTCCCTGACATTGATCTTGTACAGCGAGCCCTTGTTGTCTTTTCCTTGGAGCTTAAAAGGCGGTGTCCTGGTAGGGAGTAGAGGTTGGCTACTGCTATCAGATGTGGACGTGGCCGCGATCGTCAGGAAGGCGCTGCCGAATATCTCACCCATCTTGAGCGAGTCTTCGAGCTTTTCTTGCAAGTCATCCTGGACTAGACAAAGGCTATCGATAAACAGCCAGCGGAAACCAAGCGCTCTTGTGAAGAAGATTGCTTCTTGATACGATCTTGGCAAGGCTGCCCACGAGATAGTCTTCCTATGTGAATCCAGTGTCGCCAGAGTCGTTTTGGGTATGTCATCTTCCAAACCCCATATGTGACTCAAGGCAATATACTCGCCATGCTCATATCCCCTCTCGTCTTGAATATACTCACTTTCGTGTAATCTTATGCTCTTGGGGTCATCACCGCCCGGGGATAGGTCTAGTATGCGCTTCGGTAGCGCTGTTGGTTTGCCAGGCTGACCGCATGTGCCATGGGTTTCAAGACAGTTTTTGATCAAACTCCGTGCTGTGGAAAGGCCTGTGTTTTGCAATGGGTTTTCAGTAATGTGTCGACCTCGTCCAATAGCGGAAAAAGGTGAGTGTCCGTCTGCCATGATGTCAGTTTGCGTGTTCCCGGAAAGAGCGAGCTAGCAGTAGTCGCCCGACCATGGCCAAAGTCGGGAAAACCGGGTCAAGCATCCGCGGATGAGTCTTCCACGTACCCATATCTGTGAAGAACTCGAGCTTGAGATCTGCAGGCCCTGCGGTGTGCAAGTGTTCCTCGTCGTCCTGGTCGTCGCTCTCCTGCCACCGAAGCTCGACTGAGAGAGGGCCCTGGAAACCCTTTTCCGACTTTGGGTGGAATGGGCCTGCCGTCAGCCGGATACGGTCCTCTTGTACGGTTGCGAATCGGTTGTGGTGTAGCAGAATTCCATCAAGCAGGAGTGCACACGCGCGACAGGCACTTGATCTTAGCCTCAGGTTTGGCAGCGTTGTGTCGACCAAGGGCGAAGATCTGGTCACGTTACTTTGCGCGCCGTCGAATCCATGGTGGCTCTTCTGCAGGCCTTTGCATGTCACGCAAACAGATACCATGGTGGCGAGGAAGAGATGGTTTGGTGATCGGCCAGGCAGAGGCGCGCGAAAAGGAGAGGGGTAGGTAGGTAGGTAGGTAGTTCGTATCGCGGGGCAGGACAACAACGTCCGTGGAAAAGGGCTTGTGGACTGCCACAAGTCTATAACCGATTGATGCTTGTGTTGGTCAATTGCGCTCCGGTATCGAATCTTACAGGGGAATCGCCAGAGATCAGAGCCAGTGGCAGCAGTTGACCTGCGCGTACAGCATTCAAAGTCCTCGGGGCGACCCAAAGCTGGAAGGCCAGCTCTAATAGCCAGACCCAAGGTGTGGAAGCGTCACACTAGGCTGCGCGTCTCTCCCGCTCCTGTGGAGTCTGCCCAGCCGTCGATGGACAAGGGAACATTTAGTTGCCCCTCATCTCACGTCATGCACCGAAAACATTGGGTCCTCTTCCCACCATGCTCGACCTTCGATATGCTGGGGCCTTGGTCCGTGCACAAGACATGTGCCTGCCTTCTCCCTTGAACCTTGGTGAGTCTCGTCTGGCGGCCAACGACAAACATGGCCGGGCAGAACGCAGCTTCATGTCACCAGGATTCCCCTCCGCCGGCACCTAACTCGCCGCTGCATCTTTTCACAGAACGGGTCGAGGCCGCGTGCATCTCCCGCGGACACCGCTCGGTGGTAGCCACGCCCCCGGGTCTGCAGGTCAATCAATCCCGCCCTTGCTGTTCATTCTCTAATCAACTACCAGCCCCTCCAATCACCCCGAGCCTGACGAAATTCTTTTTCTCTTCCTTGGCGCAGGAGCTGAAGGAGTCTGCTTCACTGGTTCATAGCTAAATGCGCGTGTACATGTCAATAAAACTCCATGGCCTCTAGGCTTCCAGCTTCCCAGACTCCAGAGCAGGCTTACTCGGCAAAGTGGGCAGATGTCGAGGACGCCCTGACGGGTCGCTCGCTTATCTCCCCTTCAATGACCAATCACCCATACTGGAGGTTTTCTTACTTGCATCCCTAGAGCCAGGATGACCTCTGCTCGCCATGTGTCCTCAGCAGAACGGTCAAGAGTCAGCAGGCCAAACCCGTTGGTCGGCTCATGATCCACTGGACTCCCCCGGACTAGATTTGCAATCACTGAGGCCGACTGCACGCTCACACCGGTCCAAGATGGTGCAAGAAAGGCCAAACTCTTCCAAGACAGTCTTGTACCCGTGTTCTCCGCCTATATGTCAGCTTCCATGATTTCAAAAAGGTGGCCGGCTTCAGGGCCCTGGCGGACCTTATTCCCTGAATTACCAGCTTGCGAGTACTCTCAGGAGCCGTAAATGGTACTCAAGTGTACAATCAGATATTGATCATGCCTTTGCTTTGTCATTGGCCATGAATCACCAGTTGCAAGCAGATTTGGCATCTGAGCAAACGAGAACCGATCAAATAGGATTCTCTGGTTCCAAGGACTCTGCACCTAGTCTAGCGCACGAGATTGCGATGGGTGCACACTTGTGAGCCTACACGTCGGTCAAGCTAAAAGTTCGGCCAAGTCCTCGATGAGTGGAAGAAGCTAGTATACCTGTCTATCGCCAGCATGCCCGTGTAAGCCTAGAGCAAAGTGACTTACGGTCTATCGATCACCTTTCGCATCACATACGTGTCACCGTGACTCGGTCCTTCAGAAGTCTTCTTTGGGATATACAGGGCTGATACACCGAACACATCATGCCATCACCCGGTTTCTTACGAGAGCTGTTGAGCAATCAGATCAGGCTAACGGTTCACCATCTTGATCAGACATTTCATGGTTCTGTGAGATTCGCATACACGATTTCATATACAACATACTGCCGCGATCACCAGCTTAACGACTCGCTCTCAAAACGCGTATGCACGTGGTGAATGCCCCACATCAGGGCTAGCGTGGCTTTAGGCAAAAAGCAGTAAACCCCACATTGGCGAACCACCACCACCACAAACGTGACACAGCAGATATATTCTCCGTTCACGCCAACATGACCTCGGTAGTCGATTCCTTACGCAAGCAGATCAGTGCGTGCGAAGCCAAACTCCAGCACCTACGCCGGGAACTGGCAGAAGCCGAAGAAAGCCAAGGGCAAAAAGCCAAAGTCGTGCCCCACAATGAACCACAAGCCACAGATCCAGCTAACCCACTGGATCATGATATGAATTTTGGAGTGCCAGATGATTTCCGTTCAGAGATTTTTGCCATCTTGGAACAGGGAGAGACGCCGTCTCAGGGCCTTGCTGCATCAAAGGAGATTCCGCGATGGCCACTCGAGAAAGAAGAATACAAGAGATATGGAAGGCAATTGATCATGCCTGAAATTGGACTGCAGGGTAAGGTCATTCACAATGACTGAATACACTGGGCTTATGGTACCCAGGTCAACTAAGCCTTAAGCATGCCCGAGTTCTTATCGTGGGAGTGGGAGGTCTTGGTTGTCCTGCTGCAGCATATCTGGCAGGTGCAGGTGTCGGCACAATAGGCCTAGTTGATGGAGATGTGGTTGAAGAATCCAACCTCCACCGACAAATCTTACACTCTACTGCAAGGGTTGGAATGACAAAGGTGGAGAGCGCAATGGTGGCCTTGAACTCGTACGTCGTGATAGATATTTTATCGTGTCATATTTGATTGAAATACCTATCTAACACGTCCAACTAGGCTCAACCCCAATGTAGAGCTCGTCGCCCATAATTTTCGTCTCAGCCCCGAGACGGCCATATCTACATTCAAAGATTACGATCTGGTCCTGGACTGCACAGACACTCCGGCCTCTCGCTACCTTATTTCCGACACTTGCGTACTGCTGGGCAAGGTCCTTGTCTCAGCATCAGCCCTCCGTATCGATGGACAAATGGTCGTTTTGAACAACCCGCCGCTACCACCAGGTGATGCAAACGGAGGACCCTGCTACCGCTGTGTATTCCCCAAGCCACCGCCTCCAGAGTCTGTCGTGTCATGTGGCGATGGAGGAATCCTAGGACCCGTCGTTGGCGTAATGGGTGTTTTGCAAGCCTTGGAAGCCATCAAAATCCTAGCCAAGAATCCAGAGACTACATCACCAGAACCACCGAGTCTCCTCTTATTTTCGGCCTACTCAAACCCTATGTTCCGGACTATGCGTCTCAGAAGTCGAAAGGCCAAATGTGCTGCTTGTTCGACCCATTCCACAGTCACAGCAAAGGCATTGGAGAGTGGGAGTCTGGATTATGTCCAATTTTGTGGTAGTGTGCCGGCGAATTCGGATTCACTGTCACCAGAGGAACGCATATCAGCACAGAGTTATGCGCAACTACGATCGGGCGTAAATCCTTTTACAGGGACAGTATCGACTAAAGATAACCATATCCTCGTCGACGTACGTGAGAAGGTCCAGTTTGATCTATGCAGTATTGACGGAAGTGTCAATGTACCGTTTTCAACAGTATCGACAACGCAAGCGCCAGGCTCCAGCCCTGGGTACAATGGCATGGAAGTCGACGAGGACTATTGGGTGACATGGTTGAGGCAGACGGAAAAGCCAATTTTTGTCGTGTGCAGACTTGGCAACGACTCGCAGGTCACAGTCAAGAAGATGAAACAACTCGGTCTTGACGCTGGAGGAAAGAGATATATTGGGGATATCAAAGGGGGCTTGCAGGCCTGGAGGAAGAACGTTGACCACGATTTTCCCGATTATTGATATTATCCATGCAGATGGGAGTTTAATTCACCTTGACCAAATTCACTCTCCAGCCGAGTAACTCCACGCTAGCGGCCTTGCCATCGTCCATGTGAAAAACAAATGTGTCAAGCGGCTCACTTACGTACCTCAAAGGGTCCCCCAAGTTCCAGCTCATACACTCCATGTCCCCGAAAAGCTTCTGCGCAGGCACTTTCTGATCCAGCAGCAGCCTCCAACTCTCCTGGTCTGTACCGAGAGAGTCGGGATCGGTAGGGTATAGCCGTGCACTGAAATTCTCGACTGGGGTTCCTTGGCTCGCAGCAAGAGCAGGGAGAACAGCGACATTGTTGATGATCATGGAGTCGATGGAGAGACCAGGGCCAGAGGTAGAAGAAATGACGAGGGTATCATTGGCGCCCGATGTAGCCAGCTTGTATGTTCCAGCGTACTTTGACGCCGCCTGCCTTTGAGCCAACTGGTCGGCATAAGGAACCAAAGCCGCGATAATCTTGCCAAGCAGATCAACGCAAACAAACGACGTTGTGCCGCCAGCGCCGCCAGCAGCATTGACGGTAATCGCGATGCCAAACTCTGGAATGAGCACAAGGTACGAGCCGTAACCGGGCACGCCACCAAGCTTCGTATAGACGTCGATGGCGCGCGGGAACTCGAGAGGTAGGTCTGTGATGCGGAATATCTCCCATGCTACGCCCACAGCTTGGTTCATGGAGCGCACAAAGGTTGTAGGTTGCATCCAGCCCCTCAGCTCGGCTGCGCCGAGTAGTTTGTGGTTTTGCAGTGCGTGGAGTAGAAGAAGCATCTCGTGCGGCGTGGACCACAGACCGCCGGTCGGATTGAGATTTCCAAAGTCGGCAACGAACCAGCTCTCATCCTCAGGTCGTCTGGGCAGTATAGCCGTCCCATCATCCTTGGAGGGCGGGATAAAAGTTGACTTGGTCATGCCGACAGGGTCCAGGATAAGCTTCTGGATGACATCTTCGTAGCTCTGGTTGTACACTGCTTCGAGTGCTCTGCCAAGAAGTATGTAGCCGATATTGCTGTATAGGGCACGCGCGTTGGGTGAGTGTGGCGCGTAAGTCGGGTTGTTGAACTCGGCAAGGAGTTCCTGTGTGGTGCAGACGCGTCCGCCGGGGACGGGGTCACAACCTGGGAGTGTGTTGTTGATCTTTGGAAGACCTAGGGAGGCTGCACCTTGGCTGTATGCGAGATCTCCTACATAGCCCTACCATAATATTAGCTTTGAGCTCTGAGTAGATGAGTCCTCGGGCAAAGGCTTACAAAGCGACCAAGACCTGACGTATGATCCGCCAATGCTTTCACGGTAACATCGCCGTACAGCTCCTCTTTCAGACCGGGGATGAACTTGGTGATTGAATCTTCTAGACTGATCTTATCCTTGCTCAGCTCGATCGCGAGTGCGGTGATGAGCTTGGTGGCACTGGCGATGCGGATTTTGGTTTCGAATAGAGATTGGTTGACTTGGCGACCAGGAGCTGAGTGCTCATATTGGAAGACGGTGGTGTTGCCGATAGCTGCCTGGATTGCAAAGGAAGTATTTCCCAGATAAGTCAAGTTGCTGAAAAGCGTGTCTGGTATGCTGAAGTCGGATGTGTTGGGAGCGAGTGACGGCGGTGGGAGGATAGAACCTGGTGGTGGGCACAGGGAGAGAGTTGTAGAGACTAGCAGTGAACCAACAGAGAGGATGGATACAATCATCTTGAAATCGACTAGAAACTGTGTATTGAAACGTGAATAGAGAAGAACAATTGCACAGCTTTCAGGAGCGAAGCTGCTGCTCCATGTTATATCCAAATTCTGGATTGATAGGCGGTAAATATACTCTTGCACACAGCCTACTTCATAGTAGCTATCGTTGTCTATTCGCCTGGCCTGACGACGACTCCGGTGCGGATCTGCGCAGCGTGCTTAGGCCCAACAGTCCCTTACGCCCCGTGACGCTAGCAGTGTTGTGTTGATCAGAACGAAGAGGGTTCCATGTCTCAATCTTGTCGATCGGTTCTCATTATATGCATTTGAATCGCAACATTTGTATCAACAGCAAGCCCTACAGGATACATGGTGTGCACAGTGACGACGGACTACGCGCATCCTGAACGCAGGTACCAAGGAGTTGAGGCTGGTTAGGCACTTGTACAGTTTGTGGCTTTATCTGACATATGGGGCGGTCGTGAATAGATGTGATTGGCTCACTCGTACGTGGACGTGCAGGTGTACGAGCATAACGTTCTGCAGGCCAATTAGATGTCACGACACTTTTGTTATTCGCACGTCGTCCGGGAAGTTCCCTGAGTACTAAAATACTGTGACATTAACTAAGCAAGCATATGGAGATTTTATGCCCCGTCAACTCGTAACCTTGGAGCGCATGCCTGTGACTGATTCTCAGGGTATTCATTTTCCATCCCTTGCTGGAGATGCGAATCACTTTGTGGTTACAGTCGTCCATGGGTAGATGGTGGATCGGCCAACTGACCGGAGCAGAAACTTTGACCAAATGCATGCTTTGGAGTGCGTCCTCCATCTCTCGATTATCCTAAGTTGGGAAGTAAGGGTCGGTGTGCAATGGACGCCTGGCGACTGCGGTCATTATTGGAGGCCTTACATACGCGTGGCATATTCGGTTGCTGTGCCACAATGAATCTCAGAGCCATTTGTAGTGTGAAATCACATTTTCCGATATATCCAATTGATCGCTTGCCGTGTATCCAGGTTCGACAACGACGGCCCAGGCATGTCAGAGTTGTTGAGGCCTAGACAGGCTTGAACATCGGAACATTCGCAATTTTCGGTCACAATACGAAGATACTGTTGGTTGACGCTCTGCAGACATAATAAATCCTGGTAAAGAAAGAGCATATCAAGCGTGGATCATGGTATGGCACGGCAGAAGACGAAAGGCTTTAGAGATCTCGTCCGTGCTCCGAGTCCAGACAATCTCACTTTCGTCACACTTTCCGCCCGCTGCTCCCATATGCCACGCGAATCTCAACGCCTCGTAAATGCAAGCAATTCACAGAACAGAAAACCAGACCTTTGTATCGCCCCTTAATGTCCAGTCGTCTCTTGTTGTGGCTATGACGTCATCACTAAGATCCTCGAACTCAGTTCGGGTCCAGAAGGCCCTGGACATGAGAAAGAAGGTGTGACAGGTTCGGCGTGTCCAAGTAATCGACCACTGAGGAGCAACGGATCATATCTTGCGCTACCCTATGAGGCCGATTGTGGCGCTGACTAGAAGGATAACCCTTAGCAAGCTCCCGTCAAACCAAACAACTAGCGACACAGCCACGCGGTCCTCGTACCATCAACAAACTTTCGAACGGTCCTCCAAAAACCGGGGGCCTAGCCATGACCACCATTATCCACGACCCAGAGTTACTGGCGATATATTTGTGTATAGAAAGAATGTGGATCGCCGGCATGCACATTATCTCGCCGGCTGCGACTGTGTTCACATCCCAGCGTACATGGGCCAAGAAACGACAGTTGCGAACGTCAAAAGCTACAAGTAAATTGCACGCTGCCCGAAACGTACTAAGCCAAATCAGCGTTGTGTTTCGCTCAATTCAGTTTGCTCTAAAGCTGCTGGATGTTTGAATGTGACGGCATACACGCAATCTGTCAACTCCCACGAGTTGTGGGCATCTAATGGAGAGGCTACTTCAACTGCGCTCTCCTCGCAAAATTCACCCTTTCTATCGACAGCTTGGCGGTTACAGCCTCTTGCCGAAAATTCCCTTCTTTATTGTGCGCCATACTTCTGGCCTGGCGCCACAGTCTTATTTTTACAATTTATTGTTTGCGAGAGGAGCAGGTACTCAGAACTTACATCTGCCATGTCTTGATCTCCACGTCAGTTCCACCGTACGACACACACACAGCACTCCATGAAC
>Ga0265797_10012490_pt1 | contig 10403 bp, 7 predicted proteins | sample P2T30metagenome_FD_192433 | JGI IMG/M metagenome (GOLD analysis project Ga0265797, IMG submission 192433) | Plant litter microbial communities from East Loma Ridge, Irvine, California - P2 T30 | ecosystem: Environmental > Terrestrial > Plant litter > Unclassified | place: USA: California... | reverse complement strand
CGCGTGCTTCGACCCGCACGGCGTGGCCGGCGACCTGCCGCTCGTCGGCAGCGTGTCCGAGCTCATCGCGCTCGGCATCGACGCAGCCGTCGTCGCGGTGCCCACCGCCCACCACGAGGCCGTCGGCCTCGAGCTCGCCGCCGCAGGCGTCCACGCCCTCGTCGAGAAGCCCGTCGCACACGACGTCCCGGCGGGCCTGCGGCTCGTCGAGGCCTTCGAGAGCCGGGGCCTGGTCGGGGCGGTGGGCCACATCGAGCGCTACAACCCGGCGCTGCAGTCGCTCCGCAGCCGCCTCGAGAACGGCGACGCCGGCGACGTCTACCAGATAGCCACGCGCCGGCAGGGTCCCTTCCCGGCCCGCATCGCCGACGTCGGGGTCGTGAAGGACCTGGCGACGCACGACATCGACCTCACCGCCTGGCTCGCCCGCAGCTGGTTCGACGTCGTCTACGGACAGGCGGCCCACAAGAGCGGGAGGCCCCACGAGGACCTCGTCGCCTTCTCCGGCCGGCTCGCCGACGGCACCGTCACCAGCCACCTCGTGAACTGGCTCTCGCCCTTCAAGGAGAGGCTCACGGTGGTGACGGGCTCGAGGGGCTCGTTCGTCGCCGACACCCTGACCGCCGATCTCTCCTTCTACGAGAACGGCACCGTCACGACCTCGTGGGACGCGGTCTCGGCTTTCCGCGGCGTCGCCGAGGGGTCGATGACCCGGTTCGCGCTCGAGAAGCGCGAGCCCCTCCTCGTCGAGCACGAGGCGTTCCGCGACGCGGTGCTCGGCGTCGACACCACGCGCGTCGTCACCCTCCGTGACGGGCTCGCCACGCTGCGCGTCGCGGAGGCGGCCATCGAGTCCGCCCGCACCGGCCAGGCAGTCGACCCGCGGCTCCTCGCCCCCTCCACCGACGACGCCCTCCCCGCCCTCCGCATCCCGACCCTGAGCAGGACCACCTCATGAAGATCACCGTCATCGGCCTCGGCAAGATCGGCCTGCCCCTCGCGGCCCAGTACGCCTCCTCCGGCCACACGGTCACCGGCGTCGACCTCTCGCACCGCGTCGTCGACGCGGTGAACGCCGCCGTCGAGCCGTTCCCCGGCGAGCACGACCTCGCGCGACGACTCGGGGAGCTCGTCCCCTCGGGTGCGCTCCGCGCGACGACCGAGTACGCGGACGCGGTGCCCGGCGCGGACGCGGTGGTCGTCGTCGTGCCGCTGGTCGTCGACGACGAGGCGCGTCCCGACTTCGGCTGGCTGGACGCGGCCACCGCCTCCCTCGCGGCGACTCTCACCCCGGGGACGCTCGTCGCCTACGAGACGACGCTCCCGATCGGCACGACGCGGACTCGCTGGGCGCCTGCGCTCGAGGCGGGCAGCGGGCTCCGCGAGGGGGCCGACTTCCACGTCGTCTTCTCACCGGAGCGCGTGCTGACCGGGCGGGTCTTCGCCGACCTGCGTCGCTACCCCAAGCTGGTCGGGGCGCTGTCCCCGGCGGGTGCGTCCTGCGCGACGGAGTTCTACGAGAACGTGCTGCAGTTCGACGAGCGGGACGACCTGCCCCGGCCGAACGGCGTGTGGGACCTCGGCTCGGCCGAGGCCGCCGAACTGGCGAAGCTCGCGGAGACGACCTACCGCGACGTCAACATCGCCCTGGCGAACGAGTTCGCGCGCTTCTCCGAGACCGTCGGGGTCGACGTCGCCGAGGTGATCGCGGCCTGCAACTCCCAGCCCTACAGCCACATCCACCAGCCCGGGATCGCCGTCGGCGGCCACTGCATCCCCGTCTACCCGCGGCTGTACCTCTGGAACGACCCCGACGCCTCGACCGTCCGGGCGGCGCGCGCGCGGAACGCGTCGATGCCCTCGCACGCCGTCGGCCTGCTCCGTCGGGTGCACGGCCGTCTGGCCGGGCAGACCGTCGTGGTCCTCGGCGCCGCCTACCGCGGCGGTGTGAAGGAGACCGCGTTCTCCGGCGTCTTCGACACGGTGAGCGTGCTGCAGGAGGCCGGGGCCCGCGTCCTGGTGCACGACCCGCTCTACAGCGACGCCGAGCTCGCGGCCCTCGGCCTCGACGCGCACCACCGCGGAGAGCCCGCGGACGCCGTCGTGGTCCAGGCCGACCACGACGAGTACCGGGACTGGTCGGAGAACGACGTGCCGGGGGTGCGTTCCGTGCTCGACGGGCGCCGCGTGCTCGACGGGACGGCGTGGCCCAGCGTCGTCGTAGCGCGGATCGGCGACGGGACCGTGCTCACGCCGATCGAGGGCGACGGCGACGGTGCCGATCTCCGCATGCCCGACGACGTGCGGGAGCACGGCCGCGACGTCGTGGCGGCGACCCGGTTCGCCGACACGTCGGCGTGACCGGAGCCGACGACCCCGACGGCGTCCCGACCGCCGGTCGTCCGAGGGCGCTCCACGGCGGCGCACCCGGTCGTGCCCTCGCACGCCAGCTCCGTCGGCCCGCGGCTCGCGTCCTCGTCGGGAGCCTCCTCGGTCAGGGCCTGGTGCTCGCCGCCTCCCCCCTGATCACGCGCCTCTACTCGCCAGGCGATCTCGGCGCCCTGGCGGTGGTGACCGCGCTGGCGACCATCGTCGGGGCCGTCGCCCCGACGGGCTGGGACCGAGCCGTCGCCGTGCCCCGGGGCGAGACGGCGGCGCGCCTCCTCGTCGTCCTGGCGGTGTCGTCCGTGCTCGTGGTCGGCGTCCTGGCGACGCTCGCCAGCTGGACGTGGCGGCACGACCTCGCCCGTCTGACCGGGACGCCCGCTCTCGTCGCCCTCTGGTGGGCGGTGCCGCTGACCATCGTCGTCGTGGCACTCCAGCGCGTGGCGACCGCCTGGCTGGCGCGCCGCCGCGACTACGGAGCGCTGGCCAGGCGGTCGGTGCTGCAGGGCGTCGGCCAGCTCGCCTGCACGCTCGGGCTCGCGCCGCTCGGGGGCCCGTCGGGGCTCGTCCTCAGCGTGGCGGCGGGACGGGCCGCCTCCCTGGTCGGGTCGACCGGGTCGCGACGACCGCCTGACGGCCTCCGCTCGCGCAGGCGCCCGTCCCGGCGGCTCGCCGGCGCCGTCGCCCGGCGGTTCCGCAGGTTCCCGCTCGTGGCGACCTGGTCCGGCCTGCTGAACGTCGCCGGCCAGCAGGCACCTCTCCTGCTGCTGGCCGCGCTGCACGGCTCCGCCGCGCTGGGGGCGCTCGCCCTCACGATGCGCGTGCTCGGCGCACCGGTGGGCATGGTCGCCGACGCGGTCGGGCTGCAGGTCGAGGGCCAGCTGGGCGCTCTCGCGCGGGCGAGGCGCGGTGGGCTCGCGGCCGGCCTCCGGCGGACGCTCCTGCCCTTGGCGGCGCTCGGAGCCGTCGCGCTGGTGGGCACCGTCGTGCTCGCCCCGTCCGTCTTCCCGGTCGTGTTCGGGGCGGAGTGGGCCGGGGCCGGCGTCGCCGCAGTGGTGCTCGCGCCCGCCTTCGCGACGCAGGTGGTGGTGTCGCCGCTGTCGCGCCTCCTGCCGCTGCTCGAGCAGCAGGGCACGCAGCTCGTCTGGGACGCGTCGCGGATGGTCGCGACCGTCGGTGCGATCGTCGTCGGCTCCCTGCTCTCGCCCGGGGACCCGATGGCGTCGGTGGTCGCCTGGTCGGCGGCGTCCGTGGTCAGCTACCTGGTGCTGCTGGCGCTGGTGGTGCGGTCGGTGCGTCGGGCGGACGCCTCCGTCGCAGGCAGACTGGGCGCATGAGCACCTGGATCAAGATCTGCGGCCTGTCGACTCCCGAGACGGTCGACGCGGCCGTCGCCGCCGGTGCCGACGCCGTCGGGTTCGTCTTCGCGGCGGGCAGCCCCCGGACGGTCGACGTCGAGACGGCGAGCGCGCTGCGCGAGCGGGTGCCCGAGGGGGTCGAGGCCGTCGGCGTCTTCCGCGGACAGCCGATGTCCGAGGTGGTCGCCACGGCCCGCGCCGCCGGCCTCACCTCCGTGCAGCTGCACGGCGACGAGAGCCCCGCGGACGTCGCCGAGGCGCACGCGGCCGGGCTGCGCGTCGTCCGCGCCGTGAGCGCGCAGGCCTGGGCCGCCGAGGACGAGGAGGCGCGCGCCGCCTACCGCGAGGACGTCCTGCTCCTCGACGCCGTCGACCCCGGTGCCGGTCAGGTGCTCGACCCCGCGCTGCTGTCCGCCACGGCGCCCGCCGGACCGTGGGTGCTCGCCGGGGGGCTGTCGCCCGACAACGTCGCGGCGTCCGTCCGCCTGCTGAGGCCGACCGGGGTGGACGTCAGCTCGGGCGTCGAGTCCTCGCGCGGGGTGAAGAGCCCCGACGCGATCACCCGGTTCGTCGACGCGGTGCGCTCGGCCGACTAGAGCCGGCCCAGCGCCCCGACGACGTCGGCGACCAGGGCGTCGACGTGCTGCTCGGTCGTGTCGAACGAGCACATCAGGCGCACCTCGCCCGTGGGTCGGTCCCAGTCGTAGAAGTGGTGCACCTCGCGGATCTCCTCGACGATCCCGCGGGGCAGCACGACGAACACGGCGTTGGCGTCGACCGGCTGCGTGATCGTCACGCCCTCGAGCGGGGCCAGGCCGTCGCGGAGCCGCCGTGCCATCCCGTTCGCGTGCCCGGCCGACCGCAGCCAGAGGTCGTCCTCGAGCAGCGTGAGGAACTGGGCCGAGACGAACCGCATCTTCGAGGCCAGCTGGGCGTCCGACTTGCGGAGGAAGGTGATGCCCTCGCGCGCCTCCTCGGTGAAGGTCAGCACCGACTCGCCCAGCAGCAGGCCGTTCTTCGTGCCGCCGAACGACACGGAGTCGACGCCGGAGGCGCGGGTGAGGTCGCGCAGCGACGCCCCGGTCGACGCCGCCGCGTTCGCGAGCCGTGCGCCGTCGAGGTGCACCTGCATGCCGAGCGCATGGGCGTGGTCGCTCACCGCCCGGATCTCGTCGACCGAGTAGACGGTGCCGAGCTCCGTGCTCTGGGTGATCGAGACCGCGAGCGGCTGCGGGCGCTGCTGGTCTCCCCAGCCGTGTGCCTGCCGGTCGATCAGCTCGGGGGTGAGCTTGCCGTCGGGCGTGGGCACGGTGAGCAGCTTGAGGCCGCCGAGCCGCTCGGGCGCGCCGCCCTCGTCGGTGTAGATGTGCGCGGTCGCCGCGCAGATCACGGCGCCCCACCTGGGCGTGAGCGCCTGCAGCGCCGCGACGTTCGCGCCGGTGCCCGTGAGCACGGGGTCGATCGCCGCGCCCTCGCCGAACAGGTCGACGATGACCTCGCCGAGCCTCCGCGTGTAGGGGTCGGCGCCGTAGGACGGGACGTGGCCGCCGTTCGCGTCGGCCAGTGCGGCCAGCACCTCGGGGTGCACGCCGGCGTAGTTGTCGGAGGCGAAGGTGTGGGCGGCAGGGTCGTGCAGTCTGGTCACGCCTCCATCCTCCCGTACCGGGGTCGCGGCGAGGTCACCGCACCCGTCCTGCCGGACACGTGTCGCTCGGGCGTCCGTCATGATGGGGCCATGGGCGGAGTGCTGATCGGGTTCGGGATCATCGGGGTGATCATCGCCGCGGGCTGGGTCGTCGGACGGATCGACCTGCTGGGCCCGACCGGCCACCAGGTGCTCTCGCGCCTCGTCTTCTTCGTGCTCACGCCGTGCCTGCTCTTCTCGACCATCTCGCGCGCCGACGTGCACGTGCTCTTCTCCGACCTGCTCGTCGTGTCGGCCCTCGCGTCGCTGGCGGCCGCTGTGGTGAGCGTCCTCGTGCTCCGTCTCGTGCTGCGCCGCACGGCGGCGGAGACGACGATCGGCACGATGGGCGGCGCGTACGTGAACGCGAACAACATCGGGCTGCCCGTGGCCACCTACGTGCTCGGCAGCGCCACCTTCGTCGCTCCGGTGCTGCTCTACCAGCTGCTGGTCATCACGCCGATCGTGCTGTCCGTCATGGACACGGTGACGAACCGAGGGGGAAGCCTGGGTCGGGCCGTTCTGCGGCCGTTCACGAACCCGCTGCTGATCGGCTCCGTGCTGGGGGTGCTCGTCGCCGTGCTCGACGTCGAGATCCCGGACCCGGTCATGCAGCCCTTGTTGCTCGTGGGGGGCGCGGCCGTGCCCGTGGTGCTGCTCTCGTTCGGCATGTCGCTCTCGGGCTCACGACCCCTGCAGGCACGGGAGGGCCGTGCGGACATCGCACTGGCCACGGCGTTGAAGCTCGTGCTCATGCCGGTCGTGGCCTGGCTGCTCGGTGCCTTCGTGTTCGACCTCGACCACGACCAGCTCTTCGTCGCAGTCGTGCTCGCGGGGCTGCCGAGCGCCCAGAACGTCTTCAACTACGCGCAGCGCTACCGCACCGGTGTCGTCGTGGCCCGGGACACGGTGCTCCTGACGACGATCGGGTCCGTCCCCGTGCTGGTGCTGGCCGCCGCCCTGCTGAAGTAGGCGCTCAGGCCGACACGAGGGAGGTGCCCCGCACGCACCCCACGATCGCCGCCGCCACGCGGTCGCGCTGCGCCTCGCTCATGCCCGAGCCGCTCGGCAGCGTCACGGTCGTGGCGAAGAGCTCCTCGGCGGCGCCGGAGAGGGTGGCCCCGCGCTCGCGGAAGACCGGCTGGAGGTGCAGGGGCTTCCAGATCGGCCGGCTCTCGACGCGGGCGGCGGTGAGGGCCTGCTGCAGCTCGGCGCTCGCCACGGGGCCGGCAGGGTCGAGGCGGACGGCGGTCAGCCAGCAGTTGTCGCCGGCGTCGTCGTCGCCGCCCAGGATCTCGATGCCGGGGAGCTCGGCGACCAGCTCGCGATAGGCCTCGCGGTGTCGTCGTCGCCGGGCCATCATCTCGTCGAGCCGGCCGAGCTGAGCACGGCCGAGGGCCGCGAGCACGTTGCTGAGACGGTAGTTGTAGCCGACGTCGACGTGCTCGTAGTGCGCGACCGGCTGACGGGCCTGGGTGGCGAGGTACCGGGCGCGCGTCGCGAGCTCGACGTCGTCGGTGAGCAGCATGCCGCCGCCCGACGTCGTCATGATCTTGTTGCCGTTGAACGAGACGATCGCGGCGTCCCCGAACGAACCGGCCGGGCGCCCGTGCCGGGTGGCGCCCAGCGACTCGGCGGCGTCGGCCAGGACGGGAACGCCGTGTCTCCTGGCGACCGCGAGCACCGCGTCGTAGTCGACCGCCTTGCCGAGCAGGTCGACGGGCAGCACGGCTGCGACACGTCGGCCCTGGGCCGAGACGTCGCGGAAGGCCTGCTCGAGCAGCACCGGGCAGATGTTCCCCGTGACGGGGTCGCAGTCGACGAAGTGCGGCTCAGCGCCGGTGTAGACGACCGCGTTGGCGGTCGCCGCGAACGTCATCGTGGCGGTGAGCACGACGTCGCCGGGCCCGACCCCCAGACCGAGCAGGGCGAGGTGCAGGGCTGCCGTTCCCGAGGACAGCGCCACGGCGGCGCGGACGCCGACGCGGTCGGCCATCTCGCGCTCGAACGCGTCGAGGTCGGGACCGACGGGAGCGATCCAGCCGGAGGAGAGGGCCCGCGCGACCGCGGCGGCCTCGGCTGGTCCGGTGTCGGGCGGGGAGAGCAGGACGTCGTGGAGCACGGGGACCTCTCGGGCTGTCGTGGCGGGTCGGCCAGGGCGGGCAGGGCAGGGCGGGGACAGGTGCGGGCGGTCGTGGCGCAGGCGGCCGGGTCAGGCGACGCGCAGGACCGTCGGCGCATAGAGAGCCGGCTCGAGCTCGGCCGGGGAGAGCGGCGGCACGGTGGTGTGGGAGATGGACGGGTGGGTCGGGCGCTCGTCGTGCTCACCGTCGCCGACGAGTTCCTCGTGCAGTTTCTCGCCGGGGCGCAGGCCGGTGAAGACGATCTCGACGTCCCTGCCGGAGAGGTCGATGAGCCGGCGAGCGATGTCGAGGATCTTGACCGGCTCGCCCATGTCGAGGATGAGGACTTCTCCCGGGCGGCCGATGCCGCCTGCCTGGACGACGAGGTGACAGGCCTCGGGGATCGTCATGAAGTAGCGGGTGGCCTCGGGGTCGGTCACGGTGAGCGGCCGCCCGGCCTCGATCAGCCCCTGGAAGAGCGGCAGCATCGACCCACGGCTGCCGAGCACGTTGCCGAACCGGACCGAGAGGTAGCGGCTGCCGGTGGCCCTGGCGGCGTCCGCGGTGAGGCGCTCGGCGAGGCGCTTGGAACGACCGAGGGCGCTCGAGGCGTTCGCCGCCTTGTCGGTCGAGACGTTGACGAAGGTCTCGACGCCGACGGCCTGCGCGGCGCGGAGCACGTTGAGGGTGCCGAGCACGTTGGTCTTCCAGCCCTCGGCCGGGTACTGCTCGAGCATGGGCAGGTGCTTGAGCGCGGCGGCGTGGAAGACGACCTCCGGGCGGCGTGCGACGAACACGGCCTCGATCGCCGCGGCGTCGCGGATGTCGGCGAGCACGACGTCGTCCGTGTCGAGGAGGCCGTGCCCGGCGATGCTGACCTGGACGCCCTGCAGTGCGGTCTCGTCGCGGTCGAGCATGATCAGCTCGGCCGGCGCCAGCGCGGCGATCTGGCGGCACAGCTCGCTGCCGATCGAGCCGCCTGCGCCGGTGACGAGCACACGGGCGCCCCGCAGGTAGGAGGCGGCGGCCTCGAGGTCCAGGTCGAGGGGACGCCGACCGATGATGTCCTCTGCGGTGACCTGGCGCAGGTCGCTGACCCGCTGCCCGTCTCGGAGCATCTCGGTCACCGTCGGGATGACGAGGAGGCTGAGCCCCGCCCGGGCCGCCTCGACCCGCAGGTGCTGGACGAGCTCGGCGGGCGGGGAGGCGACGGCGATGACCAGCACGCTCGCCCCTGTCCGTCGGGCGACCTCGGCGACGTCGTGTCGGGTGCCGAGCACCGGCACGGACCGGACGCTCAGGCGACGGAGGCGCTCGTCGTCGTCGAGCAGGGCAACGGGCAGCCAGGGGGAGCGGCGATCGCGGAGCATGGTGGCGACGAACGACGCGCTGGCCTGGCCGGCGCCGAAGACGACGGTGCGCGCGGCACCGGCGGCGGGCCGCTCGGCCCGCTCGCGCAGGCCCCTGGCGGCCGCCCGCGCGCCGCCCGTCAGGAGGAAGGCGACCACGGTCGCCGCCAGCGGCGTGCCCACGCCGAGGGGGGACGGCACCAACGAGGGGAGGGCGTCGGGGCTCGTGACGAGGGTGGCCGCAGCGAGGACGGCGCCCACGAGGAGGACGACGCCGAGCAGGAGACGCGCCTCGTCGAGGCTGCCACGCGGGTGCCGCCGGCGGTAGAGGCCGGTCGCGGCGCCCACGGTGAGCTGCGACGCGGCGGCGAGGACGGTGAGGCCGAGGAGGGAGGAGGCCTCGGGGACGGTGAGGTGCAGGTCGGTCGCCAGGAGGGCGCCCGCGGCGACGGCAGGCAGCCAGGCGAGGGCGTCCGCCACGGCGACGACGACTGCCCTGTGGCTCGTCAACGTCGCGATGGTGGCGACTCGGACCGGACGGAGGCGCGAGGCCAGGCCGGAGGGGCGGGGCGTCGGGATGCTGACCATGACTTCTTTCGTCGAACTCTCGATGTCTTCAATATCAGATTCTAGATGAACTACATCGAGTGCACAAGGGATTCCTCATCCTGGAATACGGTACTGGAACATCGCCGACACGAAGGCAGAGAAAAGCCGGGCGGCCCTCGAGGGGCAGCCCGGCTCCGGAGTCGTCAGAAGATCATCGGGCGATCGTCGTCGAGCTCGGTGTCGAGCTCGAGGTCGACCACGACGGGGACGTGGTCGCTCGGGGCGTCGCCCTTGCGCTCGTCGCGGTGGATCGACGCGTCGGTGACGAGGTCGGCGAACGGCGCCGAGCCCATGATGAAGTCGATCCGCATGCCCTCGTTCTTCGGGAACCGCAGCTGCTTGTAGTCCCAGTAGGTGTAGCCCTCGGGCAGGCGAGGGCGCACGACGTCGGTCAGGCCGACGCGCTCGAACGCGGCGAAGGCGTCGCGCTCGGGCTGACTGACGTGGGTGTGGCCCTCGAAGACCGAGACGTCCCACACGTCGGTGTCGAGCGGGGCGACGTTCCAGTCGCCCATCAGCGCGAGCGGCTGGTCGGGCCGCTCCGCGATCCAGGCCTCGGTCTCGGCGGCGAGGGCGGCGAGCCAGTCGAGCTTGTAGTCGTAGTGCGGGTCGCCCAGCTCGCGGCCGTTCGGCACGTAGAGCGACCAGAGGCGGACGCCCTCGACCGTGACGCCGATCGCGCGCGCCTCCTTGGGCTGGTCGGGCCCCTCCTGCCCCTTGGCGAAGCCGGGCTGGGTCGGGAACGTGATCGTGACGTCGTCCATCGGCAGGCGGCTCGCGAAGGCGACGCCGTTCCACTGGCTGAGGCCGTGCAGCTCGACCTCGTAGCCCGCCTCGCGGAACGCGTCGAACGGGAACTGCTCGGGCTTGCACTTGATCTCCTGCAGGCCCACGA
>Ga0265797_10012485_pt1 | contig 10406 bp, 12 predicted proteins | sample P2T30metagenome_FD_192433 | JGI IMG/M metagenome (GOLD analysis project Ga0265797, IMG submission 192433) | Plant litter microbial communities from East Loma Ridge, Irvine, California - P2 T30 | ecosystem: Environmental > Terrestrial > Plant litter > Unclassified | place: USA: California... | reverse complement strand
TCGTCTATAAAATCCTAACAACAACAACAACAACAACAACAAACAATCCCTCACAATGCCGCACTACGAAATCCAGCACACGGCCAGCATCTCCGAATCCCAAAAGCGCAAACTCGTCGTCCACCTCACGATGCTGCACTACCGACTCTTCGGCACCCCCGTCAGATTCACAGCGGTAACCTTCCACCAAGCTTACGGCTAGTACCAAAGCACGGCTGCAGGCCGTTTGTATTTCCACGGGGCCGCGGATTTCATATCAGTGGGCGGCTACAGAGCCTGGAGCAACACAATCATCTGCCATGCGCCAAAGTGCGAGTATAGCAGGACGAAGCTTGAGCAGCTGGTGGCCGGGTTGGCGGCGGCGTGGAATCAGTACGTGAGGCCGCGTTGGATTGCGCAGTTTAGGCGCAAGGATGAAGGGGGGAGTGTGGGTGTGTTGGGGCCGCTCAAGGATCACAGGGCGTTGCACGAGGTTTATGTCATGGATGACATGGCTGCGCATGTTGTTCCGGGTGGGCATTGGGAGTGTGGGGAGTAGACTTTTTGGGGGGCGTTGTGACGAATTAGTCTGTAGGACGATTATGGTTGCTGTTTGTTGATGATGATGATGATGATGACTGAGGCACGCTTCTGGCCCTGGCTCCGTGCCTGGATGCCTTTACGAGCCGACTGTATTCCTTGAGCAAGAAGCCGTGGGAAATCTAGTAGCCGCTTTCAACTCGTCTTGGTGCTTTCTTGCCCCGTTTCCCCTTCTGCATCGTCATCCATGTGCATACTCTCTGCGAATCCAATCCACTCGTCTATTCCCTTGACAAACATATCCCCGCTCCCATCTACCTCGCCTCCATGCTCCCATACAACCACCTCGGCGAACTCGCCAACCTGTTCCGCAATCTTGACTTCTACAGGCATACTCTCCTCCACCTCCACATCATCATCACCATCTTCGTCCTCCTCGCCGCTGTTCAAAGGCTGTGTTTGTGCTCGTTGTTGCGGTAGTTGCTTGTCGGTAATGTGTAGGACGGCGCCGGTGTAGTTTTCGGGAAGCGGAATCGGCTTTCCGTGGAGGTGACGTCCGCGGAAGTAGACGTGATGTGTACCTTTCTCGTCGGTGGACGGCTTCCAGTATTGCTGAGTGGAGTTTATGGGGCCATTGTGGTTTATGCGCAAGGGAAGAAGGTTGGGTGTGGCTTTTTGCGGTTTCGAGGGTTGGATGGATAGCATGGTGGTGGTGATTGAGTGACTTGTGGGCAGCGAAATCGCTAGTCAGAGTAGAAGAGGGCTGGTTTGTTCCGTCACGTGGGATGCAGATTGATTGATCAAACGCTCTTTGTGATATCCTCGATGCTTCCAGTTGCGCACCAGGTGTGAATTGCAGTGCACGCGCCGACGCGCCGTAGCGTGTCGCTGCGGGCGCACGGACCCATCTGCGCTTCCTGATGGGGGTGCTCAAAAGCTCACGATGACGACAGCGTTGGCCATAACAGCACACCCAGCAGGGGCTGCTTAAAGCCAGCATTTACCCCAGACTCACGCATCTTCTCCATCCTTCGCCCTACCTGCTGTCATTGTTTGTGACTGCGCACTCCACGGAACTCCGTAGCTGGAAATCGAGGACCTCCGCCGTCAGCGCTTGCCGATAAATCACCGATCGCATTCCTTCGCCATATAGTTTGCGGTAACGGCGCAAAATGCGCCCAGGATGATCGATATGGGTGCAATTGCAAGGCTCCCAAGGCTTGCGTCGAAAGGGCCCGCGCCAGGATGCCTGGAACACGATAGTTGTGCCCTTGCATAACTTACCCCTCACCAAAACATCCCATCCGGAAGATAATACTGTGGACCCTGGAGTGCGGCTCTGCGTCACCCACCATGCTCTGCGTCTCAGACGGGTGGCAAAGTGTTTAGGATGCCAGAAACGGGAATTAATACGACTACCCGAGAACCCATTTGCCCTTTGTACGGCGTCCACGCTTCCCGACCTGGGATATTTACATGGCCAATTTACAACGGCTCGCGATGTTTAGGCGGATCGACGGCGTCATCGATCACTCGATATGGCAAAGTTTAATCGCGGTTGCTGCACCTCGGACAGAAAGCAACACCCGTGGCTTTGAAACGGCGCAACTAGGTGCACCGCATCGGTCTTCGGCAAGTCGGGGCAATGTGATGGCAATCTGGCTGGCCTTTTGAAATAAACTCCGGTGCCATGTGTCAGGGCCAGGGAACTACCTTTGGTCACTGGCCTCGCTGTTTTGCTTCTGAACGCGTTCACGGCACCTTTCTCACTTTGCTTTTTGTCAATTGATGCGCTAATCACCCTCTGCGACCAGCTGGCACTCACAAAACTTCCTCTCCACCAGACAGTTTCCCGAGCCATTGAGCCACAATATCAGCTCATCTCGCCCCCATAATCACTTTTGTGTGTAGCTCGGCAGCTCAGCTTCCCTCAGAGAGCTTTATCTTGGCCGTGTGACAATTCCTGGTCTCTCAAGGCTAGAAAGTATTCGCAAACATGGCAATTTACAGCCCAGTCACAGGAGTTGTAGGTTCGGTACTCAGCGCAGCTACAGCACAAGCCTGGGCACCTCTCGTGTCATTATGCAAGAATGGCACACTTTCGCAATTCCAGAACTTGAAGCATGGAAAGCTCGTGTTGTTCGAGGGCGGCTCGAGCACGGCTTCCGCTGCATTCGGGTCTGACAAAGAGGGCCTTCCAATTGCATTTCTAGACGTGCGCGACGAGAAGTTCTGGGTGCGATTAGCGCTTTTCGCGGATATGGTATGTCTCTGTGCGCTTACAATGGCCAATTGCAACTGCTGACAGCATCTAGGGTTTCGCTGAGAGCTACATGCTGGGAGAATTCACAACGCCGGATCTGACCAAGTTTTTCGAGGTGAGGGCCTACAATTGAAAAGACCAAGGATCGCATAACTTACAATACCAGCTCTTCATCCTAAACCGCAACTACCTCTCCAATGGCTCAACTTTCACGTCCGCCATCTCCTCAGGCCTCGCCGGGCTGGTACGAGGCAGCAACAACCTCAAGAACGCGCGCCTCAACATCCAAGCACATTACGACATTTCAAACGAGATGTTCGCCGCTTTCCTCTCCAAAGACATGACCTACTCGTGTCCGGTATGGCTCCCAAAATCACACCCAGACTCGGCAAGCGAAACCCTCTACGACGCACAAATGCGGAAGCTCGACCGCTTCATCGACAACACACATATAAAGGGCACAGACCACGTGCTAGAAATTGGCACAGGATGGGGTAGTTTCGCCATGCGCGCCGTCCAACGGACAGGCTGTCGTGTAACCTCGCTCACGCTGTCAATTGAGCAAAAAGAACTAGCAGAGGAGCGCATACGCGCGGCAGGCATGTCATCGAAGATCACAGTCCTCCTCTGCGACTACCGCAGTCTCGCCATCCCCGACGACGGTCCCTTTGACAAGGTCGTGTCAATTGAAATGCTCGAGGCAGTCGGCAAAGAATACCTAGTCACGTACTTCAAATGCATAGATCGACTACTCAAAAAGGAGGGTGGAATCGCTTGCTTCCAATGCATAACCATGCCCGACGCGCGCTACGAAGCCTACGCCAAATCCGACGACTTCATCCGCCGGTACATTTTCCCCGGCGGCCACTTGCCTGCCGTCTCAGAGCTTGTAGCTGCGATTCAAACAGCGACGGGGGGCTCCCTCGTCGTCGATGGCATTGAGAATATCGGCCCGCATTACGCAAAGGCGCTGCGCCTCTGGCGAGAAGAGTTTCTGGACAAGTGGACCGACGTTATCAAACCCCAGCTCATCAAGGAGAAGGCGGGTCAGGGCATGGATGATGAAGGCGCCGAGGTGTTTAAACGCAAGTGGGACTATTACTTTAGGTACAGTGAGGCTGGCTTTTCGACAAAGACGCTGGGTGATGTCATCTTGACCGTGGGTAGGGAAGGCGCGATGCAAATGATGGAGGAAGTACCGTTGTAAGGTTGTTCTTCTCCCCATGTTCGAGGATTTGAAATCATGTGCTTGTTTTGTATTTGTGTTTTGCTGTTGTGGGAATTGGTTATTTTTTTATTTATTTGTAATTATACCCCTCCTTCCACGGTAGGTATATGATTCGTCGGCCTGGCTTTTTCCAAATGTCTGAGCTATATATAGTTGGCTATATAAATAACGAAAAAAAAAAGTTTCATACACAAAGGAAAATATGGGTATATATGACATGGATCTCCAAAAAAAGAAAAGAAACACAAAACTCGCTTTCCTCCTCCTCCCTTGTCCGCTACTGAAACACACGTCTTTCTAATTTCGCCCAGAGCAAAGCCCCAATGAATCAATGAGGTGGGGAAGATGACCAGGTTGAATATCAAACAGACCCATACCCCTCCTCAAACCCAGGCAACTCCATCTGATACTCTCTCGCCAGCTCCGCCACATCAATCCATGCATCCTGCACCGGCGGCGACACAGGCGGCGATGCCGGTAAAGTCTCCCACGTCGTCGTCTTGGCTGGTGGCTGATATGCTTTATATATCGACAATGGGGCGGGGGTAAGCGGCGGCGTGGGCGACACAACAGGCGCTCTTGTCGTGTCTGCCACAGCGGCGGCGGTGGGGGGCGCAGGAAAGATTTGTGAGTAGCGAGTTGCATTCGTTTGTAGTATGGGTAGTGGCTGTGTAGCCGTTGCCGTTGCCGTTGCCAGATTCTTCGTTTTTTCCAAACTCGATGTCGTAGACGTAGCGGTAGAGCAAGAAGATAGCGTACTAAAGCGAATCGTCAGGCTCGCTGGTAACTCTACAGATCCCGATTTCGCGTGTTTATATCCTGGCTCGAGGGTTGGTGAGTGGGAAAGAGGAGGCGTGGTGGCGGTCTTTATGGCGTCGTCGATGTTGGCGGAGAGTTCGGCGAGGATGGTGGAGGAGCTTTGGCGGGGGAGGCGTGGTGGGTTATTGGTGGAGGGCTCGAGGATGGTCGCCGGTGTGGAGTCGGCTGTGGTGGGAGGAAGTGGGAAGTGGTGGGAGGGAAGGGAGGACACCCATAGGCCTTCGGGGCCGACGAGTTGGAGGCTGGAGCCAGAGTCTTTTCGCCTGGAGTCGGGCTTAGGACAGGGTTGGTTAGGGGCTGGTGATTTTGTATCTGGTACGGGTTTCCTAGAGCTTTGTGGTTGAGTTTGTTGTGTGCTTTGATGCGTAGGTCGTGATTGAAACGGTGGCTGCTTGGGTGCTGATCCGCTCGATTGTCTTTGTTGTGCTTGTATATGTTGTTCCCGCTGGCTGTGCGAGAATGTTGTATCAGGGCTTTGTGATGATGGGGTTTGGTATTGACGCTGCGACTGTTGGGTCGAAAAGGAATTAGTTACAGGGCCTGCTTGAGCAGAGATCCTAGACGCGAGGTATCCAGGGTGACCGGCGGACGAAGCTCGCATAGTGTGGTTAGCTAGAGGGCTCATAACAGGCGCACACTGACTGGATCTGCTATCTGCCATGGTCTGTGGAGAAAGGTGCTGAGAGTTGTTTGATGGGACCGGATGTTGTTGTCTGTACTGCATGCTTATGGACCGAGGCTGTGGGATGTGCCCGGGCTGGCCTTCTTTTCCCTGAGTACTTACTCGCCGGTATCGGTTGCGCGAGTCTTTTGTTAAGTTTGGCATATTCGGCGGCATCATGGAAGCCGTGACAGGCCCGAGAGGCTGGGAGCTGTGGTAGGTGGCATGCTTCTGAGATGAAATGGCCTTCTGTGCAGGTGGAGGGCCTGTGGCACTAGTTGCTGGTTGTCCGGTATAGGAAGCTACCCGCGGTCTTGGTAAGTCTGACTGTCCTGCTGACGGAACCTGTGCGACAAGCAGCGGTGGATCTTGCGCTCGAAGTGTCTGATAACATCTGCGCTGATCTCCAAAAGATAGTCGAGTAAAGAAAGGTGAGCGTAAGAAAGCATTGAGTATCAGATTCTCATCCAGTTGGCTGCGGATCGACTGCACTTGCTCTCCATAGTGTTGGCATAAGAAAAGGATGTCTTTCCGTGGTTCCCAGGCTAAGCTCGTGATCGTGCAATACTCTAACATTGTCTTCATGAGGTAGAGCATATTGAGCCCCTTGTATGTCTTCAAGATACCATCGGATCTGAGGGTTAATAATATAAGATTGTTTGCCAGTGTACCGCTCCGTGGGGTCCCGTAGGCACCTATGTGTAATGAGAAAAAAGACCGTTGTTTGTGACCCAGAAAAGACTCACCAGAGGGTATCAAGTGGACCTCGACAGTTCCAGGGCTGGTGCATCCTGTGTCTAGATATCCCGGGCCCGTTTGAACTAGCAGCTTTGTTGGAATTAGGGGGTTCATGCCTTCAGGAATATGAACACTATTACGGTCAGATGAGTTGGTTGCAAGGAAGAGCTCTGGCGTACCGTCGATCTGCCTGCAGCTTTGCTTTGAGGCGATCCAGATCCTTGTCTTCATATGCGATGTGCAGACCCGATATCTCGCGCTGATGTCCCAAACAAAGCATCTCCAGGCCACCCAGGATGCCATAGCTGAGCTTCTTACTTTCGAAGATTTGACGAATGCGGGTGGCGGCTGCTATCGTATTTGCCAAAGGCAGTACCTTGGGTTCTTGCTGTGACTGTCTCTTATATTTGTTTGGCTCTTCAACGTTCTGGTATGCCATCTTGCCGGCTGTTGCGCATGGAGAGGGTTGAGAAACAGGTGACACGACAGAAAAAGAAGGGAAAAGCAATGATGGGTCAGCAAGGCACGAAGGAGACGGGTAAGGTTGGGAAGTCGTATAAGACTACGGCCGAAAGGCTATTGAAAGGTCAGAGGATCTTCGAGCAGGGTCATAGGGCCTTTGGCATCCAGTCACGGTTTCGCCATCCTCGTGCTTCGGCGGATGGCCCCTCTATAAGCGACAATCATACCGTAACGCTGAGCGGGAGTCCCACATCCCGTATTCTAAGATACCCTCTAGTCATTGCTGATGACGGGCGACTCTATTGGCTCCATGCAGGGACGTGTGAGCTGGCGGGACCGTTCAGAGAGGCTGAGCTGGGTAGCTGAACGGCCGGTCTTGAACAGAAACCACTACTCCGACCCATACGGTGCTGGAGTCGGTCTGCATTAGCATTGGTTTTGGCAGTTCCGGCAGTCGTCAAAGTGCGCTAGCTGCACCGGCCATTTGCTTTTCCGAGTTGTTGTGACAGAGGCTTAGCGGGCTATATTTAGCACCGGCCAGATCGGCCAATGGGGACCGAGCAACGGGTGTGAATCGCCCAACCAAGAAGGAGCTTTGGGCACAAGACGAGATGTTGGCGCAAATGGAGCCAGCCCGTATTGAAGCTGGTTGCTTTTGTACCCTATATATAGCTGTCTTGAGCCTGCGTGCAATCACAGCTGGAGTGAAGACCCTGGCTGGGGAAATTCGTTCAGGCATCACAAGAGCTCCGACAATGTAATAACTAGGACTGGAGGGTAACATTGTGGTTGAATTTCTGAGTGTGGATTCCGTACAGTTATCTGTCCTTGCCGGGACAATATGGAGTATTGCAGGTAACGCCCTACTCGAGAAGGATGGCCAGAGAGAGGGAGGGAGCAACAGACACAGGGACTGCCCCCTTGTGGTGAATCGAAAGCTAGGTACATGCAATGAAGCATTCGACATTCCCCAGGTTCCTGGCGTGTTCGTGAGACGCGGGCCGTCGCTAAATAGTTGCAAAGTGGCATGTACGATTAGATGCCGCCGCCTGTCGCTTTAGTCAGCACACACTGGCTTCACCATGTGAAGGGTAGCCACGTTGCGCTAGATACGCGATACGATATTGCAGTTCGAGGGCCCATACGCGGATGAGCCCAACGACTTGAAAAACTATCATGAAAGAACGTACCTGACCTGTCAACCGTAACCGCGTAATCGCCTGCAGGTCGTACCCTCTGCTTCTCGGCGAGCGTCTTTGACTTGATGGTGAAGTAACCACTACCCAGTGCAGCTATAGAAAACAGGGTCATGTTGCGGGTGCTGTGTACAGTGTCCATGTCAGCCAAGAATAGCCACAAGGGGAGCTCTTAGCTACACACGTCCTTGCGCGACTTACGTGAGAAGCCTGGTGTATGGCATTGCGTTAGGCTGGAGCTTCGTTTGGGATTGTGGCGTCGGTGAGGTAGTGTGATTGTATCGTAGTGGAGACAGAAACAGAGGGAAAAAGAGAAAAAGATAACGAGAAGCTGGGGAAAATGTTGAGGAGGCCAGCGATCCCAAGCTCCGATCGTGTGATGCATTTCCCCTCTGGAGTGGTGACGCGCCTTCCCCGGATCAGCGTCCTAATCCCTGCTTAGCCAAAACTCCCGGCCTCATGTCCAATAGGCGGTCGGGAGCACCGGTTTCCCACCGCCCGGCAGAAAAAGTTCCGCAGCTTCCAATTCGTTTTCGCGCCACAACACGCCCGCCATCTACCCAATCTCCAACCCCCACAATGCCTCTGCCAAAGCGACAAACAGTACCAGTAAAGGGTGCAAAGTCCAGCGCCCCTGCGAGTTAGTCGCACCGCTGTATCCTAGACGATCGATTGGCCCGCTAACATGTTCTAGGCGACTCGCGATTCGCAAACTTCGAGACTGATCCCAAATTTCGCTTGCCCTCGAAAAAGCACGCCAAGACCAAGCTCGATCCTCGATTCGCGCGGTTAAAGAGCGACCCAGACTTTTACAACAAGGCTACGGTCGACAAGTATGGCCGTAAAATCTCCAAAGAGGCGGGCAAGAAGGCTGTCGAGAGGCTGTACGAGGTAGACAGCGATGATGACCAGGAGGAAGATGAAGAAGCAGGACTGGAGCGCCCTGCTGGAGAGAAGCGCGACAAGGCTGTGTTGAAGGAAATGAAGCGGGTGGCACAACAGGGCTTTGATCCCATCAGAGACGGTGGTCTCGAGTCGTCGTCGGACGAAAGCTCCAGCGAGGAAGAGGACGAAGCCGAACTTGAAGAGCAAACGGAACTTGCGGGCGACGACAATGACGTACCCACGGGCGACATTTCTGCGCGGCTGGCTGCCGTCAACATGGATTGGGACAACATACGAGCGACCGACATCATGGCCGTTGCAAACTCGTTTGTGCCGGCAGATGGGAGGATTTTGAACGTCGTCATATATCCCAGCGAGTTTGGAATGGAGCGTCTACAGCGGGAAGAGATCGAAGGACCACCTAGGGAGATTTTCGCATCGACGGCCAACAAAGACAAGAACAACCTAGGCACGATAGACGACGAGTCCGACTCCTCTGAGGATGATGACGAGGACCAAATAAAGGCCGACTTACAAGGAGATGACACGGGCGAAGAGTTTGACTCGACCAAGTTGCGAGCCTACCAGCTCGACCGATTGCGATACTACTATGCCGTCATCACATGCTCCTCAGCCAACGTCGCAAAGTCCATCTACGACAACCTCGACGGACGCGAGTACCTCACCAGCGCAAACTTCTTCGACCTACGATTCGTTCCCGACGGCACAACCTTTGACCAAGATCCCCACGACGAGTGCGCAAAACTACCAGACGGTTATAAGCCGAACGAGTTCTCCACAGACGCCCTCACCCACTCAAAGGTCAAGTTGACCTGGGACGCGGACGACGCGACGCGGAAAGAAGTGCAGAAGCGCGCATTCTCGCGCAAGGAAATAGACGAGAACGAACTGCAGGCATATCTGGGCTCAGACAACTCTTCCTCTGAGGACGAAGAGGAGCTAGCCAAGAAGGATAAGGCAGCAAGCCTTCGAGCAGCTCTGGGATTAGAATCTTCTGGAAAGTCTTCCAAGACGAAGAAGAAGGCGCCTGCGAAACGGGACCGCGACTTTCCCAAGCCGGACAGTGAGATGCAGATTACCTTCACAGGAGGACTATCCAACGAGGCTAGCAATGGCGACGTGTTTGAGAATGAGATTCCGTTGCAAGAGACGACAATGGAAAGGTATATCAGAAAAGAGAAAGAAAGGAAGGCGAAGCGTAAGGAGAGGTGGGAGGCTAAAAAGGCTGGCCGAGACCCCGATGCCCCAGCTGTGCAGGAGGTGGAAGCGTCAGCAGATGCGAATGAACATGACCCGTTCAACGACCCATTCTTTGCATCTGACCCCGAAGAAGCTGCAAAGGTTTCCAAGCCCGAGTCGAACAAGTCGAAAAAGGCAAAGAAGAAGGCAGAGAAGGAACAGCAAGACCAGGCTGCTGCTACTGAACGAGCGAACCTTGAGCTACTCATGGCAGACGAGGATGATTCGAAGATGCGTCACTTCAACATGAACGAAATTGTCAAGTCGGAGAAGGCTAAGAAGAAGGGCAAGAAAGCCAAGAAGAATGCGCCAATCATCGAAGACAACTTCCAGGTGGACACGACAGATCCTCGTTTCGCCAAGCTGTATGAAAGC
>Ga0265797_10012483_pt1 | contig 10406 bp, 8 predicted proteins | sample P2T30metagenome_FD_192433 | JGI IMG/M metagenome (GOLD analysis project Ga0265797, IMG submission 192433) | Plant litter microbial communities from East Loma Ridge, Irvine, California - P2 T30 | ecosystem: Environmental > Terrestrial > Plant litter > Unclassified | place: USA: California... | reverse complement strand
AGAGCGCCCTCTCCACCTGAGCTTCCACCAGCGGTCACAGCAGTGTTGAGCGGATTAATAGTTCGCCCGAAGACGTTGTTGTGGGAGTCGAGTGCCATGAGCGTTTGAGGTACGTTGGTCTTGCAATAGAGAACTGCACCGGCGTTGAGTAAGCAATCGACTAGGATCGAGTTCTCTTGTGCCGGTTTGAAGCAGAGAGCTGCAAGGCCGATCGATGCATCATGACCTCGGACCCTGAAGGTGTCTTTCAGTGAGATGGGAACGCCGTGGAGTGGCCCAAGGGGTGCTTTTCCTGATGCGAGATGGGCGTCAAGCTCCTCGGCTCTCTTCAGCGCGTCATCAAAGAAGACTTCTGTGAGGCAATTGGTGACTTGGTGGGCAATTGCTGCTCTCTGCCATGACGTTAGTACATCAGCGGCTACGAAGAGGTCTGCTCCGATCTGGGACGGCTCACTTTACAGAAAGCCCGTGTCACATCGATGCATTTGAGTTTCTTCTCTCTGATTGCTTCGGCCAGTGCGACAGCATCATATCGTTCGGTGATCTCCAGCTCCTCTTTTGTCAATAGCCCAGACTTGCGTGGTATGTCCATGTAGCTCTTTACGTCGGCTCCTGGTAAGGCATTCAACTTCCATTCTTTTGGAATGCGCTTGTTCTGTTCTGCTTTCTTCCGCCTCGATATGGACCGCCAATCTTTGTCTGAAGATGAGCCTCCTTGCGACATTGTGATGTATGCGACGGTTGAGGAGTGACGCTGTGATATCGCGGACATAGAGGACGCGCGAGTAGAAGCCGAGGTATACTGGATTGGGATTAGCTTGAGGGGTAGGGGCCCGGGGACGTCGACACCTCCAGGGCTGCCCAGGTGGTCAACTCGCTTTCGCAACGCCGTGGACGCGCGAGCAAATAAAGCTAGGCTAAAGCAACGCCTGTCGCTGTACGTTCTACCGAACCTCCCACTCATTACTCGCCTTACGCACCTTGGGGCATACACGCGCTTAGATATGTCCATCTTTGCTCCTCTTTCGCGCCACTTCCGACTTCAGCACGAGTTGTCGCAACGGACAGCCTCTGCGTTGAAAAGTCTTGTTATCCAGAGACGAGAGCTCGAGCGCGCAAGGTGCAGGTTGGAGTGCCTATCCGAGACTGCAGGACGCCTCTTCGCGCTAGGGAAATGAGCGTACCGTACCTGGCGTACCGAGAGGATGCGATAAGGGCTCAGTCTCGAAGAGCCACGAACAGCCTCAAACAACGACTATGAAGGCATCGGTACAGCCGCCGGAGTACATCAGAACAGTCACATGTCTACGTGTTCGGCCTGACTCTAGTTGCTGACATCTGACACGACGGGGAGTCGCGGTCGCGCTTCTTATCCCTGCCGCTGACAGCCAGGGCGCGCCGCAAGCGCTGTCCCAATTGGATGGCGTCTCCTGCCCCGGAATATTTTCCCACTCGGCCTGCCATCTGGCACCACGACGCACGCCGTGCCCCCATTGCTAGTAGCCCGCCCATAGACACCGCACTCGCTCTTGTACTCCTTTCCCTTCTCTACCTTTGCACCACTTCCATTGCATTTTTTGTCTAATTCGATACTCGCATCCTTCGCTATGGCAGCCGGCAACTTCTCGCTGCCCCCGGGCCAGCACCCTTACTACCCCATTGAGAAGGAGATTGTGGGCTATCTGGCCAACGAGCTGGGCACGCTGGACCTGCTGCTCATGTTCGCTGCCGGCTGCGTCGCCATCTTCAGTGTCACGTACGTGATGGTCAAGCGCCTGCGCCCCAATGCCAGCACCGGCGACCTCTCCACCATCATGTGGTTTGTGCTGTGCGGCTGCATCCACTCGTTCTTCGAGGGCTACTTCGCCTACAACTTTAGGAATATGGGCGGACTGAACGACCTCTTTGGCCAGCTGTGGAAGGAGTACGCGCTCAGCGACTCGCGTTACCTGACCCAGGACGCCTTCGTTCTGTGCATGGAGACCGTCACCGCTGTACGTATACGTCTTTTTTGGGCTTCTCTCGAGGAAGGACAGTCACTAATCAATATTCTCACAGGTATTCTGGGGCCCCGGTTCCTTCCTCTGCGCCTACCTCATCGCCATCGACCACCCGCTCCGCTACTCGGCCCAACTCATCGTCTCGCTCGGCCAGTTCTACGGCGACGTACTGTACTATGCTACCTCGCTTTTCGACCACTACATCCTCAACCTGTCGTACTCGCGTCCTGAGCAGTTCTACTACTGGGGATACTTTGTCCTGATGAACGCTTTCTGGATCGTGATCCCAGGATACCTCATGTACCAGAGTGTCATGGCCACTTGGAGCGCGTTTGCGGCTGTCAACGACGCGGCGAAGCTCGTTGAGAAAATCGGCAAGAAGCGCAACTAGAAGGATGTTCCATGCATCAGACGCATACAAGCAGTGCCTCTGAGGAGGACACCAATACCGCTGGAGTGGAGGAGTGACTTGGCCAAGGACATCATTTTTACGGGTTGATTGTTGGGATGGGTTGAAAAAGCATTTTGGATACAGACACGGTACTTGATACCCTAGTTTTGAAGGCGTGGCTTGGACAGGACGCCCTAGATCGATAGACTCGGATAATGCTAATAGAAGATTATGGCAAGTAGGTGCAGCTTCAGAACTCCTTTACAACGTATGTTCCCGGAAACTTAGCAAGTAACGCCGGGATTGCCGATCACCCATGTTAGTGTAAACCCTATTGTCGGCATTTTTCGCGTCGTAAGCTCGATCCTTGCCGCCCATCACAAACAGGCCGAGCAGTACATAAGCACTTGGAGAAGTTCCTGGCATCTTTACGTGGGCTAGAACTCTTGACACAAACAACCATGTATTTGTCGACTACTTCCCTCGCACACTGGTGTCTTTTTGCCCTATCGGCGACAGCTCTTCCCAACGCCGTAAATCATGCGTCTCCTCCCATCTCCATTCAGATGGCCCAGTCGATCATCTCCCGGAGCCAGGGTATCCTGATCAGCCAGACCGACTCCTCTGCCCTGTTGCAGGCTGGATTTACGCAGAAGACGTTCCACGAGATCCTCTCCACTTATGCAAACAGTTCCTTGGCCCCAGAACTCAACGCCTATATCACTAAGAGCGCCGACTCTGTGGTTCCTGTTGTCTCCAACGCAACGCGCGACACGAAATACCCGTTGGACCGTCTGAGCAGCGGAAACGGTCTACTGCGATTATGGCAGGAAACCGGGGATGAAAAGTACAAAACAACATTCGAAGCATTAAGAAAGAGTGTGGATTTGCAGCCTACAAATGACCAAGGCGGGTTATGGTATTATGTCTACCCGTACTGGAGTTACCTGGATGGCATGTTTAGTCTGACTCCGTTCCTCGCCGCATACACAAACGATGTTGGTAACTCTGCCATGATTGAAGATACGCTAGAAGACATGGTCTTCCAACTCGATCTGCTATGGCAGCGCTGCTACTCGCAAGAAACCGGTCTTCTAGTACACGGTTACGATGCCAGTCACACAGCAGTCTGGGCCAACAGCGCTACAGGCGCCAGCCCGCACGTGTGGGGACGCAGTCTGGGATGGTACTGTATGGCACTCATCGATACGCTCGAATTGCTCCCCGCGAATGCAAGCCACGCACGCCAGTACATCGGATCTCGGTTCCAAGAACTCATGCCTGCTATCGTGGCAGCCGCAGACGGAAAGACTGGGGCGTGGTGGCAGGTAATGGACCGACCTGGCGAAGAAGGCAACTACTTGGAGAGTAGTGCGAGCAGTATGTTTGTGTACTCTTTGCTCAAGGGTGTAAGATTGGGGGCTCTATCCACGGATGCAGCATGGAATGGCACTGCTTCATACAGCAGCAACCAAAATGCGTACGTGGATGTAGCGAAGAGAGCGTATGAGTACATGGCCGATACATTTGTTGTACATAATGGGAATGGGACGCTAGGCTGGAACGGCACGGTCGGGGTATGCAGTCTGAACTCGACGGCTAGCTATGAGGTGAGCAATGGAAGGGTGCAGCAGAGTGTGTCAATGCTAACGGGATATGTCAGTATTATGTGGGACAACCGATTGTCTACAACAGTCCTCTGGGGTCGTTGGCCTTTGTGAGGGCAAGTTTGGAGGTTGAAAGATGGGCCCTACAAGGTTGAGAGGTGGTACCTAGGTATGGTAGACACGTTGTCTTGGCGCGTACCAAGGCGGCCGTCTGCGGTCAGAAAAAGCAGACACAGGAGGCTAAAATAAACCATGAGATAATCCCACATTAAAATCTCCGCAACAAGCGCACTGAGTGGTACGATAGCCTCGAAGCATTCGGCAGCGGGCAAATACAAAACCTGTTGTTGCCGTTTTCCTTGCATCGTACCATCAAGGATGTCTGTTGAATAAGATGGCGGGGTTAGATCACAGGCCGCGGAGCATATCATCGCACTTTGTTGTGCGCATCTTCGATGCAGTCGTAATGCCAGTAATGCCAGCAAAGCTGCAGCATGGGTTTGTTGATCGAATCGTGGGTCGACGTGGTGCACTGGTCCGTAGGCGAGCCTGTCTCTCATGGATGTTCCCGCGGGATAGCCCAACGTGACTGGGCTGCGAGATAGCAAGCTGGGAATGTCTCAGCCGCCGTGTAAACAAGAGGCTGGAAGGACTCGGACTCGAGCGTGTCTAGATGCCGGCGCTGCATGGCAAGTTTATGCTGATCTCGCACAAGCTCATGGGCTTATCGTATTGCTTGTCGGCGGCACTGGAACGTGCGGGCAGACTTGGCCAGTCCGGTTTTACTGGCGGGCCGCAGCCATTATTGGGTCATCAAACATCACACCGTCCCTCTAGCAGTTCGCTCGCCCTGCGCTACATTCAACGTTCCCCTCTGATGGGGTGACAGCTCTCACCACACTCACCTATACACTCGCTGTCGAAATCGTTGATCCCGCAGCCGCCCGCACAGAGGCAGGTCCGGCGTAGCTCTGGAAACGGCCCGTCAGCCACGCCCTCGCAAAACACCACAACACTCGCACCCGCCCGTCGCAAGCCGCCCCGTCCCCGTGACGTCTGCCCGCAGCTCCAATGACACTGGGACTCGATGCCCGCTTCCCCCCGGCCCAGTGACCCCGACAACACGGCTGGACAGCAGAGAAATGGCACGCCGGGCAAGAAGATGGGCGCGACGGACAAACAAGCAGCCATGGACGGCAAGGACTTTGCCAAGGCCATTGGCATCAACAAGCCCGCCAACGTGCGCGACAAGATAAAGCGCTGGCAGCAGGAGGTCGACCCCGACGCCGCGAGCAAGGAAGGCGCCGGCGCATCCGCCTCAGAGACGTCCACCAAGCCCGCCGCCTCGCCCAAGCCCGCGACCACGCCCAAGTCGAAAGCGCACGACGACAAGCCCAACTGGAAACCCACACATGAGCGCGGAAAGTCGGTCGGCGCCAGCCCAGAGCGCCCGGGCAGCGCGAAGAAGACGCCCGTCCCCCACAATGAGCTCGACGAGGACCTGCTCACGGCAACAGCGCCTAAGAAGCGCGTCATCAGCGACTCGCACTGGCGCGCCAAAATGTCACCACCGAAAGAAGCCGCCGGCCGCCCACAGCCCAAGACGATCCCCAACGCCTGGGTGCGCCCCTCGAGGATCATCCCGAAGAAGCCCGCAAGCCCTGAGCTCAAGCCCATAGCCCCCGTCACGCCCCAGTCAAACCCTCTCCTGCCCCTCGCCGAGTACATAGGCAAGAGCACAGGACAGAAGAAAGCCCCGCCGAAGCCACGCAGACCGTCCAAACCGTCGAGCTCAGAGAACGAACAACGCCCGGCCAGCAGTGGGGCTGCAAGTGGAAAGACCGCCAAGAGCGATGAGACGCCATCAGACCCTACATCGCCCCAGCCCGAAAAAGAGAAGACGGAGATGGTGAGGATGCGGCGTAGCAGACGGCGCGCGCGCACATCACCCCGCGCATCCATGTCGGCAGAGGATCTTATGCCCTTCACGCCGTGGACTCGGCCCCCAGGACGCCGCTCGGGCTCAGTACAGAGCGACGACCCCCACAATATGGTCACGGTCGAGTACGCAGAGAGCTCTGCCCCATCGCTCAACGAGAGCCGCATCACGTCACCCCGCGACGACGAGCTGCGAGAGAGACGGCGCCGGCGTCGACCGAGAAGCAACGGTGCTCGCACAGAGGACGAGAGTACCAAGCCCGCGCCAAAGCCTTCGCGGAAGAAGAGTCGCAGGTCCTATCCAAGGACCCAGGAAGAAGCTGCAACACCCTTGATCATCCCAGCAGCCCCAGAGACGACCACTCCCACTAAGGCCACGGGAAGCCGCTTAGAAGCCTGGCTCAGCAGCACACCCGACCCTCTGGCAGAGTCGAAACCCCGACGCAGGCGCAAGTCCAAGGACTCTGTGTCGAGCCCAGAGTCCGCCTCCAAGGCCGGCAAATCAGACATCACAGTATCCACCGATGCCACACAAGAGATCCCAGTCAAGAAGACGCGCTCGCGCCGCAGGCGGAAGTCCAAAGAATCCTTATCCTCCCTCGACCTGCCCGCTACCGTTGATGCATCCGAAGTCACTGCCTCAGAGGTCACTACCTCCACCAGGACAACACAAGATGAGCCACGCAAGAGGTCACCCAGGAGGAGAAAATCGAAAGATTCGGTCTCGTCTGTCGATTTGCCCTACAAGGCCGAAAAATCAGACGTCAGCGCGTCCACTGATGCGACAAAAGACGAGCCTGTCGAAAGCCGCCGTAGCAGTGGTAGCGGTAGCAGACGGCGCAGAAGACGGTCGAGCCGCGAGATGACCATCAATACCCAGGATATCGACGAGACCCCATCTACTGTCGTCTCAGATACTACGACAGAGACGACAAGTCAAGACCAGGAAAGTGAAGTGTCCATCACTCCGACGCCCTCGCTGAAGCGCCGCGGTGCAAAGCGCGGCCAGTATTCTCCTACCAAAGGCCGATCTATGTCCTCTCCTCTCCGCGAGACCACGTCGATAGACGACATACCCAAGGATGATATCACCGACTTGGATACTGCTTCGTCCGCCCCTTCTTCCTTTGCTGATGCGCCTGTACTTGACGCCATGCCTAAGCCTCTGCGACCGCGACAACTTCTAGGACCGCGTATGTTCCCTTCGACTGGCAAGCGCCTTTCAACCATTGCTTCGCAGTCAGCGCGATCCTCGCAGGTACCAGCTTCTGACACAATCACGACCATCTCCGAGGAAGCAGGCACTGGTCCCGGAGCACCTGCATCAGAAGTAGGCTCGTACTTGAACCCGGAAACTTCGACCATTATCAGTCGCCAGAGTACCCGGCGGAGGAAGCTTGCCAGACACGAGGATCTTATCTCAGTGCTTTCCATGCCCAAGGCAAGCTCGAAGAGCATCGTCTCTGCCAGAAGTATCCGTACCAACAGGAGCCGCCTTGCCACTGCCACTGTCGACGACATCATGAAAGAGCTCTCCTCTGACGAAGCCAAATACATGAGAGAGCTCCGCACACTGGTCGACGGTGTCATCCCTGTCCTTCTTAGCTGCGTTCTCTCCAAGTCCGAGTCCGCTATCGCTGCTGGCCTGTTCTCTCGCTCCTCCAAGTCCGATCCTAGTGAAGTTACTAAGCCAATCGTCGACATGGGTGTCTGCTTAGAGCGACTTAAGAACCTGCACAAGCGCGTCCCTAGGGAGGACTCCGATGCACTTGTTTCCTGGGCTCAGAGTGCACAACGAGTGTACTCTGACTACATCGCTGCGTGGCGCCTCGGCTTCCAAGACGTCGTAATCAGTCTCGCTCCGGCAGATGACGATCCCTTCAAGCCCGCAAAGGTCGTCAATGGGCCAGATGACGGTGCCCCATGGGACGAAGGCATGCCGCGAAACGCTGAGGGATATGTAGTCAACAGCGATGGCGAGCGTGTTGACGTCGCCTATATGCTCAAACGCCCACTGGTTCGACTCAAGTATCTGTCGAAGAGTTTGAAGGTACGTTGAATTGACTTGTCCATGCTGCCGCAAATACTGACATCAATCAAGGGCATCAATCATGTGAAACCTTCCGAGCGCGTCGAGCAAATCTCGAAGATTTTCCAAGACCTAGTTACGACAGCACGCAAGCGGTCGAACGACGAACAAGCCCGCCTAGAAGACGAAGCCGCGGCTAGCGTTGATCCCACTCGCGCACGCGATCCCCGAAGTCTCGCCCCACTTGCCGGCGTCCGGGTTGATTCCACGCGCTGCGTGCGAGCTAGAGACCACTTCGACCTACATCTGTTCCATTCGAGTGGTCAAGAAATGAGTTGTCGCGTTGAGATATTACTCCGCGACAACGCACCAGGTACGGGAGTCGGAGGCGACCTCCTCTTCTGCGAAGTCGATCCTACAGGGCGATGGTTGCTCCTCCCACCTGTCCACCTCAGCAATGCATCAGCACGGAATGGCGACCTAAAGGGCGAAATAATTGTCATGATCCGTGGAAAACAAAACGATGGATCAGAGTGGAGCGAGATCATGTCTTTGATATCCGATGATGAGCAAGCTGGCTTTGAGTGGGTGCAGATGCTCGGTCTCAACCCCATCCCACCTCAAATCTCTGAAGTCAGGAAGAACCAGGCCACACCCACCACACACAGGCCGACAAGCAGCCATGGATCCTCGTCTCTACTTTCAGCTGCAACTGAATCGACACCCCCACAGAAGAGCAGGACACCAAGCCCACATGAAATTGACATACCTATTGGGGAGCAACATACTGAAGTATCAAAAGTATGGCACTATGACACACCCGATAGGCGCAACCAATCCCGCACCATCTCGCCTGTAACTCCGCCCAGTCACGATGACTTTGTCTTTGGCAAGATAGACGACTTAGAACCCCACACACCCACAGATCCCATGCAGACGGCATACCAACTGCTCAATGATCCTGATCGAACACCCCGTGGTCTTGATGAGGCGGTGCGAAATGAGGGCACTGGATCGCCTTCGAGTCTGAAGCGGACAAGGGCGAAGAGGCTGTCTAAGAACCCTACCCTTTCTCCACATTCAGCACGGCCGTCCCGTCAGATCACTCTCGAAGATCCGGTAGAGCCAGAGAAAATTCAGGCGCCAGTACCGGAGTCCAAGCCACGCCGGAAATCCACTAAAAAGCGACCCCAAAAGAGTTACAGTGTTTGGATGCCATCTTCGCAAGTTGGCGATTCCGACGACTCTGAAGAATCGTACAGCTCCGAAGAAGACAACAATACTACCACCATGGATTCCGAGATCTCACCACCCGGCTCGCCTCCCTCGCCGCAACGTCCACAGGCACACAGACGAGTCTCATCTGTCCCCTCGCTAGAATTACCGAGCATCCCAAGACAAAGGAAATCAAGCCGGCCCTCTACGCCAACGCAGGATCAAGAAGATGACGATGACAACTTCCGGGAAGTCTCAGCCTCCGCGCCATCGAAGCTGCAAGGAAAGAAACACGACATAATTGTCGATGATATCGTAGAGCCCAAAGCGGAGGTCGAAGAGCCGCCTCCAACACCGCCGCATCGATCGCCCAGTCCAGCAACCCCTGTGACACTCAAGGGAAGTAAAACACCAGTATTCACTCCTACGCTGCCTGGTTTCAAGAACAAACGCCGGTCATCGTCACCCTTGAAGCATGAGTATGAGCCATCTACCTGCACAGAGGAGTCAAGCGAGAGCGAGGAGGACACTGCTTCTGAGGATGAGGTGGACGATGAAGATGAAGAAAGCCTCACCTCGGAGTCGTCAGAAGACGAGTTAGATGACGACGTTCCCATGCCACTTATGCCGATCGGATACCTTGGGCCACGCGGGTACCCTGGACGCTCATACACCACCGGTAGAGAAGCCAGTCGTCCCACTTCATCAGAGAAGGTTGAGAAGGTAGAGGAGGAGACCAAGAAGTTTCCCAAAGTCTCACCTCCTGCATCAATCTACACCCTCCCCAACGGCACTATCACCCCATCACAATCCGCGTCGAACACTCCATACAGAGCAGTTCCGCAGGGTTCCGGCAAAGCCTCCAAGACCATCGCATCCATCTTCGCTTGGTCCGATGCTGGCCGATGGGACAGTTTGCATCCAGACGAATGTAGCATCGTCGTTACGCCAGGTAAGATCGAGGTCTTCGAGATCACAATCAATCACTCCAAGCCTTTCCTGGCCGACGGCGACGAGATCATCACTCCCGAGGGAGGTGCTCCCCTTATTGCGGTTGAGCTTACCCCTCTGGTGCCGTTGCGAAAATCAACGGCCATTGATATCTCCATTCGCTCCCCACCCACCGCAGAGTCGCGCATCAAAGCTGGCAACAACATTATGTTGAGAAGTCGCAATGCAGCGGAGTGCGCCCAACTATACGCCATGATCAACCAGTCTCGTATCAA
>Ga0265797_10012482_pt1 | contig 10407 bp, 9 predicted proteins | sample P2T30metagenome_FD_192433 | JGI IMG/M metagenome (GOLD analysis project Ga0265797, IMG submission 192433) | Plant litter microbial communities from East Loma Ridge, Irvine, California - P2 T30 | ecosystem: Environmental > Terrestrial > Plant litter > Unclassified | place: USA: California... | reverse complement strand
TGTGACTCTGATGCATCCTGCCACGATTGGGTAAAAGTGAATTGGGACAGTTTTGAGAAGGAGGATAAATGGAAGTTGGTCTTCGAAAATGAGCAAGGGCAGAAGCGGCGTAGCTACATGTACGATAACTTCATGAACGTGGTGGAGATGGTCAAGGAGGGCAGTCTGAGAGACTCCTAAGTCAGTCTAGCCTAGAGACTACGTTGTCTTAGACACTGTTTGCTGCTTCAGATTCAATACTACGTAGGTGGCATGCCCGTAGAGTTGCAAGGTTCTATCTGGAAAGTGCCCCACCACCTTCGCAGTCAACTTTCCCCGCCTCTCAACCATCAACTTCATTTTCTGTCCACATCAGCGGATCGCAACACTTGCTTTGAATACTATGATCCTTCAGGCGGGCATGAGTCTCTCCACTTCCCGATTCCGAAGTGGAGGGCATGAAGTTTATTGACTCGCTATGCACAGCTGTGAAAGTTAGTACATGCAGATCTTTACTGTACTTCACGATCATGGCCAATGTCACACGGCGTTATCGCTCCGACCGCACGGTAGTACCGTACAGCCTGTGAACTCCCCTGAGTTTCCCTGATTGTAAATTCGATGTTGGTTTTCTGAGGTCGCATGTTTCTAGGTAGGTTAAGGTGGCGACCTTCATAAAGTTTCGAAGCGACAGCCTAGCCATGTGCTATTCCAAACAGATGGCGGGTAGCAAGACAAGCACTAAAACGGCAGAAACTGCCGGGCGTTTTGTCACTCTTCTTACGTAGCTACCGGGCATCGTGACGATGGGTCTCATACGCCACGCGGAAACGGGATGTACCAGCCTTAATACCTGAGATATTGTACATGGTACAACGCCACCTCCGCACTCCACACTTTAGACTGCCTGTGGATTCCGGGGTAGGGGCAAGCTAAGCATTTCCAGGCACTATCGGCATATATTGGGACAAGAATGCAGGTGGGACCACATTCACAAAGATCTGCATGCCAGTCTGGATGAAAGGGATGCCCTGTTATGAGGCAGAAGGATCGCTGGTGCCAGCCTCTCTAGTTGAAAGTTTATCGCTTCTTGAAGCTAACCCTACTTCGCAACATCGAGCAAAACCTCGCCGCATCGTCTTGAAGTTCTTCATCACCACCTTTGGAGAGAGGAACCACCAAAATGCCCGATCTAACAAGCAGTCTGCTTTCCAATTGGAAATGCCTCGCGGCATGTACTCTCGTCTCCATGTCGCCGTTCCAATACGGCATCGACTTTGGTGCTATCGGCGGCCTACAAGCCATGCGCGGCTTTCTCGAAGTCTTTGGCCATCCTGATCCCATGACGCCTATAGGCTACAACATCTCTCCCGAGCGTCAGCAACTTATCTCGTCTTTGATGACACTAGGTGCTTTCATCAGCTCAATGTTCGCCGGTGTCTTCGCGAAGAAGCTGGGGAGGCGCCAATGTCTCTGGATGGCCAGTGCGCTTTGCTGCGTTGCGAACATTGTCATGATGACTACGACCAACATTGCGGGATTGTATTCTGGACGACTCTTAATTGGGATTGCAAATGGGTGGTATATGACCTTTTCGCAGCTTTACATCCAGGTTCGTGTTACCTTTCATTCGTCGGTACATTACTGACATACAAGTAGGAATCAGCACCGGCTCGATACCGCGGTCTCATGATATCCGTTTTCCAGATCTGGACTTCAGTCGGTACGCTCATTGGCACGGTAATCGACAACGCAACACACGACATGAATGGTCGGAACTCGTATATCATCCCACTTGGCATGATCTTCATCGTCCCGGTTCTCATGTCGATTGGCCTGTTCTTCATTCCTGAATCGCCACGTTGGCTTATTCTAGTCGAAAAGCCAGCGCAAGCCGAGAAGGCGCTCCTGTGGATGCGTCCGCACCCCGAAAGCGTGCCCGGCGAAGTAGCAGAGATCCAAGCAGCCATCGATGCGGAGAAGGCTGTGAAGTCGAGCGCGAACTTCCTGGACATTTGGAAAGATCCTGTTGATCGTAGGCGCACGCTGCTGGCTATCGCTGCGGTATCGACTCAGGCTGCGTCGGGTGCCATGTTTGTGATTGCATACGGAACGTACTTCTTCCAGGTCAGTGCATCGCTCCCGTCGTCGAAAGTATGCCAGGCTAACATTGAGAAAGATGGCGAATGTCGGTAGCCCCTTCATGAACTCCTGCATCTTGACCGCCGTCGGTGTCGTCGTAGTCATGATCAACAGCAGTGTCATCTCGAAGATCGGTCGCCGCCGCGTTTTCCTCATGACTGGTCTTTCTATCTGTGGTGTCACGCAACTTATCATCGCGGCTGTCTATCACGTCAACCCTGGCACGACTAGCACTGGAAAGGTACGTTTATGTTTCTTTCGTGGAGTATGCGAGACTCTTACTGACATATTCAAGGCTATTGTCGGTCTCTCGGTCATTTACATCGTCGGTTACAACGGTATGATCGCTGCTTACGCCTGGCTTTCTGGTGGAGAAATCCCATCGCAGCGCCTGCGTTCATACACGTTTGGTATTGCATCGGCAGTCGCTTTCGCAGGTGCTTGGCTCACTACCTTCACTGCACCATACTTCATCAACCCTGACTCTCTCAACTGGGGCCCTGAATATGGTAAGATATCAACACCCATCGCTCTCTACCCCAACAGCATACTAACGCCATATGTAGGCTGGATCTGGGGACCATCTTGCTTCATCACAGCAGCATGGGTGTACTTCTACCTGCCCGAGATCAAGAACCGCACTCTCGAAGAGATTGACGAAATGTTTGAAGCTAGGCTTCCGGCGCGCAAGTTCAGAAAGTACGTCTGTACTGGCCGTGTTGCGGCTGGTGTTGACGACAAGATCGAAAGGCGCGATAGCGACAAGGATGAAGTTGTGCATCACGAGGTTGTCGGTACCGAGAAGAGTGGCTGAGCTATGACTTGAAGCAACGAGTGTATCTTTTTGTGGAAGAAGACGTCGCTTGACGCCTCTGGCTCGCACATACAGTTAAGCTTTGCTCTTAGGACCAATCGATTTTCTCACTCCTTTGACTACGCGGTACTTCTGCTTCGCCTTCATTGCTGATGTGTCTCGGTGTTATTACCGAACTGACGGAATGCTGAACGTGACTTACGTGCCTATGACCCCTGCACCTTTTTCGAGACATCGTGCAAGACTGATACCGTTTGCCACACGTACATCATGAAGCAGTTTCAATAAACTTTAAAACCTTGTTGGTCTTATCCTTATGAGGTTTCCGCTCGGTATATCTACGCAGCAACAGCACTAGCCTTCTTGATCGACTCATCCCCCAGTTGCTCCGCATGCTTCTCAGCATCATGTTGGAATACCCAATCCTCTCTCGGGAACTGAATCAACGTGGGGTCCTTCTTCACCTTCTCCCAATCCGTCTTGTGCCACATGTCCCTCGTCGTCTCACCCGTTTTCTGCACAGCCTTGACGCGATCGTAACGTATATCCTGGTACGCTCGTAACGCGCCTCGTACGTTATCCTTTCCAGCTTTTCGTAGCAACACGGCGAGTGTAACACCATCTTCGAGTGCTTGCGTCGCACCTTGCGCACTTGTTGGAAGGAAGGGATGCGCTGCGTCGCCTAGCAAGCATATCCGGCCATGACCTGGCGCGGAGCCATACCCTGAAACCCAGTTGGGCAACGGGTCCCGGTAGACAAGTTTCCAATCAACGAGTTTCTCTTCCGGTGTCTTAGAAACAATCTTCCAGCACATTGGATCCCAGCCCTCCAACACAGTCTTGACGTCTTTGAGGTAGCCAGGGAAGGACCAGGATTCGTCGATGTCGTGGTCGTCACGGTGGGTAAGCACCCAGCAGCAGTCAGTGCCGTTCTTGATGGTGCTGAAGAGAAAGTGTACGTCTGGGCCTATGAAGTTGTTAGCATGCGATTAGTCTCAACGGTGGGGTGGATGAAGGCTTACCGATCCATCCATTAAAGGTATCGCCATTCTCGCAGAACTGCTTTGTCTCCGGGTCTGCGATCATGTCCTTGTTGGTGAACCAAGCTCGCCATACGGCGTAGCCACTGCTCTTTGGCTTGTCTTCGTAACCCAACACCAGTGTTCTCGCCTTACTTCGAACACCGTCACTCGCAACCACGAGGTCGCCAGCAACGCGCGTGCCATCTTCTAGCACGATGCCCGCCTCCTTATCATCCTCCCAGTATTTCTCCACTCGTTGTCCCAAATTGATCTCGACGCCAATCTCCTTGGCATAGTTGAACACAATCTCGTGTAGTTCACCGCGGTGCCCGTTGAAGTTCGGCGCCTTCTCGTCGCGTGGTGGTGTCTTCTGGTTTATGACAATCTCGCCAGTATCCCATTTGTGGATGTTGAAGCCGTATTCGGTGAGATCGATCGAGATCTTGCGCATGTCGCGTGCGACGCGTCCATCACTCCAACGCGCGAAGATGCGCCCAGCATTGGGACCGAAGGTTATTATGTCGCCGAGGATCTTGAGCGAGGGGAATGATTCGTAGATGACGGGAGTGTGACCGTGGCGGATGCATTCTATGGCTGCTGTGAGGCCGCCGAAACCTGGTGATGCGTGTTAGAACGGAGCTGTGGCATGGACTCTTGTGAAGGACGTACCTGCGCCGATAATGATGACTTTGATGCCAGTCTGTGGTTTTGCGCCATTGGTGACTGGACCGTTCTCGTTCGTCTCTAGAGAAGACATCTTGGGTAGTTTGGTCTCGTCTATTCGCGCACGGAGTGGCATACGCGACTTCAATCAAGCTCTACGACTGGGCGGAATAAGGTAACACAACGCGATTCGATGCGAGAAAAGGTTCCAGGTATCCAAACGCATCGACCAGGTAATTGCTCATGAGCGTGGGGCTCGGCAACCCTGCATCTACCGATGATATGGCCATGTACCCATCGCTCTCAGTAACTTCACCCAGGCGAGATGGAGCCGATGACCGAGGGTGCAAGCGCGAGTCGTGGCGCTGAGGGCCTGCAGGTGCTGGTCGCCTCTCCCGGCATGTCCCCTCCGTGGGGTGGAGTCGTATCATGACGAAGTGGATCGGCGTATCTGCCGGTTAAAGGGTGTTGACGCGTGATGCGAGGTCATTGGGGACGCGAAGTATAGGTCGTAGCTGCCCCACATAATGCTAACTTCCCCGCCTTGTACCTACCCCGCAACTTTCACCCCAACTGCACTTGTCCATTTCCAGTGCATTCTGTCCCGAAGGTGACACAGATGCTGTGGAAACAGCAGGAAATGCGCGTGCAGTCTCGATGCTTACGGATGGCAGTCGCTGTGGTGGACGAGCTCAGTCCCAGGGAGAGCGAGAGCGAGACTTACGCACTCCCCTTGATAAGATTCTGAGACTCAGACTGTTACTTCTTGTATATATCAAGAGCTAAAATGTCGACCCTGACACATTCTGAATGGGACGAGAAGACGGGCGGTCTTGAAGTCGCGAAAGCTTTCGCCAAGCAAATTCATGGCAAGAATGGTAGGACGTCCATGTGCTTACGCTGTTGAAAGCTGATGTTGACCTAAAAAAGTACTCATCACCGGTGTATCCCCTGAAAGCATCGGCTCGTCCATAGCCCTCTCGGTCGCCTCCCAAAATCCAGCGCTCCTCGTTTTCGCCTCACGCACCAAGTCCAAACTAGAAGAGGTCGTAAAGAGCATCCAGGATGTCTATCCAGACGTCTTAGTCAAAGTAGTCCTTCTTGACTTGATGTCTCAAGAATCTGTCAAGACTGCTGCAAAAGAAGTGTCACAATTGACGAGCCGCTTGGATCTGATCATCAACAATGCTGGTATCATGACAACGGCGCGTCAAACTACCAAAGAAGGCCTCGAAGGTCAATTTGGCGCCAACCATATTGGCCATTTCCTCTTGACCAACCTGCTCATGCATCAACTTCTGGCTTCTGCTTCCTCTTCAGATGAAGGTGCCACCCGCGTCATCAACCTCACTTCTGCTGGTCATCGGTTGAGCCCTGTTCGATTCTCTGATTACAACTGGGAGAAGAGCAAAGACGAGATACCCGAAGAAGAGAGGCACGTGCAGCTTCCTCCGAAGTTTGCGAAGGGCGCAGATGATGGATACAACGGGTGGCTGGCCTATGGACAGGCGAAGACGGCGAACATGCTGTTTTCAGTGGGTTTAAACGAGAAGTACAAAGTAAAGGGTGTGAGAAGTTATGCTGTGCATCCCGGATGTGAGTAACTCGCTGCGCAAGCCTTTTGAGTGCGTGGTTTCAAAATTGCTGACGAGCTTAGCAATCTGGACTGGTCTCAGTCGAAATCTGGACGCGGATGGCGAGGCTGCGATCCGAAGTGTTAGTCCGTTCTGGAAGAACCTTGATCAGGGTGCTGCGACGGTATTGGTTGCGGCGCTAGACCCAGCATTGGACGGTAAGTGAAGGTTCAGTCCGCAAAACTCAACACTGACAACGTACTAGAATCAAAGGGTATCATGCTGTCTGACTGTCAAATGTGTGATGCGATGCCATACGCGACTGATCCGAAGTTGGCCGAGCGACTGTGGACGTTGAGTGAGAAGCTGGTGCAGAACAGCTTCAAGTTGTGAGGTAAAGCGATGGTCAACGAAGTAAGAGATCAGGTGCAATGACAAAGTGAAGCGCTACCTAAGTATGGTCGAAAATTGTGGCCAGTAGTGGTTGAGGAAAAGAATCACTGCATAACAACCGTTTCGCGTTTTCTGTCAATGTCCTTGAATATGCAGAGGTGTTTGTTTGTTGCGGTATTCGTACCTAGTGGCTTGGTAGTACTCCACCACCACTGTCCGATAAGATAAGCGTGCACGTTCCACCGCGTCTTGCCCTGATGTCACAATCCAAGACGGACTACCACGCCCGAGCATCGTCACTTCAAGTACGGCCCTCAACTAGCACAAAAACGCGTCCTCATTCTCCCATAGATAGTTCGTGGCCTTCGCAGCCATGTAAGTTCGTGTCCGCGTGGTTTCTCTTGCAGCAATAGACTCGGATTATTTGACGATCTCGAAAGCTATGTGTAGCTACAATTGACCACGTACTTGATGTGAGCGATTCACGATGGTAAGCGCGTGTTAAGGTCATGGCAGATACTTTTGCTGGAATGTCGGTCGATGCAGAAAGGCGAACAGCATCGAATATGCGAGAGGTATGTTGGAGCATATCGCATTTCTGCTAGATTCTGACCCGAAGATTAAACTAGAGAACAGATGATATCACTGCGTGATAGCACAGAAGCAATACCGTTAAACAACACGATCCGAGAACCTATCCCGACCGTCTGACAGGCCATGACCTACCGATTCGAGCCCCATATCCTACACGTCCTACACACCAGCAGCTGCGCGATGCCCACGGGTTGTAAGCAGCTTGCTGAAGTCGATCACACAAGCAGACTCGGACCACGGCAAAAACCAACACCAAATCAAGGACGAAGACGAGAACGAAGGCGAACACGGACATGAAGAAGCGCTTGTCGCAGGCACTTGAGTACATCTAGCCAGTGATCGATTCGAACATGCATGCAAAACCGGAAAGCAGTAACAATGACAGGCCAAACGGAGGGGCTAGGAAGCGCAGGCAAAGGGACAGCGGACAAAGCGCTATCGAAAACACTCCACGATCGCTTGCGAAAGACAGCTTAGTCCCACCGGACGACAGAGTCTTCCAAAGCGAAACTCGCATTCAACGGCTTTGAGCTACTCTTCACTATTCTCTTCGTCTCCCTTTTGCCTTTTACGGGGTTGCTTTCCTGCGATCGGTTTCCTCCTCTTTCTTGCAAACGTATCTCCAATTCCCAGCACTTGTTCGAGGTTCGACATTCTCAGTGGTCCAAAGTCTCTGCTGTCCCTTACCGTCGGGTGGCTTACCAGATACGCATTGATCTCGGCCCTCAATGTTGCTAGATCTGGCCGATGCTCTTGCTCCCAGTTCACGCAGCGCGCAACCAACGACCTCAGGTCTTCCGAGTATTTGCTCAGTGCCGGAAAGCCCAAACCTTCAAACGGCTTCGCTCCGGTCTCGTCTAGTCGCCCATGATCCGCTTCGCCAATGTTCACGTTTTGCGGCATGTCCTCCGAGTAATGCAGTTCGCGCTGTGGACCAGCGACAGAACGATTGGCAATCATGTACCAGATTGCTGCTCCGATGCTCCAGATATCTGTCTTCTCATTCAAAGGTGTCAAGTCAGGCGGAGTACCTCGTACAAGTTGTTGCTCCTGATGCGATTAGCACGAGTTATTCTGGGTGTCTCGATACCGAGCAGATTTGGCTTACGGGAGGGTACTTGAAACTGGTGTGGCTGAGCACGTACTCCTGAGGGTTGTCTGAGGGTCTCACTGCGGGATCACTCTGCTCCAGATCATACATTGCCATACCAAAGTCGCTCAAGACACAGTTTGGATAAGCATCGTCAGCCGCTGGCTCCAAGAAGATGTTGCTCAACGAGACATCGAGATGCGTGATTGGTGGCCAAGCTGACTCCGCTGTCGCGGGATCTTTCGATCCCGTTTGGAGGACCAGGCATGCATCAACAAGCTGCGACAGTACATGCCAGACCAAGCTCTCTGGTACGACTTTGAGTCGCTCAATTTTATCCGTCGCTTGTCCTCTTTTCCATCGGTCAAAGTGCTCTTTCAATCCCTGGAATAAATCGCCACCTTCACAGAAGTCCAGGTACAGTTTGAAGCGGCGCTGCTGCATCATCAATCTGTACCCTAAATGCCTCAACAAGTTATCATAGCCCGAGGTATCAGCGCCAGCGGCGGGTCGATTCGCGTCAATACGCTCATGTATGCGAATTTCACGCGGAAGATAATCTCTCCAATACGCTGGATCCCGCCATTTCCAGTTATGTGGGCGGACTTCTTTAACGACCATTCTGGCCGTCACGATGTTGTTGTCGTCGACTGCGCACCACAAACCTGCACATCCAAAAGTGCCTGCACCTAGAAACTTCCCGCCTATCCACCTTCTTCTGTCGCCATATGGATCATGGGTATCATCCATCCAGTTTTCACCGTTCTCGGGCTCTTCTTTAGACTTGATGGCTTTTATGGTCATGCCTAAGGTCGCATCATCTGGCTCCGCATCCCACGGCTTAGGTGGCCAGAAGTCGAAGGGATATCGATTTACCGGCCGTGGTGGCGGTACTGTAACGGCATGAACAGGCGCTGCAACAGGGCCTGCAACGACCACAGCGGGCGGTGGCACAATCATCGCAAGCGCACCGAATCCCGCTGGAGCATTCACCCACGCTGGCTCCGTTCCTCCCAACCCATCACGATACGGCGGCATACTCTTGTTTGTGCGCACGAACGTGACATCGCTCGCATTGAACGGGTTATCTGGTATGGGGTTTGGTGTTGGCAGACCAAATAATTCTCGTCGCCCGATTCGCGTGTTGTAGTAATCGCGGACGATTCGACTACCATACCATAACGTGGTGACCGTGTTGTTTTGCTCGGCGCGGCTCCATGTGACTGTCGAGGCATTGGTGGGGAAGTAGGCTTCGCAGTCGCGTTTGAAGTAGGGGAGACCGGACTTATAGGGTGGTGGCTTCCGTGGCATTGGTGGATGTGCTAGAACAACTTGTCATTCGATCTGTTTCCCAAAAGGCTATATCGGTAAGGTGCGTTCAGGACTACAACGGCCGAACAAAGAGATGCAAACTTCCTGTTGCGGCACTTATGCTGACGCCGGGAGATGGCTGATGCGGAAGGACAAAGACATGGATACAAGCACGTATTTACAGATAGGTTAGTGGATATCGTGAAGCCGTTGCCATAGCTATGGGCGCATACAGATTTCAAAGTCGCGCATCGATCTGCCAAGACTAAAGCCGTGTCTAATTCATAGGTTGCCCAATCGCGAATTCCAAATCTCGAACGACCTCTAGCGACTCCATATTCCGATCATTCGCAACATCCGGGTGCGTCGTAAGGAAATCATCGATCCTATTCCTCATCTCCAATAACGTCGGCCGTTCACTCGATTGCCATGTCAGACACGCCAACGCCAATAGCTTCAGATTCTCGCTGTAACGTTTGAAAGTAGGAAAGAAATCCATGTCATTCCATGGGTCATCCTCTGGGTCGGTGTAGGTTCTCAGGTCGCCATGTTCGCCGGCGAAAGGTACAGCTGCGTCAAACTTCTCGACAAAGCGACATGGCCCTTGGCCGAGAGGGGGGTACAAACCATTGCTGAGTAGTGAGTAAAGTACTGCACCGCTAGAGTTGCAGTTAGTAAAGTTCGAACGGGTATTCCATGGTGGTGTACGTACATCTGCCATACATCTGTCTTTTCGTCTAGGGGTACTACCCCACCGCTTTCTGCTGCGTCATCAACTACAAACTGGTGTTCCTGCTTCTGATTAGCTTCGTAAGAATATACGGA
>Ga0265797_10012481_pt1 | contig 10407 bp, 11 predicted proteins | sample P2T30metagenome_FD_192433 | JGI IMG/M metagenome (GOLD analysis project Ga0265797, IMG submission 192433) | Plant litter microbial communities from East Loma Ridge, Irvine, California - P2 T30 | ecosystem: Environmental > Terrestrial > Plant litter > Unclassified | place: USA: California... | reverse complement strand
GAGCGCGATCGGACCCGAGCCCGGCACGGCGACGTTCCTCGTGACGATGTTCGTGGCCGTGTCGAAGAACCCGAGGGTGCCGTCGGAGTCCAGGGCGTAAACCGTCGACCCGTCGGGGCTTACGACGGCAGCGGTCAATCCGCGACCACCAAGGCGGAAGGAGCCCACCACGGTCCGTGTCGTCAGGTCGATGCGACTCAGGCTGCCTGCCCCGAAGGAGGCGACCCAGGCCGTGCGGCCTTCGGCGGTCACGGTTAGATCGGTGGGCAGGAAGCCCACGCCGGGAATTGTCGTGACCACAGTGTTCGTGGCCACGTCGACCACGTCGATCGCCGCAGCGACGTCGCCGACGAGTACGTAGGCGGTGGCGCCGTCGGGCGAGAAAGCCACCTGACGCGGCCGGTCGGTGACGTCGAACGTCGCAGTGACGGCGAGGCTGGCGGTGTCGACGACCGACACCGTCTCGTCGGAAAAGTTTCCGACGAGGACGCGGGCGCCGTCCGGGCTCACGGCGAGGTCGAACGGGTCCGCCCCCACCGGGATAGTTGAGCTCAACTCGGCGGCAGAGGCGCTCGGCGCCTCACCGGCCAATGTCAACGGGATCAGAGCAAGGGCTGCGAGGGCGACGGCGATGGTCGTCCGGAGGGTACGTACGGGGGTCGGGAATGTTCGAGGGCGCGACATGGGCGAAGGTCCAGTTCTCGTGCTGAGCAGCGACGCGGCTGCGGAGGAGCGTCGTCCGGGCGCCTTGCCACTTGGGGCCGCCGCTCGGGTCTGCGAGAGGGAGACCTCTCGAGATTGTCTTGAGCCTAGGGCACAGATACCGATCGGTATCGGCGATGAAGATCGAGCAACCGGACGCGACGTTCCTCCGCTGTGGAGCGACCACCTCCGCTTCGCCTGGCGGCGTGCGCCCGGCCGGACGTGTGGCAAGTTCGGCCGGGGGTGATCCTTGGTCGGAGGTGGGGTCAGCTTCGTGCGCTCGGTCTCATTGGCGGCGGGGCGAGCCAGAAACGATCTTTTTGAGCTGATCCGGGACGCGCACGCAGCTGCCCAGGTTTGGGACACATCGACCTGCTCAAAACCCGTGACCGAAATCAAAACCACCGAAACCCGACCCTCGACCTTTTCGACGCGTTTGGTAGAACCAGCGGACAAAATCGAGGGTCTCATGACTGCAGCTGGTGTGAATGTGTCCGAGCTCTACCCCGACCTCTTCGACGGCGTCGACGAGGCGGTCCGTCGTCGCGTGGTCAGCAACTTCGGAAGCGACGCCCATGAGGGGTGGGAGCCAAATCGGCCGGACGTCGAGCTTCTGGTTGGTTATGCCACCGGCCGGATCTCCAAGGCTGAGTACATGCATGTCGCCTTCGCCGAAGTCGAGGACTCTCGTCAGCACATCCGCGCCGCCGGCTAAGTGGCAGGCGAGTCCTTCGACGAGTCGTTCCCCGACTTTGAAAGCACCCTTTATCCGGTGACCCAGCCGCCATCCCGGCGGGTCATGCGCAACAAGGAGAACATTCGCGATGCCGGGGAGTTGCAGCCATGCTCGTGCGCGTCGCGACTGCTGGCTGAAGCGCCGTTAGCGCGACCGTATTCCTGGCAGCTGGAGGCGTGGGGCGCGGCCTGCAAACCGGCGGTTGCGCGCCGACCTGTCGACTCGCCAGCCGTACAACGCGTTGACAAGATCTACCTTTTGCGCGCTCGGACGCGTCCGCACGCCTCGGCTAAACCGGTAGTCGTCTGTCTCGACTAGCGCGGCCTAACTGATCGCCATCATCGACCTGATGGCTAATGGGTGGTGGAAATGCGCGCGACAACGAAAGCGAATTGCCATGCTCGAGCCAGCGTCTCGACGAAGGGGACGCGCATCAAATAGCAGACGATGAAGCGCCCCAGATTGCTCGTTGACGCTCCCACGCTCCCGGCACATTGGGTGCGGCCCCATTGACCATTGAGAATCGCCCACACCGCTTTGTTTAGCCGCCGCCGCTCCACCTGCACTTTCAACTGCTTCGCCCTTGACCCTCGTTCCGGCGCGCTCTCCCGATCCACTCCGCTCCCCGTCAGACTTCCCGCTGCGCGAAACGTCTCCGCCCACCCGAACGCTGGCGCGTCCGTCACGGTGCGATTCCCTCAGCTCACTCGTTCGCTGCTAGAACCCACCTGCCGGTGGGCGGGGACTTCGCTGCCGTGTGCAGCTCAGGGGCTGGTTGACGCTGTGAGCGTCTGCCTCGCCTGGCACGCCACACCACTTCGTGATGCGTCGGGAACCGCCCTCCTTGTGCGCGCATCGTGCGTGCTCGTCGTTACCCCTGCCGGGGGCATCTCCGATGGCTGGTTCACGCGCACCGGGCCTGCTTCTTCCGGGACCGGTCCGTCACCCGCCACGCTCCACCGACCCGGCAGACGCCCCGCAGCCTGTCCGCACTCACCCGGCCATGAGGAAGCCCCCGGCAGGGAGCCACCTCGACACCGGATCGATACCCGCATCGCCCCACCGCCCCGGTGACCGGAACGACACGAAGCCTCGGCAGGTGCGACACCGGCACGTACAGGCCAGACGACACGGATGACGCACCGGGAGGCGGACCGGTGGACGCCTCAGGGAGACGAGATGCCGGAGGTCCGGGTGCACGGACCGAGAGACGAACTGCGACAGCCCAGCCGTAAGGCCGCCGGCAGGCAAGGTGCGTCAGCACCTTCGATCAGGCATCCGCCTGGGGAGACGAACGTGGTGACGAGGAGAGGGAGCGAGCCGCTGCCACGCGTGCCGTGCACGCGGTGGACGAGATGGTGGACGAGCAGGTCATCGTGACCGTGCGGGGTGGAGCTGATGCAAGGAGAGGGTCGCGAAGCGGCCCGGACGGGACGTGTGGGGAGAGCGCGCGAAGCGCGCGGTGTGCGGCGCCGGCGCGGAGCGCCAGGCGTGCCGCGTCGTTGTCGAGGTGGCTGAGTCGTGCGTGCGGGTCACGTTCTCGAGATGGCCGGGCGAGGTGGGCTGCGGTGCCGAGGTGGTGGCGTCAGGAGGTCAGACGAGAAGGGTGTCTCATCGCGGTTGACGTGTGGGTGTTCGTGAGGGGGAACGGGGGAGGGAGCGCCAGCGACCGACCCTCTCTTCTTATCGGGCTGCCCTCTCAACGAATGGCCTCCACTCGTCAGATCGGTGTCGCCAGTTGGTCGTCAGGTTCGGCGACCGCCGGGCTTGCACGGGGTCGTGCTTGAGGGGTGGGACTGGTGGTCGGCGACCGCCGTCGGGGTGGCGCGCGACCGCACACCGGGGAGAGCGATGTGCGTCAGTGGCGCATGAGCTTCTCGTGCACGTCGGGGAGCACGACGCTCAGCTGCTCGAGTTCGACGACGTCGCTGCCGGTCGACAGATTCAATCCGGTCAGCTCGCGGGCTGTGGCCATGGCAGCTCGCTCGTCCGATGTCGGCATCCGCAGCACGTCCATCGATCGGAGCCAGTCCCACAGCTCGGTGAAGGGCTGGCGCGGGTGGCCCTTGAAGTGGTCTCGAGCCCGGGCCCACGCGTCATGCTGGCTGGCCCGGATCGGCAGCTTCGCACGGACGTGCTCTGTGACGTGGCGCTGGTTGCGGGGGTCCGCCTACCCGGCGCGAACTTCCCGCTCGAAGTAGTAGAAGGCGACCTCGTCGATGGAATCTCTTCTGGGCTGATCGGTCCGCTGGGTCATGAAGTGGTCCTGTCCACGGAGCTGCTCAGATGATCCGCAGCGCGCGCTTTGCCGGCGGCGGCGCGAGGACGGAGATGCCCGCGGCGGCGCAGGCGTCCGAGCCAGTCAGCTGCTCGGCGTCGACAACAGGGAGGGACGCGTCAGGGCCCTTCGGTCCGAACAGCGCCCAGGAGTTCGCGGCTGCCTCGGTCGTAAACCGCGACGCGTACCGGACGCCGTCGAAGCCCGCCTGGTGGAGAGCGTCGGCCCAGGCGTTCGTGACGTCGTAGCGGACGGTCGTCGTCAGCTCTCGCGTGACGCCGTGGCGGACAGCTGCCTTGTCGTTGACGTCGGCGTAGCGCCGCGGCGAGGGAGGCACGATGGCGGAGACGGTGAAGGCTGCGGCCAGGTCGGGCGTGACGGTCTGGTCGGCGGACAGACGCGGGCCGAGGCTCTCGCGCACGGCGGTCTCGACCACGTCGGCGAAGTAGCAGGTGCCGTCGTCGCCGGTGTCAGGCAGGTCGAGGCGGCCGGCGCCGGTGGTTCCGAAGAACCAGGGCCCGAAATTGACGGAGTGCGCACGCCACTGCCGCGAACCCGGGCCGTCGACGGCCGGAAAGCTGGTGAGGTCCTGGCCCGGCTGCGGTGGCTGCTGCGCGAGGTCGTTGCGGGACGTCATGACGCCAGCAGTGCGCCGGCCTGGCGAGCGAGCGCGATGACATCGTCGGAGTCGCCGTCCCGCAGGGCCTGCGCGGGGGAGCGGTCGCCAAGCTCGGGGCGCGGCTCACGCACCCAGATGGCGTCCCCCCAGACGTCGACGCGACGTGGGTCGAGGGCGGCGAGGACACGGGCAAGGCCGGGCAGTGGCGTGCCGTCGGAACCATCGAACTGAAACGACGGGTAGAGGCGGTGGCCGTCGGACGTCGTCACGCAGAGCACGTCTCCTCGGCGGACCTGGCCGTCGATCGACTGGCGGCGGATGCCCTTCCAGCGGCCGAGGCTGGTGGTGTCATAGAACGGGCCGAGCGCATCGTCGTAGACGTTCGCGCCGGGGACGCTGGCGAGCATCCGTGTGGCCATCGCGTCGACTCCTCCGAGGATGTCCATGACGGGGCGGAGGTCCACGCCCTCAAGGTGGTCGCGGATGGCAGCAAGAAGTTCTTCACGCTCGGCAAATCCGGCAGCGTGCACGACCTGGTGCTCGGTGTCGCGGCGGGCCTTTGGGGCTATGCCTCTCATCGCTTCTCCAACGTCAGTTGCGTCAGTCAAGCATACCGACGTGTGCGTCAGTTGCGACAGTCTGCTCTGGTCGCACATGAGCCCTTTGTGCCGGTGCACACGGTCACCTGCGGGACATGAGCGACCGACGGACCCGCGGACTGCGGAGAGTAGGGACGTAGCTCGTCGAGACGCTTGAGCTCGACAATTAGCCCTGCCAGAGCGGCTTATGCCAATACGACCTTCTACCCGAAAGCTGACGTCAGCGGCGGTCTGACGCCCGCCGGAGGTGCGTCACCGCGAGATAGGCGCCGATGAGCCCACCGGCCAGCGTGAACCACCTTGGCACACGCGACGGATCACCGATCAACAGGACTGCTGAGGCGACTACAACCGCCGCGTCCCCGACCAGCAGAACCTAGAGAGCCGGCTTCGAACGCTGGCTGCCACCACGATCAGACATGGCCCCACCTTGTCACGAGTGCGCACCGCGTCGTCGGGCCGGTGGTCGGCGCCGGAGCGACAGACGGTGCGGGTGGCGAGCCCTTGCCAACCACGACACATGCCCTAGCTTGAAGGCATGCACCCGAGGACACCGGTAACCGCGGCACTGGTCCTCGTCGTGCTCGCCGGAACGGCAGCATGCTCGTCTGGCGGTACCCAGCCCGAGAACGGCCCCTGCGTTCCCCGCATCGAAGTGAGCCCAGTGAAGGCGACTCCTGGCGGGACCATCACCATCACCTCGAAGGACACCTGCGAGACAGCTCCGCCCGCAGACGGATGGAAAGTCGGGGCCGGACACGTAGGAGACGGGGACCCCACGTTCTCCGTGACCACGATGGAGACCTTCGACGGGTCATTCGAGGTCGAGATGACTTTGCCCGCCGATTTCCCGACAGGCGAGGCCTACGCAGCGGTCACGAACTGGGACATCGGCGACTGCCACGACACCGGCAGCTGCGCCAGCCCGAGCGACACGTTCCAGGTCGCGGACTAGCCAGCACGGCAGGTCGTCAGGCGGGACGGCCGCCGAGGGAACGAGGTGCGGGTCGGTGAGCGGTGCGGGTGGCGAGCCGGGCCTGCCTCAGCGGTTAGTGCGCTTCCAGACGTAGACGAGGTTCTGTCCCTCGGCCTGCCCCTGCCCGAGATGCAGGTAGCCGCTCTGCGCGGTGGAGACGACGATCGACGTGGCACCGAGCTCCTCGAGTGCTAGCTCGGCATCCTGTGCATCCTCGGGGTAGGGGGCCGGCTGCTCGAGGACCCAGCCGTCCGGGACCTCGACGACGCCCTCCACGTACTCGATCCCCATGCCCAGCATCGAGTTCGGCATGGCCCGTGAGGAGACGACCTTCGCACCTTCGGGGAAGTCGACGCCCGCCGTGGCCGCGATCGTCGCGAGCGGCACGTCGTGGCATCGCATCGAAAACGGATTGCAGACGCCGTACTCGCCCGGCTCGTTCAGCTTCGCGTTCACCGCCAAGACGGGCGCCGCAACGACTCCCGCGGCGATGAGCCCGATGACCACGAACAAGCCGGCGAGCAGGAGCAGCTGCCGGCCGAGACGGGGCGCGGGGTAGTCGTCCATCTGCCCATGCTCGCGGACGATGGGGCGATGAGCGTCGATCGGTGGGCGGAGGCTGGTGCACCTGGGGGCTGAACAGCTAAGGGGAGGCGATGTACGCGAGGAGAACTGCCCCGAAGAGGATCGGCACGAGGGACAGCATGGCGATGACCACGCCGCCGACCACGCTCGCAGCGCGTTTGTCCCTGGCCAGCCAGATACCACCGACGACGCCGAGGGCACCGACGATGATGCAAACGATTCCGAAGGTCATGCTGCGGATCCTCTCGAGGTTATGGGGAGGAGGTCTGGCGGACGGGGAGCGGCGCAGGTCTCGCGCCTCAAGCGGTCCCGAACCATTGCACGTCGTCGATGAGGCCAACGACGGTGTCGACTGCAGTGAACGTCGCGTAGGCGGCCGCGGCCACGGGCAGCACCGGCCAGGCGCGCCTCTCGACCGCGAGGACAGCACCGCTCACGAGGACGGCGGCGGCGCCAACAACACCGACGCCCAGGAGACCCGCCACGGTGCCCCACGACTCCTCGCCGTCGTTCGAGTTCGGGTCCCCAATCCACAAGCCGAGCTTGCCTCCAGCTGTGTGCAGGCCGATGCCGAGGAAGTCGCGGGGCACTCCACCCAAGAACCACGCGACGACGAAGACGGCCACGATGACGGTCGCGGCCACGCTGATGCGCAGCCACGGGTACGCGGGTACGTCGGGACGTGCGTTGGTGGTCATGGGGTCATCATCTCGGGTGGCGGCCGGACGTACATCAGCACGGGGTAGGACCCTGACCGGTGCGAGTGGCGAGCCGACTACGAGCTCGCCCAGGCGAAGACGATGGCACCGATGAGCAGCGTCGCCAGGCACACGACCGTGGAGATGAGCCCCAGCACGATGCTGCCCGCTTTGAGGTCGCGCATGTGCCTGATGCTGACAACGATTCCGATTAACGCCAGGACCATCACGACGACCGACATGCCCATGGGCTGATCCTGACATGGTTCGCAGCCCCAACGCAGGACTCGCCTACGACGTCCGGAGGCCTTGGACGTAGGTCAAGATCTTAACCCCCAGCGTCGAGTCGTGCGGCCAGGAGTCAGAGATCTGCTGAGCCAGGGGCGCAAGGCGCTGAGCACGGACCCCATTGTCGCGTGCCTCGCGGGCCGACATCAGCGTGCGGCGCGCCGCAACCAGGTAGGACTCCGGGAGGCGACGCGAAGCAACCTCCGCGAGTGCGGTCTCGGTGCTCGCGATGAGTCGGTCCAGAGCCATGGTCGTCAGCGTACGACGAGGCGCGGGCGCGCGGCCTCTACGCGGCGCGAGCAGCAGGGACGGGGGAGTAGTGAGGTCCCAACCCATCTGCGCGCCGGCCCGAAGCGATGTCTCATTGGTGGCTTCACTGATCGGCGCGGGCCGCGTGGGGGCCATCGAATGTCTCCGCAAGCGCCAATGCTTGAGCAAAGAAGACTTGGGTCACGATGCTTTCGACTTGCCTACGTTCTTGCTCGGTCATCTCGACCCAAGGCTTTTGTGTGGCGCCAGCCCGGATTCGGAGGGCTACCCAGTGCCTGGCGGCCGGTGTGATTTGCTGCTCGATCATCGGCGGCAGGCCGCCAGCCGCTCGCGCTCGGTCCTCTTGCATGAGCGTGTCCCTTCGCTTAGTGCCTGCAACTGTGATCGATCCCGTTGCCCCTCGGAGGCGATGCACCTGAAGGTTGGGAAACTGGCGGCGTCGGTCGCCCGGCCTCCACGTTGTCAGGGCGTTCTGAGCGTCACTTGATTGTGGTGACAAACGGGGAAATCACCGGTAAAACGCCACGTCTTGAAGTGACGACCAAGAGGGGGGCATCGCCGCATCCATCGGGTCGTTGGTCGCCGTGCACCCGGATGGGATCAGACCCGGGGCAGTTTGACGACGGCCAGGTCTGGCGAGATCGGCGCGGCCGGAAGCCGCTGAACGTCACGAACTTGCTTTAATGGGCGTCTGGTCGCACGAGGCTGATTTGGAAGAGTAGTTCGCCCCATCAGGGGAGTCTTTACTTCCTGCCGACGAGGCACTTTAACCAAACCTCCCAAGCCTCACCTAGGGTTGAGAAGAGGCTAAACAACCCCTTGACCAGGGCTTTCCTCCTGCAGTAACCAAAACACCAGAAAACCACTCCGGAGCACATACCTAGGGATGGGGACTTGGGGGAGGGGAAGGGGAAGCAAGGCCTGAACCCCCTATCTATCTATCTCTAACTAAATCTTGGTTTTTTGGTTATTAGTAGGTAAAGGGGCCTCAGATCCCCTAGAAATCAAGGGTCTTTCCTCCCCAAGGTGTCTGGGAGCGTTGGTTATCCGTGGTTCAGCTGACGCACGTCCCAGCCGTCCTCGTTGAGCCCGCACAGAGGAGGTATGACCACCTCACCCCTGCTCTCCTCATGGGCCCCCGATGCCCACTCCTGGCTCACCGCCTCGACCTCCTGTGTCGCAGCCCACGTAGCGCCCCTCGTCGCTCGTGCTCGCGGCTACCGGGCCGTCACTGAGCACGAGGCGAAGAGGTTCGCCCGCGAAGAGAGGGTCGGCAACGCGAACTCTCACCGGTACCAGCAGATGAGCGCGCGGCTGCGGACCGACGACCTGCTCGTCGTTCCTGCCTTCTTCGCAGTCGCCGTCGCTGACGCCGCACGGGACGGCCGCCCACCAATGCCGTCGTGTCTGTTCGGACTGACGGATGCTGCGCGCTTTGAGATGCCGCCCCTGTTCCTCGCCGGGAATGCCGTCGACCTCGACTGCCACCCTGCGCTCCCGGAGCACGCCTTCACTGGAACGCCCATCCTCGTCGTCTCCGGCGTTCTGACCAGCGACGCCATCCTGACCGCCCAGCTCCTTCACGCCGGTGTCCACCGCCACGAGCTCGAAGTCACAGCAGACGAAACCGTCACTGCTGCTCGAGACCGCCTGCGCAACCTCATCACTGAGCACGTGCCTCGAGAGGACCTCGTTCTCGTGGTCACGGTCCCCGCCGGGACCAACCTGTCGCAGACGTACACCTGGGGCCGCTTCGCGGAGCCCTCCCGCCCCGTCATCATCGGACTGGAGAGCGCAAGCGGTGACGACTGGGCGACCTGGCACGCGCGAAACACGCTCCGGGGCACCATCGGCAAGGCCGGCATGAACCCCGAGAACCTGAACGCCGGGCCGGGCGCAGGAGTCACAGACCACACCGTTCTGAACGACCTCTTGACGGTGGGATGGACGCAGCTGCGCAACGACACCACGGACGCTTTCCCTCCTCAGCCGATGCGTCCCCGGACCGCGATGACCGTCGGCACCCGCATGGTCGCCGACGACGGCTACAGCGTCGAAGTGCTCGTCGAGGACCCCACCGACGCGTACGGCCGGCCCGGAGCTCGTCGATGGGAGACGGAGACCCGCATCGGAGGCAGGGTCGTCAAAACGGAGACCTACCGCGCCCCGACATATCTCGAGCGCGAGACGGGAATCCTGGACCCGTCTAACGAGGTTGGCGACAACAGCCGCGTGACCATCGAAGCCTCCTGGCTCTCTGCCGACGGGAGCCCCCGCGTCGAGTACGTGACTGGGCCCCTGAAGGTGCTGAACTACCCGCCGAACCGATGGGATGCAGACGGTCACGCCACGTTCTCCAAGGCGCTGGGCCTACTGCAGCACCCCGAGTGGCCGCCCGTCAAGCATGGACGGGAGTGGCTCTCAGCCGTCAAAGCCAACGACGCCGCGAGCTGCACCCAAGCGACGCGATGGACCGCCATGGGCTGGGTCCCCACGCCCGGCACGGACGTTTGCTCCTACATCTCCGGCCAGACCGTCATCACGCACCGGCCCGCAGACGCCGCCCGAGTCCTCTCGGGCGTTACCGAGGACCGCCTCAACGGCGCCAGCCTCTTCACCCTGCCCGAGGCCGACAGCGTCCCCTTCAGCGAGACCT
>Ga0265797_10012480_pt1 | contig 10409 bp, 10 predicted proteins | sample P2T30metagenome_FD_192433 | JGI IMG/M metagenome (GOLD analysis project Ga0265797, IMG submission 192433) | Plant litter microbial communities from East Loma Ridge, Irvine, California - P2 T30 | ecosystem: Environmental > Terrestrial > Plant litter > Unclassified | place: USA: California... | reverse complement strand
CCCCCGGCCCGGCGGCCCCGGGGCGGCGCGGGGGGGGCCGGCCCCCCGCAGCCGACCGTCACGTCGTCTCTGGCTGGCGACGTCTCTGCAGCCGGGCTCCGAAGGCGAAAATGTCAGCAATGAGCACTCAGCACTCAGCACGCGCAGATGGATGGCTGCTTTTTCACAATCACAGCGGATAGGTGGGCGTGAGCGATGACGAGGTGTGGTGCGGCGGAGACATCCAAACAGCGGCAGGCCTATCCACTTTCGTATGTCCTCAGTCGTTCGAGTGGTGGCTTGGAGCGATCCCTGCCACAGGACGACAGGCCGTCTGGGGTTGTCGGGTCGTGATCGAGCGATCCAAGGCACTATGTCGGCCTGCTTTCCAGCAGCAGCAGCAGCACAGCATGTTGGAGTGCATGCGAAAAAGCGACTTTTGCCCCCCCCTCTCTCTATCTCTCTCTCTGTCGATACCATCTATATGCAAAAGCAACCGTCCGTCTGCTGCCAGCCAAGCTACTCTCCGCATCCGCAGCACCCTAGGTCGACACCACTGCAGCCTGCAGCCTGCAGCCCAGCGACATCCAGCCGCGAGAGACGGCGGCTTGCAGGGTCCCTCGTCCATCTAACGTTCACGGCGATCGCTCACGCCAATCAGCCCTCTGGTCGACCAGAACGCCCATCAATACAGGTGCCGCAATATCCACCATTATGCATCAGTGCACCCAACAGCCCGCCGTGCCCTTTCTTTGTCCATTGTCCGCCGAACCAACAGGGCCTGCCGCTCTCTCCTGGGGAGCCTCGCATCCGGCGTAGCCTTTTGATAGAGTCGGCGTCTTTCTTCCCCCCCCCTTCCCCCCTCGAAACGCGCTTTGTGTTTAGGCTACTGTAGTGTGCAGCCGCAGACGGCGCTGCTTCTAACTTCTGACAGCGACGCGAGCTGGTATCGGACATGGTGGACGAATCAGCGCCTGCAGGCGACAGGCAAAGTCATCACAGATGCAGTGTTTCATTCAGGTTTGCATTTGCATTGCACGCACATGCGCGTAGCGTAGCCTAGCGTACCAGCACCAGGCGACAAGCTGCCGAATGATGCATGCAGCGCGTGTGGTGCGGTGCAGTACGGTGCGGTGCGGTGCGGTACAGTGAGCTGCCGAGCTTCCTCTTGGCCAGCACATGCTTGGGCAGAGTCCAATGCCTTTTGACACGTGCAGATAGTGTATGTTGACCTCGAAAAAGGACCACTGGAGCCAAACCAAAGGCAAGACAACGCGGTGAGTAATGGGTCATTTTCCTCTTCTTCACACCAAAATAGGCCTATACAGTAAGGGAAGTAAGGGCCAGAGTGTTGGTGAAGTGAACATCACAACCAAAGGTCAAGAGACCACGGTACCATGTCTACGTAGATTCATGTTTCGGAACACCATGGTTCGCAGCCGACGTGCTTTTGATATCAATGTTTGCTTGTCGGGTCTGTACCTTGGAGCACTGCAGGCGCCTAGGCGACGCAAGGCTGCGCCATTCTAGCCGAGCTCCAACGCCATGCCGCAGGGGCAGTCATCCAGACCTGCGCCGCGTGAGCAAACACGACGCCATGCACTTGCCATACGCATTCATCGTATTGAAGGCATATTGTGTACCATCGCCAGCCGCGCCCGGTGCGCTTGAACTTGGAAAAGTTTGGATGCGAACGGGACGGTGGCGATAAGAGGCTGGCTATCAAGAACGGCGATGCGCAAGCCAGTGCGCATAATGGCAGCATGTGCCTCGAGATCCAAACCTTGGGGTTGGGTGCGGTGGGGTGAGTGTTGTTTTGTGAGCGGATGGAGTGGAAGATGGAAATTGCAGCTCGCAGAAAATTTGAAGTAGCAGCAGTCGCTTAGTCATGCAGCGGCCAAATGGTGCTGCCGGCCGCCGGGGTGTTTGATGTAATGTGGCATTAGGGAACATTAATTACCACCGTGTCAACCACCAGACTCAGACCCCCCCTCTGGACGCCTTTCCATCGCCAGCTGCTGCCTGCGCTCTCACCGGTGAACCCATCCCACATTCGGCCACGAGCATCGCCTTTACCATGGCCGAACAAGGTCCCCCACCCCAAGGTCCCCCGCAAGGCGGGCCTCCGCCAGGCTCATTCTCCATTCCCATACCCTTGGGACCCAACGGCGAAAAGCCTACGCCAGAACAGATTCAGCAAATTCAGATGCAACTTGCTGCCGAGGCACAGAAACACGGCATTTCGGTTCAAGAATACGTACAGCGACTGCGACAACAGGCCATGGCACAACAGCAGGCGCAAATGGAGGCGCAGCAACGCGCGCAGCAACAGCAGCAGCCCATTCAGCCCGGTCCACCAAAACCAGAAGCACTCGCTGTTGCCAATTGGCTCAAGTCGCAGGACCTCAAGCCCAGGACCGTCGTACACGATGAGAAGAGGAAGGACATGTTCCGAGGTAGGCGAAGCAGAACACATGGCACATATGGCTCACTAACACCCCTCAGTCAAGCGAGCAATCCGCGCCCTTCAGTCCCCCGCCTACGAGAAAGCCCGCGCCAAGAACCCTCTGCTCCCCGAAGTCCATGATCGCGCCTCGGCCGAGAACTGCTTCAAGCTCCTGCCCCTCTCTCTCCTTGCCCTGCGAGTGTCCAAGGTAGAAGAGGATGCGCATGAGGGTCATAACCATGCCAAGCCCAAACGTGTCAAGGGCCTATGGACAGTCAAAATTGAGCAGCACCAGGAGGCAAACGACGACAACTACTACATCTGGCTATATGAGGGTTCGCAGATGAAACAGAAGCTTTATGCTGTCGGTGCGCTATTGTTGGTGATTGCGATAGTGCTGTTCCCCCTCTGGCCACTTTTCTTGCGGCAGGGTGTATGGTACCTCAGTATGGGCATGCTCGGTCTTATCGGTCTGTTCTTTGCCATGGCTATTGTCCGGCTTATTCTCTTCATTATCACAATCTTTGCGGCACCGCCTGGTCTTTGGCTGTATCCAAACCTGTTTGAGGATGTTGGCTTCTTTGACTCGTTCCGGCCCGTATGGGCATGGCAAGAGGTATGTTCATTGTTGAGAAACACCAGGATTGATGAACAATCGCTAATTCATTCTAGACGCCCGAGGATGTCAAGGCAAAGAAGGCAGCAAAGAAGGAGAAAAAAGCCGCCAAACTAGCCGCCAAAGCTGCTAGTGGCAAGCACAAGAAGGGTGCTCTTGAAGCCGCACCTGTTCAAGCGCCTGTTCAAGCACCCGTGGCCGCGCCTGTGAATGCCGAAGCTGCTGCGCCCGTTGACTCTGCCGCAGAGCCAACAGGATCAGAGGCGGCCCAATCAGGTGACCTGACGCATCGGGCACCGCGGGCCACGGTGGAGGAGGCCGAGGATGAGTAGGAAGTTTTATTTGTACGGTTAGCCGTTGAGAGGTGATTCAGAATTAAGACTTTGCATGGGTTAGCTGGAGCACTGGCGTTTCTGACAAGATGATTGTGGAAGGATGGGTAACGGGGTATATGATGTGGAGTATCTACGGATACTCTAGTAGATGACCATGTACATTATTGGTCTTGTCCTTGCTCGCCTTTCTCTTTTCATGCTCATGATTCCGCCTCACATTTTGACAATTTGCCGACACGGCTGACCAAAGTCTTTTTTTCTTGCTCCCATTGTTTGATAAATTCTAATACTTGCCTACTAGCTGCGCAGCATTGTCATCCATTTTACTGGAACGAGAGGATTTTTTTTTAGTCAGATGAGAATAGACAGAGTACAGTCAGATTTTCAATGATACGGCATCGAGGCGGAAGTTAAAATTGAGCAAGGTACACAAAAAAAAAGACTCTACTTTTTAGGGCCTAGTTGTTAGTTAGTCTGGGGTGGGTAGTCAGGTGGGTGTCCCAGGATCATTCATGTCCATTGTTTATCAAGACATGGGACATGCTTGTCATTTTTCGGAAACTGTTTTCCTTTACAACTCGGCCGAGGCGCGAGACGTGTAGAGATGCAGTATAATGGTGGAGTGTTTGACATGCGTCATGTTTGTTTGGAGTCATAGCAATCGTGCATGACGATAGTTGTGAGCAACCAAGGGGAGAAAGGTGGCTTGTGTGGTCTCACTCGGAGTGCTTACAAGTTATGACTATATTCAGGTGGAGTGGGAAGTGGCGTGAGTTTATCAAATTTATTCATCAGACTTTGGAATGTGCTTAAAAAAAACAATGTCCGGAGTACGACGTATTTGTCGTATAACTTGAAACTAGGGAAAACCGGAACCCGCCTTTCGCTTCTGATGCTTTGTTCATCATACTCTCCTTGCTTAAAAGCCGCTCTGCTCATGGCTTCCTGGTATTATCTCCTCCTGGGCCAACATGTTTCGTCAATGTCGTGATCGAGCAGCGACGTTCACAAAACGCCGTTTGAAACACAAGCTAGAGAGAAAAGTGCTACTCGGTACCGGCATGGCCACCTTGATCTGTGCGCTCGCCACTTGAAGTTTGCGCCAGGTTGGAGTGGATGACGGGTGAGTGGGTGAGCTGGGATGTGGGGTTTTGCTCTGCTAATTGGCGCTCTAGTGCGGGTTAGTGGATGCACGCACAGTGAAAGACAGTGGGGGGGGCAGGCATACCGAGCTCTCTTATCCTCAGCTTCAGCATCTGATTTTCGCGTGTCAAGTTCTGGGTTTCGGCCTGGTAGAAGGCGCTCTCGTCGCGGCTAGTGGCAGGGCTGGGAAGCATATCGTGGGCATCATAGGGCACCTGGCCTGACACGGGTCGCAGGGCGGGCGAGCCAGCATGGCTGCTGTGTCGTGAGCGGTCGGCAAAGGACGACTGGCGGCTGATGGTGCCGAAGCCAAAGGGCGAGCGGGAGCGGGGTTGGGCAGCAGAAGGTAGGGGTGAGATCATGGGCGGCGAGATGTGTGAGGAGTGCGACAGCGACGGGGGGATGGACATGGAGCGCTCTGAGGTGGGTGTACTGTCGTCGACGGCAGAGGCAGAGGCCTGGTGTTGGTTGGTGGCCTGGAGGGTGTTGATCTGGGCCTGCTGGGTGCGGATCATGTTGAGTAGGCGGTTCACCTGGCCCTCCTGCTCGTACTCCAGCTCCTGGTGCAGCTCTCCCAGGCTGGGGGCGCGCTCGTGTTGGGGACTGTGTGGCCACGATGGGCCCCTACTGCGCGAGGACGGGCTTTGCTGCAGCTCTCCCGGCGCGGGCATGGCGGGGTCGTTGAGGTTGAGGTTCATGCGAATGCTCGAGCGGCGTCGGGCGCGCTCCACGTCTCGCCGCATGCTACCAGACGAGGGACGGCGCGTCTCTTCACTGTGCATGCCGGCGTTCATGGCAGCTGTGGCAGCAAGTGAGTGAGGGGAAGTGGCCATGCGGGTGTTGGAGGGCGATTGGGTGCGGGGCGAGGGCGACGAGGCCGGGAGGGTGTTTAGGTCAGGCATATCCGGCTCCTCCCAGGGCGAGGGCAGTGACGGTGGGGTGGCGTGAGGTGAGGCGAGGTGCGGAGAGTGGTGTGAGATGCGCTATGGTGTTGAGTTTTGGCATGCCCATGCCTACTGTATGCGCAGGCCCCAGGCCCGAACCAGCAATGAGCAGTGCAGGTGGGGTGAGCGGGGAAAACGGCACTACTGCACGCCGACGCAGGAACGCCGGCCTCCCGTCGCCCAGCTGCCTCAGCAATTCTCCTAAAGAGCCGCGAGCCGCCTACGACCGACAACTCTCCTTGTACATCCCACATCCCACAACACGCGGCTCGGGACCAGATGGCATAATCGCTTCCTGTATCCCCTGCTCCCCGACTACAGTAACGCCGTCTTCTCCACATATCCGCCTCCTTCCGTCCTCGTGCTCGCTGCCTGCTCCATATCCCTCTCCCTCTCCCTCTCTCATTTGAAGCTATTTCCGTCCGCTGCCCCCAGTCCGCGTAATTGCGGCGACCATGACCTTGGGGCCGGGTCCGAGTCGCGCCGCAATGCCAGTACATCGTCACTCTGTGCATGCCCATCCTTGTGCACCTGCTGCTGGCTGATGGATGGTCTGTATGCACCTCGCCGCCCGCGTCACACTCACCACTCTATGAGACGACGGCAAAACACCAACTGCAAGTCATGTGTCGGTCCTTGTCAAATCCCGTCCCCCTCCCGCTCATATCTGCAACTGCTTTTTCACTATGCTGGTGGTGGTGGTGCTGCTGCTACGACCACATTTGAGATGAACGCTGCGCCAAAGCTGGTGCCAAAAGAAAAAACCCAAAACACGTCCCAATATCCCAAGATTTCCTCCCTGGTAGCGCCTCGCCGATCACGTACCGCGGCACTTCCGCCGTATGGCCCATGGCCCCATGGCCTTGGAATCCGCTCACGCCGATGCACGCGCAATCTCCACCCAGCTGCTGTCATCGCCCTGTTAGTCTATCAACTACCACACATGCGACTATGACGGCCGCCGCTGCTCACCTAGACTTTTACGTGATGGCCCTGAGTCGGGGCGCGCACGTAAGCCTGCGGGCACTGTCAAAAGACGTTGTGCTAGAAACTTCAAACACGCCAAAGTTGCCTGGCCACGTTTAGCGCGCGGCGCCATGACATCCATCTCAACCTTCTCCAAAACCGCCCAGAAAGGGGGCCTCAATGCAGCCCCTGCGTCGTCGCATCACACACGACGGGACGACGTGGGAACTGCTCCCCTGGTGGCCGACCCAGCTGGGATCAGGGAGCTTTCGTCTGCGGCATCCAACCCTTGCCACTTTTCTCTCTCCACCACTCTGTCAACTCGACAGCCTGTTTCATCTTTGCGTCTTACTGCCACCTACCGTCAACATATCTGCACCACTCGTCCCTTTCCATGGACCCGTGTCCTGTTCGCTCGTTTGCTTTTTTGTTTCTCTCTAGACTGTGTTTTTATTGACTGTGCTACGCTCTTTCCAGCTACCAACTGCAAATCTCCACGTTCTTTCCAAACGCATTGATCTTTTACCATAACTCGAGGCTGAGTGCTCGTACCCGACGTCGCTAATATCCTGCTCCCCAACTTTGCACATCTCGACATTCGGTCCGAGCATTTGTTCACTTTCCCAAGCAAGCAAGCATACCCTGTCAGGGTCACCTCAAGTCAGAAGGGTCCTGCATTGCCCGTGCAATTCGCATGACTTGGGTTCCCGATATCCGTCCATATCTAACGCCTGGCCCAGCTTTGTCGTCTGACGTCGACCACGCTGCGTCGGCTTTTTACAGCCAACGCTATTCACAATGGCACAAGTATCTGACCAGATGCACGCCACCTCGCACGCTTCCCTAGGCAGTACGCGGAACAGGGACCAAAACCACTCGTCGACGTCTCGATGGCGCTTCGCCCGTTCTACGACAAATCTCCAGGATCAAGTCCCACAGTCGCCCTCCATGGTATCTGCAACCGCACCCACCGCACCCGCAAAGAAGCTCGTGCGCGTCTCATCCAAGATGTCACTGTTCAGCCTCTTCAGTCGACCCAAGGTTGAGAGGGCTCGCGGACACGCAGAGGTTGGCCTAGCAGTACCCATGCGACCGCAGACTCCACCAAAATCCACTCCACCCACGTCCGTCCCGAAGTCTTCGCTGAGACAGAACCCGTCACCACCTGCACAACAGACGATACGCGCACGTTCAAGCCAAATCTTCCGCCCCACGCCACGACCTACCGTGCCACACAACGAGTTCGGAGACTGGGATCCACCTCCGTTGTTCCAGGCATTCCCGCAGTCCCTGAAGCACGCAACAGTACAGGCATGTGTTTTCGCCCCAGAAGTTCTAATGAGGTCCCAAAGTCAGAGACGACAGGCCGATACACTGCGAGAGAGGATGGACAACCAACGCGATCTATCTATAATCACCGAGAGCGTCACCGAAACAAAGAAGATGGAGAGAACACACAAGCGCCTCATGTCCAACTCAGTCTTGAACCCGCCAACACCGGACCTTGTCAACAAGATTTACATCTTGGTCACTTCCGGATTTGTACTCCAGTATGCTGGTGACGGCCCGTTTGACAGGTTGCCAGAGAAGGTACTCAAGTTGGGTAAAGAATCGGCGGCGTTTGCATGTGATCTTATACCTGGCAAGCACTGGGTGCTGCAGATTTCCAGCCATGCTACCGATGATGGAACTTTCGAGACGGGTCCTAAAAGTTCTCTCCTCGCTCGTCTGCGATCGCAAAACGTTACCGTGCGCAAGTCAGCAACTAGCTTTCTGTTGGTTCTCGAGAGTGCAGAAGAGATGGATGCATGGATGACTACTGTGCGCAAAGAGATCGACAATCTCGGTGGCATGAAGGCAAAGGACGACTTTGCCAGGGCTTCTTGTTCCACGGACGATTCTAGAGGGATAAATTCCTCCGAGACGTTTGCTACTCAGCACAGGTCCAACCGGGAGCCGCACATTGTTAGCAGGGTCGCGCCAGATGAATCATCATACTCGCCATCACCGAAGATCGTCACTTCAGATTGGGAAACACATCATGCCGAACAATCAAAACGTAGTATTGACTCTTCCAGCGGCCAGTCTGCTCGGTATAACAATAGTCGCCTGTCCATCGAGATGTCATCTGTTGCGTCCACGCCCATTTCTCAACATCAGATGCAACTAGACCAACTCCGCGGTCGTTCAAGGCATTCTTTCATGTCCACGACAACGACGGGCTCCGGTGCCGGTACTCGAAACACCTCGCGCGAATCGTCCCCAGCTCCACAGTCGCCTCTCAAAGAAGAATTTGGATTCACTAGCGAGCATGAACCTCTTCGGAGCGCCATGTCTCTGCGATCGTTCCATATGAACCCTACCAGCTCACTCTCCTCCCGCCGCAGGTCGATGCAACCTCTGCCTATCACTGACGAGAACTCCCCCCAGGCCGTGGAGACGCCCCCGAATAGCAAGCGACGTTCACTTGCTAGCCCCACCTCACCGAACACACCAGAACTTGGAGCACCTTTTGTTGTACGACCAGCAATGCCAAAGATCAGCACAGCTTCCTCCGACATCGAGGCTGCGCCGGTCACTGAGTCCCCTACAACGGCACGCGCGTCACCTCCTCAGGTCAAGATTGATGTTCCCGAGCAATCCAGTAACGAGAACATCGTGCCCACTCGCGAGGATAGTCCAGTAAGATTCAATGCGCCCACTTACACTGCCCCACCTCGGAGGGACGTGATTTCGCCCCCGCCCAAAGATGCTCCTCTACCCCCGCCACAGGCTCGACAACCACTCTCGGGTTCTTCCCCTGTATTCATCGCAGGCCCAGCGCCCCTCTATGCGTCCACCAATGCAGACAGGGCTACGCGCCGAACATCGGCATCTCCAAAGCCTTTCCTGCTCCCGTTCCCAGTTCGCCCTCAGGCTCAACATGGTGATTCGACAACCATAGTGAAGAGGCGTCAATCGTCTCTTACGTCACCGAATGCACTTTTTGCACTGCCTCTGCCCGTCAAGGTCAACAGATCAGTGACCGCGCCCATCAGGCCTCCTTCGGCAGCATCTAACATGACCCCAATCTCCAAGCCACATAGTCTACAGGTCGGACCGTCACAGGTCCTACGTCGTCCAGCTTCGGTTCAGATTCGCCCTCCCAACTCAGCGCCTTTTACATCGTCTCGTCCGGTGCTCGCCATCTCTTCAACCCCATCTTTTGTCCCTGGTCGACGAATGTCAAACGTGCCTAATCCGTCTACAAGCACCAGTGTCCACAAACCCACGCCCAGTGTCGAGATGCTAAGGCAAAAGGCATTCCAAGAACAGATTCAGCAGAGAATCATCAGCCCAAAGCGTAGTTTTGCATCCATGGGACTACCACCACCAGCGCCGCCGCCAACCATGCCTCTTCCTCCTCCACCTCGCAATTTATCATCGCCCACCCCACCACCTACGATGCCCCTTCCTCCACCGCCACCAAGCATGGGCCTCCCAGCGCCGCCCCCCAACATGCCACTCCCACCAACACCCCCGGAAGTCGCATTGAGAGCAATTGCCATGTAAACATGCTTGTCTTGTCGTACAAACCTTGTGTCCAATGCTGTCCATCACCGACTGCTGGCCCTCCCTTTTCGTCATTCCTTTTTTGGATACATTGCGCCCCATTCGCGTCTCTTACGTTGCCATGGCTTTTCTTATGTCCCCGTTATGCCGACCGATAAATCTTCTGCTTGTCGCGCGATACCAGCCTGCTTTTGTCGTTTTCGTATTTCATCGTTCTACTTTCGACTTCGTGTATTTTTACCTTTTATTTACGCTTCATGTGTATTGTTTTATCCCTACTCCTCACCTCTACCACTACTTCATTATCTCATTTCTTTATGTCTGTCGGTGGCTCGTTGCGCTTGCGGTAACGATTAGAGCCCTGCTCTTGGGTGGAGACCTGTCTCGGCTGTCTTTGACTGGAGGCATGTTTTTCCTTTTTTCACTCT
>Ga0265797_10012479_pt1 | contig 10410 bp, 8 predicted proteins | sample P2T30metagenome_FD_192433 | JGI IMG/M metagenome (GOLD analysis project Ga0265797, IMG submission 192433) | Plant litter microbial communities from East Loma Ridge, Irvine, California - P2 T30 | ecosystem: Environmental > Terrestrial > Plant litter > Unclassified | place: USA: California... | reverse complement strand
GAAACTTCGATAGGGAGGGTTGTTACAACGCAAAACGCAAGAGGTACAGGTCTCGGAAAACAATTGATCAAATACGCGCTTGAAATTATTGAGAACAGGTTGGAGACTTCCGAAATTCGGATTTCTGCACAGGATTACCTATTGAAGTTCTACTCCGACTTTGGATTTGCTGATACAGGGAAAAAATATCTGGAAGATAACATCCCGCATACAGAAATGTTCCGTAAATAAGAAAGAGCCTCAAGAAAAAACTTGAGACTCTAACAAAAAAGGTATTCTAATCTGTGTTTTTACGGTTATTAATCTGAAGCAAAATTAAATACATAAAATCACATTTCCTTACGGGAAACCGTAAAATGGGAAAATATTTGAAAATAATTTTAAATTATTCCCAAATCTTTGCAATAAGCTATGAGTTGTTCCGTGTTTTTTGCAGTCATAGCAAGTTTCATCGTATTGATTCTTTTCTCTACACTGCTAAGGCTGTTCGGGTAAATATTCCTACTCTGAAGTACTTCCGGAATGTTTTTCTGCATTATACCGTCGGAAAGGAGCTGGAGAACCACTAGATCATAATTGCTGAATTCTAGCGTGTTCATACTCTTTACCGGTAGTTTAAGGTCGTGAGAAATATAGGTCTCATTTCCATACACTTTTTCTATTGCTTTTTTCAGTTCTTTGGCATCCGAGCGTGCTTTTCTCACAAAAGCATTTATTTTTAATTCGTTAAATAAAAGCTCTATAACGCCTAATCTGTGTTCTGCAGAAAAGACAATTACCTTCAAATCCGGATCTTCTTCCCGGCAGGATTTTATTAGTTCCTGTCCGTTTTTAATTTGCTGAATTCTATGATCTTCTTCAAACGAAAGATCTGTAATCAGTACGTCATAACGATCTGTTTTCAACGATTTTTTAACGTATGAAAAGGCGTCGTCACAATAATAAACGTAGTCTACAGTTGGTATTTCAAGATCCTTCAAAACTTTCTGTACCGAGTAATTGCTGCTTTCGTGATCTTCTGCAATAAGTATTTTACTAAACATTTTCCAGTTTTTAGTTTTTTATGGGATTATCCTGCAATTTTTATCAGAATTTTATTGAAAGTTTCATTCCCAAATCACTTTCCTCGATTTCCAATTTTGCGCGCATTTCATCCAGTCGCGATCTGATGTTTGAGAATCCATTATTCTCTTTAAAATCATTTTTAATACCAATTCCATTGTCTTTGTATCGAATAAAATGATCTTTTTCTTCAGCCGCAAATTTGAGGATAACCTGTGTTGCAAAACTGTGTTTTTTCATATTGACAAGCAGTTCCCGAATGATTTGGTATAACTGTTCCTTTTTATTCAAGTCAACATTCTTCCAGAATTCTGCATCATTTCCGATGATAATTATTTTTGTATTTTCATTGTCGAATGAACTTAATAATGTAAAAATCTTTTCATCAAATTCCTGCTGAGAAGGGTTTTCATAAGACAAATCCCGGGACTTTTCGTACATTATTTCCAGCTTATCAAGGATTTTTTCTTTAGGTAAATCGGCCTGGTTTTCTATTGTGGTCATCACCTCATAAATGCCATTTGCCACAACGTCGTGAACTTTTTTGGAGAAGTCTAGGCGCTGTTCCTGCAGTTTCTGGTTCGCTTCTAGCATAAGACGCCTTCGTTTTCTTTTGATCCACAAAATCAAGCCGATAGTCAAAAATGTGGAAAACACAAAAACACTCCAGCTGATGATCTTCTGTCGGAGCATTTTATACTCATTAATCGTTTTCTGTTTCTGCAAAATGATGTTTTCAGATTTTGCTTTTTCGCTTTCAAAACGGATGAGCGCAAACTGATTTTTCGCTTTGTTTTGACTTTTCGAGAGGCTGTCCTGTAGTTCTGTAAATCTCTCAAAATAAATATGTGTTTCCTCGCCGTCTGATATTTTTACTAAGTTTTGCAGTGCTTCCAGCTCGTCGTCCGGATATTTCAACCGTTTTGCAAGCCTCAGCATTTTATCTGAGTAAAATCTTGCAGAATCCTGATTTTTCGCTAAATAATAAGCTGATAAATATGCGTAAGATGCATTGGTGGTCCAATCGTCCTCAGCTTTTTTGCTTAATTTTTCTGCTTCTAAATAATTTGTTGTTGGATTATAGTTTCTGTCTTCAAACCATCTTGACCTCGAAAAGTTGAGTAATAATTTTGGATAGAATTCACTTTTTAATCCCACACTGTCCAATAGTTTACGATAAATGTTGACTGCCTTGCTGTATTTTTTTTCGTTGTGAGAGAGGACAGCAATATTATTTGCAAGCATCAGTTGATCTACGGGATCTTTTGCGAAATCGTAAGCTTTGTTATAGAAGTTTGCGGCGTCGCGATAATTATTTAAATTATTGGAGCAGACGCCCAAATTGTTGTAATTGCAAAACAGAAAGGTAAAATCTGAAGTGTCTTTTTCTTTGAAAAAACGCGATGCTTGCAGACTTGTTTCGATGCTTCCGAAATTGTCTCCGGCAGTTTCCTGGATGATTGCCATATTCACAAGGCTTTTCCCGATGCCAAAGCTGTCATTGTTTTTAGAAAACAACTCTTTGCCTTTGTTTAAGTAATAAAATGCACTATCCGGCTTGTCTTTATCCAAAAAAACAAATGCCTTTTCATAATAAGGATTGGCTTGCTGTTTTTCTTTTGACGATGGACTTTCTTTTTCAGAACAAGCCGTCATCAAAACAAATATCAAGCACCAAAATAAAACGTTCCGCAATCGTATGATTTAGATCACAATTTACGGAAATTATGAATAATTGATTGTTAATTAATTTTAAAATCGTGGCGAATGATTATTTTTGTATCAAGTTTCCACTTACTGATGTCCATCAATACTTTAGAACAATATCTCCCGGCAAATACCTTTCCTTATCTTAAAAAATGGTTTGCGGATTATTATATTCATATTAAGATTACCAAAAATAGAAACAGCAAATTGGGCGATTACAGAAGATTGCCGGACAAATCGCACCAGATTACGATCAATTCGACTTTGGATAAGCAGCTTTTCTTTTTTGTCCTAACTCACGAGTTGGCGCACCTGATTGCTTTTCAAAAATTTCATTACCGCATCAGTGCCCACGGGAGCGAGTGGAAATCTACTTTTCGGGAGATGCTCGTTGAAAGTTTGGACGTTTATACAGATGATTTGAAACCTATCATTCTGCAGTTTTCAAGAAACCCGAAAGCTAATTTTATGGCAAGCCCGGAGCTGGTAAGGTATTTTCATATCGAAAATCCGGATGATAATTTTATTTTTGTTGAAGATTTATTAATAAATGATGAATTCCTGTATAAGGGTGACGATTACCGATTGATGGAAAAAAAGAAAAAGTTATATCTTTGCATCAATTTGAAGAACTCAAAAAAATATTTATTCAGGCCTTTGGCAAAGGTCGAAAAAACAACTATAGATGAACAAAAATAATTACTGTGTGATAATGGCTGGTGGCATTGGTAGCCGCTTTTGGCCAATGAGCACTCAGAAATTCCCGAAACAGTTTCACGATATCCTGGGAACTGGCAGAACGATGATTCAGCAGACATTTGACAGGATCAATCAGCTTATCCCAAATGAAAACATATACGTTATTACAAATCAGGAATATGTAGAACTTACACAACAACAGCTTCCTGAGATTCCTGTTAAAAATATCGTGGGAGAACCGGCGATGAAAAATACTTCAGCATGTAATCTTTACATGGCCAAAAAGATAGAAAGCGTTAACCCTGACGCCAATATTATTGTAATGCCCGCAGATCAATTGATTTTAAAAGAAAAAGCATTTCTTGACAAAGTTGAATTGGGTTTCAGGCTAACAGCGGAAAATGATTATCTGGTGACGCTTGGTATTACGCCAACAAGACCAGATACCGGCTATGGATACATCCAGTTTATTCAGGAAAATAACGAGGATTATTCAAAAGTTAAGACATTTACGGAGAAACCGGATCTCACAATAGCAAAAAGTTTTCTCGAGTCAGGTGATTTCCTTTGGAATGCAGGTATCTTTGTTTGGAGTGTTAAAAGTATACTGTCTGCTTTCAAAAAGTATTTGCCGGAAATGGCCAATCAGTTTAATAACTGCGAGTACAATTGCGAAAGTGAGAAAGAATGTATTGATTTGATATATCCTACTGTAAGCAAAATTTCTATCGACAATGGCATTCTCGAAAAAGCGAATAATGTTTACGTTATTCCGGCAAATCTAGGTTGGAGTGATCTTGGGACGTGGACTTCAGTGTACACCAATGCAGATAAAAATGATGACAATAATGCCATAAGTTCCAAAAACGTTTTGACATACAATTCCAAAGGAAATGTGATCAGGATTAAAAATCAAAATAAAGCAGCCGTGATAGACGGTCTTAAAAACTACATCATTGTAGACACAGAAAAGGCTCTGTTGATTTGTCCGAGAGACAATGACCAATTGATAAAAGATTACGTTTTGGATCTGAAAAACCTTAAAAAAGGAGAACGCTTTATGTAATCACATTATTTATTAAAAAAACATCTAACTCTTTGGTTCTCATCAAAGAGTTTTTTTTATTTTTGGTAAAACAAAACACAAATGCTTGTCAAAATATACGGTGCTGCCATCCACGGCGTTTCTGCCCAAATTATTACCATTGAAGTTAATGTAGATCAAGGCGTAGGTTACCATCTGGTTGGTCTTCCGGATAATGCTATTAAAGAAAGCAGCTACCGGATTTCAGCAGCGCTCAAGAATTCGGGATTCAAGATTCCCGGTAAGAAGATTACTATCAATATGGCGCCGGCAGATCTTCGGAAAGAAGGCGCTGCTTATGATCTTAGCCTGGCTTTGGGAATCCTGGCGGCTTCTGATTTAATTAAATACGAGACGCTCAGCAACTATATTATAATGGGCGAGCTGTCTTTGGATGGAAGTTTACAGCCTATCCGCGGCGTTTTGCCCATTGCGATCAAGGCCAGAGAGGAAGGTTTTAAAGGCATTATTCTCCCAAAGAAAAATGCCCGAGAAGCTGCCATCGTCAATCAATTGGATGTTTACGGTATTGATAATATTAAGGAAATTATTGATTTTTTTAACGAAGATGTAGCCCTTGAGAAGTTTGAAATCGATACCAGAAAAGAGTTTCAGGATAAAGTAGATCATTTCCCTTTCGACTTTGATGAAGTAAAAGGACAGGAAGCGGCCAAACGCGCGATGGAAGTTGCAGCGGCAGGCGGTCACAATATTATCCTTATTGGCTCGCCCGGCAGCGGAAAAACGATGATTGCCAAACGCCTGCCCAGTATTCTCCCGACCCTCAGCCTCAAAGAATCTTTAGAAACAACAAAGATCCATTCCGTTGCGGGTAAAATGGGTGCAGAGACTTCGTTAATTACAATTCGGCCATTCCGGGCGCCGCATCACACTATTTCGGATGTAGCTTTGGTTGGCGGCGGCAGTTATCCTCAACCGGGCGAGATCTCCCTCGCTCATAATGGTGTTCTGTTTCTGGATGAGATGCCGGAATTCAAACGGACAGTTCTGGAAGTGATGCGGCAGCCTCTGGAAGACAGAGTGGTAACGATTTCAAGCGCTAAGTTTACCATAGAATATCCCGCCAGCTTTATGCTTGTTGCTAGTATGAATCCCAGTCCCAGCGGCTATTTCCCAGACGATCCAAACAATACCTCATCCACAATGGAAATGCAGCGCTATATGAACAAGCTTTCCGGACCGCTTTTGGACCGGATCGACATTCATATCGAGGTGTCGAAGGTGGAGTATGAACAGCTTACCGAAAAGAGAAAAGGCGAGAGTAGTGCCAGCATCAGAGCACGGGTGAATATGGCGCGAGACATTCAGAATGAAAGATATAAAGATTCTGACATCAGTTATAATGCACAAATGGGATCCAAGGAAATGGAGAAACATTGCGAACTGGACGAATCTTCTCAGTTATTAATAAAAGCAGCAATGTCCAAACTCAATCTGTCTGCCAGAGCTTACAGCAGGATTCTGAAAGTTGCCCGGACGATTGCGGATCTCGAAAACTCTGAAAATATATTGGGCGACCACATTTCGGAAGCCATCCAGTACCGCAGTCTGGACCGGGATTTTTGGAGTGTTTAAAATTAAAACAAGCCGCCTACGCTTGGATTCTCGAAAAAAGCATCGATTTCCAGCTTCCTCGATTTTGCGGCGGCAACAGCCAATTGGTCACAGATTTCGTTTTCAGGATGGCCAGCGTGACCTTTTATCCAATGAAACTTAGGATTGTGAAGCTGGTATAAGGTGTAGAATTCCTTCCAGAGATCGGGATTTTTGACATTCTTCCAGCCACGTTTGATCCAGCCGTAGATCCATTTTTGGTTGATAGCATCAGCAACATATTTGCTGTCGGTAAAGACGTGGACATCATTATCCGGGCTTTTAAGTTTTCCAAGTGCCACAATTACGGCCAGCAGTTCCATCCGGTTGTTGGTGGTTTTTCGGAAGCCTTTGGAATAGGTTTTCTGGTAATTTTTTTCGGGGACACGCATCAGGATGCCGTAACCGCCTGGTCCGGGATTTCCACTGCATGCACCGTCTGTGTAGATTTCGATTCTTAGACTCAAACCAGCCAATTAAAATGCAAAATCATCCTCATCATCATTCATCGCCGAGCCAGAAACCTGATTGTTGCTGTTGTTCGGCAATCCAAAAGCAGAGTGCGGATCGCTCGTAATCGTAATCCTGTCGAAACCTGATGGCTCATCTTTTTGTCCAAAGTTTGATGGCGTATATTCATAATTGGTTCCGAGGTCTGCAAACTTACCAATGTTTTTGTGAAAGGCTAAACGGACGTCAGCTGTTGCACCATTTCTGTGTTTTGCAATGATGATTTCTGCCTGATTTTCGGTACTGGTTTCTGCGCCTTCTTCATCATTATCCCAGACACCGATCTTGTAATATTCCGGGCGGAAGATGAAGGAAACAATATCAGCATCCTGCTCAATTGCTCCGGATTCACGGAGATCGGAAAGCATCGGCCTTTTTCCCGGACGTGTTTCCACACTTCTGGAAAGCTGTGAAAGTGCAATGACGGGAACGTTCAATTCTTTTGCAATTGCTTTTAGAGATCGGGAAATCATTGCGATTTCCTGCTCACGGTTTCCGGCGCCTTTTCCGGAACTTGCCGTCATTAGCTGAAGGTAATCGACCATAATGATCTTAACACCGTGTTGCATTACCAATCTTCTGCATTTTGCACGGAAATCGAATATGGAAAGTGACGGTGTTTCATCAATATAAAGTGGTGCGTTTTCCAGAGCAGACACGTTGGTGAAGAGTCTCTGCCACTCTTCATCTGCCATCTGTCCTTTTCTTAATTTCTCAGAAGAAATTCCGGTTTCGGAAGAGATCATCCTGGTGATCAACTGGACAGATGCCATCTCCAGGGAGAAAAGTGCCATCGGAATGTTGTGATCCACACAGATATTTCTCGCCATCGAAAGGATAAATGCTGTTTTACCCATCGCCGGTCTTGCTGCGATGATGATAAGATCAGAGTTTTGCCAACCTCCGGTTTCTTTGTCGAGCGCCGAAAATCCTGATGGGATTCCCGACAGGCCTTCTTTGTCTTTCAGAGATTTGATCTTTTCGATTGCTTCTTTTACCAATGAGTTCGCTGTGTCGAAACCTTTTTTGATCGTTCCGTTGGTGATTTCAAAGAAGGATTGTTCTGCTTTATCGAGCAATTCGAAAACGTCGGTTGTTTCTTTGTAAGAACTGTCAATCACATTAGCAGAAACGTTGATTAATGATCTTAGAATAAATTTCTCCAAAATCACACGCACGTGATATTCGATGTGGGCGGATGAGCTTACGCCCATCGTTAAATCTATAATATAATGGTCGCCACCACCGAGACTTAATTTCTCAGTTCTTTTAAGTTCCTGAATCACAGTCATCAAATCGATCGGCGAGTTGCTTTCATACAATTTTAGGATTGCTGCAAATATGGTCTGGTGTCTTGGGTCGTAGAAAACGTCCGCCGTCAATAAGTCTATAGAATGGTCGAGTCCCTTTCTATCAATAAGAAAAGTTCCGATCACTATTTTTTCAAAATCCAATGCATTTGGTGGCATTTTGCCGTCCGAAATAGAGAGTTCCTTTGCAAAATTACCGTGAATCAAACTCGATAATGTGTCCTTCTGTGCCATTCCACAAAGATATAATTTTTGAAAGTTTTATCAATTTTAGTTATATGCAAACAACTAACAATTTTCGGACTTGGTTGTTAATAAATCAAAATAAATTGTAACATTTTGCCCAAAATGTGAACTTAATAGATAGAAACCTTATTAAATTCTAAATTCACTAATTAAAAAATATCATCTTATGCTGCAACGGTTTATCAGATTAGAATTCAAAAGTTTTTTCCGGTCCAGTTCTCTGGCGGCCAATATGATTGTCAAGATTTTTCAGCTACTCGGGATACTTTATATGCTGGCGATGTTTGTGTTTATTGCGATTGGTGCATTCTACTTTCCTCAAAAAGAACTGCATACCGAGCCGTTAACTTTCCTCAGCAAATACTTGATTTATTGGTTGTTTGCCGATCTTCTGCTCAGATATTTTTTCCAACAGATGCCAACGCAGAATATCAAACCATTTCTCACGATGAATATCCGCAAGGATTCACTTGTAAATTACATGATAGGCAAGACATTCACATCATTTTTCAGTTGGGGTGCATTGTTCATTTATCTGCCGTTTCTGGGCATTCTGCTGTACAATGGCTATCCGTTTGCTGGGAGTTTTGCGTGGGTTTTTGCGATTATTTTCATCAGCTTCTGTAATAATTTTATCAATATTCTGCTGAATGGGAAAGATGCTGTGGTTTGGATTATTGGTGCGCTTTTACTCACATCAATTGGTTTAGATTATTACAAAATTATCTCACTCTCCTCATTGTCGGGATCAGTTTTTATTAAATTTTATCAGAATTGGTGGCTGCTTGTTGTTCCCATTTTGATATTGGCCGTTCTGTTTTTCACCGTTAAAAAGTTCATTAAAGCTAATTTTTATCTTGACAAAGGCCTGGAAATGAAACAGCAGGTTGGCGAAACCGAAAATATAGAATTTCTCAACAAATATGGTGTCGTTGGGACTTTCATCAACAACGATATCCGGATGATCAAACGCAGTAAAGCCGCAAAATCCGTAGCCATCGGAAGCTTTATGTTTTTACTTTATGGATTGCTGATATTTTCATCACCGCTGTATCAAACACCTTATATGCAGCTGTTTATGGGCTTATTTGTAACTGGCGGTTTTCTTTTTATGTTCGGGCAAAGGGTTCCGTCGTTCGACAGTTCCTATTATCCGCTGATGATGACTTTAAATGTGCCTTACAAAGAATATCTCAAAGCCAAATGGTGGCTCATTGTAAGTGCTGTGGGGGCCAGTTCCGTACTTGCCGTTGGCTACGCCTTCTACAGTTGGGAACTGTATTTCACATTTCTGGCTGCTGCACTCTACAATATTGGTGTCAATTCGCAAATTGTGTTGCTTTCAGGGGCATTCAACAAAAATCCGGTGGATCTCAACTCCAGTACCAAAGCAATGGGAAAGAAAAATAATTTCAGTTTCAAAAGTATTCTGCTCATCCTGCCGCAAATGGTTTTGCCGATGGCTGTTTTTGCAGGGACCAAATATCTGTTTGGGACCACTGCGGCCGTTGCCAGTCTTGGTTTTCTGGGTTTGATTGGTTTTCTTTTCAGGGAAAAATTCTTCGGTTTCATTGTCAAACTTTACAAAAAAGAAAAATATTCCACCATTAAAGCTTTCAAAGGAAATTAAAATTTAGTATCTAAACTCTCACTTCTAATATCTAATTAAAATGATCACAATAAATAATCTATCCAAAGTTTACGAAAACAAAAAAGTTTTAGCCATAGAAAATCTTGATTTCCAAAAAGGACAAACCATCGGATTGGTCGGGAATAACGGAGCGGGGAAAACAACTTTATTCAGCTTGATTTTAGATTTAATTGAACCCTCATCTGGCTTTGTCTCTATCGACGGCGAAAAAGTTAATGAATCCGAAAACTGGAAAAGAAAAGTGGGCGCTTTTATAGACGAAACTTTCCTCATCGGGTATCTCACGCCGGAAGAATATTTCTATTTTCTGGGCGAACTAAGAGGTCAGACGAAAGCAAATGTGGACGAGTTTCTAAAAAACTTCAACGATTTTTTTAATGGTGAGATCCTGAATGCGAAAAAATATATCCGCGATCTTTCCAAAGGAAACATGAAAAAAGTCGGCATTATTGGTGCGCTGATTGGGACACCGGAAATTATCATTCTTGATGAGCCATTTGCAAATCTGGATCCCTCGACACAGATAA
>Ga0265797_10012478_pt1 | contig 10410 bp, 8 predicted proteins | sample P2T30metagenome_FD_192433 | JGI IMG/M metagenome (GOLD analysis project Ga0265797, IMG submission 192433) | Plant litter microbial communities from East Loma Ridge, Irvine, California - P2 T30 | ecosystem: Environmental > Terrestrial > Plant litter > Unclassified | place: USA: California... | reverse complement strand
CGCTCGGCCGCTTCGGCTACGCCATCAACGTCGCTATGATTGCGTGGATCTGTCTCGCTGTCGTGCTCTTCTGTATGCCGGTTAGTCTGCCTGTCGAGCCTGCTACCATGAACTATGCAAGTGTGGTTTTCGCGGGCTTCGCGGCGATCAGTGTGGCGTGGTACTTTATCAGTGGTAGGAAGGAGTTTTCGGGCCCGCCTGTGCCGACAGATGCTGAGCCTGGAGAGGAGACTGTTGTTGCTGGGTTGGCGGTGCAGGACAGTAGGCAGGATATTGAGGGGAAGGGCGATATGGATAAGGGTGTAGAGCACGATAAGGTGTATTGAGTGGGAGAGGGAGTGCGATGAAGGTTGATGTCCATTATTTTGAGATTGTTTGATATGTCAGACTACCTATCTAATCGAGACTCCATGAAATTCTCCTCGTTTGCGGTGAGATCTATTCAAGTTGCAATGAAAAAGACGGTAGCTTTCCGCAGTTAGGTGAAGGGTGACGCCACAGGACGCTAAGCCACGGCTAGCGGGGGTACGCGGTTACGCGATCCACGGTTGGTCGCAAAGCACTCAACGCGACAAGCACCATCTCTCCCATGGACGTGTTGCCTGCCGCTGAGACTGATGGACATGAGGTGAGTGCTTCTCTTAGTAGTGATATTCTCTTGTTCTATCCCGCTGTTTCCCATCATTACACGTGTGATGTGGCAGAATGAAGAAGCCAACTAACATGTGCAGCGACTGGCGACATTCCATAGTCGACCTCACCTACGATGACGACGATGCGGAAAGCGACGAGGGCCCGCTGTCCTCGTTGCCCTTGGCGACTCCCACACCGACTCACTCACTTCCCTCCATGAGCGCGCCCTTGCCTCAACCACCCTCATCGCGACCACCTCCTCCCACGACGCGACCCGCTCCTGCATACGCAAACCCATATCCTCCGCTACCCGGAACCATGCCGAAAGCAACAAATACGGCGAGTATGGGACGCCTTGGCCTGGCGCCCAACACTTATGTGCCGGTTCCAGGCCAGTCGGGCAACGGGGCAAGCGACTCGCGGGCAGCAAAAAGAATCAAGACATCAGACGGCGCCTCCAGATCGTCAACACCACCTGCAAATAAGCCGACTCCAAGCAGAGGGATACCGCCGGCAGCGCAAGCCGCGACACTGGGCAAGTACAAGCTCAACGCCTGGGCAGCGGAATCCCGTGCGGCAGTACCTCCTCCAAGTGCCACACCGAAGCCCAGCGCTACCAATGCCAACAAAGCTCCGTCCGTCCAAGATATCAATAAGGCGCTAAAGACGAATGGTGCGCCTATGCTCAATGGTGTCAGGACATCCAGTCCGCGCGCGCTTCACATTGGTCGCCGGCCAGGTAGCAGCTCAGGTCCGGACAAGGCAGCACCACCGGCACGAGAGATGCCTCGGACGTCACAGGCACCGGCTATTCGACAACATCAATCCCGTGACGCGACTGTGTACAATGGATCAAGTGCGGGCATGCCAACTGGAGGCCCAGGAAGACCGCGCCGTCACCTTACGCCAGGTGCAGGCAACGCCCCATCAAGGCCGAACTACTTTGCGGGTCCTGCGAAGGAGCAGATTCCAGATGAAGATGGAGATAGCGTCATGTCTGATGTCTCGTCTTCAGCAGACTCTGTACCGGAACAGCCTTCGGATAAGGTAAAGAGCGGAAATGGCCACGGTCTTGGACCAGCAGTCGCTGCATTTCACTCATCCACCCTACCAAAGGGCGCGGATGTACCTGCACCGCCACCCTCCACTGGTCGCAAGAAGACAATGAATCCATTCGATACAGCGCAAGACAATTACCTCATCTTTCTGAAAGAGGTCAAGCAGTTTACATGGGCGCAAATCACAGCAGAATACAACAGCGACATGCCGCACCGTCCATACGCAGCACTCCAGTCTCGTTATTCGACCTTTCTCAATAAGAGAGACCGGTCTCAGGACCCCTCCACGTTGATCCTGCCCCCTCGGTGGGCCGCAGAGGCGAATATTGATTGGAATCTCGTTCGTAGTACCAGCGCGCCGTCAAGAGGGCCAAGGAATAATCTGTCGACTTCGCAAGCTCACCATCCCAAACGCCAGGAGCAGGCTGTGCCCAGACACCTACCAATTCAACCGACCATTGAACACGACTACTCCTCAGGAGGAGACTCTGCACCTCGACGAGAGCGATCGCGCCGGACACAGCGAGTCAATTACACATGGCCGAAGCAGCGGGCTGTCCCGGCAGCTGGGATCGAAGAGGAGTTCATGGAAGACAGCTTCGAAGCCTTCGCGGACGATTTTGGTCACACTCGGTCAGAGACGTCTCCAGAGGACGACATTCCTCTACCTAGTAAGGCGATCGCCGTTGAGAACGAGCCGGTAGACGTTCAGTATGATGCAGATGATGCCGAAATTGGATTGGATTTACGTTCACGTAAAAAATCGCGCAGGGACACTATCAAGAAAGTGCCATATCTCAGCATATCGCAACGTTCGTCGATGAAGAATCCACCTGCTGGGGACTGGGACCAGCTGTCTAGTCGCGATTGGCAAGGGACTCTAGTACATGTCGACTTTAGCCCAGACGAGATCGCTTCGGTAGAGAAGGCCATCGCATTGACAAGAAGAACCACACCCACGATATCACGGCACCGCACAAAAGGAAGGCAGCTGCGCGAACACTTGAAAACTTTTACAGAACCGCAGATCCTTCGACTGATCGAAGACCTCCTTCATCGTTTGCCCTGCCGCGATCGGAGCAGCATCCAAGCCTTTGTACAAGATGCATTGGCCGGCGATGTTGCAGAAGTACCGCAAATACAGAGGCTTGCAGCTGCGCGACCTGAAACAGAAATGCAATCAACCCAGAAGCAGTCCACAACATCGATCATCCGTCAGCGTGAGCTAGGCCTCCAATCCAGAAGAGGCTGGCATAGTGCGTCAAATCCGCTTACCTACCAGGTCAAGAACAAGTATATGGATACCATGGGACCGGCAGCTTGCTGGACGGGCGCATCAAGCGACATCCACACTGTCGCATGGGCGCCGGACGGTGAGCACTTTGCTGCTGGTGCTGTGGCTGTTGACGATCCAGACTCGATGCAGTACAATCGACCGAACAACCTTCTCTTCGGTAGTACCATGCATGGTACGATCCATGAGCTCGCAGAGCACTACCGAATTCGCGAGAAGACTGAGACTGGCGCGAACTCAAGCCATGCCATGTTCGCCTCCCAAGACCCAAAGCTTTACACTACAGTCAGCTCGGTAGCGTTCTCGAATACCAGTCCGTATATGTACTCGTCGGGTTACGACGGACATATCGGTATCTGGAGAACAGACTCAGAGGCAACACAGCCAGTGCTAGCTGCGAAGCTCAACGTGAAAGATCAGATCGACATTCTGTCAGTCAACCGTACGAATCCCGGCATGATAGCAACAGCAGCAAAGAACTTCAGCGAGAAGGCTATAAGAGTACTCAAGATAGATGAAGCGGAGCCGTGGAACTTCGCAAAGTCGAGCTTTCACTCCAATAAGGCCGTTGCACGCGCAGACCTAAGAATACTCCCTTCCGCCTTGCAGTTCGAGCCCACGTTTGGCGCGCTTCTTCTCGCAGGCTTCGGTGCCAACTTGAAGGAGACAGGACTTGATATGACAGGCGATCTCTGCTTATGGGATGTTGAAACGCAAACCCCGTACAATATTCACGGTTCTAACAAGAACGTCTTTGACGTCACTTTCAACCCAAACCGCTCTAACATGCCATTGTTTGCTGCCGGATGTGTAGCGACAGGTTCCACTGTCAACCGCGGTACCCGCTCAACGGTCCGCCTCTACGACGTAAGAGATGACAGTAAGTTCACCTGTCCCTTGGAGTTTGAGTGCAAAGCTCTGGATATGAACGATGTAATTTGGTGCCCACATGACGAGCGACTCATCGCAGCTGGCTGTACAGACGGAAAGGTCTATGTCTGGGATGCGCGTATGCCAGATGACCCTCTGCGCGTCCTCTCTCACGGCAGCTCCCTAATGCCCCTCCAAGAGGGAATCAAGCATGAGATTACAGACACCGGGATACGGTTCTTGTCATGGGGCGAGAATGCCACTCGGCTTTACTCAGGTTCATCCGACGGTGTGGTCAAGGTCTGGGACGTCACGCGCGCAGAACAAGACACCTTCATCAAGGATTTAGTTACCACAGATTCCGGTATCATGTCTGCTGCATTCAGTCCAGACTACAGCAAGCTTGTCGTTGGAGAAGTCAATGGCTCAGTCAACGTACTTGAAGTCGGCAGGGACGATACCTCTGTCAAGGATGCAGATAGGCTACGTTATATGCCGTACCAGGACGATGAGCAAGACGACATTCAGGATGAGGCTGGCGATATCACTACTCTAGCACCCGAGTCCGGTATTACTGAAGGTAACTACCTACTGCAGACTCAGCAGCTACAAGTCGCGCCTATGGGAAGTCTACCAATCCGACAAGTTGTCCAAGGTGTGAACTACGCCGGTCCATTCGACGGGGGTATCGATGCGCCACATCTCCGCGAGCAGGCACTGCAGTTTCAGCTCGGTCTTACAACGTCGCAAGGCCCTCAGTGTGACATCCCTGCCTGCAAGGATAACCTCAACAAGGTCACGAGCGAGGACGTCGGCGATTCGGGACGAAGCGCAGACCGTATCCCAGATGAACTGCGTCGGCAATGGAAGGCTATCGACACTAAAAGCGCCATTATACCCGGCAAATCGAAGTGCACATACTGTGCCCGCCCAGCCCGTCCGTCTACGACAGACAACAGCGACGTTGTCCTATGTGAGCGCTGCTCTTTTGCTTGCTTCCGCTGTGGCTCCGTCAACCCTATCGCTCCAGCTACTACGACACTTATTTGCGACTCGTGTGCTGGAGTCTGGGACATTGGCGTCCTCGGCTATGAGTGCGTTCAGCAGCCGTATGCTCACAACAGGCACATGCAGTTGGATGTCCCAGCGTTGGAGAGGTGGGGCGAAGAAGCTTACGCGGACAAAGAGGATGACTTCAATACGAATCACGGCGACGAGATGAATGCGCTGACCGATTACTACCTCTCTTTGGCTATTGATCGGCCGGAGAGTCCGCCGTTGTAGGGACTGGCATTGAGGAGATTGGCTGTCGGGGAGAAGACTTTGCAGAGGAAGTGCAGATGGATACATGTACATTACATTATGAAAGCGAAGAGCGAAATGGTGGGAAGAAGCGTTCGCGTATATTGAGCAGCGCTGACGGCAAATGATACCCAATGTTACATTACTTAGTCAGGACCCCTTCCTTTTCACACATGCTAACATCGAGTGATGATGGAGCGCATCATCACCATACAGTGACTATGCGCCTCACCCCCTGATCAGCGACAATAACTCGATTCCAGACGACGGCTCGTCATGGTAGGCGGCTCGTGGTATTTTTCTTCCCGCAGAAGAACATGCGAAAGCGCGAGCACGCTTTTGGATTCGGAGAAGAACGCAGAGACATGATTCTAGTTTGGGCTGGCTTTTTTAGATTACGATTGGCAAGATGGTAATGGGAACTTTTTCGCAGACGACCCGGCACACACCGCCCAATGTTAAAAGTTTGTTTTGCTGAGACGCTGCGACTCATGGACTGAGGCGGTCTTGATTTTACGGAGGAGGAGAGGCAGAGTCTTCTCCATGCGTTGGAGACATATGCATTTTGGTATTTATAGAAGAGGAAGGGACGAGATCTTCTCCATGAGATGTATCCTGGTACGATTTTTGGATATCGGGGAATGGGAAGGCGAGGTCTTTTCATGGACAGCCCAGCCTTCACTTTCAGGAATTGGGCGGAAGGAGGAGGGAGACGTTCTCCATGCGTTCTGCTGAGGTGCATTTTTGGTATTTGGGAAAGAGAGGAGGCGAGGTTCTCTCCATATGGTGTCTTTATTCCAGTTTTGGTAATAGGGGAAGAAGTAGATGTAAGGAAGGATGGAGAGCAGCAAGACAGCAGAAGCTTTTATAGCAGCTTTCTCGCTGCGCTGTGCCGAGACGGTCATAATCGAAATGGTGTATTGTTTGAAGTCGACGCAGCGAGCATCAGGCGAAGAGTAACGCTGTGTTTCCGTTTTTTTGTTCGCAGAGGCCCTCTCTCACACATGTACCAATAGTTTGAGAGTTTTGGGTCCAGCGTTCATGTCCTTGGCGCTCTTGCGTTTTGCAGGCGAAGCGATCCAAGATATTTTGAAGTTGGAAGGAAGCAAAGGCCATACGGACTCGCTCAACGATTTTCGTAAAGGGTTCTCCGAGTTTTGTGGAGGAAGACGAAGGAGCGACCACATCGCAAAATGGCGAGTCGATTTTCGGAAGACGCCACCCATCAGCTCTCTTGCTTTCGCATTTTGGAGTAAATCGCCAGCGGTATGGTGAAGAAGTGAGGAGGAAGAGTGAGTGGAAAGGTTGCTTTTGTATCGAGAGAAGCCTGGAACGGCACAACATAACCGCTGATCGAGGCAGTTTGAAGAGATAGTTCCTCTAAGGATGACCTGGTCGGAACACGCCAGTGTGCAGTATATGTATCTGGAAAGAGGGAGAAGCCGACATGAGAAAAGTCTGCAGTCTTTGAGACCTGCGTCTTTTTTCAAGATTTTGCATGGGGAAGCTGAGTCAAGCGCGGCCAACACATGCCAGAGTTGTTTTCATTTTTGAAACTGGTGCTTTCCACATGAAGCAACTCGCTAATGTTTTTTAGAACAAAAAACTAATATACGTGGGTGGTGAAAGTGACAGACGCTGGGCGCATCGAAGCCATGTCATGGGCTTTTCAGTATAATGGCAAAGTTGAGGACTGATGGACAGAAGCTTCGCGGGCCATGTTCATCATGGCTGGTCGAATCTGCGCTTTTCGTACGTCTTGTGAGACGTGATTTGAGCCTTCCGGACTTTCGAACGACATATGATCGTGATGTTGATCTTTTCGAATATCGATAGATCCAAAGCATACTGTTGTGATATGGACGTGCCCATAAGGGAGTTCATGCGAGGATCTTGCTCGATTTTGGTACGTGAAAGAGGAATTTGGAGGGCCAGTTCATGGAGATATTTTCGTGAAGTCCCAGTCTCATGGGAATAACATGCCTCGGTTTTTGGTATGCGAGAGAAGAATTGATGGCTATGGAAGACTCCCCCGATTAACGGTTTATATACAACTCCTAGCCAGCGCATCGGCCGCATCGTCCTTGGCATACGTAACATCCACGCCCTTCATTGCATCCTCCTTCCTCCAATCATTCAGGATCTTGATAAACGCCGGACTACCATAACCAAACGTCGCATTCCTCTTCTCCCTCTCACTATCTTTGCCCTCGTTATTGTAGTACCCCGGCGTGCACTCCTTCAAGAAGTCACCCCGGATTGCCGTGCCGTCAACAATCGTCTTCGTCCATGCCTCCTCCGCATCTTGCATCGGCTCCACCGTCCTGATTCCGCGTTTCTTGCACTCCGATATGATGTACGCATAATGAATTGCTTGCTCGTTAGTGACGTGCATGAAATTTGGCGTAAGAGCGGCTTGCACGATCTGAACGAAGAGGCAGTTGGGGAAGTTGCGCGTGCCCCATGCATGCAGTGTCTGTGCACCATCAGCCCACTTCTCGGTTATGGTCTGGTTGTCGCGGCCGTAGATCTCAATGCCGGTTTTGTGCGACCACTCATTTGCGAGCTCAAAACCAGTGGCGTAGATGAGGCAGTCGAGTTCGTATTCTTGGCCGTTGGCTACGACGCCGGTGGGGGTGAGGTGGTCAACACCTTTGCCTTTCGTATCGACGAGCGTGACGTTAGGGCGGTTGAACGTCGGTAGATACTCATCGTGGAAGCAGGGGCGCTTGCAGAATTGGTTGTACCATGGTTTCAGAGCGTCGGCTGTTTCTTTGTCTTTCACAATCTCGTCGGTTCGATCGCGGATAGCGTTCATCTTCTTGAAGTCTGCGATTTGTCGCTTAGCTGAAGCTTCGACGGGGTTGTTTGGGTCGATGCCGGCGGTGATTAGAGACCGGATGATGTCTGTCCATCGATCGGATACCATGTCTTCTTTCTCGTAGCCGCCGTTGACGATGTTGTCAAAGTTGTCCATGCGCTTCTTCTGCCATCCTTTCTGGAGCGATTGTGCCCATGCCTCGTCCGTCGGGCGATTGCCACGAACGTCGATCGAAGAGGGCGTACGTTGGAAGACGTAGAGCTGCTTTGCCCACTCACCCAGATGAGGCACAATCTGAACGGCTGTCGCGCCTGTACCGATGATACCCACACGCTTGTCTTTGAGTTTGAGCAGGTTCCCCGATGGGTCGCCGCCCGTGTAGGCATAGTCCCAGCGCGAGGAGTGGAATGAATGGCCTTTGAAGTCTTCAATGCCTTTCAAGCCGGGAAACTTGGGTCGATGAAGAGGACCAGCGGCGGGGATCACGAATCGTGACTTGATCTTGTCGCCGCGCGCTGTGTGCGTAGTCCATTTTCCTTCTTCTTCGTTCCATCGCATCTCTTTACTTTCGGTCTGGAAGAGAGCTCGCGAGTAAAGGTCGTATTTTTCGCCAATCATACGTGAGTGTCTGAGAAGCTCTTTGGCACGAGCATACTTCTCCGTAGGCATGTATCCGACTTCTTCTAGCAGGGGCATGTAGATGTAGGATTCGATGTCGCATTGCGCCCCGGGATACCTATTCCAATACCTCCCTCGCTGTTAGTAAATGGATCGCATGCTGTTCAACAAAACATACCATGTTCCACCAAAGTCCCCAGCCTTCTCGATGATCCTAAAGTCTGTGATGCCAGCCTCAATCAACCGCACGGCGCAGACCTGAGCACCGTAACCACCACCGATGATTACCACCTCCGTCTCTTCTTCAATAGGCTCGCGCTGAAACCCCGGCTCGACCCAAGGATCGTCCAAGTAGTGTGATAAGCTGCCATCGAGGAGTATATATTGCTCTACACCTTCGTCTCGTGCTAAACGTCGATCACGCTCTTGAAGGTATTTTGCTTGGAGCGCTGCCGGGTCAAAAGGCAGCTCGTCTTTGTTTGCTATCTCTCCGGTCTTGATATCGACAGTAGACTTGGGAGCCTCTGCCTCGGTAAGAGGTACCTCAGCTATCGGAGCTGCTGCGATCGGACCTTTCGTCGTCATTTTGCGTTTAGGTGGAGGAAATTCGATGCTGTCACTTTAGTCCAGGTTTTGGGTTTGCTTAAGGAGCCCAGTACATCAACAATCAGATGGTAGACGGCGAAAGAAATACAGGTCGATGTAGCCGCGGCAACCCCTCTCGCAACAGCTTCCCCACTCCACCATCGCTTCAGTAGGCTCGCAACGAGACTGATTATCTGCCCGCGGATGCAAGTTGCCCCGTCTGCTGATACTACTAATCATATGCATGTCGAGCGAATGCAGCCACCAGCCATGTTGAGCGTTACTGCTAGCCCGAATGGTAAGGGGCGTTTTAGAGGACAAAGGTTCGGGGTAGATTTGTTCGTTCGGTGCAGATGTGGGGTAACTGGAGACTGATCTGCGGTCGTCGACTAAGCTCAGTCGAGTCGTAACAGGCATCAGGTACCGCAGTATCGGGTAATGTTTCGAAGTTCGATGACAAGACCGAGTTGAAGAGTATCTGGTGAAGCGCATCGGTATTCGTCTTCCTCCGCGCCCCTGACGCGCGGCTCTGTCACCCGGTTGGCGCATACAGAAGATCTAGACTCGAACCACCTACTCCTCCCCAAAAGCTTACACTGTATCGTACGTTTATCCGCAACCATACTCACTCGATGAAACATCACCATAATGGGGGCTGAGATGAAGTTGGGCACGAAAATGCATGACGTGGTCTTCGCGCTAACGGACTCGCTTATCCCCATGACCATGGCCTGGCAGCAGCCCCGGAGCGCACCACCTGGCACAACTCGGCCAAAATCAAATGTGCAACTCGTACCGTGCGACGCGTCCCCGCCACGAATGCGACAGGCACAGCCCTGGTATCAGTAAGCGCCCGTTACCACGACAAACGATACAGAGCCGACGTTAAGATATACCGCCATCTCAATCATCACGATGAACGATGCACAGAGCAAATGTGTCAGTCAAGAGTTCGTAGAAGCGTAACGTGTTTCATTGAATCATCCAAAGTCGTAACCAAATCGTAACCCAAGGTATATCCCATATCCCATCCCTATTTTATGTATAAAGAACGTAAGAAGTAATCATAAAAAGAGCTGGAGAAGTAATCGTAAAGTGCGCAGCACCAGGGCTATCTAAGCCTCGCCGTTGATCTGCATGCGTCCAGCAACGCTCCTCTTGATCTGTTCCTCACCAGAGCAGACCTTCATGTACAGGTCGGGGCTGGTGCCCAGGGTCTTGGGGCACAT
>Ga0265797_10012477_pt1 | contig 10411 bp, 7 predicted proteins | sample P2T30metagenome_FD_192433 | JGI IMG/M metagenome (GOLD analysis project Ga0265797, IMG submission 192433) | Plant litter microbial communities from East Loma Ridge, Irvine, California - P2 T30 | ecosystem: Environmental > Terrestrial > Plant litter > Unclassified | place: USA: California... | reverse complement strand
TGTTGGCTTATCTCTTGCGTTACCAGAGACCGGGCAAGATTCCAGCGCAGCGGACCACCCATGTCCTGTGGGGTTTCTGCTTCTGCAGCGCCGTTGAAGTTCGGGCGGTTGACCGTGGTAGAGGATAGGCTCGGACTAAGTTGTCTGAATAAAATATGCATTCGATGTAGGTTGTTGATGGTATATAGTCTATATTCATTAGTCGTTCCTAGAATGTGCTCGGTAGTCGAAGCCCCAGCGGCCAGGACCAAGGGACCATGTCCCGTCCCATGTCCCCTCACAGCAGGGATGCCCGTTTGCTCATGCACGGCTGCCGTTCCCCCCGCACGCAAGCAGCTGCACGTTTCCACGCGCCCATGCACGAGACCAGAACAAGTGCTTGAGAGCTGTCAAAAAATGTGTCAATCCGTATCGCCTCATGTCACCGAGTTTACACGGTCTGAGCACTGTCCGTGGCGCTCTCGTACTGCTCAGGTCCTGCAAGGGCGGCATCGTACTGCTCGGGCCAGATGAAGGGAGCCTCTTCCGCAGGCGTGGCAGCAGCAATAACGGGCACGGCCTGCTTCGAACTGATACGTCTCCACATGTTGGCACGGGGGTTGAAGTTGATCGGCAGACCCTCTCCCTTGGTCTTCTTCTCGTCAATCTTGGCAATGCGGATGATCTCACGCTGCACGTCCGCGAATGTGTCGTACGGGTGAAACTTGATGCCGCGTTCCTTGCAGTGTGCCTCGAGCGCGAGGCCGCGACGTGCGAAAAGAACATCTGCTTCGCTGGCGGCTGCCAGGTCGGACACGCCGTCGCCGACGAAGATGATCATGGGAACGGTGCCGTCCTCGGACTCGATCTTGGCGACGTCCTTGTACTCGTTAATAGAGAGGGCCTTGTCGTGCCCGGAATCCGTCTCGTGTCGCCAGTGCGGCTTCCACTCGTGTCCTTCACCGTCGATTGTTGCGTCGTTGGCGATGATCTCAATCTTTGCACTTGATTCTTCGCCGAGGAAGTGGTCGAGCACACGGCGGAGGATTGGCTTCAGGCCGGCGGAGATGACGTTGAAGGGGATGTTGTTGTTGATGCAGAACTCGTGGAAGGTCTTGAAGTCGAGGTCGAGGGTGAGGGCTTCCTGGATTGCCTTGAGGCCGGTGTCGAATGGCAGATCAAGCGATCCCCACAGCTCTTCGGAGATTCCCTTGAATGTCTTCTCGCCGTCCTTGAATTGTTTCTCGAGTCTTTCGCGCTGTTCGGAGCCGCAGCCGTATTTGTTGAAGAGGACGTGGCCGGTGTCTTCCATGAAGATTGTGCCGTCAAAATCTGTTGATTGACCGACGTTAGATGTGTCTTCCAATGACGATCGCCTTCAGCCCGAACTTACCAGAGAAGACAACGATCTTTCGAGTGGTGGGCAACTTGTCTGTGGGAGGCAAGCCGTTCACATCTTGGGGAGGTGGTGTAACCGCGCTGGGTGCCATGATTGCTGATTGTCTGAGGGACCTGTTGGGGTGTTGTGATCTTTCGAAACGGGTATGTATTGTCTGGTGCTGTGTTGGTCCGGTTCAGAAGAGGAAGAGGAAGAGGGGTGAAAAGTAGTGTTGAGTGATCGGAACAGACTCCCTAGTGACTCGGACGAAAGCAGCAGGGCCACACCTATCTGAAGGCATCGTGGGATCGTGAGATCTCAGTACCATATGAGATCAGAGGTCGCAACGGCCCGTGGTGTTTTCTGGCGCGCGATTGCACGCCATCTTCCGGTTCCGCGATGACACACTGGCACCTCAACCCACTACTGACTTGAGTTGCTGCCCACAGCCCACCTCTCCAACCATGAGCCGAGCACGTGGCGGCGCAGTAAGCCGGACGAGCCTGTGCTTCTTGCCATGCACCACCTGCTTATTGATGGCTCTCGACCTACGATCGTGATATGGGATAGCAAAGTATGGTGGCGGCAGATCGCGGGACATGGAGACGGTGAAGGCGAATGTGGCGTCTCTGTCGCGTCGAGTTACGAGTAGTCCAGGCCTCACAGCCTTTGACGTTGAGACCGTGGGGCGGAAGTGGGTCGCGAAGAGTGCAGAACCACAGATTCGTGGAGGAAACAGTGTGGAAGTCGATAGCGGAGCCTCTGATAAGGCTCGCGGCGCAGCGCTGACACGTGCAAGCCGGAGCATGTCCGAACGTCATGTAGAATTGGATCAGCAGATGATCGACTTTTGCAGAGGATTTGCAGAAATTGCAAAGTCGATGGCTGTCACAGACAAGAGATGAGGTCGGAAGAAAGACACATGCCAATCGGATCCTCAGACGAATGGTGGGACTGCTCAGGTCTTTTTTTTTTTCTCCTCAGCCTCCAGCGATCATCGGGCCCAGATCGAATTTGCCGAGGGGAGAGAGGGGCATGACAGGAACCTTGATTTTTGACCTCATTCTGACTTCATCTGTTGCTAAAATTCTCTCCGCTAAAACTGTGGGAGCCCCAGTTGGTGGCGTTCCGGGCGCATACGGCTCCACGTCTGTCCTTGAGACAAACCAGCGTGACTTTTATAACGGGCGCAGCTTTGCCTGACCACCCAAACCGTCATGAGTAGCAAGCCAACAATTATCATTATGTATTGCGCTCGGTTGGTGGAAAGTGACAGACAGACAGTCTCCGGCCTGATATGCCGGTCATCAGAACTAGCAAAAATTTGAGTGTAATCTCGCAGCAGTCAACGCCGAATCTCTTCAATTTGCTTGGTGCCAAGTTGTCTCAGCACCCAGCGAGCGAGCTCGTTCCAGAAGTCTGTCGAAGCAGCAGAAGCAGCCCAAGCGCAGGCCTGCCTTCATAGCAAGTGAGCGAAAAATTAGATGCCGTCCTCCAAACGCATGACAAAAAGAAGACTGCCCTAAGACGGAGTTGAACCGGCGACCTCGTCATTACTAGTGACGCGCTCTACCAACTGAGCTATCAGGGCTGATGAGAAAGTCGCTGTCGCAGCGTGTATGACCGTAGATTTGGTGGACGAGCTGCCCGCAACGACATTCATCCACAAGTTGCAGCAGCGACGCCAGACGACCGAGACCTTGGTGGTGGGACTTCCCTTCACTCATTCAACCGAGATGCAAACCGCAAAGGACGTCTCCGGCTTCCATTCCTGCGTTCCTAGCGCCTGATCACCGATTTTGAACATGCCATCTGCACCTTCGAGCATTGCCGTTTCTCTTAGGCTGCGGATTGCGTGCGGCGTCCTTTCCGAGTTTGTCCTTCCAATGACTGTAGGCATGTGAACGTGCAAGGTCAACACGCAGATTTGTTTGCTGTCGGTATGAGGTTGTCACTGTCAGCTGTTAGCGGCGATTCTCTGTAAGCCAAGTCAGCCCAGCTGTCGGACATGTGGTGTTTTCCTGTCGTTGCTGTCAAGTAATCGGCAAGTGGTGTAGTGTTGTTCTCGTGTGATGAAGGCGCACCCCGCAGAAGAGGCAAAGTGTCGTACACCACAAGTCGCGCCCAACAGCAGCTCCAACTATCACCCTTACCATGTCCAAAATGATGGACTGCCAAAGCCAACACTTGCTCGAACCCACCCGCCTCCAAGCAATATGAGACAAACCGCCAAAACAGCGGCTTTCACGCCGACGTAGTCCGCTTCGAAGACCGCCATACTGCAAGCTAGCAGGTTTTGAGAAGTGACACACCATCCAGCAGGCATGGTGATGGCGCCCCCCCTGAAGAAGCGCGGTCGCAAATAGTTGATCTCGCCGCAGAAGTTGCGCGTTGTTGAAGAATTAGTCAAGGAGCACGCCGAGGCGAGGTCGTACTCTTGGGAGCAATTGGCCAAGGAGGCGTTCGGGCCTGGAATCGTGGGGTTTCGTGCGTTGAGGGATGCGAAGTAGGTGACGGATTATTGGAAGTTTATTGCGTGTTCGCGCGCGTGGTGTGCGCCTGAGTTGGCTGCGAGGCGGGTTGCTTTTGCCACTGCGAACGAACTAGGAGAGGCGGCATAGTCCAGCGGGCGTGATTGGGAGAGTGTGGCTTTTTGTTCATACTGGTTAGCCGCGGGTGGTGAGAAGGCCTGGAGAGTGGCTTTGTGATGATCGTGTGAGGTTGGAGGATGTCGTGCCTGTGACTGATACGAAGCGGGTGCATACTACGCGAAGGAGCTTCTATTAGACGAATGGGAGCATGTCAGGTGGGAGCAAATTGCCCGGTCCATTCGGACTACGCCTCAGAGGTTGCAGCAGTGTGTTGAGACGGGAGTCCAATATGTTGTTTGTTGATGGGCATTACATTAGCGTTAGATAATTGCATATACAACACGCACGAGATACCTTGGAAATTTGCGACACGAGAAACGTCGCATGCATGCAAATCAGCATTGTCATCACATCGACTCAATCCTTCTTGTTCGCCCTCTTGGCCGCCTCCGCATCAACCTTTGCCTTGAGAGAAGCCTCATCACTCTCCTTCCAGTACTTTCCAAAGATACTCGGCAGACACCTCCCAACCCTCTGCTGGTATAGCTTGTACTCGGGATATTTACCTGCCGAAATGTACTCCGTCAATGGAATGCTGCCAGCGAAGACACCCAAGTAAGACACTGCGCCCGCGACAGTCCAGTTCCACCAGCTTCCAGTGACATACGCGCCCCAGATGTACAGAGTCACCCAGATGGTCTGTTCGGCGGCGAAGTTGGGATGGCGCGAGAACTTCCAGAGACCGGTTGTGTTGAAGCCGCGGTCCAGCTGCGCGCGCGAGTAGCCTGGCTGTGGTTTGGCGGTGCGCTGGTAGGCGGCTTTTGCGGCGTGGAAGTTCCACTGTTGGCCGTCGGCGATCCACTCGATTGCGATGAGGACGATGAGGAAGCGGGCGAGGGTTGTTTCGACTGCGGTCATGGCCGGGTGGAGGCGCGAGGCCAGGAGGAGGAGGTAAGTCGGCGTGGTGACGGCGAAGAGGAGAACCTGATTGATTGAGTCAGTCAGGGGGTCATTTCGCGACAGAGTTAGCATGTTTGCTTACACTTTGGACGGAAGAGGTGAAAAAGACGTTCAGCAAGAAGAACGCTGGCGTTCCAATCCAGCCCTTGATCAAGTTCCAGCGGTAGTCCTCGCTGCCGATCTGGTAGCCTCCTCTACGCCAGTAATTGAAGGTCAACCGCAACGTCCACAGGACGCTGAATGCTAGCACATTGTCCACTCTCTTCGTCTCGAGCCCGTGCATTCTAGCCCACACGGCATAATGGATGTGATAGACCGTCGGAAGGATGGACCACACGCGGTCTACCTGACTCCAGTTCCTGTTGACCTCGGAGACGACGAGGAAGATCGGGAAGAGCGCGAGGGAGAAGGCGAAGCCAGAGATGACCGGGTTAGTCGAGGCGTAGACGTCTTTCAAGGCATCGAGGTCTCCAATGTTGGCGAGGATCTTGTCGGGCAGCGCGTACAGCTGCGGGATGTAGGGCTCGATGGTCTTGCTGTAGGAAGCGCAGTCGGACAGCGTCTTGATCACGGGCATGGCTATCCCAGCGTTGGGAGCGACGAGCATGGTGGCGGTTGTATCGTGTGTTGGTGGTGGCTCGAATGCTTGAATGGATTCCCGCGCGTGAAATGGCAGCTGGCGGTTTTGTTGTGTACAGCAAAGTACTGACGTAGCCACGATTTACGCGAATGATGGACCCTGAGCCTGAGTCATTACATAAGCTTGCGGGAACAGCCGCCTCTTAGCCTAAATTGATGCCTTGCTGCCTCGGCTATCGTCTCTTCCCTTGTTCGCACCTCACATCTCACTCCCGAGCTCACAATCTGGGCCCACTACACATCAATCTTTGACGATACACGAGCATGTTGTCATGTATGTCACCCATACGCCATCTTCAATCTTCAAAACACATCGACGCCTTGGCAAGCATGCAACGCCCCGCACGCTTATGTACGAGGTTATGTGTGCTTGTACACCTGACCTCTATAGTTTGATCTGAGTGAGGGGAACCCAGACATCACTTCACCTCCTCGACACATGAATAATGTCGTCAAACCCACACCTGAACGTGGCAGTTCCCGCCGTTTGCGGGGTGCCAGCGCAACCGAAGGCACGATCATGTGCCGTTCGCAGGTAGCCGCTATAAAGGCCTGAAGCCGGCTAACATGTTTGCGAGCAAGACAGCCCATCACCTTTGGATCAAAGATGGCGCTCTCCAAGATCTTTGTGTCTTTGCTGGCCACGTCTGGCAGCCTTGCGTTGGTCATAAGAGACGAACCGACCAACAATGCTCCCTCTGCAGTTACCAAAAATGGAACTCTGCTCGGTCGATACGAGCCTGCCTACGACACGGATTACTTCCTCGGCATCCCATACGCTCAGCCTCCGGTCGGTGACCTTCGTTTCAGAGCTCCGCGCTCCCTGAACGAATCTTGGTCAGGCACTCGCAACGCAACCGAGTATTCTCCCCAGTGCATCGGGTACGGTATGGACACTTGGAGCCAGGGGAACTACGTCTCGGAAGACTGCTTGACGCTGAACGTCATCCGTACGTGTGGCGCAGCCGAGGGAGACAAGCTACCAGTCCTGGTTTGGTTCCATGGGGGTGGCCTCGTGATGGGTGGCTCTTCCGACCGCCGCTACAACCAGTCCTTCATCGTTGAGCAGGCCACCGAGGCCGGCATGCCCATCTTGGCCGTTTCTGTCAACTACCGTCTCTCATCTTGGGGCTTCCTTTACGGCAAGGAGATCCAGGAAGAAGGCAATGCCATGAATGGCTTCCGAGACGCTCGACTCGCTCTGCAGTGGATTCAAGAGAACATTCACGCTTTCGGAGGAGATCCCGCCCGCGTGACAATCCAGGGCGAGAGCGCCGGAGGTACGTTCTTGGCTGCATTGTTGAAAATTACCCTTTCTTACTAACATACCCGCAGGCACCATTGTCGCCTCGCAACTGCTCGCATACAACGGACGTGACGATAAGCTCTTCGCCCACGCCATCGCAGAGTCCGGCAACCCGGCGAGGCTCGGAGCCCTCCCAACCGTTGAAGACTGGGAGCCCGTGATCGCCAACATCTCAGACGCTGTGGGCTGCGCAAACGCCACCAGCGCCGTCGCATGCCTTCGGACAGTACCGGTCGAGGAACTGAACGCGGTCATTAACTCCACCGTCACACGCGGAGCCGGCATTGGATTTGTTCTCGACGGCGACTTCTTGGTCGACGCTCCCGCGACTCAGCTGAACGAAGGAAACTTCGTCCATGTACCGTATCTCATCGGCGCCAACAGCGACGAAGGCACAGGCTTTGGCCCGAGTGGAATCCAGACCACAGAGGAATTTCTCGCCTACATCACTCAGTCAAACGGCGTCGACAACGCGACCGCTCAGGACTTGGCAATCCTGTACCCTGATATTCCTAACATCGGCCTCCCAGCCTCTCTCCCTGGCCGCCCGGATTTTTCCCTCGGCCTACAGTTCAAGAGATCTTCTGCTCTCGCTACAGACACATCTCAAATGGCTCCCAGACGATTCGCGACCGAGATGTGGGCCAAGCATGGTGTGCCGGCGTACTCGTACCGCTTCAACGTCATTGTCAACGGTCAGAACTACCATTATGGAGTCACTCACTTCCAAGAGGTTGCTTTCGTCTTTGTGAGTTTACGTCTTGCCATTTTAGTTGTGTGCCATAGCTGACAGTTTGGCAGTTCAACACCGAAGGTTACGGCTACGCGCAGAACGGCAACCCAAACCCATTCGGCGGACCTAATCGCGAGACATACATCCGCGTGGCCAAACAGATGACTAGGATGTGGATCAGCTTCGCCAACTTCGGCGACCCAAACATGAACCTTGGCGGTGAGTGCTAGCCATACACAATCCCTCTCTCACGCCTGCTCTTTTGCATAATCCCCCTCACCATCTTACAAAGAATGCACTCATCCGCTGACTTCTCTCATTCTCACAGTCGAATCCCAACACTGGCCCGCCTACACCCTCTCCGACCCGCAGAACTTCGTCTTTGAGCAGAACGTCTCCTCGCATCCCGAGCCCGACACTTTCCGCGCTGAAGGCATCAAGTACATCAGCAATCTTCTTCTGGCGAGGGCAGGAAGGGACTGTGAGAGCCTTGTCGCGTGCGGTGTGTCAAATGTTGGGGATGAGATTTACTTGGAGCATTAGTGAAGCTGTTGTGCCGGGAGGCCGCGCGTGGTCGAGCCTCGTGCTGTACTCCAATTGCCTGGTACTCTCTTCGATGGCATTGTGAGTTCTTACAGAGCATAAATGGCCACCGGTCTGACTTTCAAGCATAAAGGCGCAGTACGTTCTGCGAGTCACTCATCTCCGCCAAGGCGGAGGCTGCGTACATGCTTTCACTCAGTGATCCAGCTCGGCATCACGGGCCAGTGATCGAGTTGTTTTGTCGTATACAGTTGTGGTAACGCCTGAAATGTCCATGTCAGCGGTATATCAGACGCTTTGAGTTGCGTTCCATGAGCTGAGTCGCGTCGCACAGAACGATTGACTTCCCGCATACGCTGCGGGTCCCCAAGGATGCCCGCACCCTGGTTTGCGAGACCTCGATATTTTACACCGAGTCACTGACCTTCTAGTGCCGATGTCCTCACTCGAGTGAGCAGCTAGAAGGTGTTGTTCTGGCCGCCGTAGATGGTCAGGCTGTCGGGATGGTTCAAGATCTTGGCGTTGTCACACATGTCATCGTTGAAGACATTTGCATTCGGAGAGCCGTGTGATTCCGTGAGTATTCACTAGCGATACCATTACTGGAGTTCTCACACTGCGCGCGAGCTTAGCGATCGCCTCCGCCAAACAAGCATCTTTCAGGCGTGCACTTCTTTGGAGTTCAGGTAGCGTCTCCTCGCCCCACAGCTCACTTGCTTCTTGCTCGCACAAAGTCGCCTCCTTGATGAGCATACTATCTACAGCGAAAATCAGCACAAGATCGTGCATGAGCTTTTGGATGTTTTCAACGAGCTCATTGAACTTGTCCCTGGAAAACACCGCCCACTTTGCTTTCTTGCTAACGTTCGTCTGTTTCTGGAGAGATGCCACGCATTCTCTTGCAGAGCTTGCTTGGGTCGTCTAGGCCTTAGGCATCTTCGTCGATCGCGATCAAGTCATTCGGTTTGCCTTTGCATTTCTTTCCGAGTTCTACGCGTCGGAAAGAGCAGGATGATTTGGTCGACGAGGTTTAGGCTTTCTTCCCCTTCGACTGCGATAGAGAGCTTGCAGCGGTCTGTCCGCCTAAAGTGGGTTCTTTGTCAAAGTCGACGGTCTCGCCCCAGTGTGAGAGGCGAAGATGCAGGTTCTCTAGGCGGAGGAAGTGAGTTTGGTAGTCAATGCCGAACGACTTGGCCACTTTGACGTGCTTGAAGCAGTCGAGTACAATATCAAAGATGGTCGAGAGGGCGAAGACTGATGCGGTGAGTGAGACTGGCCCTATGGTAAAGAACAATTGTTGTTTCGGTGGTTCCGGCTGATATTCGATCCGTTTGGCCAGTAAGTGAATGGTCTCAAACGAGAGAAGCACACAGACACGGCGTCTCTCGGTTTGAACTGGTCGGACACTAGAAAGATTCCTTGTATAGTATGCCACAGCTCAGCCTACCGCGGGACAAACAACAAGGCCGCAAGCATGCACAGCTTGGAATACACCGGGCTTCCAATCACAGCCTGCATGGTGGCGTGCGGCTCGCCTACCACATCTCAGTCGAGACTAGATCATGTCAGCCCCACGGCCCGTAATTACAATGAAAAAGAGGCCGAGGTCTGCTTCGAGCGCACAACCGAAAACAGACTGAGCGTGGTGTATCGCGCGAACTAAAGTGCATCCTGCCGAAGCGAATAGCCGGGTGCGGGGAAATCCTCCATGCTTGGCATCATGCGTTACGTCGTTTTTTGTTCCTAACTCACGTTTTCTCGCCGACCATATACCATCATTATGTAGAGGGGATCAACTCCGACTCACAAGTGCAAAATTGTGAAGATCAGTGCGTCGTAGCGCTCAGAGTCGCGGCAATAGCTACATTTCACCGACGTGCTAATTTCTGGCCTTCATGCTTTGTGCTTATATACCGACCGAAGCAAGAAGCACAACACCTTCAAATTCCGCTCGAAGATCGGTGATATGTTCGGCTATCAGCAGCCAGAAGTTTGAGTGAGTAGCCATCGCATTAAATAGAGATGCAGGGGTAAATCATCGGTGTAAGTATAAAAGTCTCGAGCTTCTAGCTACGGTAAATAATGTACTGGGACGCCCCAGCATCAGCCTGGCCAGCTTGGGGGTCTTGCGTGCGGAGCGGCAGCGGGACGCCCCACTAGCTTATCCTCTTTCGACGAGAATAGAACCCGCGATGACTCACAGGCACGAGGCGTCTTGTGGGGGTCTACCGGTTTCCCAGTCGCTGTGCTGATCCCGCTTTCTTGCATCCTGACATCTGTGC
>Ga0265797_10012475_pt1 | contig 10411 bp, 5 predicted proteins | sample P2T30metagenome_FD_192433 | JGI IMG/M metagenome (GOLD analysis project Ga0265797, IMG submission 192433) | Plant litter microbial communities from East Loma Ridge, Irvine, California - P2 T30 | ecosystem: Environmental > Terrestrial > Plant litter > Unclassified | place: USA: California... | reverse complement strand
ACATGGTGGAGGCGGCGAAGGTGCTGCGTGCCGAAAACGCGCTGCAAGGCAGAGCCGCGTAGGGTGGATTCTTGAACCCACCATGTCGTCGCATGCGTTTCGACCGACCGATCTTTGTACCGTGTGGGCACGAGTGCTTTACGCGGCCCCGCCCACCCTACGAACGACAAATGCAACCATCCAGCGTGATTGACCACGAATCGTAGGGTGGACACCTGTGTCCACGCGGTACCACGGTTGAGTATTCGATATGCATGTGGTGAAACAGCGTGGACTCGGGAGTCCACCTACAAACCCATGAACGCACCATGTCACCACATGCGTTTCGAATGATCGACGTACGTACCGGTGGGTTCGAGAACCCACCCTACGATTCATGGCCCATCACGTTGCGCAATTGCGTTTGACGTTCGTAGGGTGGGTTCTTGAACCCACCATGTCACGCCATGCGTTTCGAATGACCAACGCATGCACCCCAATCATGCACCCGGCATTATCCCCCACCCCATTTTGGTGCATCCGTTGTGTTTCAGACACACCCAGTAGTTGAGCTCGCCAATATTGGCTAGCATGCAATTTTCCCATTGGAGATGTTGCGTGTTCAAACCCACTCAATTGCGCCGCGCTGTGCTGCTCGGCTTGTACGGTAGCGGCGCGCTGGCCGCCCTGGTTCCCCCAGCGTTCGCCCAGACCGCCACGCCAGAAACCGCGGACAACGCCGCCATGCAAAGCGTGCACGTGGTCGGCACCCGCCGCACCGGCGCAGCATCCAGCACCGACACCGCGGTCCCGGTCGACATCATCCCGATGACGCGCCTGGCCGAGCAAGGCAGCCAGTTCGATCTGTCGCAAACGCTGACCAACATCTCCCCTTCGTTCAACTCCACCCGCCAGAGCGGTGCCGATGGCGCCGACCTGGTCGATTCGGCCGCCCTGCGCGGCCTCGGTTCCGACCAGACCCTGGTGCTGGTGAACGGCAAGCGCCGCCACACCACCGCCCTGGTCAATCTGTTCGGCGCGCGCAACCGCGGCAACACCGGCACCGACCTGAACGCGATTCCCGTCATGGCCATCCGTAACGTGCAGGTGCTGCGCGACGGCGCCGCCGCCCAGTACGGCTCGGACGCGATTGCCGGCGTCATGAACATCGAACTCAAGAAGAGCCTGGGCTGCGAAGCCGTGGCAGGCTGGGGCCAGTACAAGGAAGGCGACGGCGACAACTACCTGGCCTCGGCCTACTGCGGCATCCCGGTCGCCGGCGGCAGCTTCGGCATCACCACCGAATACCTGTACCGCGGCCGCTCGAACCGCGCCGAAGACGATAACCCGCGCATCATCGGCGACAGCAAGACCGAGAACCAGACGGTGTATATCAACGGCGACGTCGCCCTCGGCGACGGCAAGCTGTATCTCACCGGCGGCGTGCAGCGCCGCGACGCCTCGAGCGCCGCCTTTGCGCGCGGCGGCCTGGGCACCGACGACATCCCGACCCGCAACTCGGCCGCCATGTATCCGGACGGTTTCGTCCCCTTCATCAACGGCGACCTGAAGGACCGCTACGCCACCGCCGGCTACCGCACCAGGCTCGGCGAGTGGAGCGGCGACTTCTCCCAGACCTATGGCTACAACCGCCTCGACTACACCATCGCCAACACCCTGAACGCCTCGATCGCGAACCTCGACCTGACGAACGGCGGCGCCGGCATCAGCCCAAGCTCCTTCAGTGCCGGCGGCTTCGACTTCCGCCAGCTGACCACCAACGCCGACTTCAGCCGCTACTACGGCAACGTCCTGAACGGCCTGAACGCGGCCTTCGGCTTCGAGTACCGCAACGAGCAGTACCGCATCTTCTCGGGCGAACAGGGTTCGTACATCGACGCCGACGGCGTGGGCATCGGCGGCGCCGGCGGCAGCCAGGGCTTCCCGGGCTTCCAGCCGGGCGACGCCACCAAGCGCAGCCGCCACAGCACCGCTGCCTACCTGGACCTCGAAGCCGACGTCACCGAGCGCCTGAAGGTGCAGGCCGCGCTGCGCCACGAACGCTTCTCGGACTTCGGCTCGACCACCGACGGCAAGCTGGCCGCCGCCTTCAAGCTGGGCGGCGACGTGCTGCTGCGCGCCTCGGCCAGCACCGGCTTCCGTGCGCCGTCGCTGCAGCAGGTCTACTTCTCGTCCACCTTCACCGACTTCATCGGCGGCGTGCCGCTCGACGTGGTGCTGGCGCCAAACGGCAGCGCGGTCGCCAACGCCGCCGGCATTCCGAAGCTGAAGGAAGAAAAGTCGAAGAGCTTTACCGTCGGCGCCACCTGGACGCCGTCGCAATCGACCTCGGTCACGGCCGATTTGTACCGCATCGACATCGACGACCGCATCGTGCTGTCGGGCCGCTTCGACGCCGACAACTACCCGGCCCTGGGCGCCACGCTGCAGACGCTGGGCGTGGGCCAGGCCCAGTTCTTCGTCAACTCGGTCGACACCGAAACCAAGGGCCTGGACATCACGGCGGCGCACCGCATGCCGCTCGGCGCCGGCCGCCTGAACACCTTCCTGGCCATGAACTTCAGCAAGACCGAAGTGGCCGGCGTGCACGCCCCAAGCGCGCTGGCCGGCTTCGAGGACGTGCTGCTGTCGGAACGCGAGCGCCTGTTCATCGAACAGGGCGGCCCGCGCCGCAAGGCCACCCTCGGCTTCGAGTACAGCCTCGGTAAATTCGGTTCGGACTTGCGCATCATCCACTTCGGCCCGCAGACGCTCGGCACCTTCTCCGGCCCGCCGGTGCCGAACGCCTACTACAAGCCGAAGACCTCGGCCGACCTCTCGTTCAGCTGGTCGTACAGCGAGAACACCAAACTCACGCTGGGCGCGACCAACATCTTCAACGTCAAGCCGACCACGCAGGACGAGAACGAAACCGACAACGGCTTCAAGTACGAGAGCGTGCAGTTCGGCCTGAACGGCGCGGCGTATTTCGCGCGCCTCTGGCACAAGTTCTGATGCGCTGCGCCGGCGGCCTGCGGCCTCCGGCGCTCCGGCGCCCGGCCCTGCCGGGATAAGCACTATAATCGGGCATGACCGAGTCGCCGGACAACCACCCTGCCATCAGCAGTACCGCCTCGCAGCAATTGGCTGGCGAGGCGGTCGCCATCCTGGAAAGCATCTCCGACGGTTACTTTTCGGTCAACCGCCAGGGCGAGATCGCGTACGTCAACCGCCAGGCCGAACGCATCCTCGAGGTGCGCCGCGAGCAAATCCTCGGCAAGACCATGGACGAGGCCTATCCCGGCCTGGCCGGCACCGCCTTCGAGGACGCCTACGTCAGGGCCATCCGCGAAAAAATCGCCACCGAAGTCACCGCCTTCTATCCCGACCACGGCAAGTGGTACGAGGTGCGCATTTCCCCCGCCGCCAACGGCCTCACCTTCTACTTCCGCGACGTCAGCGCCGAGGTCAGGACCGAGCAGGCGCTGCGCGAGAGCGAACGCAGTTTCCGCCAACTGGCCGAATCGATCCCGCAGATCGTGTGGATCGTCTCGGCCTTGGGCCAGGCCATCTACTTCAACCGGGTGTGGGAAGATTATACCGGGGTGCGGGTCGACGCCACCACGCCAGCCGAGGTGGCCAACGGCTTCGTCCACCCCGAGGACGAAGCCGCCACCATGGCCGCATGGGACGCTGCCTATGCCACGGGCGGCGCCTTCCAGGTCGAGCACCGCATCCGCTCCAAAACCGGCGGCTACCGCTGGTTCCTGGTGCGCGCCGAACCGTATAAAAATGCCGACGGCGCGATCGAGCGCTGGTTCGGCACCTCGACCGACATCCACGAAACCAAGCTCGCCAGGTTCGCCCTCGCCGAAGGCGAAGAGCGCTACCGCTCGCTGTTCGAGACGCTGGAAACGGCGGGCCGGCGCCATGCCTTCCAGCTGGCCCTGGCCGACCGCATCCGGCCCCTGAGCGCGCCCGAGGAAGTCACCGCTGCCGCCAGCGAACTGCTCGGCAAGCAGCTCGGCGGCAAGCGCGTGGTATACGGCGAAACCGACGACGCCGGCGCCTGGATCCAGATGCTGCCCGACTGGACCGACGGCAGCATGGCCTCGATGAGCGGCGTGCGCCTGCGCCTCGACGACTTCGGCGTGGCCGCGGTCGATTTGCTGCGCGCGGGCCGCAACCTGGTGCTGGACGACGTCACGCGCGACGCCGCCACGGCGCCGCATGCCGCCGCCTACCAGGCCGCCGGCATGGGCGCGGCGCTCGGCATTCCGCTGATGAAGAACGGGCGCCTGCACGCCGTGCTGAGCGTGCACCACGACCAGCCCCACCACTGGAGCGCGGAATACATCGCCATGGCCGAGGACATGGTCGACCGTACCTGGTTCGCCGTCGAGAGCGCGCGCGCCCAGGCCGCACTGCGCGCAGAACGCGACCAGAGCCAGCAGATCTTCGACAACATGGCCGAAGGCTTCGGCCTGCTCGACGGCGACTCGACCATCCTGCAGGTGAACGAGATCGGCGCGCGCCTGGCGCGGCGCGAGCACGCCGACCTGCTGGGACGCGATCTGTGGTCGGTGCTGCCGCATCTGGCCGGCGGCCCGCTCGAGGCCCTGTACCGGCGCGTGCGCGAACGGCGCACCCCCGAGACCCTGGAGCACGGCTACCTGCTCGACAGCGGCGCCACGGCCTGGCTCGAGGTGCGCGCCTACCCGCTGCCCGAGGGCCGGCTCGCCATCTTCTACCGCGACATCACCGAGCGCAAGGCGGCCGAGGCCACGCTGCGCGACGCCGACCGCCGCAAGGACGAGTTCCTGGCGATGCTGGCGCACGAGCTGCGCAACCCGCTGGCGCCGATCGGGGCCGCGGCCCACCTGCTGCGCCTGGGGAAGCTGGACGAAGCGCGGGTGCGCCACACCAGCGAGATCATCGGGCGCCAGGTCGACCACATGACCCACCTGATCGACGACCTGCTCGACGTCTCGCGCGTTACCCGCGGCCTGGTCGAACTCGACATGGCGCCGCTCGACATCCGCCACGTCCTCGCCGACGCCATCGAACAGGTGGCGCCGCTGGTCCAGGCGCGGCGCCACCACCTGCACTCGGCCATTGCGCCGGATACGACGGTGGTACGCGGCGACAAGAAGCGCCTGGTGCAGGTGGTCGCCAACCTGCTGAACAACGCCGCCAAGTACACCGACGAGGGCGGCAGCATCACGCTCGGCCTGGAAGTGCGCGCCGACCGCGTGCTGATCGAGGTGGCCGACAACGGCATCGGCATGACGCCCGAGCTGGCGGCGCGCGCATTTGAACTGTTCGCCCAGGCCGAACGCAGCGCCGACCGTTCGGCCGGCGGCCTGGGACTCGGCCTGGCGCTGGTGAAAAGCCTGGTCGAGCTGCACGGCGGCAGCGTCACCTGCCACAGCGCCGGGCCGGGCCAGGGCAGCTGTTTCCGCGTCTGCCTGCCGCGCCTGGACGCGCAGGCGGCGCAAGCGGCGCAAACGGGAATGCAGCGCCGCAGTGGCGACGCCGCACCTGCGCCCGCGCCGGCCGGCGCCGGCCTGCGCGTGCTGGTGGTCGACGACAATGCCGATGCGGCGGCGATGCTGGCCATGGTGCTGGAAGCGGCCGGGCACCGGACCGCGGTCGAACACGGCTCGCAGGCGGCGCTGGCGCGTGCGCGCAGCGAGGCGCCGGACGTGTGCATCCTCGACATCGGCCTGCCCGACATGGACGGCCACGAACTGGCGCGGCGCCTGCGTGCCCAGCCGGAAACCGCCAACGCGGTGCTGATCGCCGTCACCGGCTATGGCCACGAGAGCGACCGCCGCAAGTCCTTCGACGCCGGCTTCGACGAGCACCTGGTCAAGCCGGCCGACCCGGCGCGCCTGAGCGCGATTTTGGCCGCCATCGCCCGCTCGCGGCGCGGCTAAGGGCGCATGGTGGGTTCAAGAACCCGCCCTACGATGGATTAGGCGTACGTGCTGCCGTGGTGTACGCGCATGGTGGGTTCGAGAACCCACCCTACGTTGAATCCGGCGTACACGCTGCCCCGGTGTACGCGCATGGTTCGTCCAAGAACCCGCCGTACGGTGAATCGACGTACGTTCATGTAGGGTGGGTTCTCGAACCCACCGATCGCATGCCGACGATCTAAGGCCGCAATGGCGATCTTTTCCATCCTGGCGGGGCGGGCCGGGCGCCTCGCCCCCCCAATGGTCAACCCGCCAAATCCACGTCCTTCTGCGCCGCGCCGGCGCGCTTGCCCTCGGCCACGCGCTGTTCCCAGTAATGCGCATTCGCGATCCCCAGCGCCAGCGGATCGAACTGCGGGTCCTTGCCCAGCTTCTTCTGCGCCTCGTAGTCGCGCAGGCACTTGAAGGCGACGTTACGCAGCAGGACGATGGCCACCAGGTTCAGCCAGGCCATCAGGCCGACGCCGATGTCGCCCAGCGCCCAGGCCAGGTCGGCCGTCTTGACGGTGCCGTAGACGGTGGCGGCGATGATCGCGACCTTCAGCACGAACTTCATCCACGGATGGCGCGCGTGGCGGTCGATGTAGGCGATATTCGTTTCGGCGATGTAGTAATAGGCGACGATGGTGGTGAACGCGAAGAACAGCAGCGCCACCGCGACAAAAATCGCACCGAAGCCGGGCATCACGTTTTCCAGCGCCGTCTGCACGTAGCCGGGGCCGCTGGCCACGCCGTGCACGCCGGTGTACATCGCCACGCCGTTCGGGCCCTCCACGTTGTACTGGCCGGTAATGAGCAGCATGAAGGCGGTGGCCGAGCACACGAACAGGGTGTCGACGTAGACCGAGAAGCCCTGCACCAGGCCCTGCTTGGCCGGGTGGCTCACTTCCGCCGCCGACGAGGCGTGCGGGCCGGTGCCCTGGCCTGCCTCGTTCGAGTACACGCCGCGCTTCACGCCCCACTGGATGGCCATGCCGATGATGGCGCCGAAGCCCGCGTCCAGGCCGAAGGCCGAGCTGAAGATCAGCTTGATCACGCCGGGCAGCTGGCCGATGTTCAGGAAGATGATGACGCAGGCGACGATGATGTAGCCGAGCGCCATGAAGGGCACGATGATCTCGGCAAAGGTGGCGATGCGCTTGACGCCGCCGAAGATGATGAAGCCGAGCGCGATCGCCAGCAGCGCGGCGGTGACGTTGCGGTCGATGCCGACCGCGGTCTGCAGGCCTTCGGCGATGGAATTGGCCTGCACGCCCGGCAGCAGCAGGCCGGTGGCGAGAATGGTGGCAAAGGCAAAGGTGAGCGCATACCACTTCATGCCCAGGCCCTTCTCGATGTAGAAGGCCGGGCCGCCGCGGTACTGGTTGGCGATCTGCTCCTTGTAGACCTGGCCCAGGGTGGACTCGACAAAGGCCGAGCTGGCGCCGAGGAAGGCCACGGCCCACATCCAGAACACGGCGCCGGGGCCGCCGAAGGTGATCGCGGTGGCGACGCCGGCGATGTTGCCGGTGCCGACGCGCCCGGCCAGGGTCATGGTCAGCGCCTGGAACGACGAGACGCCCTGCTCCGAGCTTTTACCTTCGAACATCAGGCGCGTCATCTCGCGCACGTGGCGCACCTGCAGGAAGCGCGAGCGCAGCGAAAAATACAGGCCCACGCCCAGGCAGAGCACAATCAGGGCCGGGCTCCAGATAATGCCATTAATAGTGCTGACCAACTCGTTCATCTACATCGTCCTCTTCGAATATGCGGCGGTTGTCGTTGACGATCGAAAATGTTGCCCGATCTTCAAGTGGAAGAAGATACCTCATGGCCGGGCGAACGCCAACGCTTTTTGCACGCTGCCCGCCGCTTGTTCGCCCCGCCGCGCCGAAGCCGGTATCATCCGCATTCGCTAAAGAGAATTGATTGGAGTTTCCATGGTCATCGTGACCCACAACGGCAAGTTCCATGCGGATGACGCATGGGCCTGCGCAGTACTGAATATCCTGTTTCCCGACGCCGAGCTGGTGCGCACACGCGACAGCGCCGTCATCGAGGCCGCCGACTTCGCCGTCGATGTCGGCGGCATCTGGGACCCGGCCAGCGGCCGCTTCGACCACCACCAGAAAGGCTTCGACGGCGCCCGCCCCAGCGGCGTGCCCTACGCCAGCGCCGGCCTGGTCTGGCGCGAATACGGCGCGCGCTGCGTCGCCGCCCTCGCCCTGCTGCATGTTGGCCGCGAGCTGAAAGACAGCACCGCGCAAGAGATGGCCTATGCCATCGATGCCGACATCGTGCAATACCTCGATCTGTCCGACGTCGGGGCCGCCAAGAATGCGCCGGGCGGCTATGGCCTGTCGGCCATTGTCTCCGGTTTCAATCCGAACTGGCTCGATGAAGAGCGCATCGGCTACGGCGCACCCACCGAAGCCTACCGTTTGCAGGAATTCCGCCGCGCCATGGCGCTGCTGACCGACATCATGGTCAATTCCGTGAAATACCGCGTCGGCGCGCTGCTGGCCGTGGAACAGGTGCGCGACGCCGAAACGCTGGAGGACGGACGCCTGCTGTATCTGCGCAACAGCGCCCTGCCCTGGTCCAGCATCGTGCGCAAGGAAATGCCGAAGGTGCTGTTCGTGATCAGCCACAGCATCGGCGAAGGGCGCTACATGCTGCACACGGTCTCGGTCAGCACGGACAGCTTCGACGCCCGCGCCGACTTGCCCGCACCCTGGGCCGGCCTGCGCGACGCCGACCTGGCGGCGGTGACCGGCGTGCCGGACGCCACCTTCTGCCACAACGGCCGCTTCATCGCCGCCGCCAAGTCCTACGAGGGCGTGCTGGCGATGGCGAAGCAGGCCTTGCAGGCGGTCGACGCCGAACAATAACAGCGGGCGTCATGCTGTTTTTTCAGTGCTTGACGTAAGGGCGTGCATCGATGGGGACGCTTATCGTGAAGGTCGTCCCCCTTCCCTCCCCACTGTCGACCACGACCGTGCCGCCGTGGCTTTCGACGACGCTCTGCACATAGGGCAGCCCCAGGCCCCAGCCCTTGACATCGACATCTTCCAGGCGCTGGAAGGGCTTGAACATCCGGTGCATTTCGGCTTCGGGAATCGGCTTGCCCTCGTTATGCACCGCCAGCAGCATGAGGTGGTCTTCATGGCGCAGTTTCACGACGATGGGATCGGAAGCCGAGCCGTATTTCCTGGCATTCGACAGCAGGTTCTCGAGCACGCGTTTCATCGATGCACGGCACCAGTGGCCATCGATGCGCTCGCCCGTGACCTCGACCCGCTGCCCCAGCAGCGGGATGTCGGCGCAGACCTCTTCTACCAGCTCCATGATGTCGAAGGGCGCCAGGTGCAGCACCAGTTTCTTGCGGCCGTGGAGTACCGCGGCATCGAGCAGCGACTGGATCATGGCATCCGCCTCGCCCAGCTTCCTGCAGATGCGCTGGGCCAGGTTGACGATACTCGGATCGGACGTCTTTAGCTGGATCAACTGGGCAGTCGCACTTGCCACGTGCAGGGGGTTGCGCAAGTCATGGGACAGGGTGGCGATGAAGCTGGCGCTTTTTTCCTTGTCGGCTTCGCTGAATCCGCTGATCGACTCGCGCGCCGCTTCTTCGATCGAATGTCCGATGACTTCCGCGTCGCGCTTGCTGAGCGTGATCCCCTTGGCCTTGGTCATCGAAAAAAGGATCTCGCGGAAAATCTGCAACTCGTGGATCAGGTCGTGCGGCGCATAGTCGGTCATGTTGGCGCGTTCGCGCCCGTGCGCGACCGCCAGGGTCGTGCCGGTTGTCGCGAACGGCCGTGCCGCATCCGGCGACAGGGCCACGGCGATGTTGTCGTACAAGGTCGGCAACATATTGATGAGCAAGGGTTCGCCAAGCGCGGCCGCCGTCGGTATCTCGGCGGTGACCCGCGAGCGCCACTGTGCAAGGACCAGGTCGCGCAGTGAAGTAAATGTCTTGGCCAGATCGCTGAGGCTAGCCTGGTGCTGGTCGTTGCCGCTGGAATCCACGTTTACCCACTATCCAAGGTTCATAAGGGACGCCGTCGAGTTGGTTCCAAGGCAACGTCGAGTTCACCTGCGAGAAAGCCCGGATGATGTGAAAATTATACTGTTTGTAAATATCCCTGGCGCGCGCCAGCCGCATGCGGGCGCGGCGCCGTCATCCGGCCATGGTGGGCCGGTATCCGGGCTCAGGCGCCCTTGTCCGTTGTCCCGTATCCATGCCGGCGGCGCGCGCGCAGCGGATAAGCGAACCATACGGCGTTCAGGAAGACGAAGGCAAACAGCGCCGGCAGCAGGCTGGCGAGCGCGTTCCCGGACATCATGTAGATCACCACATACAGATCGAGGGCGATCCCGCCGCTCAGCGCAGCGAGCGCATAGCATACCGCGCGCGAGCTGATCTTGATGGTATGGAGGGTCACCACGTCCGGCTGCGCCAGCCGGTG
>Ga0265797_10012474_pt1 | contig 10412 bp, 8 predicted proteins | sample P2T30metagenome_FD_192433 | JGI IMG/M metagenome (GOLD analysis project Ga0265797, IMG submission 192433) | Plant litter microbial communities from East Loma Ridge, Irvine, California - P2 T30 | ecosystem: Environmental > Terrestrial > Plant litter > Unclassified | place: USA: California... | reverse complement strand
ATCTACATGTCTTCAGCGCAACCAAGGCAGAACAAATCATCTTCTCCGGCAAAAAAGCAACGGGAGTCCGCGTCTCCAGCGGCATCTTGGGTTTCCCAAAGACGATCAATGCTCGTAAAGAAGTCATCGTATCCGGTGGAGCATTCCATTCACCACAACTGTTGATGGTCTCCGGCATTGGTCCATCTGACACCTTGCAGAAATTTGGTATCACACCCGTCTCCGTTCTCCAGGGTGTGGGCCAGAACATGTGGGACCACATCTTCTTTGGACCTTCCTACCGTGTCAAAGTTGATACATTCACGCGCTTGGCAAACTCACCGCTCTACACCGTTGCGCAATTCATACCTTTCTCAACCCAACAAAAAGGACCGCTCACGAACCCCGTATGTGACTTTCTAGCCTGGGAGAAAGTTCCATCGACACTTCGTTCCGGCTTCACCCAACAGTCTCTGGACAAACTCTCCCAATTCCCTGCTGACTGGCCGGAAATTGAATACCTCTCGGCTCCTGGCTACGTTGGAGACTTTTCTTCTCTTCCATTCACTCAGCCAAAGGACGGCTATCAATACGCTACCATCATGGCAGCGCTTGTCGCTCCCCTCTCCAGAGGCACAGTGACCATCTCCTCGGCCAATACGGACGATCTTCCGATCGTGGACCCGAAGTGGCTCACAGATCCTGCTGATCAAGAGGTCGCCGTCGCCGCTTACAAACGAGTTCGCCAGGCTTTTGCATCAAAAGCAATGGCAGCCGTCTTGGCAGATCCCGTCGAATACTTTCCTGGACCTAATGTGAAGACTGATGCACAAATTCTTGACACAATTCGCAAGACTTTACACACGGTTTACCATGCTTCTGGTACTTGCAAGATGGGCAAGAGCGATGACCCGACAGCAGTGGTAGATAGTGCGGGCCGAGTCTTTGGTACCGAAGGACTGAGGGTTGTAGATGCCAGCATATTCGCTCTCCTCCCTCCGGGACATCCGCAGTCGACTGTTTACATGCTGGCTGAGAAGATTGCGTCAGAGATTCTTGCAGGCTGAGACTAGATAACAAATGATTTCTTTGCTGTCAGGTAAAATACAATTGTACAAACTCTTCAAATCACTATGTTTCCCGCGTGGTTGTGGAATTCAAGATTCAATCCGTCATCATGTACGGTGGTCTGGAGGCTGAACCCTCTAGCGTCGAGAAGCTGAAAGGAGTCGGTGCTTCTTATTCTTAACAACAATCCGGCCTAATCCGACTAAGGGACATGATCGCTCAGGGAAGGTCGGCTCTATAACTGAGTAGGATAATTGCTCCTATCTTAATTCGTAGCTTTATGCTCTAAGCGAACCTCACTTATATAGTCTAAGCTCCTATATCGAGTTTCTTAATACTTAGATATCTTCTATTCTATTGTTTTATTCTATATAACTTATTCTACTATCTCTAGATCTTGAAATAACCCCTAAGTCTAAATCTTTAAAAAAGATATCTAGTATATATGATATTATACCTATAGAACTAGTTATACTAAATAAGGTACTGGTCTCTAAGTATTCTACGGCCTCACATGCGGCGCGCGTACACGAAGATGCGGCGCGCGTACCTGATATGCGGCGCGCGTGCTATGCCTTATTGCGTTGCATGCGTCTTACTTATCAATTCTTACGAGCATCTCTACACAGCGATTCGGGCACCTAAGTCAGGCACCCAGCACCTATAGTCGGACACCCAAGTCGGGCACCTAGGCCGGGCACCCAGCTAGGCACCCAGCTAGGCACCCAGCTATTCGGGCACACTCGTCGGGCGCCTAGCTAGTCCGCGGGTACGCTCGCAGGTCGCGACGCGGGTCTGCTCGCAGGTCAGTTCTGTTCGCAGGTCGCGGCGCAGGTCGCGACCCGGGTTGGTGCTCCAGCGACCATGCATAGCGCGACATCGATAACGACCATAGATCACAAGCTCTCGCAAGAAGCGCATGTGCTCAGCTTTAGACAGTAGGGAGGACAGGTTGGCCCAGCTCAGTACATAGGGGCATGAAGAGTATGCGTGCATCCTGGCCGCCTTAAAGAAAGCCGTTTCGTTTTGTCAATTGCCAGACCGATTGCCGCTCAACCATCATCAACAGCCAGAGATCGCAAGCAGGGACTGTATTCCTGCAGTGATCAGGCCCAGAGAAACACAGCTTGGCCAGCAGCCCGAGTACTCGCCTACTAAAGACGGAGGTCTCCTCTTCCTCCTTGAAGTCCATTCGCTGAGACAAACGATAGCGGAGCTGGCTGCATCTTCAACCGCATCCACCATACACAGTACCACTTGCTCGTTTGAGAGACTATGCAGTTATATCGAACAGAACGTCTGCCTGCACTTGAAAAAGCTACCGACGGTTTGGCAGCCCGGGTTCCATCGTCTTGAAGAGTGGGCTGTCTCGCACGCCGCAGCGCGTACTATGTCGAGACAGGGCCAGAATTGAAGGGACAGATCGCTTTAAGAATAGCAAAGCTTTGCCATAGCAATCGCTGTAGCAGTCTTCGGAAAATTCAAATCGTTGGGCTCCTATTCTTGACGACTTTCCTTGCGAGCTCCCATAGCAGTTCATTGTACCTTAAGTCTGCTGCAGCTTGCAAGATAGACCAGAAGCCAGTCCAAGCGGGCAGCGTGTGTTGACCGGAGGAGCACGTTTAGGCCGGAAGTATGCAATCGCTTTTGGTCCCTCTTCTTGAGCGGCTGGATGAACACCGTGACACTGTCTTTGCTATAGCTTCTGATGGGCACGCAACGGTCTTCTCAGTTGAACGGGTCCGGTTCTGGGAGCATCTCATCCGGGCTGCCGGGCATCTACTCAGAGAATCCCAGCAGCTCTGCTCCAACAATAGGCCCGGGCCGGATTTACTATGTCAGCTTACCTCAGAGCTATAACAGCTCCCCAACTCCTACTTGCAGCGCGAATGAGATAAACACGTGAGCCTAAGAGACGATAAGAATAGCAGAAGACAGAACGTCTCGCCGATGTGAAGTCAGCACCCAAGCCGTGTTCACCTTGAGCAGCAGGCCCTAATTGTCACCGTCCTAGGAACAGTCAACCAAAGCACTGGTTCCGAGGCCGTGCAAGGTCCTGCAGTTCCTCTAAAGCACAGCTCGGCTCGGCCTTACCTTCGGCTAAGGATGTTAGTCTGTAGCTGGCCAGTTCGAGCGCGAACTACCGCAAACGTCGGCCTCTGAGGTGCGCTAAGGATGTTAGTCTGTAGCTGGCCAGTTCGAGCGCGAACTACCGCAAACGTCGGCCTGTATTTGAAGAAGACGATGTCGCCACCGAGGCTTGACTGCTGGGCATGGGGGATAACAGCCAGCACAGGCTATATCACATTGAAGAGTGGGCCGATATGTAATCGCGAGCTAGTTTCATCGTTCAAATTTTGACGAGAACAGCGGTGAAACCTCGACCCTCTCTTCAGCACCAACTGAGAGCATCACAGGCGACTGCGGGTGGCATCAGCTGGTCGAAACGTCCCTTTCCTCTCTATATGCCACGCACGATTCTAGGAATCCCGGGATCGTCAAGATACTATTTGAACCAAATAGACAATCTCTAGACGACAACAACAATAACCCTTTAGCAACCAGCAGCCAACCGAGTAGTGACGATGGCAGGAAACCCCTAAGATGTCAGCGAGATTGACTAACGAGCTCCGCCTGACAAGCAATAGAGCTCGAGGGGAGTATCAACTTTGCAAGATCCAACTGTCAAGACTAGGGTATGCAGAAGCTGAAGGTATTGTCAGACAAAGCAGATGCAATCTTTTCCGGCATCCCATAGCGTAGTATACGCCTACGCGATGAACCCCCTTGTAATGACACGGACTGTAGTCTATTCACTTCATATGCCAACAGCAGCTTTCCGGATGCCACTCAGTGACTGTGAGCTCTACAATCGACACAAGCTGCGTTTCGCTCTCTTTACATGACGACAACAGCTACTTGGATGTCATTTGATCAAAGAAAACTCTCCAATCGATGCGAGCTGTAGTCCGCTCACCCCACACGCCGATCGTGGCTTCCTAGATACTTCTTGATCAAAGCAAGCTAACAAGCTGCACCATTAACACGAGCTAGGGTTCGCTCACTCTATACGACGACGGTAGGCTCCTGGATGCCGCTTTGCATCGTGTCTCATCTGATCTCAGCAGAGAAAAGAGAACGCGTGACTGTCTTGCAAGATCTTTGAAGCTAGAACTTTCTCTTGCTATTAGAGATCTGGGATTACAGCTGCAGTTCCAGGCGTAATCGCTCATAATCGAGGGCCTATCTCTAGCCCGTACCTTGACATTTCGAGCCACTTGTCAGCTAACTTCTGCTCTCGGTTTGTCGTATACGCCCGACGATTGCTGCTAACAACTCTTTGAATAGAACGTCTTGCAAAAGAGTCAATCGAGCCGTATCGGAGCAGCTGTAGCGGGATTCTTGTAGTTGGAGTGGATCTCGGTCTTGTTGCTCTGTAGACTTGCTTGACGGATCCGATAGAGGCAGCTCGCGTCGTAACGAAGAATGCGAAGCACAAACTTCAACAGAGTCAGATTGCTATATAGGAGGAGGCTAATCAGCTTGGTGATCTGCTTCTCCAACCGCTCAATAAGATAGACAGCTGTGAGCATTATCTTGAGTTCTGGCGCGTCCTGGGGCTTCTCTTATGAACGCGCGCATGTAATCTAGCACGTAATCTCGCAGATCAGCTGGTAGTTCCTAACGTTCATACTCTCATAGGTTGCTTTTCAGATCAGCTTGTAGGTCGCCTCGCACGTGCACTCACATTGGACAGGACCTACGTCAGGCCCTGGAATGGGCCCCGGAGTAGGACCTAGGGCGGGCCCCGGAGTAGGACCTGGGACGGGCCCTGGAGTCGGCCCTGGAGTGAGACCTGGGGCGGGCCCTAGGACGGGCCCCAGGAATGGGCCCTAGAATGAGACCTAGGACAGGCCCTGGAATAGGACCTAGGAGTCGGAAAGTAAGGTTGCACACATAGCTAGCTATCTCATTCATGGTAGGAAGAGCGCAATAAACGCAGGGTCGTGACCTATTTTACCTACTAGAGATAAGATAATAATAACTTAGAAATCAAGAATAGTAATAGAGTGGCATCTATTTATAGCTTCTAGATAGCCTTAAAATAAGGCGTGAAATCGTAGGCGAGTGCAAGCGGATCCTAGAACAGTATCAACAAAGTCAGCTCGTTCACGCATCACTACGCAGCTCCCTCCGTACAATTATCTGCAGGTCATGCACATACCGGCGATGCTTTCATAGCAGCAGCAGGATCAGCAGCCATGGCTTGCGAGAGCCTGTATATAGGATGATTCGGAATGATATCTTCCGGCCTGCTGAAAAGGAACTTGAGCATTCCTTGCGACTGCGGATTGATAATGGTCTTCCATTTCTCCCTGCGAACGTCGCTGTACACGTCGAGAATAGAGTCGTCAGCCTTGTTCATGCAAGGCCTGCAGGCAGTCTGATAACGAATCAACATCGGCAATGCCACCGTTCAGTCCCAGGGCGCCGCTAGAAAGCCATCAGCAGTTGCTACGATATAAATTGTTGCGTCAGACTCACTAAGGGCAGCACAGATGGGCTGCGTCGGAAGCAAGGATGATGCGACCCACTCGCATGTGATCTACGATACGTTGGTGTATCTTGTAAGGCCTGACACCTTGTATCTTGTATTTCCCCTCATCAGGGTGCCCGGGAAACAGTTTCCTCAACGTGGTGGGACATCTCGCGATCAAGTCGTCGCATGGTGTGTCAGGATCTTCCGAGTACACGACACGCCACTGATTCTTCTCCTTGCCTGTCCGGAACAGGAGCCATGATTTCTCCGGATCCAGGAACAGATTCGAGTCTGCAATGTCAGGCATTGCCGGGAAGTCGTATATGATCTGCAGTCATGAGATCAGCAAGCAGTTCGCTGACAGTAAGTTGGGAAGGCCGAAGTGCATACATCTGCAGCGAGAAGTTGTTTCTCCCAAGTAAAGCCGGCCATGCTGCCAGGACCCAAAAGCAGTTTTCGCACGGTACTATCACCACCATCACACCCGACAACGTAATCGGCCTCCAGCCTCTCCAAGCCCTGCGATGTCCGCACGTCGATCCACGCCGAGTCCCTGGACTGATCTTCACCTAGAGCCATCACTTCATGACCCCACTTGATCTCAGCATTCTCGTGCATTTCCAACTTGGTCTGAACGATAGAAGCCAACTTGTTCGAAGTAAGCGCGATCATCCCAGACCCTGGCATCTCGAAGAGTGCTTTGCCGCACATGTCGCGCCACACAGCTTTGCGTGGCCGGAGGCCAGCATCTTCGACGGCATCGATGATCCCAGCGCGCTTGAACTCACGCAGAGCAATGGGTTGGTAGAACACCGCGCGCGCATCGTCTGTCGGGCACGAGTCGCGTTCTAGGATTCTGATGCTGGGAATGCCAGCTTTAGCCAACAGGGCGCCTAGGAGCAAGCCGGCAGGGCCAGCACCGACGATGATGATGGACGAGATAGCCATCGGATCGTGTAGGGCTGACAATCGTGTGATAGGCGAGACAGGAAATGAGGTAGGGCAAAACCTAAATTGGAAAAAGAAGATTTCTCTATGATAGCAGAAAGACAATGAGATGTGCGAGGTTCTGACTTTCTGTCCAGAGACATGGCGATATATATAGAGAGACCGGTCTCCATGGCATTGCGCGAAAGGCTGCTCGACCTCGAACGTGGCTGCATTCACATTAGCACATGGTTTGCCAAAAAGTCCAGCGCAAGCCTATTCGGTGCATTGCTTGTTGCAAGAGATACCACGTGCTCGGGCTGCCAAACCGGCGGTAGGAGGGACTAGCGAGTCATCAAGGCTCGGCTGGTGCAAATTCCAAGCTGTCACTCGGGACACCAAGCTAGCACAGACACTGCAGCATAGTAGGTAGTCTGGACGATTGATGCGAACGGATGCATAATGCGGTATCAAGAGCATCATGGCTAGTGCCGCTTATACAAACGGACACCAACGGACACCAGCTAAACATGGGTACCCACATGGCTGCATGGATGTATGATCTTGGCGCTGATCTCTTACCGGAACGGGCAAACGCTACAGTGCTTAGCTCAGCCCATGCTCCTGCGGGCGTCAGCCTCATAGAATGCTGGCGGCAGGTTGTGTGTACGAAGATTGAAGCAAAGACTCTTTCTCGACGATTGTCTTACTCACATACAGCACACCAGCCCGATATGCCCGACAGCAGCTTCGAGTTCGTACATCTAGACGCCGACGATGTCCGCGAGAAATCCAGCTCTAAGGACCCTCTCAAGCGACAAGTGGTGCGATCGCATGCGATGAGAGACTACCGATCGCGACAACGCCGTGAGCATCGAGGTACGTGAGCGTGATACATATGTTTTTGTGTCGAGAATGGCTGCTACGATAGTGTGAATCACCAGTGACTCGTACACTGACGATGTCTCGCCAGATAAGGGAGATGCTCCTGCAGATGCCTCGCGTAAAGGGTCGCAGAGAGTTCCTCGCAGCCAGTCGAACTCGCATGCCTTCGTGCATGGAAACATCGGAAACATCGATGGCTTGGCGGCAGAGATGCACGTCGGCCCATTGGAACTCCGGAGTCCTTCTATGCAAAGGCAACAGCTCGTCACGGCATTCATGGACGGCATTCCTTGGATGGCAGAGTCATGTTCAAGCCATCAAGTCGCGGCCAAGTTGCACCGGTGGCTTAGGCCCGATGAACCGATAGCAGTGCTGTCGCAAGACACTTTGTTGTTAGCTCAGCTGGCCTCTGTCACCGGAGATGCTCGCCTGGCCATGGAGGCTTCGAAACAGCACGTGAGAGCACTGCGGTGCCTCAGACATTCGCTGACCAACGCGGCAATTGCCAGGAGCAACGGAATACTGAATGCAGTCGATGCTCTCGGTGTGTGCGAAATGTTCGAAGAGCTCTCGCAAAGTCCGAATGCTTGGAGACATCACGCCAATGCGCTTGCCCTATTACTATATGCTCGCGGCCCGGCCTCTCTTGACTACGGAAAACCTCTCACTAATACCCTCGTTTTCAACGCCGTGCATCTGAACCTGCTGGATGCTTTATCGTCACGCGCTGCATTCGCCTTTGGCCGTCAGCCTTGGCTTCATCACTTGGAAGTAAACTGCAGAGGCCGGCAGTGGTGCCTTGTGCATGTCGCCTGCCAGATACCTGCGCTCCTGTCGCGGCTCGACAAGCTCGGAGCATTAACTACGCCACCCACAAGTGCCGGCAAGCTTTACAAGGACCTTACTCAGTTGGACCAACAGCTATGTCGATGGTTACAAGCATGGTATCTCGAGGACCTCACCGTGCGCCCTGTCAACGTTAACGTTGAAGAGTTTCCCGCTTTCATCGATATCTACAGTTCTATTGCTGGGGTGTTCCCAACAGTACACAAATTCGATTGCTTGGATGGCGCTCTCGGCCACGTGTCATTCTGGCTAATGCGGCTCCCTCTCCTGGAAGCCATCCACGACCTGATCACCCAGACGGACACCGTGCATCTCGCCACCTCTCTAGAGCGTGCCGAGATCGAACTCCAGCTGGAGCAATGTGCCGATTCCATCTGCCAATCAGCCCCAGCTCTCATAGGAGTCAATCCTGAGACATCAATCGGCCTACAGACCATGAGAGGAGTCTATCTATGGACTCTAGCCTGGTACACGAAGACCAAGCGTGGAGCCAAAGCCCAATATTGCCAAGCATTGTTGAACTTCAATACTGCGATGGTAAGGAACGTTGCGAAAGGCGTCGTGACACATGACAAGCGAACAGTCTCAGCAAATGCTTTCGTAGCCCGACGTATGCTATGGCTTGAAAGCGTGGGCTCTTCTGTTTGCCACCTGAAGGTATATCTTGCATCTTGAACTCTGCACATATGCGGTCATCAGAAGCGCCCTTAAGCGAGTCGTCGAAAACAACATCTAATTTGAAGCGCTCGATCACCTCCTCGCGGAATACGGGGTGCAAGACGTGCTGCTCGAGCCACGACTCTTGAGCCCGAATCCAATTTTCGAGGGCTTGAGGCAACTTCTCCTGCGCTCCTAGAGAAGACGCCGTAACGAAGACGTAGAAGCCCTAGGTCGGATCATCGCTCGGCTCGAGTTCGTCGTGATAACAGGTTGTAGCGCCGTGCTCAATCTCCTGGAGCAAGGCTCCATACCAGTCGCCGCCCCAAACTTGCATGGACCCAGGAGAGCGCTGGAGATCGGCCACAGATCTGATGCGCGGCTTGATGTCTGATGCTGCTCCTCTACCAGTAGAGCGTAGGTCGTTGAAATCTTCCCCTGGGGCACTGAAAGCGAGTCTGGCGCAGGTGGCGTCACTGGACGCATTGGCACCCTCGTTCTCCCGCGTCTTCGTTGTGTCATAGTCAGGCTGACTTGTCGCGTGAAGCGTTCACGGTTAAGAAGAGATTGATAAAATTGGTGGAGTCGAACTGTAGAAAGGGAGCCTCAATAGTATGTCCCGCGCTACGACGCTAGACCTGGCTAGCGTATGTATTATGAACTTAACTTACTCTTGTATCTATAGTACTTCGCTACTATACTCTTCTGCAAACCCTGAATTCATGATGTAGTTGTTGAAGTTCAGAAAGACTGTAACATTGGATCCGGACATTTAGCGTAGCTGTTACAGCCGAAAGTCCTTCGGGGTTAACGGGTCGGACTACAGGTGAGTCAGATTGCATAGCAACACATTGGCTCTTCTTTGTACCTCTGTACCTTTAACTTAGTTGCAGCTAATTACACAGTTTCCATTCAAAAGCAAAGCTGCAAATATGGACATCCCAAAACAAGACGTCCTTGACCTTGAGAATGCGCCTTTGCCAGAACAAGGGACACTATTGCAAGTCCGAACCGGTTCGGTAGGCACCTTAGGCGAAGAAAAATCAGGAATCTTCAAATCAGCACGCAAAGGCCCGGTGTTTGTCGGCAAGACTGGACTCGACAGTGACGAGCACGCCTACCACGATCATGGCGGCATTGATCGAGCGATTCATCAGTATGATCCAGACCACTATCCAGCCTGGCGCGAACAGAAACCGCCACACCCGGAGCTCTTCCAAGCGGGCGCATTCGGGGAGAACTTCAGCGCCACCAACATGACCGAAACCAACGTCTGTATCGGTGACGTTTTTCGCGTAGGAGAGGAGGTTCTGTTACAAGTCAGCGAACCACGTAACCCGTGCTACAAGCTGAATATTCGATTTGAGTGGCCAAAAGCGCTCAACCGTATACAGCGTGCAGGGAAGGTCGGATGGAATTACCGCGTCCTGCAAACTGGCTCGGTGTGCGAGGGTGATAGCATCATCTTGCTCGAGAGACCCCATCCACGCTGGTCAGTCATGAACGTGCA
>Ga0265797_10012472_pt1 | contig 10413 bp, 9 predicted proteins | sample P2T30metagenome_FD_192433 | JGI IMG/M metagenome (GOLD analysis project Ga0265797, IMG submission 192433) | Plant litter microbial communities from East Loma Ridge, Irvine, California - P2 T30 | ecosystem: Environmental > Terrestrial > Plant litter > Unclassified | place: USA: California... | reverse complement strand
AGCTCGTCGACGTCTCCGTAGCGTTCGAACTCGACGGCTCTTCCGGTGCGACTCATGACCGACCTCCTTGTGGCGTTGCCTGATTGTGCGCCTCCTCGCGGCGGTGCGCACGCCCCCATCCGAGGTCGTCAGGCGGTCGAGGTCGTCAGGCGAGCAGCCGAGGAGGCGCGGTGCGGGCCGCCGGGTCGGCTCACCACCCCGACGGGGCGGGGCTCACCACTCCGAGGAGGCGCGGTGCAAGCGGCCGGGTCGGTTCACCGCTCCGCCGGGTCGCGCTAGAGCCGCTCGGTCGGCACGGCGAACGTGTCGCAGGCCACCGCGCCGCCGGCGCGACCCGTGTCGAACCACCTCTGGCGCTGTTCGGCCGAGCCGTGGGTCCAGGTGTCGGAGTCGACGCGGCCACCCGACGCCTCCTGGATGCGGTCGTCGCCCACCGCCGCCGCGGCGTCGAGCGCGTCGGCGATCTGCGCGTCGGTCACCGGTTCGAGGAACGTCGTGCCGGCGTCGTCCGCGACCGTCGTCGCCGCGCCGACCCAGGCCCCCGCGTAGCAGTCGGCCTGCACCTCGAGGCGGATGGTGTCCGAGCCGGGCCCGGTCGCACTGCGGTCGGCGCGGTCGAAGGCGCCGGTCAGCTGCTGGATGTGGTGGCCCCACTCGTGCCCGACGACGTACATCTGCGCGAGCGGACCGGCGCTCGCCCCGTACTGCTCGCGCAGCTGGTCGAAGAAGTCGGTGTCGACGTAGAGCGCCTGGTCGGGCGGGCAGTAGAACGGGCCGGTAGCGCTCGTCGCGCTGCCGCAGCCGGTGTCGACGGCCGCCGTGAACAGGAAGAAGTCGGGCGTCACGTAGTCGCCGACGCCGAGCTGCGCGGCCTCCGTCGACCAGTACGTGTCGAGCGAGTCCGCCGCGCCGGCCATGCGGCAGTCGATGCTGGCGTTGGCGTCGGCGCCCGTCTCGCAGCCCTCGAGCGGAGCCGCCGCGATCTGATCGGGCGAACCCGAGCCGGTCGACGTGCCGTCGAGCAGCCCGCTGAGGTTCACCCCGGTGAACTGGTTGATCAGGGCGACGACGATGATCGCCACGACGCCCGTCCCGCCGGCCGCGATGCCGGTGGTGCGACCCCGCCCGCGCCGCCGGACCTTGCTGCTGTCGATGCGCGCATCGTCGTTGAATGACATGCGTCAGAAACTACGCGGGTCGCGGGGGCCGCGGCCCGTCGAGGTCAGGCCTGGTCGGCGCCCTCGGCCCGCTCGCGCTCGGCGCGGAGCAGCGCGCGACCGGCGTCGCGGTCTTTCACGCGCTGCTCCTCCTCGCGCACCTCGGCCAGGTTCGCGCGCTCGGTGACCAGCCAGGCGGGCATCTCCTTCAGCAGGTCGTGGATCTCGTCGGTGGTGAGCGCGTCGTCGACGCCGGCGCGCGCGAGACCCGAGATCGTGACGCCGAGCTTCTGCGCGACGACGGGGCGGGGGTGCGGGCCGGTGCGGCGCAGCTCGGCCAGCCACTCGGGCGGGTTCGCGGTGAGCTCGGCGAACTCCTCGCGGGTGACGGGCGTGTTCTGGAACGACTCGGGCGTGGCCGGCAGGTGCACCCCGAGCTTCTTCGCGGCAGTGAAGGGCTTGAGCGTCTGCGGGGTCTTCTGAGTCATGCCGCAAGGGTACCGGGAGGCGCGGGTCGGCACGAGCGCGCACCCCGGTACCCTGGGGCGATGACGACCGAGCCGACCCGCGCCTCCTTCCGCATCGGGTTCGTCCCCGGCGTCACGCTGTCGAAGTGGTCGCGTCTGTGGGAGGAGCGCCGGGCCGACCTGCCCCTCGACGTCGTCGAGATCGACGCCTCGAGCGCCCTCGACGCCCTGCACGGCGACGCCGCCGTCGACATGCTGCTCGCGCGGCTGCCCCTCGCCACCGACGACGACCACTCGGTCATCCGTCTCTACGACGAGCGCGCGGTGGCCGTCGTCTCGAAAGACCACCCGCTCGCCGCGCTCGGCATCGAGCACGAGCTGACCGCCGCCGACCTCGAGGGCGAGACCCGTCACGACCTCGATCCGACGCTGACCGACGCCCAGGCCGTCGACGTCGCGGCGACCGGCGCCGGCGTCGCGGTCGTGCCGCAGTCGATCGCACGGCTGTACTCGCGCAGCGGCCTGACCTACCGCTTCGTCTCGGATCTCGAGCCCACCGTCGTCGCGCTGGTCTGGCTCGTCGACCGCAGCGACGACGACACCGACGACTTCATCGGCGTCGTCCGCGGGCGCACCGCGCGCAGCAGCCGGTCGAGGAGGCGCGACGAGCCCGAGCAGGCAGCCACGGCCAAGAAGGGGTCGGCTCCCGACCCTCGCGGCGCCAAGCCGAAGCGGACGCCGCCGCAGGGCCGCGGACCGCAGCGCGGCACCGGGCGCAGCCGCCCCCGCCGCGGCCGCTGAGCCGCAGCCGCTGAGCCGCGTCAGCCTCACGCCGTAAGCAGGGGTACACGCATGGGGTACAGGACCGCCCCCGGAACCCCTACCCCTCCGGGCTGAGCGGCCTGCGGGCCGCCGCGGCGTAGCGTCCACGCCACGATCGCATCGACGACCGGCCGACGACGGCCGGCGCAGACGAAGGAGGCGCGATGACGTTCAGCAAGGGAGACCACGTCACCTGGAACACCCCGCAGGGCGAGACCCACGGCACGGTCGTGGAGAAGCGCGTCGAGGAGTTCCAGCTCGACGGGCAGAAGTTCAAGGCCTCCGACGACGAGCCCTACTTCGTCGTCGAGAGCGACAAGAGCGGCTCGAAGGCGGCCCACAAGGAGTCCGCCCTGAGTAAGAAGAAGTAGCCCCACCCCTCACCCGCGACACCCTCGACCCAAGGAGACAGCATGGCCGACCTGACCGATGTGCGCTGGAACGACGAAGCGCGCGACAAGATCCTGACCGACTCCGACCGCGTCCTGCAGGAGGCCGTCCGCGATGCCGCGGCCGCTCACTCGGGCGAGTCGTGGGAGGAGTCGTACAAGGCGATCAACGACGCGGTCAAGGACCGCTTCATCGACTACGAGCCCGGCCCGGACGTGCGCAAGTACGCCGAGGCCATCGAGCGCGGCGACTACAGCTGACCCGCGCCTCCCGGGGGTGCGCGGTCAGGCGACCCGCGCCTCCGGGGCGTCGACGCGGTGCACGCGGGGGTGCACCGCCACGGCCGTCGCGACGGTGACGACCAGCACGGCCAGGGCGACCAGCGTGGTCGACGTGCCGACCAGCTCGGCGACCGGGCCGACCGCGATCTCGCCGACCGGCATCCCCGCCAGCGACGCGACCGTCACGGCCGAGATCACCCGCCCGCGGTAGAGACCGGGCACCTGCCGCTGCACCGCGATGTCGAGCGGCACGGTGAACACCTCGAGTCCGATGCTCGCGACGAAGAGCCCGACGCTGATCCAGAAGAACCAGTGCAGCGGGTCGAAGGCGACCGGGTCGGTGGTGATCGTCAAGGCGAGCAGCACCAGGGGGATCGCGAGCGCCGCCGCACCGAGGCAGGCGGCCCACAGTCGCACCCGGCCGCGCAGCGAGCCGGCCCAGAACGCTCCGACGATCAGCCCGAGGGTCTGCACGGCGCCGGCGAAGCCCCAGAGCAGGCGCCCGAAGGCGTCGTCGGCGACCAGGGGGCCGAGAACGTGGATCCCGCCGCCGAAGGCGAACTGGAACACGAACGCGAGCGCCGCGGCGGCGCCGAGCCACCGGGTGCGCCAGACGAACCCGAGTCCGCTGCCGAGATCGGCCAGGACGGTCGTCCCCCCGGAGGCGCGGGCCGAGTCGGCCGGCAGCCCCACGAACACGACGCCCGCCACCGCGAAGACCGCACCGCCGAGCGCCAGGGCGAGACCCGAGCCGAGGGTGGCGACCACGGCACCGCCGACCGCGAGGCCGACGACGAGCCCGACGTTGGTGCCGACCCGCATGAGCACGGTCGCGTCGCCGATCCGTGCGTCGCGCACCGTGTCTCTCACGAGTGCGCCGGTGGCCGGTCCGAAGAAGGCGGCGGAGGCGCCGTTGACGGCCCCGATCACGGCGAGGGTCGTCAGGGTCTCGGTCTCGGTGAGCATCAGGAGGGCCGCGATCAGCAGGGAGCCGGCCGAGACGAACGACGAGACGACGGCGACGAGGCGCTTCGAGAGTCGATCGGCGAGGGCTCCGCCGAAGAGCAGCAGCGCGATGTTCGGCACCGATCGCGCCGCCACGACGAGGCCGAGGTCGACGGGGTCGGCCCCCAGGTCGATCGCTGCGAAGACGATCGCGATGGGGGCGAATCCGCTGCCCGTCCACGACACGAGACGACCGAGCCACAGGGCCCGGAAGGCGGGGACCGTCAGCAGCGACCAGGGCATCGCTCGACTCTATGCCGGTGCGGGCGGGTGCACCCGCCCGGTGTCACACGGCCGGACGACGATTTAGGCTGGCCCCGATGGACGCCTCCGCCCCCGCCCCCTCCGCCGACCCGGGTTCCGAACCCGCGGTCGATCCCGCGGCGGGCCCTGAGGTCGGCCCTGAGGTCGGCCCCGCGGCCGGCCCCGCGGTGGCGGACGTCCGCGAGCCGGGTCGCTACCGCAAGGGCATCGCCAAGCGCGAGGCGATCCTCGACGCCGCGCTGCCCGTCTTCGGCCAGGTGGGGTTCCACGGGGCGTCGCTGCGGGAGATCGCACGGCAGTGCGGGGTGTCGCACCAGTCGCTGATGCACTACTTCCCGACGAAGGACGAACTGCTGATGGCGGTGCTGCGTCGGCGTGACGAGCGCCTGCGGCGGCACTTCGACGACGACGGCGGCATGCGGGTCGACGAGCTCGTCGAGCTGGCCGAGTACAACGTCGACGTGCCGGTCGTCATCTCGCTGTTCATCACGGCGTCGGCCGAGGCCGTCTCGAGCGAGCACCCGGCGCACGAGTACTACCGCGACTACTACGACCGCATCATCCGCTCGACGACGGCATACCTCTCGGTCGCCGCCGACCGCGGCTGGCTGCGGCCCGGCTACACGGCGACCGCGGCGGCGCGGGTCGTGCTCGCCGTCCAGGACGGCCTGCAGCTGCAGTGGCTCTACGAACGCGACGCCGTGCACGTCGCCGACCTGATGCGGCTCGTGATCGGCAGCGTGCTGACCGTTCCGACGTCGGAGCTCGACGAGGCGGTCCGCGAGGAGGCACGGCGCCGGAGGTGACCGACCCGCCCCTCGTCGTCGCCCCGGGTCACTTCGCGCTGATGCGCTGGAACTTGCGGATGCAGAGGGGCACGAACACCACGAGCATCACGGTGATGCCGATCAGCACGGTCGCGTAGGGGTGCTGCATCGTCCAGATGTCGGGCACGGGGGTGTCGCCGAGGTTGCCGAACGACGTGCGCGCCGCCTGCACGAGCGACGAGACCGGGTTCCACTCGGCGAAGACCCGGAGGACCGTCGGCAGGGTGTCGCTCGGCACGAACGCGTTCGAGACGAACGTGAGCGGGAACAGGATCATGAACGAGGCGTTGTTGATCGTCTCGGGGGTCTTCACGCTCATGCCGAGCAGGGCCATGACCCAGCTGAACGAGTAGCTGAAGAGCAGCAGCAGGGCGACGCCGCCGAGGAACGACGCCGGCGAGGCGTTCACCCGCCACCCGACGGCGAGACCGGTCAGCATCATGATGACCATCGAGATCGTGTTGAGCGCGAGGTCGCTGTTGGTGCGGCCGATCAGCACCGCGGAGGGGCTCATCGGCAGGGTGCGGAACCGGTCGATGATCCCCTCTTTCAGGTCTTGCGCCATGGCGGCCCCCGAGAACGTCGAGCCGAACACGACGGTCTGCGCGAAGATGCCCGCCATCAGGAACTGCGTGTAGTCGGTGCCCTCGACGGCGATCGCTCCGCCGTAGACCTGACTGAACAGCAGGACGAACATGATGGGCTGCAGCACGGCGAAGATCAGCATGTCGGGCGAGCGACGCACCTTGATCAGGTTGCGCTTGGTGACGGCCCAGCCGTCGGACGCCCAGGTCGAGAGACCCGTGTCGGTGGCGGGCTCGAGGGTCTGCGCGAGCGCGGTCGTGGTGGTCATGCGCGGGCCTTCTTCTCGCTCGGGGCGTCGGTGTCGGCGGCGGCGTCGTCGGCGCCGGTGCGGTGGCCGGTCAGCTGCAGGAAGACGTCGTCGAGGGTGGGGCGCCGCATGCCGGCGTCGTGCAGCTCGATACCGGCCGCGCCGAGGTCGGCGAGGGTGCGTTGCAGCGCGGTCGGTCCGTCGGTGACGGCGACCTCGAGCTGACGGCCGTCGGCGTCGATCGTCGGCTCGTTGTCGCCGTGCCGGCGGAGGACCTCGACGGCCTGGGCCGATCGGGTCTCGTCGACCAGCGCCACGACGAGTCGATGACCGCCCACCTGGGCCTTCAGCTGATCGGACGTGCCCTCGGCGATGACGGCGCCGCCGTCGATCACCGAGATGTCGTCGGCGAGACGATCGGCCTCCTCGAGGTACTGCGTGGTGAGCAGCACCGTCGTGCCGCCGTCGACCAGGCTGGTGATGATGTCCCAGAGGGCCAGCCGGCTGCGCGGGTCGAGCCCTGTCGTGGGCTCGTCGAGGAAGAGCACGCGCGGGTTCGTGACGAGGGCGCCGGCGAGGTCGATGCGACGGCGCATGCCGCCGGAGAAGCCCTTGACCGGTCGATCGCCGGCGGCGGAGAGGTCGAACACGTCGATGAGCTCGCGAGCGCGCTCGCGGGAGACCTTCGCGCCGAGGTGGTAGAGCCGCCCGATCATGTCGAGGTTCTCGAAGCCGGTGAGGTTCTCGTCGACTGCGGCGTACTGGCCCGAGACGCCGATCGAGCGCCGCACGGCCTGCGCGTCGGCGACGACGTCGAGACCGGCGATGGTCGCGGTGCCCGTGTCGGGGCGCTCGAGCGTGGTGAGCATCTTGACGACGGTCGTCTTGCCGGCGCCGTTCGGCCCGAGCAGCGCCTTCACGGTGCCCTCGGGCACGGTGAGGTCGAGCCCGTTCAGGGCGTGGACGGGACCGGACTTCGACCGGTAGGTCTTGGTGAGGCCCCGTGCTTCGATCATGGCCATCGTCGATCCGTTCTCCGCTCGCTGCCGGTTTCCGGGGAGCGGCCCCGGACGCGCTCAAGGTAGCGCGGTCCGCCCCTCACCGCCAGTGATATTCCGTCAGCTGTGGACATCGACCGGACATCGACCGACGGCCGGCGGACAGCCGAGCGGACGGCCTCGTGTTACGAGCAGATGTCAAACCTTGCCGCGTGGCAAGTTCCGCTCTACATTCATCCCATGACCACCTTCGACGAGACGGCGGGGCCGTCCACCGCTGAACAGCTCCTGCCCGTCGGCATCGGCGACGACGCCGTCGCCCTCGCACGCCGCTGGGCGCACGAGGCCTCCGCGGCCCCGAGCACCGGCTCGGCCCATCTGCTCGCACAGGTGCTGAAAGACGAATCGGGTCTCGCCTTCACGATCGGCTTCGTCGATCGCGTCGTCCGCCCCGAAGACCTCGGCGTCGCCGCCCGCAACCTGGCGACCCTCGCCAAGCAGGCTCCGTCGTTCCTGCCGTGGCACATGCGCAGCGCCGTCCGCCTCGGCGGCGTCATGGCGCCCGTGCTGCCCGGCGTCGTCGTGCCGATCGCCCGCCGCGTGCTCCGCGGCATGGTCGGGCACCTCGTCGCCGACGCCCGCCCCGCCCGGCTCGGCAAGGCGATCGCCTCGATCAAGCGGGACCGCACGCGGCTGAACCTCAATCTGCTCGGCGAGGCCGTGCTCGGCGACGCCGAGGCCGAGCACCGGCTCGCCGGCACCCGGGCGCTGCTCGCCCGCGACGACGTCGACTACGTGTCGATCAAGGTCTCGTCGATCGTCAGCCAGCTCTCGATGTGGGCCTTCGACGAGACCGTCGAGCGCGTCGTCGAGAAGCTGACCCCGCTCTACGAACTGGCCGCCCGCTCTCGCGAGCCGAAGTTCATCAACCTCGACATGGAGGAGTACCGCGACCTCGACCTGACGATCGCGGTCTTCACGCGCCTCCTCGACCAGCCGCAGCTCCGCGACCTCGAGGCCGGCATCGTGCTGCAGACCTATCTGCCCGACGCGCTCGGCGCCCTGCAGGGGCTCACCGAGTGGGCGACCGACCGGGTCGACGCGGGCGGCGCGGCCATCAAGGTGCGCGTGGTCAAGGGCGCGAACCTCGCCATGGAGACCGTCGACGCCACCGTCCACGAGTGGCCCCTCGCCACCTACGGCACGAAGCAGGACAGCGACACGAACTACAAGAGGGTGCTGACCTGGGCGCTCACCCCCGAGCGCACCCGCGCCGTGCGGATCGGCGTCGCCGGTCACAACCTCTTCGACATCGCCTTCGCGCACCTGCTCGCCGAGGCCCGCGGGGTCGGCGACCGCATCGAGTTCGAGATGCTGCTCGGCATGGCCGAGGGTCAGGCCGAGCTCGTCAAGGCCGACGTCGGCGGGCTGCTGCTCTACACGCCCGTCGTGCACCCGCGTGAGTTCGACGTCGCGATCAGCTATCTCATCCGCCGCCTCGAAGAGAACGCGTCGAGCGAGAACTTCATGTCGGCCGTCTTCGAGCTCGCCTCGAACGAGGCCATGTTCGAGCGCGAGAAGGGGCGGTTCCTCGCCTCGCTGGCGGCCGTCGACGGCGTCGTGCCCGCTCCGCACCGGGTGCAGAGCCGACTCGACCCCGCGCAGGCCCTCGAGCCGCGCCCGGCCGGCGGCGGTTTCGAGAACGAGCCCGACACCGACCCCGCGCTCGCCGCGAACCGCAGCTGGGGTCGCGGCATCGCCGCCCGCTCGGCCGACTCGACGCTCGGCGTCGACCTGATCGAGGCCGCCCGGGTCACCGACGAGGCGACGCTCGACGCCCTGCTCGACACCGCGGTCGCCGCCTCCTCCGATTGGGCGGCACGAGGAGGCGCGGGTCGGGCCGTCGTCCTCCGCGACGCCGCCGCGATGCTCTCCGCCCGGCGGGCCGACCTGATGGAGGTCGCGGCGAGCGAGACCGGCAAGACCATCGCCGAGGGCGACGTCGAGGTCAGCGAGGCGATCGACTTCGCCAACTGGTACGCCCACCTCGCCGAGGAGCTCGACTCCGTCGACGGCGCCGAGTTCGTGCCCGAACGCCTCACGCTCGTCACCCCGCCGTGGAACTTCCCCGTCGCGATCCCCGCCGGCTCGACCCTCGCCGCGCTCGCCGCGGGCAGCAGCGTCGTCGTGAAACCGGCCGGTCAGGCCAAGCGCTGCGGCGCGGTCATGGTGCAGGCCCTCTGGGACGCCGGCGTGCCGCGAGACGTGCTCACCCTGGTCGACGTCGACGAGGGCGACCTCGGGCGGCACCTCGTGTCGCACCCGTCGGTCGACCGCGTCATCCTCACGGGGGCCTTCGAGACGGCCGCGCTGTTCACCAGCTGGCGCACCGACCTGCCCCTGCTCGCCGAGACCAGCGGCAAGAACTCGATCATCGTCACCCCGAGCGCCGACCTCGACCTCGCGGCCTCCGACGTGATCAAGTCGGCGTTCGGTCACGCGGGGCAGAAGTGCTCGGCGGCGAGTCTCGTGATCCTGGTCGGCTCGGTCGCCACCTCCGAGCGGTTCCGTCGTCAGCTCGTCGACGCCGCGTCGACGATGCGGGTGGGGCTGCCGTCCGACCCGACCACGCAGATGGGCCCGATCGTCGAGCCCGCGCACGGCAAGCTCGAGCGGGCGCTGACGACGCTCGGCGCGGGCGAGTCGTGGCTGGTCGAGCCGAAGCAGCTCGACGAGACGGGTCGGCTCTGGTCGCCCGGCGTCCGATCGGGTGTCGCGGCCGGCAGCGAGTTCCACCTGACGGAGTACTTCGGGCCCGTGCTCGGCATCATGACCGCCGCCACCCTCGACGAGGCGATCCGGCTGCAGAACGCCACCGACTACGGTCTCACGGCGGGTCTGCACACCCTCGACCCCGCCGAGCTCGAGATCTGGCTCGACGCCGTCGAGGCCGGCAACCTCTACGTCAACCGGGGCATCACCGGTGCCGTCGTGCGCCGTCAGCCGTTCGGCGGCTGGAAGAAGTCGTCCGTCGGCGCCGGCGCGAAGGCCGGCGGACCCAACTACCTCGTCCACCTCGGCTCGTGGCGGCCGACCCCGCTCGTCGAAGCCCAGGAGGCGCGCCCCGGTTCGGCTGTCCTGGCCGCCGTCGAGGCCTCGACGCCGCTGCTCGGGGCGTCGAGCGCATCGGCCCACGACGACCTGCGTGCCGCCGCCGCCTCCGACGAGCACTTCTGGGCGACCGAGTTCGGCGTCGCCCGCGACGTCAGCGGGCTCGGACTCGAGCGCGACCTGCTGCGCTACCGGTCCCTGCCGGTCACGGTGCGGGCGGCCGACGGCGCCGACCCCGCGGACGTCGTGCGGGTGCTGC
>Ga0265797_10012471_pt1 | contig 10414 bp, 21 predicted proteins | sample P2T30metagenome_FD_192433 | JGI IMG/M metagenome (GOLD analysis project Ga0265797, IMG submission 192433) | Plant litter microbial communities from East Loma Ridge, Irvine, California - P2 T30 | ecosystem: Environmental > Terrestrial > Plant litter > Unclassified | place: USA: California... | reverse complement strand
TGAGTTGCGGCGCTAGCCGACGTGATAGCAACAAGGCCCAACAAGGCGAGCATGATTATTTTGTTCATTCTATGTTCCGCTAATAGGCGGTCTTTCAAGATGCCTGCTGCCGGCAGGCTGTCGGGCGCACGCAGCGCTTTTCCGCTCTATCATTCCCAAAACTTGGTGGGCCGGCCTCGCAAATTTTGCAAACTACACATGCGCGGGGGCATCCTACCCGGAGGTACCTCAAAGTACAGCTCCTTAGACTTCCCAGGAGCCAGCCGCTCCGAAAAATCGAACCCGTATGGATTGGGATGCGCGCACTTTTGTCCTGTACGGCCCAGCTTAATTTGCTGATCTAGATAAGCGTCGACGTTCCCCCCTGGCGTACACCATTCCTGACCATTCGATGCACGCCCATTAGACGGCTTTGAAGGATCAAGCAGTTGGCACTGGATCTCGCCCGATGTGATAGTAAGTTGGCTGTTGTTCTTCAAATTTACAAGTATGGCATTGCCGTCAACATGTAACTTCATACGCACCTGCGCAAGCTCATTTGACGGCATTAAGCGGTCCTCGGCTTGGGCGTTATTAAGTGATGTAAAGACAGCAAACACTGTCAGGGAAAATAAATTACTATTCACTGTTTTCCTTCGAGTAGCGCCTCTAGGGTAGCGTGGCACTTAGTGCCATGCTGCCAACAAACAGGTTTCCATGGGTTCCTCAAAGCTACCGCGGCCGGCTGCTTTTATGGCACTTCGATTCAACTGTGTACGAAATCTTTGTTCCGCTGTCCCGAGGTCGGCTGTAGACCAGATCTACTATTTTTCTCATCTCGGCCTTGTCGCGAGCGGAAAAATTACTGTCTTCGTCAATGTCTCGTTTAACCTTAGAGGCTGCAACACCCTTGTCGCGGGCAAGCGCCGCGCCGATCGTGTAGATGCCCAACTCAGGACAGGAAAGTGGTGCCGGCTCGGCGCCGGCTATGCCGACCACTAGCGAGAGGGATAGAGATAAAATAATGCTACGTGTTCTCATGGTTTTTCTCTTGAAAAGTTTACACTCATGGCTTGGGACTAAAGGTAATCTTTTAGTTGTCGCAAACAAAGGTTTCCATGATGCGCTCGTTAACAGTGCCTGGCTCGATAGGTTGCGGCGATAGTGCGCGTAACTTGTACGAATACACCATGGCGCCTTGAGCGCCAGGAAGCGCATAGCGCTTAGTCGACAGTGTCGTCACAGTTCGCTTTGAACAGTGAACTTCGTCAACGAATGTCTCGGAATAGAAGCGGTTTCCTAAACTGTCCCGTTGAGGGCTGCCATACGAATACAGTACATGTACCTTCCGCCGGTCACCCTCCTTGTCGAGCGGCGTGCCGCGGTCGTAGCGCGTTGACTTCTCGTCGATCGCGACTTCAACGCCGTTGACGCGTGCGACAGGATGCCATTGAGTTGCGGCGCTGGCAGGTACAGCTATCGACGAAAGAATTGCGGCGCAAAACAATTCTGACAAGTTGATTTTCTTAAATGTTCTATTCATTATTTATTCTTATTAGAATAGCTAGATGGGGGGGCGAAGCGTGATCCTTTTAACGCGCGAGACCACGTTTGCACACTTTTCCTAGGAACAGGTGACCGTTGGAATTCGAGCGTCCAAACTGGATAGCTCGGCATTGGCGACCATATTGGCGAGCAGAGTGCCGACTTGACGACGATAGCCTTGCGGACTCGGGTGAATGTGCTCCCTCGGGATATTGACGGACTGCATCCACAAAAAACCCACCACTAACCACCTGTCGCTCTGGCCAGGAATCAGAATTGATTCTTGGTCCGGATGCGGCTGTAGATCGCTAGTTCGTCGGGTATGAAAACCCACGTGTACCGCAAAGTACTGAGGTGGATTCAGCGCGCTCTCCGGTGCTGGACCTTCGAGATAAATCGTGGCACTACCTCCACCTCGATTCCAGTTGAACTGCACAATTTCTAGCTTCATGATTTTCCTATCCAAGTTGCTTCGAGTACGCAGCGATCAGCGCCTCGATGATCCACCAGTCAATCTGAACAACTGGTGCGGTTCCCTTCGGCCGGTTTTGGCATTCAAACGTGTGCCCGTCTGTCGCACCACATGCCACACATCGCATGATGTTTTTTCCTTTAACTTCCTTGTTTGGTGACACCTTTGCTAACCCAGGCAACACCAATTCCCAACAGCGCGACAGCGAGACACGGAAGCAATGCGATAATTAGAAACTGCCTAGCCCGCATTTGATTGGATTGTTCTTGTGCGCGAACAGTAACGTCGTGGTACGCGCGAGCGACTTTTTGAGCTCCCTCTTGTCCAACGTCGGGCTTAAAACGGAGGACATACTCGTTCGGCATTTCTACTTGCAAACCATCCGCGATCTCATCTTTTCTGAGTAAGAGTGCCCGCTGGCTTGTCGAAAGTTGATCGATAAAAGCCGGGTTATGCGCTGCATATGTGGTCGCTGGCCAATAAAGGTAACAATACCCCGCGACGCTTGCCGTCCAAGCGAGCGCCGACAAGACCCACAGCCGCCACCATCCACCCAGTTTTCGCATAGTTTTCCGGGACAATCAGCGTGGTTTAACAAAGCGCGTAGAGCACTCGCCCGTTACGAGCCAGTTTGCCGTACGATTCTCCGGGTAAAACTTTCCGGTACGTTTCATGAAGTCGGCATCGCCCCACATATCGCATGTCGTTCGTTTGAACTCCGGCGATGGCTGGGTCCCCTGAATCGTAAAGTGGAGGTCGCCTACCTTATCGCTCGGTTGTTCAAGCTCCGCCTTCGAATCGTAACTATAAGCTCGACCACCCGTAATAGTAAGACCGATGATCTTCATCTTCGCTCCTACATTGGTGACAGTGCCAGAGGGGCCGGTAACAGGAATCGACATCGCTAGCTTCATTGCATCCGCGGCGTTCATACTGTGCAGATCCGCTGCAACTCCCTCCCGCACCAGACACGCCAGGGCAAGGGCGCCAAACCAAATCGTTGCTTTCATTCTCACTTTTTCCCCAGATCAGCCGACTACTTGTATTTCATCCCGCAGCTTGCGGAAAATTGCCGATGGTGGAACAGCCCGATCGACTGCCAATGCATGCACAGCCGAGTAAAAGCGTTCGCTAACGCGATATGGGGTGTTCTCCCCAGCCACCATGACGGACCTGCCTTGTAGCGGCATAAGGTCGGCTAGGGTAACTTTCAGTTCGTTCAATAAGCCCATGCGTTTTCCCCCCATTTTAGAAACTATCGAAGCATCTCAACGAACAGGTCTCCGAAGCCCCAGATCAGCGTTCCAATCACGCTTACGATAGGGCCATACCTACCGATGGCGATCCGGCTTTTCACATCCTCACGCACCCAGTCCGGGACGGCTTCTCCGATTGATTCGTAATGGTCAGGATCTATGTTCCTAAACGGCGATTCAGCCATATAGACCGGTAAACCTAAATCTTGACCAACGATCTTGTCCCGTGACAGCAGAAATAACCCCACAGCAGTCACAATGGCTCCAGAGCGACTAAACGGTCCGCCACTACGAACTTCCCACGCCCACAAAAATCCAATGACCGCCGCTACCAACGCGAGCAGTAGCATTCCAAAGTTGTTCGAAAAAATCTTCTGCATTTTTCCGCTTATCCACGTCCAGCCGCTGCCGCTTCGATTTCGACCAGCTCGGCCCGCCGCTCGGCCGTCATTCGCATAACGCAAGAGGCACGCGACTCGCCGGGAATCGCCCCGCTCTCGGCATTATGGAAGAAGTCGCAATTCTGGCTGATAAATTTCAGCCATGTGCGCTGGGCCTCCCGCAGATTCGGCTGGCGCTCCTTCGGCATGGCGTGCAAAGCGGCTTTGTAGGCGGCGTCGAGCTGCGCGCCCTGGCGCTTGGTTTCGTCCACAAAGCACGTCATCCGTTCAAACGGCCCGCCGCCGTTGTAGGCTTCGTCTATGCAGGCGCGGTATTGGTCCGAGTAAGTCACCTCGGCCGCGCTGCACATGCTCTACGCGGCCGATAGGATAAGGGACAGGGCGATTTTCATATTTTTCAGTTGTATGGTGGTATGGGGATAACTACGACAATAAGATTCCATTGGTTTAGCTTGACCGACTGAACATCGGTCTTCTCAATGCCACAAGCGTCGAGCGCGGCGTGGGTATTCTGGGCGTTTTCCTTGGCAGCTCTACAGTTGCGTCTTTTTCTTGAATTCGGTCCTCAGCCGGCCCAATACGCTTGCAGCTTTTGGGGCAAGCACGTCGATTACCTCTTCAGGCAGGTGCGACTGCTTAAGCCGCTTGATATCACGCTCAACCATACGGATGGACGCCTTAAGATGGTCCAGGCTCATTTCAGATACGTAGTGCAGCTCCCCGGCTCCATCCTTCCATAGCCCGTAGGGGACGTCGTCTGGAAACTCGACGTAGTACATCGAATGCTTAATCTCGCTCTGGATCAGCTCAACGATTTCTTGGTCCAAACTTTTCATGTGTTTTCCGAGAAAGTTAGTTTGATGCCGCCGCGGACTCGCGATGCGCCTTTTCACGGTCGCTCTCGAAGATTCGCGCACCAGTCTTGTGGTGCTCGATCCATACACGCCAACCGTTCTTATCGATCGTTCCGGCACCCTCCAGGGCGGACTTGCGGGACTGCGGATTCTCCGAGTCTCCGACGACCCTGCTCGTATTGCCGAGCGCGTACATGAGGTTCCAGACTTTCGTGGTCATGTCGTTTTCCGGTTCAACCGCAATGCGGCTGCTTATTCCAAGTGGGATGGTTAGAGACCGTTACGTAAATGGCGCAGTCCGCATGGCCTGCCAACACGTCGTCCAACTCTTGCTCGCGACACACCCGGCCGTCGTGCCAAGCACGGTCTTTCGTGACCATCACGCCAGGATAGCCGGCTCCTTCAAATTGATCAGCGGTGATGTCGACGATTAATCCATCGCGTTCGAGCCACACGTGCGTCTTCCGATCGTCATTTGCCCGGTTAGCAAATATGAGATGGAACCCGACCTGCCCTCGATCGGCCAACAGATGGCCAAGTGCCCTGGACGTGTCTTGGCACCATCCACGTGGGAAACGGCTTGGAGGAAAGATGCCAACCCCTTTTGTGAGTTCGGTACTCGTCTCTTCCATAATCTTCCGCACGATAGTGACGGCTTCCAGAACTTCAGTTATATCGTCCATTTTTCCTATTTGAATTTTGGCGGGCGCACCGGCCAGGCGTATGCAGTAACTGCGGCAACCTCGCGTTGATGTGATTTTCGCCCACGCTCACCGAGATACCCGCCACCAGGCACTCTAGTTTGTTTGTTGACGACCAAGGCTTGTAGTTTAGGAAGTGCATTTTCGATGCAGTGTCGTTGGATCACTCCCAAGAAGAACCTCGCGGTTCGGTGATGGACCCCGATTGCTGCGCTCAGTTCACCATACGTCATTGGTCCATTACCGGAGCGCGCTCGATGCACCAAGATGGGCCAGGCAGCCTTCGCCCGTTCAACATGTACGCTAGCTTGCGTCGCCATGATATTTTCCTCGACAGTTAGGCCAATGCCGGCGACGGCATCGGGCCAGGTGCTTGCGGCTTACCGCCGCGGCCCCCGTGATCCTCATCATCGTCACCAAGGTGGCGCTCGCTCGGCGGCGTGATGCAGATGCTGGTCACGGTCTTGTCGGCCAAAAATGGTTCCAGCGGCGACAAGAACTACATTGGTGTTTTCATCGACTTTTCCTAGCCATAAGAAGCGAAGCTCTTACCGCCGCGTTAAGCAATCATCCATTTGCGTGCCGCCCCACATCCTTCCAATCGCTGACCGGCGCCCCATAGGCGTCGCATGGGAAGCCTCAGCCTTTCACATCGAGACGCCCAGGGCTTCCAGCTTCTCACGGTACTCAGGCAAGGTGTAGCCCTCCTCCAGCGCCAACATCACACTGCGCAACGCCTGCCTGCGCAGCAGCGCCATCTCGTCGCTGCTTGGGCCGAGCGATGCGACCAGCCTGGCGATGTCCTCGGTCGGCTCGGACAGCAGCGAGCAGGCCACCTCTTCGCGGGGAATCGGCTTGTCCGCCGAGGTCAGCTGATAGGCGAAGCCACACCTGCTGTCCTGGTACTTGCGCAGTACCGATTCCGCGTGGTCGAGCGTCGAGGTGTCCTCGCCCAGCCTCACACGCCACACCGCCATCAGGCCTGCCCGGCAGGAGCGATAGAGCTTTTCCAATTCGACGTTGCCGCCAACTTCCTGGAGGCGATCGTACAGGTCGTCGAGCTCGGCCCGTAGGCCGTCCAGGTAAGGGTGCCATTGTTCCGGCACCTCCATTCGCAGCACTTCGGAAAACAGCCTGCGCATTCCAAACCTGATCTCGTCCATGTCCAGCTTGTCGGCCACACGCGCGCAATACAGGTCGGAGGCGGTAACCCGCCGCCGTTCCAGCGCGAACAGCAGGTTGTTGCGCCGACGCTGGAGGTGGCGCTCGCGCGCCCCCGGCTCGGTCGACCAGCGCCAGGATGAATAGCTCGCGGCGTTGAACGGCCCCATCGCGGCCAGCATCGGTTCCCAGACACGCTGCGCCGCCGCTTGTCCATGGGCCAGGCAGCGCGCCAGGTCGGCGCGTAGCGCTTGCAGCGCGCTCTGGTCGGCGGGGAGCTGCTGCGGGAAGCGCTCGAGCAAGGCCTCGGCCAGGTGCGCCTCGAACGGCGTGAGCCGGTCGCTGTCCCACGCGCCGATTGGCCCCGTCGTGGCTGACGTATCGTTGAAGTCAACGTATGCGCCGTCGATGGCCCGCAACATGATGTCGGTCGACGCCGCTAGCTTCGAATCCTGGGGATCCTGTGTATCTTGGATCAGGGCGATGAAGGCATCGCGCGCGAGGCCGGCCGCGACCCCACCGTGGACATCCGCGAACTGGCGGAACCAGGTTGCGAGCTGGTAGGCGTGTACGCAGAGCTCGACCACCGGCTCGATGTCGGTGCCTACCCTGGTCCCTGCCGCCTGCCAGCTGCCGAACGGCGCCGGCGCCGGCAACGAGTTATACATGTGCGCGAGCCGCTCCACCGCGACATGGCTATCGGACGGCCACGGCGCAGCGCTGGCCGGCAGCTCGGCCGGTGCTTTCTTCCAGAACGCCCATCTCATCTTGCGTCATCCTTCCTGCGTATGCGCGGCAGTGGCGGCTGGCTGGTCCCAACCAGCCGCACCGTATAGTGGCTGCCATTTTCCGATCGTTTCAGGCTGGACGCCAGTAGGCGCTAAACGCTGCCGCGGCCGCACGTTTGAACTGAGCGTGGTCTGCATATGCTTCTTCGCCGCCGAGCCCTGGCAGTAGATCTTGGAGGACATATTCGCCCATCATGCCGCTAATGTCTGGCGCGCTTTCAAACTGCGCGCTACATCGACGTAGAACAACTTTTTCGCTTCATCGGGCACGTCATTCTCGTCGAAGAAATCTTCGTCCCCGCATGAGCTAAACAGGGCTCCGCCGTCGAACATGATGCTCACGTACTCCGGCTCCTCGTCGTCGACCAAGCGTATTGTGTAGACGCCGAGATAATCAAAGGGCGCAGTAAAGCTAAGCCCGATAAGTTCGACGCCAGGCGCATTACGAGCGATTGCTAAAGCTTCGTCAAAACGTAGAAAGTTCAGTGAAGGTTGAGTCATAATTTCCATTTCCGATCACTCTTCCAATTCAGGACGCCACGCATGGATGATGTCGGCAAAGTCTGCCTCAAACCCTAACGTGTCGGGGTAGCGGTTGTTTCTCGCGACGTAGGCAAACACGACGATCATGTCTTCACTAATCTCTTCGTCGCAGCCCCACATGGTTGTGAAGTCGAAGCCGCCGCACTGTGCCGGGTTCCACCACGCCAGAAGGAAGTCGGCCACACGGCGGCTCTGGCCGGTGTCACGCTTCGCATGCCCGATGAGACGACGTAACGCCGCGCTCTCTTTTTCATTCAATTCAGCCATCTTCGCTTCCCGTAGGTGGACATTATTCATTCACTGGTCGACCGGCCAGCATCGGGCGCGCGCGGCGCGGTTTCCTTTGGCTTCAGCCTACGAGCTTGCTACCTGCCCACCAGATAGCAGACGCGATGATCGACGCAAGAACTCCGGTTACAAACCCTACGAGCCGTTCACGTTTGATTTGTGCCTCATCAGGAATGCGAGCGATCGAGCGGAACACCTCAATATCGACATTCACCGCTTCTTTGACGGCATGCAGTTCCCGCTCAGCGGTCGCCTTATTGACCTGAACATTGCTCAAGTCCGTGAGCGCCTTTGCTAGATCCTGCTTATTGCGATCGGCTTCCTCCCGTAGCTCATCGATCGCTTGCAGGCCTTCCAGCAGCGCGTTCCTCGCTTCGTCCAGACGTGCGACCCTGTGGTCCATGCTCTTCGTCGCTGGCTCTATAACGATCGAAAATGGAAGCAGACCAGGCGGCAGGACAGCAAACATCTTAGACACCATCTCGGCTGCTAGCTCGATTGACTCGGCCAGACCTCCCAGGATCTTGCTGCGCGTTCTCTCAATGCCATCGTCGGCTGATCGAATATCACTCATCTGTTCTTCCTCACTCGCCGGCACAGTGCCGACTCTCTCGATGCCGCTGCCCGCTCGGGCGGGCGTCGGGTGCTGCGGTGTCTTTTCATTTCACCAGACGGATCCATCAGCAGGTAAGGTACGCGGCACGTCCCTGTCGCCCATCATCGTCAGTGCACGATTGATAATGTCGAGACACTCGTCTTCTGGTAGTTGACCTGGAGGCGATAGGAGAGCACAAGTTTGGAGTTGCGCTACCGCGTCGTCGCCCAGTTCATCGCAGCGCTGTGCCTAGTTCATCTTGTCGATCACGAGACCATTGTGTTGGCCGGGCGCCGCTATGCATCACTTCAAAACGTTCGAATGCTTGAAAGTCCGCCAACACGGTATAAGCACTACGCTTCATGGCAACCTTTTCCTTCAGTCAGTGATTGCGCGCAGACGAGCCAGCGCATCCTCAACTACATACTCGGGCGCAGTCTCTACACGCTTTGCTTTTCGCGCCTCCAAGTCGAGCATTCTCACTTGGTTGACTAACGCCGCGCCTTGCGTTTTCATACCTGATCCGCTAAGCGATGCAGCGAAACCCGCATGGCGTGCAAAATTACCTCCCTGCGTAATGGGCGCCACCAATACAACACCGAGAGCATTGAAGGCGCTCGTAGACAAGACCAGCGCTGGACGCATTCCTTGCTGTTCGTGCCCTTCGGTTGGATCTAGATTGACCATAACAATGTCGCCGCGTCCGAACTTAACGCGGCTCACCATGCCTCGCGCCCGACCGGCTTTACATCAGCCCATGCGGCCAGGTCATCTGGCTGCGGAGCCGTTGGGTCACACTGTGCGACCAGATCAGCCAGCGAATACGATGGTCTCGCTGCTTTAAGCAATACTCCCTCCGGCTGAACGTTCACGCTCAACCTATCGCCCAGCGATACCTTAAGCATACCGAGCAATTCGGTAGGTAAGCGAACAGCGGCACTATTGCCCCACTTCTGCACTGATAGTTCCATAAATCCTCCTGATGTTGATACATTGTAGATTCATGATCGAACTTTCGTCAACCACTGTTTGATCTACAATGTATCTACGAACGGCTAATCAGAGAACACTGCTGAATGCCTCACGTAAGCGTTCTTGGCTAACTTCGAGATATGGTCGAACGTGATCTAACTCAGATCTTGTAAGTGCCATGTATCATAAACACAAGGCGACAAGCCTTGCCGGCTTATGACTATCACATTTGAACAGAGCCGAAATTGGCGTTCAGTGCCCGAGCACCTTCTGAATTGCCGTAAGGTAGCCGGCTGGGTAGACAACCTGGCCAGCGTCTGTCTTCACCCGGCCATTGGCTTCGGCGACCCATCCCCAGTGCTCTAACGTCGGCGGCGCGATGGCGCGCTCCAGAGCGTTGCGCTCCTGTTTGGAAAGCTCGATGGCGCACGGCACAACAACGTCGGGCGGCACAACCTCCGGCGCATCTAGGTGCAGCACAGCTGTCTGGCCGGCCAGATGGCGTAGGGCCGTTACCTGGCCACGCGCTGATTCGAGTTCAGCAAGGAGGATTCCGATCCGGGTCCGCAGCACTGGATCGGAAACGCCTTCCAGGATCTCATCCAGGATCGAACCCTTTCCCGCCGTCACCTTCTTCGCTTTGCCGCCCACGGCCTCGGCGTAGATCTTGATAAGCGCCTTGTAGTCGTCGCCGGTCTTGTTTCTGATCGCAGCTGCTGATGGCCCACCGACTGCCGCGGAGAGGCGGCCAATCGTTGCAATCGAGAAGTCGCTACTGCCGCGATCATTCTGCTCCTCGCAGAGTTTGTAGATCAGCCGGAGCGACTGCTGCTTTCGTGGATGAGCGTCATTGCATAGC
>Ga0265797_10012470_pt1 | contig 10414 bp, 10 predicted proteins | sample P2T30metagenome_FD_192433 | JGI IMG/M metagenome (GOLD analysis project Ga0265797, IMG submission 192433) | Plant litter microbial communities from East Loma Ridge, Irvine, California - P2 T30 | ecosystem: Environmental > Terrestrial > Plant litter > Unclassified | place: USA: California... | reverse complement strand
GGCGGTTTTGAAGGCCTGTGTTGATTCCGCGAAGCTTGGTTAGTGGATTGTTTGTGTGAGGGATGAAGGATTGCGGGCAGTTTCATACCTGGCCGAGAGCGATGAAGGTGTCTTCGGCGGTGTGGTGGTCGTCGATGTGCAAGTCACCGCGGGTGCGAAGGCGCATGCTCCAGCCGCCGTGCTTGGCCAGGGCGTGCAGCATGTGGTCGAGGAAGCCAATGCCGGTGTCTACGCTGATGGTCTGCGACTTGGACTCTTGCGCGGCGTGCTCGAGGGACGAGTCATTGATGCTGTCGAGCTCGGGAATCGCGCCGCCATCGAGGTTGAGGGCGAGCTGGATCTTGGTCTCGTTGGTGTCGCGGTTGATGATGGCGGAGCGGATGCGGGCTTGGGAAGACATGCTGGGCGGGTTGGGAAGGCTGTTTGCTACTAGCTCCGTGTGGTGTATTTGTGACGTGTGACAATGTTTTGGGTGGAAGTGTGTATGGCTCACGTCGCAAACGGGCAAAAGATTCAACAGATGATTCGTCGGGCGTTTCGCTTCGATCTGACGTCGGCAACTTTTTGGGGGGGAGGATAAGCAAAGATGCGGGACCCTTGCAGCCGCGCTAAACCCTAAATCTTTGCCTGGGACTTTGCCCATATCAAAACTTCGAGATCAACCTTGGAGCAGAAAGCAGTGCCGAATCAATCACTTGAAATCTGATCAACTACCCACAACAACATAATCATGTCAGCCAACGGAGACCATGAAATGGGCGATGCCGCCCCCGGCGCTGAGATCGACGCGCCTGTCAAGCCCGAGAAGCAGAGATTGAGACTCGTACGCGACCCGTCTCGCATGAGCATCCGGCAATAATGGAAACTAACGTGAGAACAGCTTCCCGGTTCATCGGACACTGCAGCTTCGTTTGCTTTTGAGAAAGAAGACCACACACTTGGAAACGCTCTGCGTTACATGATCATGAAGAAGTAAGATATCTTGATGACGGTAAACGTTCACATTTGAGGCGTCGCGCTAACATATTGCCACAGCCCCGACGTCGAGTTCTGCGGTTACTCCATCCCTCACCCTTCGGAGGCCGTGCTGCACTTGCGTATCCAGACATGGGGTAAGCTACGCCATTCTTGAATCAAAATAGCAAAGGACACTAGCTAACCCCATTCACAGACGGCGTCAGCGCGTCCGAAGTCCTTCGCAAAGGCCTCGAAGACCTCACCGACCTCTGCGACGTCGTCGTAGACAAATTCACAGCTTCACGAGACGAGTTCAACGCTTCGCACCCCGACGGTGTGCAGTCAAGCTGATCGCAAGTCTGAAGGTCCATTTGATTCTTGTTTTCTTTGCATTGTTTTTGAAAAAGTTCAGGAAATTCCCCGTTGTTACGCCGCTACAGAGTTTACTATGTACATAATGTCGGCTCTTAGTTACGGCCCTGCAGGAAAGGGAAGGTCTGTTAGCATGGCGTATGGAGCAAATGTGAGACGGGAAATCCAGCTGTCAAGCAGATAAATAGACTCGTTCACACGTACCTGGAGGAAACCAGCAATGAAGGTCTTCGGTAGTGTCGCCTTGGGGTCCTCTTCCGCGCGGAAGTACTTGAGGACGTGTGTGAGCTGCTTCCAGAAGTTGAGAGTTTCCTGCGAGGAGCGTTTTGTGTCAGATCATCATGCTCTTTTCCTCTATTCATATGTCACTAGGAATCGCTAGAAGGTATGCACATACCTGGAATTCGGCGTGGCTGTTGTAGATGAGGACATCGACGGTCTTGAGCTTTGTGACGTAGCGGTGGCGCTCGAACTCCTGCCTCATCTTGGTGCGAATGGTCGAGACGGGCATGTTCAGGGTGTACATGGTCTGGATCTCGGGTGCCTGGAGTCATGCGCTTCGCGTCAGCCCAGCTCTCATGTATTCCGCAGTCTGCGCATCTTCCTCCCCGGCTCTTCGTGTTCGATCCTTGTATGTTCAGGGCATTCGTACCGCACGCAGCCAGTCCCGGTATGACTTGAGCACACGCTGTGATGCATCCTCCCAGTTCGCGGCTAGACAATATGATCAGTTTCACGGCCTCGGACGCGGGTGATTGGTGTCTTCGTACATTGGCGCGTTCGCTGCGCAAGGTATGTGGGGTTGATCATGGTTGCTGTGTATTGGCCTGCCCTCCAATGCCTCTCAGTATCTCGTGCAGCTCACACTCGCGCTGCGCTGCTCGACGCTCGACGTTAAGAGCGGGTGGATCCGTCGCGGTAAGCAATCGGTCGGCGTTGGCGGGGAAAGTGCAGCCCGAGTGGCCGTCGTCACATGCGAGAAGCGAACAAGAGCGCAATTGTTTGCGACGAGGCCTCCTACACACCTTACCTTTTTGTCGCCTTGCTTCTCTATCCTACAACACACACGCTACACAACACACAGCAACCATGCCTCCCCTCCGCACATCCCGCAACCGCAAGCCGCCGCCAGAGGGTTTCGACGACATCGAAGACACCCTCCTCGAGTTCGCCAACAAGATGAAAGACGCCGAGAACGCCTCGCACGAGGGCAAGAAGAAGCACGAGATGCTGTGGCCGGTCTTCCAGATCACCCATCAGCGTATGTATGCCCTTGGTTGAGAGCACAACATCCAGCAAGCTCGGAATCAAAACCACCGAGTCTTTCCAACACCATACCACTCTCGCAACACGGGAATATCACCGTAAAAGAGTTGTTCCGCGCCTGCAATTCTCCAGAGAAAAGCATGTGGGCCTGTTAAGGTGAGACTATCGTTCCGTCTTGACCTCAAGATGCTCCACAAACTCGCGCCGGTGTTATTTTTCGATCGCGAGCGTTGATCGCGCGCAAAACAACTGACCAAACTCCTTCTCCCCGCAGGCTCACGCTACATCTACGATCTGTACTACGAGAAAGAAGCCATCAGCAAGCCGCTGTACGACTGGCTGCTCAAAAACAACTACGCCGACGCGATGCTGATCGCCAAGTGGAAGAAGCAGGGCTACGAGAAGGTGAGTGCTATGATCGTGCGCATACAATATCCATACAAAAACGGGTTGCTGACGTTTTTTCCTCCGACAGCTTTGCTGCCTGCGCTGCATCCAGACCAAGGAGACCAACTTCAACAGCACGTGCATCTGCCGCGTGCCCAGAGAGCAGCTGAAGCAGGATCAGGAAATCGAATGCGTCAGCTGTGGATGCAGAGGCTGTTCGAGTAGTGATTAGAGAGCGGGCAACCAAACTGCTTGCAAGAATGCTACGGGCTTGAAAGAGTACAGATATGCCTTGGGGTGCAAGATGGCCAGATACCGGAGCCGGGCTCCTGAAAATGCATATTGAGAAGGGTTCTGATGCACGAGAAGTGTCGAGAAACTAGGCCTTGAATCCCTGAAACTTACTCAGGTATCGGTAAACATGCAGTGAGCATCACGGACTACTGTCTACGGACGCTATACATCTCTCTTGCAGTATCGAAGCTGCCTTCATCAAGATTTACGAACGAAAAAGCCCGCTAGTGATGGTCATCACAATGGTCGAGTCTGTATAGCCGTGAGAGAGAATGGATGCCGTAGCTTTCATTGTAAATTACATCCAAACATTCGTAACCATAACCTTGCACATCAGCAGTAGAAATCCTGTCAAGACACGACTTGCAAATGCCTTGAAATCGTAACGTCGCTCCTTCGCCATAATAAATCATAACCACTAGCCCAAAGAGCTACTCGGTCTCACATCGTCCTCAATCCAAGCAGGCGAGCCCAGAGCCTCCCTCGTACCCCTCGGAGTCGCAGGGCCGCTCTGCACCTCCGGCACCTCTTTCCACTCGCCTTCCTCCTCGCTATCGTCAGACTGTAAATCCGGCGTAGGCGCCCTCAGCGTGACGTCTAGACCCGAGAGCGCGGCGTCTCTGCTCTGCGGACGGCTATCGTTGTCCGTGGCATCGGTGCCGTGACCGCTGCCCGGCTCCGCCGAGTGGCGCCACAGTTTCTTCCTGAAGAGCGACACCGGGCTGCGGTTCTCCGGACTGCGATCTTCTGGCGAGCGACTCCCGGTCGGACTCTCCCAGCCTGCGCGCAGAGCCGCTTGCGACTTGTTCATCATCTGCTGCAGCAGGGGCATTTCCACCAACGCGCTGTTGCCGGTGCGGTTGAAGAGAACGAGCGCGAGGCAGAGCAGCAGCAGTGTGGATTGCACGATGCCCATGCGCTTCTGCCAGACCAGTTCGTCTGCGACGAGCGTGAGGCGCGTGCTGAGGGCGAGCATTTCGCGCTGGTACTGCTCGCGCTGGCCTTCGAGTTCGATGACGGTGCTCTGCCACAGCTGGTCGTAGGCTTTGCGGAAGCCTTGCAGCTCGCCCATGACGGTGCTGTTGAGGTGCGCGAGGAAATTGGTGGTCGATGTGAGCTGGCGTTTCTCCACTTTGCTGAAAGCGTCGCGGAGGATGCGCGATTGCTCTTCGATGTATTGCAGGCTGAGGGTGCTGTTGCTTTCTAGTTGTTGGAGGCGCTTGTGGACGGATTTGAAGAAGGATTCTTGGGTCGAGGGCTGGGCCGGGTGGGCGGTTGTGCTGCTTGGTGCAGAGCGCGTTGAGTTACTGGTGAGAGTACTGCTTTTAGGGGGAGCGGTGCTTGCGGTGTCTTCTCGTGGGCGGCTCACAGGTGGCGCTACGATTGTGCTGCTTGTGCTTGAAGAGCTTGATCGATTCGAGTTTGTCGAAGTCTTAACAGTGTCGGCTGTGTTGTTCGAACCGGATGTCGTATTGCTGGTATTGTTTGAGATCTCAGGCCGAGGAGATTGACGCTGTACTTGTTCAGAAGCTGCTATAGTTGTTGTGCTGTCGCTAGGCTTGAGCATGGTAGATGGCGATCGTGGAGCGGACATTGACGACTCTTCGGATAGAAGTGACCCGCTGGCAACAGTCGATGTCATTGTCGGCGTTTTCGTACTGTAGGGCTTTTCATCGATACGACAATATGGATACACATGTTTAGATGAGTCGAACAGTTGCAGTAAGTCTGGTTGCACCGGGCACTGGCTCACACTTTCCTCTTCCCTTTTGTCAGATGAACATTGATCCTGAGAGACAGTGCTTGCCTGTGGCTCCGAAACGGTTGTGCTCGATGAATTTTCAGCGCCGACAATGGCTTGGATGGCGCTTTGCTCGACTTCAGGTAACGCGGTGAGTGCCTCCTGCGGGATCGCAGTATGAACCGGAACATCTGGCTCAGCAACAATCTCATCGTCTTGCGACTCCCCTCTCGCGATCTCTTCTTGGTGCCTGAACTCATCCATCATGGTAGTGCCATGCACACGCAACAGACTGACTGGGCAATAGTATTCCTTGCCATAATGAGTCAAGAACTCAATCCTGAGATATCTTGCCCAGATGAGAGGGTTCTCAATGAGGAAGGCTTGCACCTCACGAGTGTTTCTAGCCTCGAAAGTGCCGAGATCTTTCCACTTTTCCGCTTTCACAGGATAGCGATCGGACACAGATATGCGAAAGTGCCTGAAGATGGAGCTGAAGAACTCGTAGTTCGCCAAGACAATGGTGTCAACCAAGATGTCGTTACAAAGCTCAACGATGAGGAACTTGTTGGGTGCAGAACACTTGTTGAGCATATAGCTGTCTTTGTTCTCCACCAGCACTGATGAGCCAGACTTGCTCTCGGGGTTGTTCTTGAGGATCGTCGCTGCGCAGTCGAAGGAAGCGTAGTTGGTGCGCTCCTTGCACGTCTTGCCTGCATCCTTCGAACGTGCCGATTGAGGAGTCAGCGACGATTGAGCATCAGGAGAGTCACTAGCGCCGCTGGAAGACCTCTCGCGATTGTCATTATCGTGAGATGCACCGAATCCGGAGAAGTCCAGCTCGATCTCGCTCTCTTCACCGAGAGTGTCAAGGGCGTTGTTGATACCAGGACGCTTTCGTTCTCCGTCAAGGGGTTGGCTGCGCACACCGATGTTATCAGGGGACTGTCCGGCCTTGACAAGGTTTTGTCTTTTCCAGTCTTCGAAGGACAAAAAGTTTGCATTGTCTAGAGGGGAGTCCGTTTCCGGTTCTGCTTCCTGTACGACGGCAGTTGGGGTGTCTACGACACTAGCAGTAGTTGTGGAATGCGATTCCACAGGAGCTGTCTCGGGCTTTGCTTCTGTGCTACTACCAGTGGTAGCATTCTGGCTTGCCGCTTTCACATGGTCTTCCACAGCACTTTCTTCACGAGATGCCACCGAGGAAGGCGTCGATGTCGCAAGATGAATCGCGGGAGTCGTCTCGGACAGAATGGCGGCGGTCGTAGAAGCGCGGTCCGTTCGCAAGCACTGCTGTGGTAGAGTGTGGGTTATGTAGTTAGCCGTCCGGCTAGGGCAAGTCGCATTTTGTGAGAGACTCCAGCCAGCACCACTCAAGGTGGATGCTTGAGATCCTGTGCGTAAGCTTGTCGTTGACGCTTTAATATCATTTCGGTCGCTTTGTGCGTTTGTCGAGCATACGTCGTGTAAAATTAGAAGCAGAAGGACCGAGAAGCGTAGAAGTTCAGGCATGTCGCTGTTGCATCCTTGTGACGCGTCCTAGTTCAACGCAAGTGGCGCAAACAGGTCTTCACGGCGAGCGAGCGTCCAGTCGTCCTCGAAAGATCCTTTCTGGCAGGCTCGCGATAGCGACGTGGCAAATGCGGCTCCCGGCGCGATCAATCTCCCCAAGGCTGAAGTCGTCGAGGTGTCACCGACGAAGCGGGATTGTTCGAGAGAAGCGGTGACCCTTGATCTGCGCGCACCGACTCGCTGGTGCTGAGCATTTCTTTGTTACATTCTTGCGATACTACACTTACTCTGAGCAGACGGAGTATCGCATGACGATGACCTCGGTAGCTCTCTATTGGTATATCAGCGTAATGCTCGTGATGAGCATATCAGCCTATATGCTGGCGAGACTGGCAGAGGCGAATACTGAAATGTATTGATTCTTGCGTTCTCGAGCGAGTGGAGAAGACAATATACACATTCCTTAGTTGTACCTTCACAAACCAGTCCAAGACAGGATCAACGTTCTGGTGAAACTCTTGCTGCTTTGACGGTTTTTGTTGGCAGATCCTGAATCTGTACTCGACAGGACAATACATTGAACATCGTCAAAAGGTACAGCACAAGAGAGGCAAACAGCCGGACGTGATACGTGGTCTGATCTGGACCATCGAACATGCAAATACATGGACAGACAGCTTACATGTACGGTTCAGAGCAGATGCTCAAACATATGAATTGTTGGCAGGAGCGAGTAGCATCCTCCCACACCTCCACGCTCCATGCCATACAGCCTGGTGATATTCATTGAGCTCAACGGCGTGCCATGATCTACACGCACACAAATGCTCTAACCCACAGCTAATGCATTGTTTCCCGGGAGCCATGCGTGCGTGTCCGGTAGCGTGTGCCCGATTGCACTGCAGTTTGTAGATTCCACGAATTCAAGCTTCATCGTGGCACACACTTCACTACTCAACATTCCTTGTCGCACGGCGTGTGGCCGGCTTTGTGTGGCCTTTGTACAAGCCTGAAACTCTGCAGCTCAACTGCAGCAGCGATTATGCCTGAAGGCGCTGATGAGAGTGCGGACCTCAAAAGACGTCGTAGGATTCTCTTATTCACCGCCACTGCGGTTGTGGAATCCTAAGGCTGGAGTGAGACAACAGGTATAACGTCTACTACATACAGTACCTCGAGTACTCACACCAACCGGTGACGCCTGGCGCATGAGCTGCGAAACACCTCACATGTCCATGGGCGCACTGCCTCGTTGACGCGCATATAGTCCATATGTAGCAACACTCGGGATGTGTAACCGTGCGGCCGGAGGATCTTTCAGCATTACAGCCCAACGGCGTTGGTCACTCCTACAGATCTGGACTCTGAAGTAGGCAAGGCGTTACGCGTTGAGATGAGGTGTATACGGGTCGGCCATGTGGCTCGACCTGGCTTTTGCCATTGCGCATGACAGTCTACATAAGGTTCAAACCTTCACCTCTGTCCCGGCTCGCTTGAAACGAACTCCATCAGTACCAGGACCAGCTTCGCAGATTGGGATGGTTATTGCCGCATGCATGTACCCAGGTACCATTGGGGCCTGCGATTACCATTGGAGCACGATGTATTTGCCTACGACGAGATCCTGTCATCATGCAGACGAGGTACCTGCAGCTGTTGACCTTTTCGAGCCGGCTGCCTCGAGGCTGCGTCGTGTGCGCTTGGGCTGGACACTCGTGCAAGTGGTTCATGCGGAGGGAAACACGGCTTTGGCGGCGGCGTCTGCTGATGGGCAGAGCTCGAGCTTGCGGCGTAGATCGACGCCGGCTAGATTCCTCTCTGCCCTCAACAACAGACGGACACCAGTAGGGCCCGCAGGTCTACAGTCCACGAATCTCACGAGTACCCGAGCCTGCAAGCCATATGGCAGCACGCATCTGGGTGCCGTCCAGCACAATGGGAGGAACAGGTGTTCGGTGGTGGTGAGGCGAAAAAAAGGCACGCGAGCGGCCAATGGCAGTGCAAGCCCAGCTGACCAAACGAAGCGCCAGCTGCACCACTTCTTTGGTGCAGCTGGCGTAGTGGTGCCCACAAGCTTGCCGAAATTACTCTACAGAAAGCTCCATCCTCGAGCCGTGAAAAGACGCTAACTGGGCGCGTGATTTGGGCCCTGCAAGTGACGGCATCTCCGCCAACTGACGTAGCGAATAGTCTGCGAGCAAAACTCGCCGGACACACGCCCGTGAAGAGCAGCGTGGGAGGAGAGGCATTGGTGGACTGTTGCAAAAGAAAGGGGCATGTTTGGCGGTGTCTGCTACGTGTGTACAGTGTGTTTCGCGATGCCGGGCTCGAGGGAGGCTGCCGGAAGGCTGTCGTATGTTTCAGAGGCCTCGAGACCTCTCAGCACTCAGCACTCAGGAACCGCCAAGGCCACAACCTCGCGCGAGTGCATGTGACCTGTGACCTCTCTGGCGAGGGCCGTTTAGCGGCCCCACTCTCACACGCTTTGGATGTGCTGGAGGAGATCTGGTTTACGTGCTTGCTGGCAGCGATCGGTGGGCGTGCGCTGGACGACAGCAAACGGCGCGTGGCGATGGGTGGTGCTGCTGGCTAGCTGGCTATACCACGGCGGGCGTCAATGCCATGTCGAGCACGCGTGGCCTGTATATGGATGGATTGTAGTTAGTTCGAAGGACCTAGGGCTGCCAGTGCCGCGGGCACGTGAGGCTGCAGCTGCCTCGTTCCCGTGACCTGCGTGACCCTGCCATCCGCGAACCCACTCTCACTCCCGCCGCTGTCTGGCTTGCTGGTGACCGCCGCCAGTGATGAGGGGTTGGCCTTTGCTCTGCATCCGCGCCGTGCATCTACCTCGAGCAGCACCGCCGTCTGCCAGTCTGTTGATCTCTCGTGCCCATCCATCAGTGCATTCTCGACTCCGCCGCTATCCATCGTCGCCCACTGCACATCCTCAGCCTGCCCGCGCGCCGCTGAGTCCTCCGCCCACGTGCCCACAAGCAAGTCATCCTAGCCAGCCAGCAGCAGCCAGGCGCGCCTTCCCGCCAAACAACATCCCCCATCCCATCCCAGCCGTTCGGCGCCCGACCAGCTCAGCGTCACCCACCACCCAAGCCATCTGTTAATCCTCAACACACCACCACCCTCGACCACCGCTCTCCCGCCGCCCACCCGCCACGACAACAACAACACCACCTGCGCCCGTCCCCGCGCTCGCTGCTCACTTCACTCCACACGGCCCATCTGACCTCATATTGCCCGTAAACAAAACCACGCCGACTCACGCCCGCCCGACTTTCGCCCGTCGACACTGCGCCCCCACACCGTAACCACCACCATCATCAGCCTCTAGCTAGCTACTCGATACCACCCACCACGCGCACACACACACGTCGCCATGTCGCAGAACCGGCCGTCGGCCTTCTCGAGTCTGAGAATGGGAGGTATGTGGCGCTGCCCTTGCTGCTTTGCCCGCTGTGCCGCGTGCAGTGCTGACCACTACAGCAGAAGTCATCCGTGAGAAGGTCCAGGACGGCCTGACCGGAGAGACCAAGGAGATGCAGTACACCCAGTGCAAGATCGTCGGCAACGGCTCCTTCGGTGTCGTCTTCCAGACCAAACTGTCGCCCTCCGGAGAGGATGCTGCCATCAAGCGCGTGCTACAGGACAAGCGCTTTAAGGTCTGTACCAATGGCCCCGAGGAATGCTGCTCGAAAGATTTGCTAACTCCTCCCAGAACAGAGAGCTCCAGATCATGCGCATCGTCCGCCATCCCAACATTGTCGAGCTCAAGGCTTTCTACTACTCCAACGGAGACCGGGTACGCGATACAGATACACTCATGGGTGTGCAAACAGCTCTGATGGCAGCGCAGAAGGATGAGGTGTACCT
>Ga0265797_10012469_pt1 | contig 10414 bp, 10 predicted proteins | sample P2T30metagenome_FD_192433 | JGI IMG/M metagenome (GOLD analysis project Ga0265797, IMG submission 192433) | Plant litter microbial communities from East Loma Ridge, Irvine, California - P2 T30 | ecosystem: Environmental > Terrestrial > Plant litter > Unclassified | place: USA: California... | reverse complement strand
GGAAGATGCTGCAGGAGTGCGAGGTCTCCAACATGGACATTGAGAACCGGCTGCGCGAGCTGGAGAAGAGCAAGGAGCCAGGCAATAGCCTCACCAAGACGAGGACGAGGGGCGACAGCGCAGCCACTGGATTGCACCCCGACGACCCCATGGAGGACAGGCTCGCCAGGGCTATGGAAGACGAATTGGCTGAGCACCCCGATGCTCTGGGCATGGACACGGGCACCTCAGCGCCTCAGGCAGAAGTCATGTCCATCAACTCAGTCGCGTCGGACGCGCCACGCGACACCACCAAACCAAACTGGAAGACGTACATTTGGGCTGGGACGAGCAAGAAAAGCAGCCGAGCACCGTCCGTAGCCAGCATGGTGGACAGAGAAGCCGAGACTCTGGGGCATACCGGGTCGCGCGCGTCTAGTGGAGCAAAGCCACCCCGCAAGGCCCTCGCGAGCGATCTCTTCGTCCCTCCAGCCGGTGCTGTACCTGCATTGCGCCGACTCAACAGCTCAGACCATGCTACAGATTCGGCGCGTAGATCTTCGTCGACATCACTAGCAAGCTGGGCGTTGAAAATGGTGGCAGGAAACAATGCTGCAAACCCCAACAAGGCCAACACTGTGCGAGGTCGTAAATCCACTGCTTCGAGTGTTGTCGATCGTGCGCCTTCCATGGACTCCACCAAAACGGCGCAATCCGCAAAGTCTTCGCTCGCCAGCACCCAAAGACGAGGTCGCGCCTTGGGTCCCAATGGAACAATCAAGAGCACTGCGCTAGAACAGCCCAAGAACGTGTCAAATGGTCTCGGTCCGACTCCGCCTGTCCGTGGAATGAGCAATCTTGGGCCTGTGGAAATGGACCGAATCCTGCCTGAGGACTCACGGCCACCAACGCTAGTACAGCAACACAATAGATTCATCGGCAGCAGCGAGTACTTGACTGATAGATTTGGTTTCATCTACGACCAGCGCCGCAAGAAGAGACAGAGTGAGGCAGCGGCTGAGTTGATCAAGCAGAAGCGAAGCAGCAATGTGGAGTCACTAGGCGATGGCAGGACTGCACTCAACAACTTGGCTCTCGACGAGGACCATGAACATGCAGGCTCTGTTCCCGCGGATCAGAATGATGGCACCACACGCCCGTCCAGCTCCGACTCTGATAACCACCAGAACCAGCCAGCCAGCAAGACGTGGGTTGATTACCTCAAGCTAGCCACGCATCCAACTGAACTCCTCTCACACACTCCATCCGCGGCGCCCATCACCACCGTAGAGTCCGCAGAAGGTGAAGTCTCTAACTTCAAAATCGGCAACAACCAAATCACATTGATGAAGCGAGGGTCTGCACCAACGGCGAGTGTCAACCCGGAGCCATCACCATCGCGTATCGTCTCAGGTAATGCAGAACTTTCCGCTACAACCACTTCACCTGGCCCATCTACTCCAATCAGCCAGTACCCGCCACAGATCGACCCAGTGCAATCCCTACTGGAGCAGATGAGTGAGCTGCACGACAATCTCCAAAGAGAGAGGACTGTCAAGTGGAACGACTTCCTGCGTAAAGTGCGTGCACAGAACAAGCGTGAAGGGGATGTTGCCAGCACCGGCGAGAATGGCAAAAGTAACGCAATGCCCGAGCAGTTCCTCGCTGATGGTGAACTGGTGGGCATCGCGGGCTTGGGCAACAAGGGCAAAATCGGACGTGCCAAGTGGCAGGAGTTCCGCCGTCTTGTTCTCGGTGGTATCCCAGTCAATATGAGAGCCGCGATCTGGGCTGAAGGAAGCGGCGCGCTACATCTGCGTATGCCAGGCTACTACGAAGACTTGGTAAACAACGGCGAAGACGACCCCACCATTGCGACCCAGATCCAAATGGACATTACCCGCACACTTACCGACAATATCTTCTTCCGCACAGGACCTGGCGTACAGAAGCTACAGGAGGTACTCCTCGCCTACTCCCGCCGCAACCCCGAAGTAGGCTACTGCCAGGGCATGAACCTGATCACCGCCTGCCTCCTACTCATCATGCCCACCCCCGAAGACGCATTCTGGGTCTTAACCGCCATGATCGAAGAAATCCTCCCACAACACTACTACGACCAACACCTCCTCACCTCCCGCGCCGACCAATCCGTCCTCCGCTCCTACGTCAGCGAAATCCTCCCCCGCCTCTCCGCGCACCTCGACGAACTAGAAATCGAGCTGGAGGCCCTAACCTTCCAATGGTTCCTCTCCGTCTTCACCGATTGCCTCTCCGCCGAAGCCCTTTTCCGTGTCTGGGACGTCGTCCTGTGTATGCACGACGGCTCTACGTTCCTCTTTCAAATCGCACTTGCGCTGTTGAAACTGAACGAGAAAGCGCTGTTGCAGTGCGACACCCCAGCGGGCGTATATCACTACATCAACCACCAGATGACCAACCACGCCATCAGTATCGACGGCCTCATCCAAGCCTCCGACGCCTTGGGTAAAGTCATCAAGCGCAAAGACGTCGAGGAGCGCCGCGCAAAAGCCGTAGCGCACGAAGAGGAACTCATGCGCCAGCGTGAAGAAGCGAGACAAGAGCGCGCGCGGAAAAGGGCTAGTAAGCTGTCGGACGTATCTGCGCCGTCGCTGCCCACGCAACCGGAAGAGGAGGGGGATGCGAAGAGTCTGTCGGCTAGTCTCGACGCGGAGTTGTCGTCAAGGACGAGTCCTATGGCTACGCCGTTGAGTAGCGCGACGGCACGGAGTGAGGAGGAGGAGGATGCCGAGTATGTGAATAGTAGTTTGGAATTGACGAATCGCACGCCGATGCCTATGGATGAGGAGTTTATGTGGCGAGGCTAGCCCGATGATAGGGGTGGATGGAGTTGGATGGGAGAGGCGATACGACAGCTTTCTCTTTTGTTACAGACGTACGTATATATTTGCATCGCTGGAGTTGGAGTTACGGGTTACGGGACTGGGACTGGGACTGGGTATGGGATCATCGTTCCTTTTCATCTATATACCCCATCGCCGCTGCTTGCTGGATGCCCGTTGTAAAATTGGATTGGATTGGATAGTTTGGACACAATAGATACCCCCTTCTTACTTTCCGTGTCTCCTTCTTCCGTCCTCCCGTGTGTTTTCATCTCTTTCTTCATCCTCGAGATCTGTGATAAAGACAGATGAAAGACGACATTTGTCTAGTTTGTCGGCGAGTTCACCCATGTCCCGCCAACGTAGCACGCCCTCCTCGCCATTTCAAAAATCATCAATCTACTTACTGGTCCATTGGAAACTCCCAAACTTATAGCGTACATAAAACCTTATTACGATAGTTGGCCTCGAACGAGGATTTAGATGTCGGATTTCGTCGCCTTTGAGTCTACAAGGGTTCAGTGGGCTTCTCATTCCATTTAGTATGTATAGCGCGCTCTACATAGCTCTACCTGTAATGTCTTCTTGCTGGGTTCATCAACCAGCAAACTTCTGAATATGTCCACTGACTCTAGTCGGTGCTGCTTTTGCTGACAACTACTAAGTAGCAACGACATACACCAGTCTTTCGACGCAGGATCGCACGTCGGGTCTTGTCACGGAAAGTATCACATCACTGTGAGATTGAAACGTTATGCAATTGGTTTGGGATACCACGAGTATGTTGGGGAAACAAGTGTGGATATATTGTTGTCATGCATCCTCCAGCACATTCGAGTAGCTCCTAACTAATTACTTTCCTGCTTGTGACTTTTGGCTTCAGTCGTCAGCCACACACACACATGCTGCACTATCCCTCGAGATGTTCGGCGGCCACCTAACTTGACCCGGGCTGGCTAGTCTTGACGACGTTGCATACTGCATTGATACAGATAGCCGGCGCAGGAGGTCGACCGCCGATGAGAGGACAGCCATCTTCCTCATCTTCCTCGTCCGCACCTTCATCGTCATCCAGCAGGCTCGCAGTGCGTCCTCTCAGGCCGCGCTTCTTATTGCCCTTCTTAGTCACCCCGGTCTTGACGTGCCCTTGTGGGCGGCGCTGGGAGGGAGGCGTGTTCTGATTGTGGAAAACCTCTTCAACTATCATCCTCGAGGAAGAAGTAGTTTCCGCTCAACTTCTGCTCCTGGTCAAGCTGGGACTTGTCCTTGTTGATACGGGGACGGAAGGAGTTGGGGTCACGGCGGAAGGTGACGTCCAGGTTCTTCAGGAAAGAGTTGCAACCAGTGAGGAGAGACTCGGGCTTGTTGGCGCGAGCGTTGACAGCAGGTTGGCCGTCAAAGACAATGACACGGTCAGCAAGGTAGGTAGCCATGATGAAATCGTGCTCGACGACGAAGGCGGTCTTCTTGGAGTGCATAATGAAGCGCTTGATGACACGGGATGCGACGATACGCTGCTCGGAATCGAGGTAGGCACTAGGCTCATCGATGAGGTAAATGTCAGCTGGCATACCAAGGGCCAGGACGATAGCGACACGCTGCAATTCACCACCGGAGAGGTTCTGCACTTCCTGGTCGATGAAGTCGTCCATCTTGAGGGGCTTGTAAACATCAGTCTGGAATTGAGGGCTGAGGAAAGCGGTCTTGATCTTCTTGAAGAAGAGCTGGCGAACGGTTCCCTGGAACCTGGGAGTGATGGTCTGGGGCTTCATGCTGATGCTCATCTTGGGGATCTTGGTGTCGCCGTCGGGCTGGAGAGCGCCGGCAAGCATTTTACAGAAAGTGGTCTTTCCAGTACCGTTCTCACCCATCATGACGATGATCTCAGAGTCAGTGAAGTTACCAGTCTCGATGTTGAGTTCAAAGCTTCCGAGGGTCTTCTTCATGTTTGGGTAGCTGTAGCCGCGGTTGTGGTCAACCATGTATTCGTCACCAGCCTCTGCGATGCGGAATTGCAGCGATTCCTCACGGAAACGCAAGTTCTCGGTGGGAATGTTACCATCCAGGAAGATGTTGATACCCTCACGGACGGATGCTGGCAGTGTGACGACACCGTAGACAGCGGGCTTTCCGTAGAGAACACAGATGAAGTCGGAGAGGTAGTCGAGGACGGACAAGTCGTGCTCGACGACAATGACATAGTCGTCGGGGCGGAGCAGACTGCGAATCTTGCGGGCTGCGGCGAGACGCTGCTTGACATCCAAGAAGGATGACGGCTCGTCAAACATGTACACATCAGCCTGTTGGACACAGACAAGCGCAATGGCGAAGCGCTGCAGTTCTCCACCAGAGAGTTGTCCAATGTCACGCTCGAAGATGTGGCGCAGCTCCAACTCGTCAATCATCTCGTCAAGGTTCTCCATCTGGCTGCGGGCCCCGATGAGCTTGCCGACGCTGCGCTCGGTCGACTTGATAGCTTTGGGAAGTTGGTCGACATATTGGGGCTTGACGACGGCCTTGAGGTTGTCTTCCAGGACCTTCGTGAAGTAGTCTGTGTGTTGTTAGCCAGTGACTCCTTTGTCCAGAAACCAGTGTCTTACTCTGGAGTTCAGAACCGCGGAAGTACTTCAGGATCTCCTCCCAGTCTGGCGGGTTGTCGTAGCGACCGAGGTTGGGCTTGAGCTTGCCACTGAGGATCTTCAGCGCTGTGCTCTTGCCAATACCGTTTGTTCCCACGAGACCCAAGACCTGGCCCGGACGGGGCATAGGCAGCCTGTGCAGCTTGAAGCTGTTCGCCGAGTATCGGTGGGTGACCTGGGTCTCGAGGTTGGTGGGCAAGTTGATGATGTTGATGGCGTCGAAGGGGCATTTCTTGGGGCAGATACCGCATCCAATGCAGAGGCGCTCAGAGATGAAGGCGATTTTGGACGAGTTGTCGACTTCGATGCACAGCTTGCCCGTGCGGACGACGGGACACGACTTTTTGCATTCTTGGCGGCATTTCTGGGACGTGTTAGCACTGGGGAGGCGCGACCAAGGGGTGGCACTTGCCTTGGGCTTGCACTGTCAAGCGAACATCCTCATGTTAGTCGGTGATCAATTTTTGAGTGTGGAGGGGTAGTGGGGTACCTTGTCCGAGTTGACAATAGCGATACTGGACGGTGTTAGCAAATACACGTGGGTGAGGTCTTTCACGGCATGTGACGTACCGGGTGAGCTTGTCAGACATGTTGGCGGCGGCTTTGTTGTTGCGGCGGTTGCGGTTGTGGGTGGCCCTGGAGTCGCAAACTGAGATGAGGGTGACGGCTGAGCAGTGCGTGGGTGGACTCGGCGACAGTCACTGCGAGAGAGGCGCGCGCGGATGCTGGAGGCGGAGAGTGAAGGGAAGGTCGCCAACGACTGCACGGGTAGGAGAGAACAATGAAAGAGTTGACTGACGTTGTTGGCGAGCACGCTGGGTCAGCGATTTTGCCGGCTTGTGATTGGGGCATACAAAGGCGCAAGGTTGAAGGCCCGAGCGCGCGCCTCTCTCCAGGGCTAGCAATGAACCTCCGCTTCCACAATCTACCCACACCTCACCCTACCCCCAACCCCCACCCGACTCTCACACCGAGGGTATCTTGACCATGGACTGTATGTATATTCCCTTCTGAGTCTCCCGTCGCGTCTGCTTCACCCGCGGTTCTGCCTATATCGCCGGTCGGCGGCCTTGTCCGCGTCCATCAATCCCATCGCCAGACCACGCCCACGCATCCAGCAACTCGCCTTTCACGTAGAACACGCTCTTCCGCGGCCCAAAGAGCGCCTATATCAGCCCTCCACCACCGTGCACACTCTCCCCGCCCACCCTCCGGCTCGCGCGACTCCACCGCCTTTCTCCCATCAGGCGCTCGACCCCCAAGACCGCATTCCATCAGACTTCCATTGTGCAAGTCACTGCCCTGGTTCCTGGTCGCGTTCTGGCTATTCTGGATCGCGTAGTTGCGCTCTATCCAACGCACCCGCTCCGAGCCGCCGGAGCCCACAGAAGGTCGAAATATCGTACTGACCATCCACACAGCCGCGTCCATCATGATGCCCTCTTCACCAGGCCATGTCGCCTCGTTACCATACACAAACGGCCATTTGTCGCCTCTCGCAGCCCATATGACGACCGCCGATAGCTCCTCCCAACACAGCGACAACGACCAGTCCGAAACGCAAGAGGCCGCCGCAGTCGACCCAGCCTCCGATGTCGACGCGCCGGGCGAGGAGTACGACGAAGACGACGAGGTAGCTGCTGCTTCAGACTCGTCGGAGGATGTCGATGCAGAGGGCGAGCCGGACGGCGACTACGACTCTGAGTCACCGCCGTCCGAACAGGCAGAGAGCGACCGCGCCCGCAGTTCATCAGAAGAGTCAAGGCGGCCGCCGAAGCGGAAGGCCAGCGATGAGAAGGAAGACTACATCGAACAGAACCCGGAGCTATATGGCCTGCGTCGCAGCGTACGTGGCATCTCCAGTCTGCATGTACATGAGCTAACTCCAGTCCAGGGTCGTGCCCGCCCTAGTCGTCGCGTCGTAAGTGACCCCCAGTTGATGGAAGAAGCATCACTAACAGTCTGCAGGTCGATAGCGATGATGAAGATGATGAAGACTACAGCTCTGATCAGCCCCGCAAGCGACAGAGGACAGCCTCGCGGAAGAGTTTGTCAACTCTCACCTGCCCATCTGAAGTCGTACTAACCCGTCTGCCCAGCCTCAAACCAAGCCACACCAGTCTATCGCTCAGCTGGCTCCGACTCCGAGTCGGATGGCTACGTTGGCGCCCGTCGCAATATCCCTACCAAGAAGCAACGCCAACGTCAGCACGCCGTTGCCGCAGGCCGCGAGCCCCCATCACAGGCCGAGGTCCGATTCTCTGCACGTCGCACTGTCCAAGTCGCCAACTACAATGAGGAAGAAGACGAGGACGAGTTCGTGGAAGAGGACGATGAAATGACCCCCAACTACTGGGCGACCGCGCCTGAAGACGCTGGCCCCGTCATCGACAAGATCCTCGACCACCGGCCGAAGGATGGACTAGGTAAGAATAGCCCATGAGGTCATGTGCTAGCATGTATTAACAAACAATAGAAATGGATCCTTCGTTCGACAAGCGGGATTTCGAGTACTTGGTAAGCACTGCTCACAGTCCTGGCTCCAAATACGCAGTATTAACTCGTTTTCTCAGGTCAAATGGCAAGACAAGGCTCACTACCACTCCACGTGGGAAGACTACAAGACGGCAGCTTCGTACAAGGGCTACCGTAAGCTGGACAACTACTACAAGGGCCCTGTCCAGAACGACATGTACGTCTACAGCCGCAAGAACGCCGACCCAGAAGAGTACGAGCAGCACATGGTTGCACGCGAAGCTGAGCGCGAGAGCCAGCTCGACTTCCACGTCGTGGAGCGTGTGATCGACTCGCGAGATGGCGAGGACGAGACAGAGTACTTTGTCAAGTGTAAGTCGACTCACCCCACCCCTATCTGGATTACCTAACGCTGTACAGGGAAGGGACTGACTTACGAGTTCTGTACCTGGGAACCCGCGTCGCTCGTCAGCCGGTTATCGCAATCCGAGATTGACCGATTCCTCGACCGCTCATCGAACCGGCCCTCTTCCGATGCCCGCGAGGCGAACCCGAACACTCGCAGGAAGTTCGTCAAGTTGGACACCCAGCCTGACTACATCAAGTTTGGTCAGCTGAGGTCCTTCCAACTTCAGGGTGTCAACTTCCTTGCGCACAACTGGTGTCGCGGCACAAACGTCATCCTCGCCGATGAGATGGGTCTGGGAAAGACAGTGCAGACGGTGTCCTTCATCAACTGGCTGAGACACGATCGGAGGCAAGACGGCCCCATGATCTGTGTCGTGCCTTTGTCGACCATGCCTGCCTGGGCAGACACCTTCAACAACTGGACACCGGATGTCAACTATGTCATCTACACCGGCAGGGAAGAAGCCCGTAGCATCATCCGAGAGAAGGAGCTGTTGGTCGACGGCAACACCAAGAAGATCAAGTTCAACGTGCTCCTCACCACATACGAGTACGTCCTTGCCGACTGGCAGTTCCTCCAGAGCATCAACTGGCAGTTCCTTGCTGTCGACGAGGCGCACCGACTGAAGAACCGCGAGTCGCAACTGTACGACCGGCTTCGGCAGTTCAAGGCACCATGTCGGCTTCTCATCACTGGTACTCCCATTCAAAACACCCTTGGAGAGCTGGCTGCCCTAATGGACTTCCTCATGCCAGGAAAGATCCAGGTTGATGAGAATGTCGACCTTGCTTCGGAAGACGCCAGCCACAAGCTTGCCGAGCTCAGCTCAGCGATTCAGCCATACATGATTCGCCGCACCAAGGAGAAGGTAGAGAACGACCTACCTCCCAAGTCTGAGAAGATTCTCCGTGTCGAGCTGTCCGACATCCAGCTTGAGTACTACAAGAACATCCTCACGCGCAACTACGAGGCGCTCAATGAGGGTGGAGTCGGCCACAAGCAGTCTTTACTGAACATCGTCATGGAGCTCAAGAAGGCTAGCAACCATGCTTTGCTCTTCCCCAACGCCGAGAACAAGCTTGTCAAGCCCGGTGCGACCAAGGACGAGACCCTGAAGGCCCTCATCACCTCCAGTGGTAAGATGATGCTGCTGGACCGACTCCTCGGAAAGCTCAAGGCCGACGGTCACCGCGTACTCATCTTCAGTCAGATGGTCCACATGCTGGACATCTTGACCGACTACCTGAAGCTGCGCAACTACCCATTCCAGCGTCTAGATGGAACAGTCCCAGCAGCAGAGAGGAAGATCGCCATCGATCATTTCAACTCTCCGGGCAGCGAGGACTACTGCTTCCTTCTATCGACTAGGGCTGGTGGTCTCGGTATCAACTTGATGACCGCTGATACTGTCGTTATTTTCGACTCCGATTGGAACCCTCAGGCGGATTTGCAGGCCATGGCCCGAGCTCATCGTATCGGTCAGCAGAAGCCCGTGAGCGTCTACCGTCTTGTCTCCAAAGACACCATCGAAGAGGAGATTCTGGAGCGCGCTCGTAACAAGCGCATGCTGGAGTTTATTACAATCCAGCGTGGTGTCACCGATCGTCAGCAGAAGGAGCTCAACGACAAGATGAGTCGTGCAGCAGCAGAGCCCAACTCCGCCGACGACATTAACAACATCCTCAAGCGCCGCGGACAGAAGATGTTCGAGCAGTCTGGCAACCAGAAGAAGCTGGAAGAGCTCGACATTGACTCAGTCCTGGAGAACGCTGAGGAGCACAAGACTGAGCAGGCTGCCGGTCTTACATCTGATGGTGGCGAAGAGTTTCTCAAGAACTTTGAGTACACCGATGTTAAGATCGATCTCGAGTGGGACGACATCATTCCGAAAGAAGAGCTGGAGGCAGTCAAGGCTGATATTCAGCAGCGAAAGGATGAGGAAGAGACTCAGAAGCTTCTTGAAGAGAGCGCACCACGGAAGCGCAAGGCAGCCTCAGCAAGCGCACGCGAGCAGCGAGCAGCCAAGAAGCGGGCCCTTGAGGCTACCA
>Ga0265797_10012468_pt1 | contig 10414 bp, 5 predicted proteins | sample P2T30metagenome_FD_192433 | JGI IMG/M metagenome (GOLD analysis project Ga0265797, IMG submission 192433) | Plant litter microbial communities from East Loma Ridge, Irvine, California - P2 T30 | ecosystem: Environmental > Terrestrial > Plant litter > Unclassified | place: USA: California... | reverse complement strand
CAGCCGCCAAAGCACCACCGACAAGGCCGCCTCGGCCATGAAGCCCGACTCCCAGAAGTCCGCCACCGAGAAGGCTGGTGACTCCATCAAGAACACCGCCGACAACGTTGCCGGCTCTGTCCAGCCCTCCGGCGAGAAGGGTGTTGGCCAGAAGGCCACCGACGCCGTCTCTGGCACCAACAACGACGCCTCCAAGCAGGGCCAGTCCGTCCTCGACTCTGCCTCCGAGACCCTCGGCAACGCCGCCCAGTCCGCCCAGGACGCCCTCGGCATGGGCAAGAAGTAAACGCTTCTTCTCGACATGATCTCTCGGCGACTCGAGACGCCCTTGCCTCAGATTGCATACCCGAATACTCCATGAGCTTGGCTATACTGGCTCTTGGTGGATCGAGAGTGTCGCGACAGTACCTTTTATGATACGATTATGATACCTCTTAAGTTAATCACTTCACGATGAATCAAACATTCAAAACATATCCATGATTTCCCTCTTTCTACTTCGAACTGGTTTGCCCTAGTCTGGTGCAACAATCGATTGGTAGATCTCCCCTTCAAACCTGCTTGTCGTGAACCTTATGGCACTCCGCCTGTTTACTGGATCGGCGCTATCGAACCTACTTTGCAACGTCCGAGATAGGTAATTGCTCGCGCCGGGCGTACCAACGGCCACCAGAACTTAAAGATCTCTCACCCAGAGACTAGAGTTAACTCGGTAGCGAGTTCCAAGACGAACGCTTCCCTTTTTACACTGCAGCTTCCAAGACATGCTGGTGACTTGGTAAGATTGGCGGCTAGAATATGATCGAGAACCGGTTTGCCTAGACTGCCGCTGGTCTTGCGAAAGCGTTGACCATGGAGAACACGCTGCGAATGTGAGTTATTGACAAAGGTTGTTCAAGCTTGAATACTACGTTCAGTGTTTCACTGGTACATGGCTCTTCAGACGACGCAAGCGAAAAGTACCAGCAGGGTGCTAATCTTATCTTGGGCGATCAACAGTGTCAGAAAAGTAAAGTGATTGCGGATACACATATGCGATTCCTCTAAGTTAATGACTATTTCCAGCACGAAATGATTTTAGAGGGTTAGGGTTAAGGTTAAGTCGTCGCTGTCACGCATACGTGAGTTCTCAGAAATCTGGCTGAAGGATGCACTCGATTCCATCAATTCAAACAATGTGGTGTCTTGCAATACCCGAACCTACATCTTTTATTTACCGTGAGGCTCCCAGCCTTTGCTTTGGCTGGCTTTTCTTTCTCTTGGCTTTCCCCTTCTCATGAACGGCCTCGAGATAGTCGAGCAAGGCCCTGAGGGTGTCCAGTGGGCCTTCGTCCTTTCAAACCAGAGCGCCAGATGATCAGTATCTGCGTCGTAGAGAGCTATCGCTTTCTAATAGGAAATACGGGTGTCTCGTAGCTCGGCCTCGAGGCGTATCACCTGGGATTGCATCCTTCGAACCTGCTCTGCCTGTTGGGCAATTTTTGCGAGCAGGCCTGCGTTTGGTGCCCCAATTGCGGAAGACATGTCGACGACAGGTTCTATCTTCTTGTCTCCGCCCGCCGGATCGTCTTCCTGCTTGTTGTCAATGCCCTTCATGCCGTCAACGACTTTCTTGAGGGAGCTGATGTCCGCATTCCGGTCGTCGTGAGAAGTTTTCACGCCAATGACTAATCTGGTCTGTTTAATCTTGCCTACCAAACCGAATTTTTGGCTATCAACAACCTTCTTGTTGGCGACTTGCTGATCGTTGAGAGAAGCTGATTTCTTGCCGCTCAAGATCGCGACGGACTTTCCAGCTCTAACCTCCTTTCCTCCAACAGGCTTACCCACGGGTCTTTTGTCCACTGCAATGGATTCACCCGTCTTCGGATCAACTCGCTCGTAAAAAAACATGAGGTCGTGCTTGTGACTTGCGTTTTGCAGAACCGGGGAGATAGGGTTCTCCCACGTGACTCGCTCGCGCAAGTCGTCGAACCGCGCCCAGTGTAACACCCCTTCCGTGTCCGCTGTGAGAGCGTAGTCCAGAAATGGCCATTGCGGTGCCGGATCAAAGCTCGCAGCTTGTACTTCGTGGGAGGCGACTTCATCCTCTCGTGGTAAAGTTTTTCGGTCGGAAGCCGGCGCTCGCAATGCTCACGAAGGTCGATGGTCTCGTTGATGATCAATGGGTTGCTGACGAAGTTCTTGGTTCCGTTCGCAGCCGCGGTGTGAGCGAGACGGTCGACCTGGAGCACCAAGATTTCGGGTGTGCCGACGATCTTCTGGACGGTCTTTTTCGCTTTCTTGCCGTCATGCTCGCATGTCTCCCGATGTACATCTTGAGACCATGTCCCAAGCAAATCGTTCATTGAGTACGCTCGATCCACGTCGTATCCTTTGTCGGACTCTGGGAAGCTCAGATGCAGGACGTTCAAGAAGCGGAAGCTTCGGGTGTACGGGCTTGGACAAGCCTTGCTCGAGCATACGGATTCCCTCACAAACTCGAGGGTCATGAGCCTTGTGATCGATAAGTCGTACCCGCTTGCGAGGTGAGCTTTGCGGTAAAATACAATTTCCCTTTCTAGGGAGAGCAAATTGCAGCCAGCTTTTATCCTTTCTTCACGAGCTCTGTCGAGGATCCGAGTTGGCGGGATCATCTCACCGTTGGGAATTGGTAGGGGTGCTGACCTGTCGCCGGCGTCGTTCAAGATGGCTACGATGGTGGAGAAAAGAGCCGATGGGTCGTCTTCTTTGCCGAGCTTGAATTGCTTGTTGATCTTGCGCATCGCACTCATCAGCTCCAGCGTGACTTTTGCAGGCAGTCGCTGGTCTTCAGTTTCCAAAAGAATGCAAAAGTCGCTCAGCCGCTTGAGGAACAACCTCCGCTTCAACAGACCGGGATCTTTGAGTTTGGCGAAATCATCTCTTCCAGTTGTATTGCTGAACGGCAGGCTTCCAACATTGCCGACGAGCGCCCTTAGTGCAGGAACACTTGCGATGACTTGCACGACTGCGGAAGCGTAGCATACGTTTAGCTCATTCGTCAGACTCACCCGACTAGGATACTCGCCAGAGGGAGTTGTTTTCGTGGTGTGCTTGCTTTTGGGCTGCTCAGACTTCTTCGGTGGATTCGCCATGACCCAACTCTCGTTCAACACGATGGCTGGTCACTAGGCTGGTCTCGTGCGATTTCTCGTATGGTCTCGTCGGACTTTGTTTTTGGGTCAGTCATGCTCATTTCCAACATGGCGACACCGGGAGCAGATCCTTGTTCATGTGGAATGTGCGCCGAGTCGCCAGTGATGTGAACAAACCGAAACCTGCATAATCTCAAGGGACATGTATTGCACGTCTGTCTAGATCTTCCGCCTTCTCGTCACGTTGAGCTCAACACCACTTGGCTCCTGCAAACATTGTATCAACGTTCACAAGCTCAGTCCCAATAAACAGCTTCCTGATCTTCCGGAAGCTCCAACACCTGCTCCAGCCCTTGATATCTCCACCTCGAGATGTACGTACTAAAAGCACCTTCTCCAAACTTGCCATTGCTCGTAGCATAAGCTCCAACAACAACACCAGAGTAGTAAGGTATCAAGTAATTCCCTCTGGTATACCCATACACCTCCAAATCCGTATCTCGCTCGCAACCACCCAAGCCCGCAGAAAACGCATAGTGCGTGGTGTTGACAGCCTCTACCTGCAATCGTAGCTTCTCTCCCACCAGAGCTTCAGGCATCGGAAAGACCTCATCGACGTACTTGAATCGCTCCGGCAGACGGTACGTCGTCGTACTGATCCCGCGAAAGCGAATGTGTGGCACCACGTCGCCTTTGGAGTTGTTTGTCTTGAGCATCACGACCCCGAGGTCGAAGTGCTGCGCCTGGTCTTGTAGGGCTGTCACGCCGACTTCGTTCTGCTCTCGCGTGAGGAGACCGTCCCACTCGACGTCCACGCTGAAGCGGAAGCGAGTGTGTTCTTGTCGTCTTGCCAGGAAGGTCTGTCCGAGACCGCGCGTGCTGTCGCCGTCGAAGGAGGTGAGGTTCAGGACTGAGGATGTCATTCTGAAGGTGTTGTTGTGGGTGTCGTCGGGAGAGATGGCGTAGTTTTTCCGGACTGGTAGACGCCAGTGGAAAAGATGAGTTGGTAGCTCGCTACCGGGTTCAAAATCGATCACGTCGTCTGCACCTTGGAGCCCGCCTTCGCCTTTCTCGGGTAGGGTAGCTAGGCTAGGGTTGATGGGGAGAATGAAGTCGCCCGTCATGACGCCAGAGACGTTCTGATAAGTAGGCCATTCACCTTCAGGCCATTTTACCGGAGTCAAGACCGCTTCACGGCCCATAGGGAAGATCGAGTTGTACGGATCGAAATTGTATTTGTAGCCAGCACGCACTGCTAATGCAATCGCCCAATACTGACCCAGAGCATCCTGGAAGATATCCGAATGGCCGACGGCCTGGAAGTATGAGTCGCTGAGATACCCACTCAACACAGGATTGTTGGGATCGCCTTCGTACGGCCCGTACAACTCACGAGAGCGAGCGACGATGGATCGATGGCGCTCTCTAGTACCTCCCTCAGCAGTCAGGAGATAGTACCAGCCATCTTTTTTATACATGTGAGGTGCTTCGGGCGAAGGCAGCCCTGTTCCATTCCAGATGTCGACCCATGGTCCTAGAATCTCGCCTGTTTCGAAATCGGCCGGCGCCTGGAGGATGAATTTTCCGTCAACCGAGCCTGTTAGGTACGTCTGCCCGTCGTCGTCCCAGAACGGCGAAGGGTCGATTCCCGGAAAGTCGAAATGTATCGGGTCAGACCATGCGGAGGATTGATAAGGGTCGTCGCTGGTGAGAATGAAATTGTCCCACCGGGTGTAATTGTTGTTGTAAAGCGCCTGATTCGCGAGCGTCGTGAAGATGTGGAACTTTCCATCGTGGTACCTCAGTGTCGGAGCGTATATACCACTGGTAGCTCCTCGCGCAAGGAAGGCAAGAGCTGGCAACTGATCCGGTCGACTGAGAGCGTTTGAGATCAGCTTCCAATTGATCAGATCGCGACTGGCGTAGACGGGGAGTCCAGGGAATGTGATGAAGCTCGAGAAGGTGCAGAAGAAGGTGTTGTCGAGCTCTGGCACAAAGGTGCACGTGGGATCGGGGTGGAAGCCGGTCAAGATCGGGTTTTTGAAAGTCGAGATATTTTGTGCAATGCTTGGTATGACGAAGATCGCTGCCGCTGTGGTCTTCAAAAGTGGGAGACGCATTGCGAACGCAGATGAGAGATAATATAACGTCAGAAGGTCGTCCTTGATCGTAACTCGATGCTCTCAGGGAGTATCCAATGCCACGTCAGTACATCGACATCCAAGCCTATTGCTCGGTGATACTTGTACACTTCCATCACCGTATGTTCCCCATTCACCACTGCGGGGAAGTTCGTCACCAAGGATTGAATTCGTCATAATCATCTCTTGAAGGCGATACCGAAGTCGTTAGAGAGAAGTCGATACAGAAATCGTGCGGGGTGACATGTTGCACTCAGCCTAAAATGTCGGCTAGGAGGATTGTAAGTCCGCGGTACAAATACTCAACACTAGTAAGTAGATAATTTCGTGGGGGAAGCGGGATTTGTTGTTTGAGTACCAGACTCAATTGAACTTTTGATTCAAGTCTATCCAAAGTAAATTGTGTGCGGAACGAACTGAAGCCATACGTTGATGATCTCTCCATCACCCTTTTTCAAGAGCTACCATTCTAGTGATATCCTTGATTGAAGTTTCACTCACGCTCTTCCAGTATCTCACTCTATGACGAGAGGAAAGTGGCGAGCGAAGTGTAAGCCTCCTTGGGCTGGAAGCTGGCGTCGAAGAGGAGAGGGTTCTCATCAGGTCTCCATGACTGGCCGTCGGAGACACCTGCGATAAAATTAGCAGACTGCAGAGGCCACAAAGGACAATGATCAAAAACGCACCCCAAACAGTGATTCCAACGCAGTTGTCGAGGTCCAGGCAAGCCTGGGTGACGGCCTGGTAGTCGGCAGCGGAAGCACCGGCGATGTCGAGCTCAGTGATGGCAACTTCAGGGGCAACGGCAGCGAGAGCCTTGAGGGCGTCGGCGGTACCGCTGGATGAAGACAAGTGAGACTGGGAGCCTGGGATTTGAAGTCAGTGGGTTGAAATAAGAGGAGAAACTCGGAGAACCAACCAATGCCATCGATGGGAACACCAGCGGCGATCCATTCCTTGACCTTAGCAGCAAGACCAGTGAGCTTGGGGTAGGAGGCAGAGTCAAGGTTGTAGTCGTTGATGTAACGCTTAGCATCAGGAGCGGCCTTCTTGGCGGCCTCGAAAGCAATGCTGACGAAGTCCTCGCCCAGAACACGGGAGAAGACAGAGTCACGGAGGGTACCGTCCTCGGCGAAGATCTCGTTGACAACGTCCTAAAATATGTCAATATAAGGCTCCGACTGCAATTTTTCTGACCGATCGAACTCACCCAAGCGAAGCACTTGCCCTTGAAGTGACCCGCGACCTCAGCAATGTGAGTCTCGATCACCTCGGTGAGCTCAGCCTTGTCGGTGATGCCCTCAACCCAGGCGGGCAACTGAGAGTGCCACAAAAGAGTGTGGCAGCGAAGCATCTTGCCATTCTCGGCAGCAAATGCGGCAGTCTGGTCAGCCGTGTCGAAGGTGAACACACCTCTGCTGGCCTCGACGGCGTCCCACTTCATGCTATTCATGTGGTCAGTATGCATGCATATTCGGCGATTCGCCTGATCGGATGGTCGGTCTTACCTGTTCTCCGGCGTGATTTGACCGAAGTCAGCCTTGATGATGTCGGCAGCGTCAGTGCCGAGGGTTCCGGGGTCTGCGCAGGTACCGAAGTATTCCTTGCCCTTGGCGACGAACAAGGTGTTGAGTCCACCAGCATCGGTAGACTCGCCAGTCTGACCAGCAGCCGGGCTGGAAGAAGCAGCAGGCGAGGCCGAAGCCACGGGGGCAGTGCCGATAGGCGCAGTGCCGGTCGCGGCAGCACGAATGGGCTGGACAGCACCAGTGCCAGTAGGGATCACACCAGTGCCGATGGGAGCGACTCCAGTGCCGGTGGGGAAAGGAGCAGCAGTACCGGTGGGAGCAGGAACGCTAGGAGCAGGAGCAGGAATACCGCTGCCGCCAGCAGGAGGGTCCTGGGAACCCATTCCCCATCCACCACCGTTGCCCCATCCACCATTTTGACCCCAAGAGCCCGTCCATTGCGGGCGAGCAGCAGGAGCAGCAACAGCGCACCCGGCGACTGCGGCGGTCAGAGCGAGAAAGTCGGAACGCATCTTGATCGATTTGTGAGAGAGAAGAAGGATTGTCTTGTTGAGAGCGAATGAACGTGGCTGAAAGAAGGAATGTGTATACAAAGCGAAACCAGTCGCTGAGATGTCGAAAGAAGGCTTGATGGAATGGACAAGCAATGACAAGGACGAAGATGAGACCTCTTGTACTTACTATGGCTCATCAAGGTTATCCAAGGCCCCATGGGTGAAACACTTCGGTGGGAGCGCATTGTTACCATTTGGCGGCAGCGGGCCTGTAGGTTGGGAACCAATATCCATGGCGGCGTCAAGTTGATTGATAGCCGATAGCAGGGCCACTTAGACCACGTTCATACCACAAGGTAGTTGCTTCAGTTTGGTTGGGGGTACGTAGAGGTCGCACGTGGACTTCTTCAAGGTGAGACATCTCGCTTCGGGGATGGCGACAGTAAAGGGTCATATTCGAAACGAACCCGTTCGCTCCCGCTGGGGACTTGGAGATGTCGAACGATTTTAGGCTGAGAGCAGAGACTGAATCAGGCATGGCTTGAAACGAGTCGCGGAGTGAATGCTTGAACCGGCTACTTGTCGGGGCGGGAGATTGCGGTCCGTGTCTTTGCAGCATGCTGATTTCGACATCATACACAGCGTTGATGCTACAAGGATCCTGATCCTCACAATTGCAGGGAGGAAGTGATCCATCGGACGTGTTCCTCCAACTCGATCGCGATTCGCAGTGGATGATGGATGCTGATCGTGTCCACAACGAGCACTGCTGTATTAATCAATCCGAGAGCTGAGCTGGGTGCACCCCATGTGTCTGGACTTCTGGATCCCAGAGGGTGCCATTGCCTGGCGATTCAAAAGTACGGTTCCCTGAAACTTTCTGTTCGCGCCCTTTGTGTTTTGTTGTATGGTCGGTCTGGAGCTCGCTCGTGACGAGTTCCAAAAGTGGAAAAGAGATGCGACCAATTCACCTGTAGACCGCAGGGTTAGGGTTGGGGCGAGGGGCATGTCTGCACGATGAACGACAGGTCACCTTTGCTTCATATGATGATCATAAGCTATGTCATGAGGTAGTTGTGGTCCTTGTTGATCTGATCGTAGAGGTTCATACAGTACGTGGTTCGAATGTTCGATATGTTCGTTCAATGAGCTTCGATCGATCTGCCTTTGACATTCGATAACGGGTTGTCGAATTCCTTCAAATGTCGGAGGGAAAATCGAAGCATCAACGACACCAGTCTGTCTAATATATCAAGATAGTGAAGGTCAACCCGTGGTGACATACAATGTAGGCCAACTAACAACATGATGTCCTTGCCGTTCAACAAGTGTCGTCTCTAGGGCTAGGGCCGTACTTGGGGTACAAGTAGGGCTCATCACCTACGATGTAAAGAAAGAAGAAGCCCCATGGAGGATGCACATCAGAAGATCCGGATCGCGGATCCTGCGCTTGAAGGATGAAGAAGCTCTCCGTTGCCCTATGTTGAATCGTCGCCAGGGTTGATGGATCAATATTTCAAAGTCGGTTGGTCGATGGGGTTCCAGATCATCCGACTCGACCAAGTGACATTCGACACGATGGGCTTCTTTCGGTACCTATGATGAGCATCGCTCAAAGTAGCAAAATATCATCGTACTTGTGTACGAGTCTGACCAACACACAAGTCACGTACAACAAGGTGCCTTGCTGCAGTAGATGTGTATTCGACTGTGATCCACCATTGCTACCTTGACAAATGGGTTATGCTCGCAATCGATGTTTGGATCTTATTAGTCGCGTCGTGAAATGTCGTCATCAATTAGCATTCATCTGATCTGTTATGGCACTTTGGCGGAGTGGTTAACGCGTTGCCCTGCTAAGGCAATTCCTTCGGGAGCGTGTGTTCGAATCACACAGGTGTCGATCAAACTTACCTTTTGCATTCATCTGGTTCTTTCTTTTTGTCCATCCAATCTTACTATGCCTTGACCCACCTTCCTCAGCGTACATAGCACAGGCTTCTTACAGTTGAAACAGGATCCGCCATGGCCGTCCCAACATGGAGAGAGAGCCACGAGACAAGGTGAAAATAGTCAATTTTGTGTTCATCCATTTGCCAGCGAGACCACCAACGAGCTCCAGAAGGCAAAGTGAGCATCTCACCGGATCGGGAATCCAAAAAGCAGTGGTCTCAGCAGCTTTAGCACATCACAAACATGCTGGCACCAGCGAGCTACTGTTCTCATCAACGACAACGATGTTGCGGGGCTTTACCCGCACAACCAATCTTCGCCGAAGTCTGCATTGCATGTCTTGAGTCGTTACAGCATATGCCTGTGGCGTTTCTTTCTCCTCGTTCATCCATCTCACTCTCGCTGATAGCGGTGATATATAGACGAAGTGAAGCAAGCGGCCGGACATTAACCTGCAGAATGCTGACCCCGTAGACAACTTTGTGATGTTGTGAGATGCCACGCATGTCTTGATCGTCAGGCAGAACGATTGCCTCTCTAGGATCGGAAAATAAAGAAAAGAAGGAAACAAGGACGGATAAGCTGGCGTTCATCAGAGAGTTATTTGTCCGTCCACCTTTGACAGATGGACCGGAGAGCAAACGCGTGGTCTGCCCAGAGTGACATGAAGGGAGTGGGAAGATTGTATAAGAAGGTCCCACTCTTCCACGTCTTCTACATTTTCTAACTCAGCAACGTCAACACATTACTTCGCTTCCACCCACCAAACGCACACCACAACAAGAAACCGACCTGTTCAGCAATGGCAACCAACGACGAGGATCCGCTCACTTTAATGGCGGGGGAAACACCTTGGGCCAGCATCAGCGGCGGCAGCGACTTGGACGCCAGCAAACCAACAATCATAGGCATCTACGGCCAACCCGGCAGCGGCAAGACAAGGATGCTGAAGCTGCTCGGCAATGCTCTGAGCGAAGACCGCCGGGACTTCCACTTGATCGAAGGGTCAGAGATGATCCAGAAGTTCCTCCCGCAAGACGTCGTCCTCGAGACTTTCAAGTTCCAGAGCGAGGAGGTGAAGCTGACCGTACGCACGAACGCCATCAACGACGTTGTCAGAATGTGTTGCGAGGATGGGATGCCTGCAATCGTCACTGGCCACTTCATCTTTTGGGACGGGG
>Ga0265797_10012465_pt1 | contig 10416 bp, 6 predicted proteins | sample P2T30metagenome_FD_192433 | JGI IMG/M metagenome (GOLD analysis project Ga0265797, IMG submission 192433) | Plant litter microbial communities from East Loma Ridge, Irvine, California - P2 T30 | ecosystem: Environmental > Terrestrial > Plant litter > Unclassified | place: USA: California... | reverse complement strand
TTCGAGGCAAGACTGAAAGAGCTGGAACGTGCCCGAGCTATCTACAAGTTCGCCCTTGATCGTATGCCACGATCGAAATCGGTCAACCTACACAAAGCCTTCACAACCTTCGAGAAGCAGTACGGAGACCGAGACGGTATTGAAGACGTAATTCTGTCGAAACGACGTGTACACTACGAGGAGCAAATCAAAGAGAACCCCAAGAACTACGACAGCTGGATTGATTTTGCCAGACTGGAAGAAACGTCTGGCAACCCCGACCGAGTCCGAGATATATACGAGCGAGCGATCGCCCAGATACCACCCACACAGGAGAAGCGCCACTGGAGACGGTACATATATCTTTGGCTGTTCTACGCAGTCTGGGAGGAGACAGTTTCGCACGACATTGAGCGCACCCGTCAAATATACCAAGAGTGCATACGTTTGCTGCCACACAAGCGCTTCACGTTCGCCAAAGTATGGCTAGCTTTCGCTCATTTCCTTGTGCGACAAGGAGAGCTCACCGCTGCACGTAAGCTGCTGGGCCAAAGTTTGGGCATGTGTCCAAAGGACAAGCTTTTCAAGGGCTACATCGAGCTGGAGATGAAGCTCTTCGAGTTCAACCGCTGTCGGCAACTTTACACCAAGTACATTGAGTGGAATGGCTCAAACTGCCATACATGGATCAACTTTGCCAACCTAGAGCGTGGTCTCGACGACCTTGACCGTGCGCGAAGCATCTTCGAAATCGCCGTAGACACGCAAGAAATGGACATGCCGGAAGTTCTATGGAAAGCATACATCGACTTCGAAGAAGAAGAAGGCGAATACGGCCGCACACGCGCACTCTACGAGCGCCTCCTCGAAAAGACCGACCACGTCAAAGTCTGGCTCTCCTACGCCCAATTCGAACTCGGCGTCCCCGACGAAACCACCCCCGAAGACGACGAAACAATCAGCGAGCTCGCCAAATCCCGCGCTCGCGAAGTCTTCACCCGCGCGCACACCCGGCTCAAGGAGAAGGACCTCAAAGAAGACCGCGTGGCGCTTCTCTCTGCATGGAAAGCGTTCGAAGATGTTCATGGAACTGCAGAGGACAAGGACAAGATCGAGAAACAGATGCCCCGCAAGGTCAAGAAGAGGAGAAAGTTGGACGACGACAGCTTCGAGGAGTATGTCGATTATGTTTTCCCGGCCGACGACGAGAGTGCGGCGAAGTTGGCCAAGCTTATGGCGAATGCGCAGAGGTGGAAGATGGCGCAGGCTGCGAAGGCGGCTGCGGAAGAGAACGGGGATGCTGCGGATGGGGGTGGAGAGTAGGAGTTTTTGGGGTGTTTCGGAGGTGGGGCGTATGTAGGATAGAGAAGCTAGAGAAAGCTATTCTATCCCTTTGCCAACAGTCGTCGTGTACTATGCTGCTTACTTGATGTGTATCCTGCCACTATCGCTCTGTCACCTTTTAAGATTTGTTAAGGCATCATCTCTATTCTTTCAGATTGGGCAGTGTAAGAGGATGGGTTTTATCGCTGGCACTATGACTATGGCGTGATGATTCCACTAGATGCACATTCTTTCCCATGTAGACAGGACCAAGAGGTCATTCCAGCGTCTGTGAGTTGATCGTGGATTACTTCTCAGCCTTCTTCTTGTACGCCTCAACTAAACCTAGTCAGCGAATGGATGTGACAGTGCCGCAGAATTCTTCACTTACCCATGACCTCCTTCATTTCTTTCCGCAGGTCGGCAAGGAGCTTTTCATAAGCTTGGATCACGGATAACCCAGAAGCCGATGACATGATTGGAGACCAAACGGGGCGGGCGTTTTCGACTGTCTTGAAGAGTGGCCTTGGAGGGAAGACAACGACATAGGCGGTGAATTGATTCTTGTCTCCCGGAGTATCACTACTGACGACGTCGAATTTTGAGCCTCCCGGGTGTTTCTCACCGTGGATGACGCGGATGTGGGCTGTGGAGCGAGTTAGTCATGCGTGAGGCAGTGATATCTATCCAGAAACGTACAGAGTATGGTGGCTTTGAGCGCCTCTTCCTCCTGTGCTTGAGAAGTCATGTTGGAACTTGTCGCTTGGAAATTCGGACCTGGGGGTAGATTCACGAAGAGAGTGTAGGGACTGAGAAAGCAAGAGGCTAAGAGCAAAGTATTTATTGTAGAGTATTCGCACCAAGACCGTTTGCGACCTGGCCTCTTCCTTCACTTGACCCGGTCAATTTCGCACTTGCTAAGCTTTAATGACTTGATCGCAAATAGCAAATGGAAGACCGTATATGTTGAAACCTTGTTCTCGGGATTGACACAGCTTCGGGACAGCCACGAAACCAGACATTCTCTAGATCTTAGAGAAACTTGGTAGCCATAATCCCGAGTCGCTGGTATCGATACCGATCACATTTCATCTGTTGTTTGTCAGTCAATAGTTCTAATGTATTGCTGTCCCAGTTTACTGACTCCACTTTTGGCGAAGCAGCTTTCGCAGATGGCCAAGGAGCGCGTTATAGGATGACGACACTGTAGGGCATGGCACGACGCCTTGGACTTTGGTACACTTGCCGGAGACGACGCTACCTGCCGCATAGGGTTTTGTCTTGGGGTATACGACGAGGCTAGTGACATAGCTGTCACGTTCGTCGATGCAGGAGATGACATCGAATTCGGATCCAGCTGGGTACTCAGAACTGTACATCGCGCGGCCGTGGGCTAGTTGTGTCAGCAGTATATCTACAAGGATAACCACGTTGATACATACAGATGATAGCGGCTTTGAGGGCCTCTTCTTCTTGTGCTAGGGAACTCATGTTTGCTGTTGACTGGAGAGATTCCGGGATGGTTGTAGTAGAGGCGTAGTAGAGATGTAGGAAGTAGAGGTGTAGTCAGGAAGTAGAAGATATCAGACATGATATAAATACTTGTTCTGCCAAGACGTAAAGCTGCGGTCTCACCTTCACCTTGACTTTAGCCCTTCCCATTTCGAATCTGCCAAGGTCCGATACCGCGTTTGCAAACAAAAAGAGCAGGTGCAAATTTGCCACATTTGCAGCGAGAAGGCTACTTACTTGCAAAAAAAAGCTAAGAAGGCTACGTTGTCTTGACAACTTACAACGTGAAGTTCTTATGGAGATGTAGACTTTGGGGTGCCAAGTCGTTCATGTAAGATGTTGACCCGAACGGTGTATCCGTTTTGCTCAGCAACAGTCACGCAAAGCTAGGGAAAAGAAACGTTGGCTTGACACGTGTCAAACAGCTTGAACCAAGTAAATACAAGTGAATACAAGTAAAGGTCCGGGTCTCGCTTCTTGGTACACGAATTATCTATAACAAAATCCGTTCCCTGTTGTCTATTTCCTCCATCTTACCCTCACGTCTAAACAACCGTCTACTAAAGCAAAAATGGGAGACTACAGTCAGGTCGTGCACGAAGAGGCGCTGGCTGCGCGCATTATGTGTACGCCCGGGTGAATCCAACGTCGCCTTCTACATTCAGTTAACCTATTCAAAAGCCCAGGCTCGCGCCATCTACGGTCCCAAGTACCCCCATGGCTCTACGTTCGATGTCATCTACAGCAGCGAGATATCTGCAGATAAGGACCTTGTCGCATGGCTCATCGTTTACCCGATGCCAGACAATGCTGCCTTCAAGACTGGAAAAGTCGTATCGAACGAGTGGACTCCAGTTCTAAAGTCGCGGCGGATACCCAAAAAGGGAACTGGCTCCACCCTTCAGCGAGGCTACCAAGATCTTCTGGGGAAGCTGCGTATCATGATGGTCGAGACTATGGTTTCCATGGGTAAGGAGAAGAATGCGATGATTTTAGGGAAATGTTCGCTGACAGACGGCAGAGAAAGTAGAGGAGACAGAGAAGTTGGAGAAGGACAACATCAGCACTGACAAGTAATCGGCGCTGAACTTAGCGACTTGCGACTAAGTTGCTAGTTGACTGATCATAGAAGCATACATGCATTGAGTCTCTTGGCTGGCGATCATAGATAGTAAGGAAACGGGTTACCGCCCCGGCAGACCCGAAGTCGGTAAGGTCACAATGGAAGTGAAAGGTGATATGTATGTTAGCGCTTCGGCATACATATTTCGCAATGCACCCTTTACTCTTAATTCTCTGCTTCTCGCTCTGACTCTCTCATACTCCCACGCTGAGACCAAAACCCTGCGCGACAACAGCCAGAATGTTTGACAACTTCGAGAAAACCGGCGACCAAAATCAATCCGAAGAGACACTCAAAGCGGCATACACATTGAGTCTTGCATGAACACTTTGGCTGGATGTGGGCACTGGTGTCGCATTGATGCGCAGTTGTCGTTGCCAAATGCGGACTATTCGAGTACCGAAGGTGGAGGTGGGCCTGGGATTGTGTCTTGTGCAGTACCATGGTACTCAGAGAGACAGGAAACTTTTCGCGCAACGTCCAAATTCTCAAACTCCTACCCCAACAAAACATCACCACCAACACAACTAGTCATTTTGAAAGCATGGTGCTGCAAACGACACCCAGGGCCTGGGCCAATTCCGACTCCGCTATACGGGAGAAAGAGATGAAGGAACAGATCCTTTGTACGTCGCTACTACTTCCCATTCATCCCGTACACTTTAATAACTTACAATCAACATGTAGCACAGGCTCGTGCCGTATGTTCTCAAAGTTTCCCATATGGCTCAGGTTTCGATATCGTTCATGCCACGGCCGAAACTCACCTCATCGCTTATGCCCCGTTGGGCACGTATCCGGAAAAGGACTGGGAGATTGTTCTTTCGGTCGATAACGATAAGAGCTTTTTGTGCGGTTTGAACGCTCTCATGGTAGAACTTACAAAGCGGCTGGGTGACAAGATTGGTAAGCACGGTGGCCGAAGACGAAAAGCGCAAGAACTAACTGAGCGGTCCTGTTACAGAGCAGAAGAGAAAGGGTCGTGGTCAAATACCTGCGGAGGTTCGGGAGCGCCGCGAGGACAGAGAGGCTAGAGAGGCTAGGGAGGCTGAGAGCGCGCGAAGACTCCTCTAACTTATTCGATGGCGGAATCTTTATGTGGAGGACGAGTCTGCTTGTTGAGCCTTTGTCACTGTCGGAACGCATATAGATTTGGCGTGGGAGCTGAGATATTCGAGGTGAAGGTGGACTCAGCATTGCGCCTTCCCAATGCGTTAGAAAAGAAACTTTCGCGCAACAGCTCCCAGTCTTCTACCACCCACAACCGCAAATCTACTAAGCTAGAGACAGCTGACGCGCAATGTGCTTTGTGGCATATCTTCAAAGATTTGGCTCGTTGTTAGTAGGAGAGATGTGTTCAGGTCATCGAGTCGCGGTCGTTTGAAGCCGCGAACTAGCCTTTGCGATCCGCTAACACGGTGTTACCCTTACATAGCAGCATGGAGACAGCCATGAACTTGAACTTACGGCAAATTCTGGAGTGTGGTTTTGAATCAAGATCACTTTTGGAAACGTCAAACATTTGTGAAAACAGTGAAAGCGATTGTGAGCAAGCAGGAAAACGCTTGCCTCTGCGCAACGAGTGTATAAGACAACCCACTTTTTCATTTCGGCTTTCTCTCTTCTACAATCTAATTGAGAACATCAGCGTAGGAAAGTCAAAATGGTGTCCAGTCAAGCAGAGTTCGAACAGGCGTTCACGTCGCGTATCATTTGTGAGTATGAGAACTTGTGTTGCTCCATCTGTTCGACTAACATACATGCGACAGCGCACGCCCGCGCGTTCTACGGCCCGAATTACCACAAAGACTCCGAGTTCGACGTCATCACTTCCACTACCCTGACCAACGTCCGCGGCCAAGACATCACCGGCTATGTGGCTTGGGTCATCGTCTATCCCGGACAAACTGCCTCGGAAAACGCGGAGTGGACGAATGTTCTACGAACCGAATGCAAGACCAGCGTGAACGAGACATATGCAGCACTTCTCGGCAATCTGCGTGGAAGTATGGCTCAGTTCACAGGTTAGTCAACACGAACACAGAAGAGATTGGTTGGCTGACAGAATGATCCAGACAATAAGCCTGTAGTTGCCCCGGAGATATGTAAGTAGCTGCGTACAGACATCACTGTAACTGAAGTGGAGCCCATTGGACTTGCTATTGGGTGGCACGAGTTTGAAGCTACGAATTAGGCTTGTCAGCCCTCAAACCCTACTGTCAGATATTCGTAGCAGGTAAAAGGATAAAGGTAATTATGGATCTCGAGACATTATTGAAAGATATGGGGTAAAATCGAGGCAGTTTACTTTCTCAACCGTGTTTCTACTACCTGCTAACCCTTATGTCGCCCAGATGAAGCATAAAATGCACGTTACATGAATCGCTCAAATGCTGGCACAGAGGTTCGGTCGGTTGCAAAGACCAACTGGAGTGTGGTACACATCAAGGCTTTGGAATTGCATCTGCAAGCTTGAGAAGGACGACTTCGGCACTGAATAGCGATTAGATAATCATTAGGCAGGGTGATATTGAAGGTAAAGGTGGGATGTTGAATTGGGTCGTAGCTCACATGCAGGTATCTTACTATAAATCCTTTAATTCCGACTTTGTACTTCCTCCATTCTACACTCCAAAAGCTTTTATCTAAATTGGAACTCGCAGCCGAGAACAGCTAACATGGAAGCCTTCAACATGAACAACTACACCGAACAAGAACAATCTGAAGAGTCACTCAAAGCTACCATACTGTGTGAGTTTGTTTTGACTACCGCTAACTTCATATCTGACATTCCGCATAGCCCATGCATCCGCAGTCTACGGTCCGCAAGAACGTAAGGGCCATAAGTTCGACGTCATTACTGGGCAAGGGTCACGAACGACATGGTTACAGTGTATACGGCTTGCCTCATCGTCTACCCCTACATCGGACGCTCGGATTGGGACCCTCTCCTACAGTCACAAGAGGGGGCTACCGTGGCGATGGTCTATGGAGCGCTTATCTCTAAATTACGTTACAAGGTCACCGATATTATGGGTTAGTGAACAAACAAGACTCTAGCTACACGAGATTAGCTCCCTGACGATTCTTAGAACGCAAGGACAAGTCTGACATGGAGATTGCGGCGTGTTGCGTTATGTAGTCAGCCTGATGGAATGCTTACCAGAATACGGCTTTGGTGGAGGTATTCAGAATGAGTATTGGCGATCATGGGTGGCCACAAGCCGGCATCAACACATCAACAACGTGTCCACGGTACATCGAAGGATAGAGATAGTCATGATTATAAACCTTGCGATACTAGCAGAGGATCGAAAGTAGAGAAATAATTTTACTTCCGTAAACATGATCCGCTGTGACTCAGTTAGCAGTGTAGCTTAAATGCGGATTGCTCTCAACGAAAAGTGAAGGTGAAGGTGAGATTGAAAATTTTCGTCGCCGCGCACAGAGTATTTATAACATAACTTCGACTTTGCTTTCTACTTTCTATCCTCTACACCCACACCCCAAAGACCTATTCGACGACAACAAGATGGCCTCCATCTACGACAAGCTGGCTCAAGCCAAGTACGAAGAGAAGCTCAAGGCTACCATCATCAGTGAGTTGCAATTGGTATATTGCGCTACTCCAATCTGACTTATCAACAGCTCTTGCAAAAGGCGTGTATCTTGATAGCGAAGACCAGAACAAAGAATACGACGTTGTCACCGGCTTCGTCGACCCTGACTACAAGACCGGCATGCTCGCCTGGGTTATCTCTTACGAAGAGGCTGCCCATGGGCTGCAACGCGACTACCTTCTTCAGTCTAGGCAGTGCCCTAGCATAGAGGATGCATACCAGTCGCTGATTCAGGCCCTGCGAGTCCGCATCACTAGAGCCGGTCAGTCAGAAACGAAGTCCGCTACCAAAATACGGCTCGCTAACGATATAAAGGGCTTAGCAAGAAATCTGCAGAGACGGACGACATGCGTTTCGCGGAGGATGTGTGATGACTAGTCAGATAGACGTATGATGCTATGCGCCTGGTTCTATTGCACATTGCGACAACTTCGCTGGGAAATTGGGAACAGCTCACGATATCAAGTGCAGCGGCCACATAGCCAGTGCACACACTCAGTTCGATACCAACATTGCTTGAGAGCTACTAGATAGCCTCCAACCCCATTGAATGAAGCAATGATCTCCAACTCTTTAAGATGTCTCTCGCGTGAATGTCTTGTCGGTATCAGCATGTCCAAAGGCCCACGTGTCCGTACTGTTGCGATCCTCGGTATTCTCACGGCTCCATATTGAATAGCATAAACAAAGAAAAGCTAGGTCGGAGACGCGGCTTTCGTGGCGTGCTTTGGTACACCCACTGTGGCGAAGTCCGTAAGAGCCGCGAATACGAGAAGAGAGAGGATACGAGAAAGAGAGGTAACACGAGAAAACGAAGTCGAACAAATCTTAACGACGTATAAAGATGTCGATACCGTACGCATGTTCAGTCATCTCATCAAACACTTATTCGTTCCTTCCATCGATCCATCTTCATCATGTTGCGCTACCTCACCCTCGCATCACCCGCCCTCGCAAGCGCAGCCGCAACACCACCACCACCATTCTGCCGCACAACCCCCTCCGACGCATCCTGGCCCACACCCCCAGAATGGTCCACCCTAAACGCCACAATCAGCGGCTCCCTACTCCGCACCATTCCCGTCGCATCCTCCTGCTGGCCCTCCACCAACACCACCTTCACCTCCCCTCTATCCTGCCAAGAAGTCAACGACAACTGGTCGAACGGGACCTGGCATTCGCAACAGCCTGAATCGATCGACTACCAGCTCTATGCGAATAACTCTTGTTTGCCAGATGAAGTGGGGAGTTGGTCGGAGAAGCAAGGGTGCAGTATAGGTGGGTTGCCGCAGTATATTGTTAATGCGACGGAGGAGGGTGATGTGGCGGCTGCGATGAAGTGGGCTGTGGAGAGGAATGTGAGGATTGTGGTTAAGGGGACGGGTCATGATCTTAATGGACGGTACGTTTTTCTTGTCTTGAACATGTTGGTGAGAGGAAGCTGACAGTACCTTCACAGATCAAGCGGCGCCTTCTCCCTCTCAATCTGGACGCGCAACTTCCGCCACCTAACTCGCAACACATCCTGGCGTGTCGCCAACAGCTCCTCTCCACCCGAGGACGTCTTCATCGTCGGCAGTGGCCAGCAATGGGGCAACGTCCTCTCCTTCGCGACAAGTCAAGGCCGGGTCGTGACAACAGGCCAGGACCCCAGTGTCGGTTTAGGCGGATACATCCAAGGCGGTGGTCATGGCCCGTTGGCTTCCACCTACGGTCTGGCATCGAGCCAAGTTCTACAGATGACCGTCGTAACCACCACCGGACATGTACTTGTCGCCAACGAAGTCCAGAACCAAGATCTCTTCTGGGCACTGCGCGGTGGTGGTGCAGGACAATATGGTGTGGTCACCGAGTACGTCATTAAACACCATCCAGCTCCGCGTAACGTCGTTATGGCGAGTGTCCAGATCAAACCCAAAGGTAGCACGAACGCCAGTATGGAAGCGTCGTGGTCGGCAGTAGCCAGTTGGCTCAGTGCGCTACCCGACCTCATGGACGCTGGACTTGCAGGCGCCGCAACGGTAGCAGTAGGAAGTACGGCACCGAAATTCTTCCCCGATATCGACGTTTCAAACGGCCCGTTCACTGGTATCGGACTCAACCAAGTCTTCTGGGCGTTCAACACCACACCCGCGGCTGTCGAAGCGCTCGTCCAACCCATCTTAACAACCCTTATCCTTCAGTCCAGCACCAATACAAGCACTACCGGCAACGACAGCTCTCTCGTCTCAACTTCAATGTCGACATCAACCCACCCCACCTACCCCTCCTTCTTCACCACCATCTCCGGCGACAACGTCGCCGGCGGCGAATCCCTAACCTCCTCCCGTCTCCTCGGCCGCGCCGAACTCATCCACACTCCCCACTCGCAAGTCATCTCATATTTGAAAACCGCAATGGCGAGTCAAAACACCACAGACCCAGGAAACTACGCCACCATCGGCCTCTCAGGCGGTCCCGGCGTGCACTCCACCCCATCCAAACACTGGGGCGCCTTACACCACAGCTGGCGCACCGCGTACCTTCATTTTATCGCCACAGGCGCTACTATCGATTCGCGTGCTGCGGGGAGTGCGAAGCGTGCGTTGAGCACTGGAGCCGAATGGCACAACGCTGTCAAAGAGCCGATGTGGGAGGAGTGGGCGCCGGGGTCGGGGGCGTATATGAACGAGGCGAATCCGTATGTTGAGGGTTTCCAGAAAGTGTTTTATGGGGCGGGGTATGAGAGGTTAGTCGAGGTGAAGAGGAAGTATGATCCGAGTGGGAGTTTGTTTGTGTTGGCGGGGGTGGGGACGGAGGGGTGGGAGTATGATCTTGATAGTGGGAGGTTGTGTAGGGTTTAGAAATGGGGCGGTTGGT
>Ga0265797_10012463_pt1 | contig 10417 bp, 12 predicted proteins | sample P2T30metagenome_FD_192433 | JGI IMG/M metagenome (GOLD analysis project Ga0265797, IMG submission 192433) | Plant litter microbial communities from East Loma Ridge, Irvine, California - P2 T30 | ecosystem: Environmental > Terrestrial > Plant litter > Unclassified | place: USA: California... | reverse complement strand
TAAGGTAGAGCTATTATAGGTATAAGGCAGAGCAGGTAGAAGTAGGTATAAGAGCAGTATAAATCAGATATAGAGCTAACTATAGACTAAAGGCTAACCTTAATATTAGTCCTATTAATAGGATATAGCTTAAAGAGCTATATAATAGTTATAAAGTGCGAAGTTAGGAGTAAGCTAAAGCCTTAGCTTACTTACTTATCTACTAATTCTAGATACCTAAGGTAGGGTCACTCTAGGTATAGCCCTATCACGTGACTAGGTTACCTTAGGGGCGACCCTGTTACGTGATCTCAGCTGTACTTCAGTTCGTGTCACAGCTTGCCCGTGACAGCTCTAGCCGAGAAGAATTGCGTTTCTTCGTCCAAGAGAATGACTATTGCTATGTCGGCGCCTAGTCAGTCCACGAGGAGTTCTAGCAAACTCGACAAAACAATATCGGGAAGAGCAGTCCCTAACGCTTGAGGCTCCTTCGAAGGCTCGCCACCACCAAATTTGTTGCGGGCCAGCGTAAGACTGACCTGACGATACCTTCGCACCTCCCACAGCCGCTAGCGATCGCAGATAACAGCGTTCTACTCGTTGGACGGACTCATATTCTGGACGGCGTACGGGCATCCAAGGGGCTTTGTAAAGATCTTTGGTGTTGAAGCAGCAACGGTGTGGTACAGTCGGAACCAGTAGTTTGAGCTAGTGACTGCAGTAGCGGCGCTTCGTAAGAAGCTGGGGTGTCGCAGTGGGCAAGATCGTCCCAAAAATCAGGAGATACGTCTCATCATGCAACTACCGCGTGAATAGCTGCGACAGAAAATCAACGGCGAGCGAACGATACGAGCGCAAAGTTATTACGCCGTCCTTTCAAAATCCTCCTGCCTGCAGATGTCTTCAGAATGGCTCCTTCCGGATGCGCCGCAGAAAGTACTGGCTCCATCAGCCCGCAGTAGTCGCCTCAGCACGAGCCTGCAGATATCTTTGAAGGCGAACACCACATGCATTATAGCTCTGGTCCGGCTGAGTGACGATAGTCTCGCCTTGCTCCCACAAGACTTACTGGACGGCTGGGGGTTGCGGATGTACTCGTGGGCTGCTCTCCTGGTTCGGATATCGGCTTGACTAGTCTCTTGTACTGTCGACTCTGACCTGTTGCGGCGGAATTTCAGATGCTCAGTCAACGCTGAGCGGCAGCTGGAGGGTCATTCCACGTCGGTGTCTCCAGTAGCAGATATTGTGGATTAGCTACAAGACGGAAGAAATGTTGGAGGTGAATTACCGAATTTTCCCTATTATTCGTCCGATTCTCTATCTGCGTGCCTATATGACTGAGGCAGTAATGGATACAAATCAGATTGTGCAATGGTGATAGGCCAGTCAATTTTAACTGCTCGTTTGGGATACATCGACGTTTTTGAATAGGCAACGCGTTTCTGTCTTCAGTGATTCTCACACGATGAAGACTCCAGTAGTAGGCAAGCAATCATACAGACGCTTTGCTACCTGAACTGTGTGGTCGAATTTCCTTGCGAGCATGCAGTGCGGCGCATTCATGGTGATCGATCATTTGTAGTAACCAGCAAAATTTTGACGTCGTCATACGGTACGGCTAAGCAACAACCCACCCTACCACATTGTGGAGGATCGACTCGCTTGTTAGAATTTGTTGTCAATTAGAAGCCGTCTCCGAAGGTTGTCTGGCCCCTTATTGCTGCCACCACCGAGAGCTTGTTCTCATTTTAATTCACTGGCAAGGCCTCGTTCTTTCGGAATATCATCAAAATTTCCACGCACAAGTACTCCAGACTCCACGACATCCCAATTCAGCGTCTTTCCTATTGTGACCTGAACGCCGTTCCGAAATATCTTTCGAAAAGAGTTACGTGATGGCTTCCACCTGCGGTCATAGCCGTGAAGGAGCAAAAATGATACCGCCACTTCAAGAAGGTGCTCCTACAGAAAGACTCCCCTCGGTTGCGTTCCCAACCAGTACAAGCTTAGGCTACGGTACAACTAGCAAGAAGTCACAACCAGACCGCCTGCTGTGTAGCTGCTGCTCGCGGCGTTACATAAGCAAGTCGAGTTATCGCCTGATGACCGATCCAGCAACGACGGCAGCCGAAGATACTTCCGACAATGTGTCTTAGATATTTCATCCGACGAGGATCTCGAAATGATGCTGCAGGAAAAGACGGAGCAGCTATAAGACCTGGAACTCTTGATTCAGGATATGCAGAACAGCTCAGGGGAGCATGCAGCTGGACTCCTCGCGAAGCTACGGACGGGCATGTCGATAAGTCAGCTCATTCGACGCTATGTTGACGAGCAGAGTCTGATTACGGATTCATGATGCGGATTATCATCACTGCACGGAAAGACGGCAGGTATCTGCTCTTGGCATTGCCTATCAGGTATTCGTGCTCCGTCCTTGCCATCATTTGTTTTTGGGACTTCTACCTTCTCTGAACGCTCAATCGGCGGGTTCTCGAACACTCTTACCATCTCGGTATAGGTTTAACATTGCAATTCACGCCCGTGCAATAGGGCTGGTCCCCGCGGAAGGACGATGATGGGTGATTCCAGAACGTTATCAACACAAAACATTTCCGATAGCGCCAATGCGCCTTTTTATGGAGCCAATGGCTTAGTTCCAAACGATGCCCTCTCCGGCCGGCGCGGATGGGGGGCGGCCAAACATGCGTGCCAGAACTGCAGAAGACGAAAGATCAGAGTAACTTATGTCAACGTTCAAAACTTTGTCAAGCCACTACTTTTCTGACATGATTGCGCAGTGCGACGAAGCTCGTCCGAGTTGCAGGCCATGTTTGAAAGCCAAAGCTGCGTGCGAATACGAGTTTCCAGCTGGACAGACCCGGAATCAGGCACTGGCCGAGAAACAACGTCGACTGCAAGGCCAATTGCGTACATTCGCGTCACTGATTCACGCCTTGCGCTGCGTGGATGCAAACACTTCGGGTCGAATTTTACGCCATCTACGACATGGGGATTATGATGGAATCCTGCTATGTGACGATTCCAGTTCTGACATGACCCAACACGCTGACAAAGTCTACCCTTGGGACCACCTGTCCTCAGAAGAACAATCGCAGCCTGGAAGCCACCACATTGTGCTCCCGCCCATGGGCGAACTCATGTCTATGCAAAGAACCAGTGCCGATCATACCATGTCACATATGAACACCAGGCCTTCCTAAACGGCATCATCAAAAGTATAGCTTGCCGTCGCAAATGATTACTATGCCTTTGTCTCATCTTCAGAGTTCGGCAGGTCGCAAAGACAGAGATGACTGTTTCGATGTTCGGGCTGAGCTCACCACGGTCGCGACCAGTCACCGCGCAATTAAGCTCATCCAGTCGCACACATCTGCGCTCAGCCCTTTGCAACTAGGAGAATGTATGGCTGACATCGGGCCACATGAACTGATTGAGAAGGCAAGGCTGTAAAGTATCTTCGTACCAGAACTGGTCGCTACATGTTTCCTTTTGTGCGTAGAGATACGATGTTCCGGCATTAGGAGTGTCGACGATGTTACTTTGTGGTGCAATATCAGGAACGTGCACGCTCCCTAGCTCTAGTCCTCTATCTCGGATGTCAGGTGGTAGTTTGATAGAGTCGAATAGAATATACGTACTCGTTTGAGCGTGGTGTCTTCACATTCACGACTTGCGTGATGTCGTCCCCCGAGCGCAGACGTACCAGCAGCCATGCAGCATCTTCATCTGAGCTGAACTTCAAGCTGTCGATGAAACGTTTCATACGCATGAGCTCTTCACAAGCAGAAGTCAACCGTGTCCGCAAGTCTTGTTGTCGTGTGATGCCCTCTCCGACATCATACGTGCATGATTCTTTCTTGCGCAAGCATCTGACGCACGGCGGCCTGTCACCGGAACACTATCGACGGAAGAAGTCAGCTTCGCCTGTCACTGATCGGTTCGTCGCTTGTGGGGGTTGATCACCTTGACTTTGGCTTTGCGACACAAACCACAAGCCGCGCCAGTCATGTGACCTTTACGTGTATTGTTGTACAGGTCTTTGTCGAAGTCTGCATCTGTCATCGTGCGTAGATACGAGGAAGTGCCTTCTACGAGGGTGGAAATCGAGAAACAGGCATCTTTCACTCAGACTGAGGATGATCATGATTTTTCCAATCCATGCATCCTATGACACCATCCATCGCTGACAATACCCTTGTTGAACATGTATTGCCCTTGCTATTTGGAGGCGCGGCAGCTGCAGAGTCGTTGCAAATGGCGTTCGCGGCACCAGAGCTGGCGATCGCCGATTTGAAGCCATTTTTCGATCTCTCACGCCTTAGGGCAGCTACTTAGAAGGGCATACTTGAGGTGCAGACAAGTGGAAGGTTGCACAACCACTACGTCCCGAAGTGCCATCAAAGCGCGGCAGGACTGCGGCGCAAACATGCATGTTCGGAGGCGCATTGTGTCTATTGCGGAGAAATCTGCATCTATGTTCGACAATCCCATGACCCCGTCTGTCCTTCGCGAGACGGGGAGCATGCCCCACAGAGACCTGCGGAGAAACAGCCGACTGAAGTCACAAGTGCGGGGACACGGCCTGTATTGCCGTGCATCGTGTGCGTATCGACAACACGGTGTTGTCGGCACCATGGTAACGTTGTGAGTGCATGTATGCATTCTCCCTGCAATTTCGGTTTAAGCCGTCGCTTGTCATACATCACCAAAGCATGGTTCGGCATGCGATACGTCGGCCGAACACATCCGTGCTTCTGCATTGCGGCGGGGTCTCCCAACGTGATCTGGCACCTATACCTGCCAGTCGTGTTACATCAGCACGAGCCCAACAACGCCTCAGCTCGGGTACCGCCACTATCACGTCTCCGATACATGGACAAGAAGCGGAAAAAACGGGATCATCATGTTCAATTCTCGCGCCCGTCAATCACTCAACGACTTTGCCACCTCCAGAGGGTCATGGCACGCGCGGAGCCGGCGAAAGACGTCTTGTGCTTCGGTCTCAGAGCCAGTGCTCAGATAGACGATGAGTCTATACAGCAGGTCACGCTCAGTCTGTAGAACTTCATTCCTCCGTCGGACGGACGCGAAACGTGAAATGTCAGGTTCGACATCGTATCTGCACACGACGTTTCTCTTTGCGCAGCGCACGCATGAAGGTCGAAGGCTGTCGCACTACCTTACGGTCAGGCCACATCGTCCATACATGTGTTGCAAGCAGTTGACTCGCCTTTGCTTTCTTCTTCTGACATGCAACACAAGCGACCCGAACTTGAGCCCTTTTGGCTTGTGGTGTGGAGTTTTTGGGCTGCTCACGCAGTCGTGGATCCAGATTACTGAGCTGCAGCCTAGCCTGACAAGGTAGGACAGACTGCTTCGGTAGCAATTGCCTCAGTGTAGTGTGTTGGTTAGACATGGTTGCTCAAGCAATTGCAAAGGTCGAAAATGCAGGCGCTGTAGATTACAATGCACACATTGCGAAAAGTGGCTAGGTACTGTACTCTGGCAAACTTTTATACATAGAATATGTACATCTTGCCGCGTGGCCAACCCTATCTGGCAAAAGAATCCTCGACCATGCAGCGATGTACATACGCAGGTGAAAAGCCCAAAGTCAGGTCACCAGCAGCTCAACTGCGTAAGTTACATAAAGACCATACGAAATGCTTAGTCGCACAGTGCACTCGGCCATATGCATTGAGCGTGACTCCTGCGGCAGAGTCGGAGACCACAAGATAGTGGGGTAGGGCGTTCTTGTATTGCAGCTGACGAGCTCTCAGGAACCTTACGATCAGTTTGAAGCATATCTAGGAACTGACCCCATCCCACGCGATGACAGCTTCGACTCTATTGTTTACTGGATTGATCGGCAGCGATCCACTCCTCAACTGGCGAAGTTCGCTCTAGATTGCTTCGCCATTCCTTGCATGAGCGACGACGTCGAGCGGTCTTTCAGCGCTGGTCGAGACCTCATCACGTATCACCGGAATCGCTTGTCCGCTGACATCGTCGAGGCTACGCAATGCCTTCGAAATTGGTATGGCCCACCACTACAAAGCGAGTAACCAGAAGCATACACGCCTTTCGATATTGACGAGGCAAACAAGAAGGGAAGCAGTGGTCTCGGTGGTAGAGTGAAGAGGGTCCAAGTTAGTGCGAAGCGCAGATAATTCAGTGGCTAGTATGGGCAGCTCAAATGATTATAAGGACTCTTTGCTGTATATTTGGGCTTTTTTTTGAGTGGTCACCAATGGTCCTGATGGTCTAGCCAAGATGTTTTAGTGGTCAATCTGGTCTGAGCTTCCAGACCAGCTTGACCAGACTATCAAGATCACTGCGCTTATTCACCAATGATACCTCCTTGTGTCATGGCAAAAATCCGACACCCAATGAGGTATGTCGCTGTGAAAGGACAGAGCTATCCCCTTCGATATTCCTCCTTCCAAAAGCAGATAAATGGGTTTGGTCTGATAGAAGAGCTTGAGCCTGAAGCCTTGCTCTAGGAGAATCTCGCCTGCTCTGAAGAACTGAGATCTCCACTCTTCAGTGCAAACCCTTCTTGTCTGCCATAACATGTATTCGCGTATGACATCTTCATGACCTCCAAGTGGTCCTGGATTCTGCATCGCGATCGAACTAGCAGCAAATGCTGAAAAATTTGAGCGCTGAGGTGACTCATATGTGGCTCCTGGTACTAGGAGTGAGGACAGGGTAAGATCCTGGGCGAGTGGTATTGCAGGTGGGGAGCAACATGTGCTTTGGCGTCGTGCAGCGCTTTGGTCTATCTCTGGATATGACTGACGCGGGATAGCTTGAACAATTGCGTGGCCTCGCTTTGGGGAGTCTGAACTTGAGCATGTAGCTCCTAAGACTTCATGTTGACTGGATGCAGACCTTGGTGCTGGAAGGTTGGGTTGATATGGCGACCCGAATAGACAGAGGCGGAGATCGATATCGAGAGGAATGTCAGTCGAATCTGTCTGCGTGATTGCTTGTTCGTGGTAAGGTAATGGTGGAGGCGGCTTCTCTAGTGGATGGCCGGTTACAGTCTGGTGTATATGTTCGCTACACAGAGCCGTGATATGAGGCGTGTGCATGCCTTCGGAAGGGCAGCTGTGTGTGAGGGTAAATCTTGCCAGGTCAACTGGCTCGTCTGTCGACCTGATTCTGTCTATGAGTCTTGACACCTCCAACGCACTACCGTATCTCAACGAGTCGTAGAGCTTCATGTGATCATTGTGACGCGCTAGAAGCTGATCGCGTTCAAATTTTAGCGCACTGAACCTAGATCTGCTGGGATCGGACGCGTAGATGCATTCGGCGGATTTGCGAAGGCATGGGCCACATGTAGGTGTCCTTCCGTCGCACTACCTTGTGTCAGCTTCTGTGCGTGAACCTGCGAGAGAGGGAAAAGTGGAGGATTGGTGTGAACCGCATAATTTACCTTGCTTCTGCGACTCCTGCATCGTTCGCAGGCTATCGAGACCTGCTTTCCACGTCTAGGCATAGCTCGGTGGGGTGACTCAACGCAAAGCACAGTGCAGCGGGTTATGACCGAGACGAACCACGATGGATCTTGTGAAGGCTACGCGCTTTCTTGATTTGTCCCACTGCGCCTACACGTTGGAGAGCAGATGTTCGTTGTGGATTGTGGTGAGTGGAAATTGCTTGATCGGCAGAAAGCGAATTTTTCTGTAGTAAACCATTCACTGGCATTTTTGGTCCGAATGACTGCGCACTATCGGTGTGCAAAAGTAGGACATACCCGAGCAGCACACGCATCGGGCTTGTCAGTCTCAATACGGTCCGTCTGGCTTGTCTCGGTCTGGCCAACGCTCAAAGCCTGCATCCCCAGGAGAACTTCATTGCATCATCTTGACCCTGTCGAGATAGTCTCCGTGCTGGAGATGACACCATCTTTCAGCACTGCGGGGTGCGGGTCGTGTCAAAACCGCTGAGGCAGTGCGCCAGTTCGGTGGAGTGGGCGGCAGCGCGTTTCGTCCCGTAGCATCGTCACAGCGAATCAGCATCGGCTGACTGTGCGACATCGGGCACTCGCCTCGTGTGGCTCTCGTCAGCGGGATCCTGCAGAAAAGACCATGTTGTCGCTTGCTTGTTCGCCACATCCGTCAACAACGATCGTTCGACACACGTATGCTATAGTGCTTTGTTCGTCTGGTTACAGCACATCTGACGAACCTACTCTGGACATCCGTCGTGCGCTTTATCACGTATGAGCCGTCAGGAAAACCGAGCATTGAAAACAACGACACGGATTCGGCAGATAGTGGAGCGTACGATTTGCTCAGGTGTCTCATTGCAAGATTGCCGGGTATGTACAGTGCCTTGCAATATCGGCTTCACCCCACACTCCTCGATCAATTGTTCAGACAGGGATCTCGGAGACGCGGGGCGGCCCGTTTCGACGCTCGGGTATTCCAACGTTACCAACGGCCGAGACTTGGCCACCTACGTCTGTGACATCATTGTCGACTTGCCTCCTATACATGGAGACGCCGTCGCGCGTGCTATCGCACGACGGAGCCCCAGACTTTCACTATTCCGTTCATCACATCTACGAAGTCCTGAACTTGTGACTTCATGGGAGCAAGGAACCCCGAGATTCGAAATCATGCGAGGCAGGCGATGGCGAACGACAATATCTGTCGGCATACTGCGGATGGTGGATGTATTCTTGCCCTCGCAATCGAGGCGATGGGTGATACAGCGGTTCGAGATACCATACAAGACGTAGCCTTGGGCGAACAGAATCCGACTTGTTTGAGCTATGCCCTTCAATCGGCCTCTTTAGAGAACCTCCTGAGTATAGCCGACTTACTCCTGACACAAGGTGCCGACATCAATTTCGTCGGAGGTCCATTCGAGACTGCATTACAGGCTGCCATAGTTGGCGGCCACGTGCAAATGGTTGAGTGGCTACTGCAACATGGCGCCACCGTGGATACCGAGACACCACTCTTCTGCACGCCTTTACAAGCAGCCACAGCTTTAAATCAAAGACAAATTATTCCTGTACTTCTCAGGCATGGTGCAGATACAAACCAGGTGGCCGGGCCTTATCACACTGCTCTACAAGTTGCTGCTGTAGAAGGAAAGACGAATATTATGAAAGACCTGCTCGAATATGGCGCCGATGCCAGCATCCAAGGAGGACTCTATGGAGGTGCACTCCAAGCCGCCGCGTCAGTCGGCAACATCTCATTGACCACAAGCCTTGATTGTGCTAAGTCGCTGGACCAATGCAGACTTCGTCTACAGTCCAGCTCAGGGATGCACTCCGTGCATCTCCAAAATATTGTGATGCTCTTAGACGCCTTGAGTAAGGATCAGAAAGACGTCCGCCCAACTTGTTGGACCGTAGAATGACCCCACGATCCTTCCCCTATGTCAATCTTCAGCAAGACTGCATCATCCACTATGTTTGGGGACGGTGGAAAAGAGGAGTGGAAACATGGTGGCATGACGTGCGATCTCATCGGCTGTGTCGTGGCTGGATCGACTGCGAATTGCGCACTGTGGCCATTTAAGTACGTAGAAGTAGTGTCTTCGAAAGTAATGACTCCGGTCTTTGAAGTCTAGGACAATGGATTCCAGTGCAGACCGCCGGAATGTGCTCACTCGAGATCTTTACAGTATACGCAGGCCTAAAGCGCGCCACCCGCAAACCGAGGTGGACAGCTTGTTGTGCTTCGGCCTGGAATCACGATGATACCCCGTAATCAAGGGGTAGCTGCGGCAAGGCGGTCTGCGGACCGCTCCGTGCGTTCAAGATCCCTACGCGGCTAATGGATCGAAGAGTGTGGGGGTGAAGCCGATATTGCAAGGCACTGTAGAGACTCGAGCGGCCTAGACTATGTTTAGTCGCGATATTTACGATTCTAAACGGTCCAAGACGATTTTCAATAGAACCGTCCCGTCGCTGGGTGCGTCCCGCATCCCCCGGGCGGACTTTAGTCAGCGGGCTTGAACGCAGATCCTGCAGAAGGACCAGCCCGGCGCCTGTTCAAATGTCGCAACCTCCGTCAACGGTCTCTAGCGGCATTCATCTGGTCGCAAAACGTTCTTTGAGTCACAGCGCATCTAGCGCACCTACTTTGAACCCTATTTGACCCACATGTCACTTCTGCGCGCGCTCGGAAGCAGAAGCGCCGGATGACGACGATGACGATTCGGACGATAGAACAGCCATCTACGCGATTGACATTCCGGCAGAAAGTCTAGCTTGTAGGCAGATGGCAGGAGAAAAGCAAGAGATGGATGTCTAACGAGATTTGGCGTTGATAATGGACATAAAGCGAGTTCAAGAAGAAGTGTTCCGGCACAGGTGGATTCTCGGCACATGTGAACAGACGTTATATATATTAAGTTAGCAGGTCAGGATCGACTTGCAGCG
>Ga0265797_10012462_pt1 | contig 10417 bp, 15 predicted proteins | sample P2T30metagenome_FD_192433 | JGI IMG/M metagenome (GOLD analysis project Ga0265797, IMG submission 192433) | Plant litter microbial communities from East Loma Ridge, Irvine, California - P2 T30 | ecosystem: Environmental > Terrestrial > Plant litter > Unclassified | place: USA: California... | reverse complement strand
GCGGAACTGGCGGCGTCCGCTGGAGGAGGAGAATAGGCCCACTGGTGGGTTTCTGGAAGTGGAGGCTGGCTTGCGCCAGCAGCAATCGGGTCTTTGGGGGGTGAACGCCTTCAAGGACGTTAAGGAGGACGAGCAGAGAGGGGTATAAAAGAGCTCTTGCGGCGAGGAATTGTGCCGACTATGCGTGGGAATCCAGGATGGAGGCTCCGATACCCGGCGTAAGTATCGGGTTGATGGGGTATGGGATGGTGATGGTGGAGGTAATTGTTAGGGAGATGCTAGGTATGAGTTGTTGTTGTTGTTGTTGTTTTTGTGTCGAGTGCAGAAAGATGTCTCCAGTAGTGACGAGTGCTGAAGTGGTTGTAGAGCGTGAAGAAGATCGGCGCTCACGGCAAGAACGCTTGCTCGTGTGAGCTTGGCGAGTGGTGGTGAATCACCTGACTCTGCACCGGCTCGAGGCGCACGTGAGGTGGTGTAAGTGAATATGCGACCGAGATGGTGCCTGCCTTGGTCGAGACAAGCTCCGCCAGGTCAATGACTGGGTGTTGGTGTTGTGAAAGGGAAACGAGTCGCCCTTCTCTTTTCGCCAGCGACAAAAATTCGCTCGTGGTTACTCCACGCACGCGCGAAGCTGCAGGCCTCGCCGCAGCGGCAAGCCACACAAAATGCAGCCCAAAATTCCCGCAGCGCCCGATCATGCAGATTCCCAGTCTCTCTGACGTAATCCGCCCGAATAGGATCGGTGATGACATTCCGAGGAAATGACTTTGCATTGTATTACTGCTTAGGGTTGAGGGTTAAGAGCAGCTAGGCCATTGATGTTATATACGAATGTGTGTCTAACTATGGAGTTTGGACATGTATGAAACAAGTGATCGAAAGACGTAGACTTGAGTGGCTGTTACACTTCAAGTATTACATTTCCTCATATGGTAATCCCATTCTCGATCGTGTCAACAAAACACACGTGCGTCCGGGAGCCGGACCGCCGTGGAGACCCACCTAACAAGCGAGCGAGATCGTGATCTCAACCAACAAAAATATACATATTAATGTCTAGAGGAATCGATAAAAATTATTGGCTCGACTGCTGTAGGGCCTGGTATATTCGTTCTCAAGTCCAGATACTCGTTAAGTATCAAGCACTCGATGGGAAGAGAGCTGGGCGTCAAGTGTTTGTTGATACTCGTACAATGACTCCATCTACGGCATACAATACCTACCATAATCGTCACACAAACCCATCCTCCATCATACAGTTTAACAACTTCAACTCTCCCTTCCACCACTCCCCGCGGCACCTCCACCTCCACCACCACCAGCATTCCCCGTCCCACCAAATCCAAAGCTCCCAATCCTCCTCGCTAAAGAATCTCCCACAGCATCAACCGCACCCTTCGGACTCCTCAAACTAATCTCACCCTGACGATTCGCGATATTGAACAGCTTGATAGAAGTGCCTGCCCACAAACCGTTGCTGCCACGATTATTCTGCGCGTCTTGCGCGAAGATGAAGCCCCAGAGCATGGACATGTACCAGCCGAGGGCGAGGGAGGACCATGTGAAGGTTTGGAGGCGGATGGGTGGGGCGGCGTCTGGATGGAGGTGTTAGAATGTGTGCGGTATGGGATAGTGATGGAGATGTTGGCTTACACTCTGATGTTGGGGAGGTGGCAGTTTCGCCGGGAGTTGCTGGCTGGCGACTTGGCCTTGGTGTGCCGCTCTTGCCGTCTGCGATTGCTTGCAGGATAGTGTGCAGTGGTAGATGGGGAAGCCAGCTCTCGAGCCACTCTCCCGTGGGCGTGAACTGTGTGCTGGTGGTCAATGGATGTGGCGTCTGAGTCTGCAGGCTTGCCAGGCTTGTGTTAGATGCGTTGCGCGAGGCAGATCGCGAGAAAGACCCATGACCGACAGGTTGCTTGCCGCGTGCCTTCTCCGACATGGATCGTGACTGCGTGGGGACTGCGTCTTCCATCGAGGCAGACGCGTTGCTTTGAGATCGCGAATGTGGGTTGTTAATGGGCGTTTCCAGATCTTCGTCATCATCATCGTCGTCGCCAATAGCGAACGCTCCATGTTCAGGCACGTTGCCGAGAGAGGGAGATCGACTTGAGGCTGGACTGCGAATGCTGTCCATCGAGGCACCTCGAGTCGGGCTTGTGATGCCAGCAATATTGCCATTGCGATCTTTGCGTTCTTGATTGATGCGGTCGAGCTCAGTCAAAGCACCATCGACTGTGAAGTCTCTCAATGCCTCAAAGCGTTTGTGGCTGCGGCAGACAATATCGACGAAGCGTCTGTTCGCCTCATACTGATGGTCGAGAATGGCGCACATGGCTTCGAGCAGCGATAAAAGCAGGGTGTGATTGCTATCATTTGCTAGCAGGAAGACAGGTGATGAGAATGAAATAAAGAGGTCGAGTAGTTTTGTGCATGTTGCGCGTTGCAGCTCTTGCACATACGGTGCGATGTTGTTGACAATGGCCAATAGTGCTGGGTAAATTGACTCCAGGCGTCCTTTGGTGGTAGTCAAGATCGCGTAGATACTTGTGATCAAGTAGTCGGCGTAGGAACCGTGGAAGTTGGGAATGCGGATTACCGAGGGCAGTGAGTCTTGACCCATGAAAGGCTTGTTCAGGCGTCTGCCGAAAGTCGGCTCGACGCTGAGGGTTTGCAGAATGAAGACGCACATGCGTACAATTCCTTGTCTGGCTGGATCATCCTTAGCATCCATAGCATAGTAGAGGACCAGGACGATCAAGTCGTGAGCCCTATCTGTGTCGATGATGAAGCTGCGGAAGCGCTTGTTGCATTGGAGCAGCTCCCAGAACAGGACCAGCATCTCCGGGGCCCATGGTAGTGCTTTTGATACAGTTGGCACGTATGAAGCCACGCCTGATACTGGCTGTGTCAGGACAAGAGTAAGACCTTGTTGAATGAACTGGAAGTCTTCAACACGATGAAGGCGACTGAGCGATTTCCGGAAGGCGTTGGTCTGGTCATTTGGCGCTGGATAAATTATTAAAACCAGTAGAAGTTGAAGAGAATATGTGACGAGCAACTGTTTGGGGTCTTTTGTGACAGCAGTCAGATCAAGAGGGACCCGCCATGATGCAGGGTTGTATTTGAGGACCTGCGGTGTGTCAGTATTTCGTGTGAGAGTTTTTGCTTTCGAGAGGCTCACGGTATTCAAGAGCGAGCAGATCAAGCTGAGCACTGCTTGCCGGCTGCACTGTGTTGTGATATATGTCAAGGCCTTGATGTCAATTTGTGCCACCATGTCTGATTTCCTGTCAGCTTACAATCATTTCTGCGTAACGGATATTGAACTTACTCGATGGCAAGTACATCATGCGGCTCGACAAAGTCAAAAGCAATCTCAAGACCTCCATAGCGTTCCGCTCGTTCTCCTTCGTCATCCCTTGACTCTGCTTGCACCCAATGCCACTCTGCCAAATCGAGTACGAGATATGCGAGTCAGGATTACCGTTCGCGTCGACCTTCTTCGGCAAGGCGAAGCCCGGCAGGAACAGGTAGTTTATGAGCAGGTCTATTAGTCGTTCGCCCAAAGGCCGATCGATCTCCTGATCCTCTGAGCCTCCTGGCAGCTTCTTGCTGGGATTCAGCCCGTCGAACAGAGGTCCGCGGCGGTTGTACTTTTTGTCCCACACCCATGTTGCTTTCCTTGCTTCCCAGAAGAACTTTGCTTCCCAAGCTGCCAGGTGGTCCGCCTCGTAGATGTAAGGCAACAGCCTAGTCAATATGCGGACGCAGTTTAAAACTTCTGCGGTTGCGATCGGGGTATGTGGATCGGCGTGCGCATTGCGTGTCTGTAGAGCCTCCAGCCGGGCTATCACGACGTAGATGAGAGTCTCGGCATTCTTCTGCGGGCTTGGTGGCTCGGTCCTGGGTGTGTTCGGGGTGGAGTCGTGGTTATTGTTGGTGAGATGGCGCAGATCGTTTGGCGACCACAGGGCAAAGACGTCGTCGGCAGATTCAGGCAGCTGGTAGAAACGCGACCACCACGCGCTGTCTGCAGGTATATTTGGCTCCCCCGATAGCTTGAAGATGTCCTCCTTGAACGCTAGCTTGCTCTCTGACGCGCCCATCTCGTTTGCATGCTAAGCCTGTATGCTATGCTGCTGCTGCGCGTCGAAGGTAGCTCTCGAAGGTAATGAGCAGGGTCTCCTCCAGTCGGCAAGTCGGCGGTGGTCGGTCCAATCGTTCGTGAGGTGTTCTGCTATAGGCAACGTCATATGTAAAGGTAGAGATCCCTTGACGAGCAATGACATGCCTGTTCCTGGCCCTAACATAGAATAGGCATCGCTGCCGCCTGTCTCTCCAGTGCCCCGCTTTTTCACGGGATCGGGCAAGAACCGTTGGTGGCACGCTTCAGGCGAATGGATCTCGGCCATCGTCCGGCAGGCCTCCTTCATCTCCTTTGCGTTTTCAACCTTCACACCCCGAACACATGGACGATTAGACCACTTTTTCTCCATGCGGGGCCGCAATATAGTAAGGCCGTCACCGCAACGGTGGATCCCAAACGCTGTGAGCAATGGTATAAGAAGCCTGCAGACGACCAGGCAAGGTAGGTCTCATCTCACCATCAGTGCATCCGCTCTTACGCATACCTCGAAGAGACCTATACGGCGAACCTTCAGAATGTTGGACCAATACTTGTACCTCCTTCCTTTTGCCTTGCTCCACAGCACCGCCAATGCTCAGGTCAATAACGCCACCAAAGAGTTCCCTACTCGTCTCGATCCCAGTGGCACTATCCAGCCGTTCTGGAACCGCTGTGACCTCCCAGCCAACGCGTGGGATAGCCATATGCACATCGTTGATCCATCTCGATACCCATTGGCGGCAGATGCAGTGTACACCCCGAGCATATCAGGAACTTGGGATGCAGTCGCCAACGAGACTGCGTTCGGCATGCAACACATCACCGTGATCCAACCATCCATCTACGGAAACGACAACAGCATCCTCCTGGATGCTCTGACAGGCCTCGGTCCTGATAGAGCTCGGGGAGTAGTCGGGTTCGAACCCAACATCTCCACCGCAACTCTACAGGAGTGGCACGCAAAGGGTGTGCGTGGTGTTCGTCTCAACGCTGTGTCAGGCGGTAAAGCGGTCGACGTCCCCAAATATGCACGCCAGCTTCAGACCTACGCCGATATTGTCCGTCCTCTTGGCTGGGTGCTGCAGACCTACGTCGACATGGAGATTCTGGAAGAAATCGAAGACGTCTTCTCGGGTCTGAACATCACGGTCGTTCTTGATCACTTCAGCAATCCTAAAATTCCTGCCCTGACGCCCGAAGACCAAGCCTCTTTCGACCCTTACTCGGTTAAAGGATTCGGTTCTTTGATCCGCTTGATCAAGGCTGGCAACACCTACATTAAATTCTCAGGCGCATACCGTGTCGAACCGTCTTTGATCGGACTGGAGGTCATGGCCAAGGAGATCTTGAAGACGAGGACCGACCGCACTGTCTTTGCCAGCGACTGGCCACACACTAGGTTCGAGAGACTTGACATCAGACCTTTCATTCAGACTGTGCTGGATTGGGCGACGGAGTTCAAGTGCGTCGACGAGGTGTTTGCGACGAACGCGAGGGCTCTATGGAGGGTCGATAACTAGATCTTATGTTTTGTTTGATTGGGCGGCTAAACATGGCTTACAAAATAGATTCTTATGAACAATCGCATGACTCTCAACTCCTTGTACAAATTTTACTAAAATGTTCAGGGCTGAAGAAAAGAATCGCAGGTCCCTACTAAGATGCTCATTGGCATGGCAGGAATCCGGAGATATTTCAGGCGGCTAAAATCCGACATCGAAGGATCGCCGGCCTGACAGCAAGGAGCGCAACACTGATCTGCAGTCCAACACACATTTGTGCACACACAGCCCGATCCACAGGAACCAGACGTCATTGCGATCCTTTTGAGGCCTCGAAAATCATGTCTTCAACAAGGAAGATCATGATATTGTTGTACGAGCGGACTCTTTCTGGTGGTCATCTGGTGCTCGCAACACCTTGGCAGCTGAACATTCACGGTTATTCTCGTATATCAATTCGTAAACCAAAGTAGCATAAGAGAGCGTGTATTCCAGCATCGAAGCTTCAGAGATATGTTTACTGCTGCAATCAGAAGCTGACCAAAACGCAATTTCTAACTCAACCCGCATCCGCTCAGCATTTGCTTAAAGACTTACAAAATCACCCGACACTTCATCCAAACCCAACAACCAGAAACCACACGACACACCATGGCAACCCTCGCAACAAACACCACCCTCTGCCAACCCCTACTCATCCCAGCCACCATCCCCGGCATCGATACAAAGTCCGACTGGTGCGCCGCACCCACCATGAGCAACAAAACCGTCGAGATAATGCAGTATTGCTGCGGCGAGACACAAGAAATCCACACTGTCGACGGCTGCGCATGGTGCTGCCTCTCGTATCCGATACCAGGAAACTTCACCAAGGAAGAGACTATGAATTTTGGGAATTGCGTCATCAAAAAAGAGAGGGAGCTTAATGCTACGATACATCGGACTACATGCTGCAGCACGCCGAGCACGTCGAGTGCGACGACCACCGTGAAAGTAGCGTCGATGTGGAAGGTCGGGGGCTTGGCTGTGTTGTTGGGGGCTACGTTGTGGTCGCTTTGAGTACGGTTTTGGATAGATCGTAGTCGCTTTCGATACTTGTCTTTGATGGATCATGGCCGTGCAAGTTCCTTAGCGTTTTATGAACGAAGATGCGACACGTTCACGTTAAGCACCATCGGGAGTCTGTGAAGTCGTTTTAGGAAATTATGACGAGAACTACAGTACTTTTGGCCAGGATTATACCATTCCTCTCTATCCTCTTTTTGGTGTATGGCAACGCACCGGAGATATGATAGGCAGTTCAGGTCCGACTTCGAAGGATCGCGCTTAAGCGTAGATCTAACAGCAAGGAGCCAAAGGGTCATGCGGCGCTGGTTTGGAGCCTGACAGGCACAGCCCTTGTGTGAGAAACAGACGTCATTGCAATCCTTCGTGAGGCTTTGAGAACCGAGTCATGGTATGGTTGTACCAGCAAGCTCCGTTTGGTGTCCATCTATCCTTGTATACGATATGGCGCTTGTGGAACCTTGGCAGCTGAGCCTCCCTGTCTATTTTTGTATACCAACGCGCAAACACAACAAGCATCAATAAAAGTGCGTGCATTCCAGCACTGGAGCTTTGGAGACACTTGCGTCGTTCCAATCAAAACCTGACCAAGAAACGCAATCTCCAATCGAAAACCTAGCTGTCCAGCAATTTCAACACCACCACATACGCCATAACCATCAGCTTCACCCCAGAAACGAACCCAACCATGGCGACAATCGCATCCGACACCACCCTCTGTGGTCCACTGTCAATGCCAGAGGTAATCCCTGGCGCCAACCAGTCATATAGCTATTGCGCTACGCCCAACGTCGGCAACACAACACAGCAGATAATGCAATACTGTTGCGGCTCATGGAACGAGGTTCACGGCTCGGATGGCTGTGCGTTCTGCTACATCTCATATACCGATGTAGATATGGATGACGACGCGGAAGTCACGAATAAATTTGCGAATTGCATTTCGATGAAAGCGCAAGAGATCAATGCTACAAGAGAGCGGATCACGCATTGCCATACTGGCAAGTCTGGCGCGACGACCACGAAGGGAATGGCGGCGTGGAAGGTTGGAGCGGTGGCTGTGCTGTTGGGGACGGCGTTGTGGTCGCTTTAGGTGTGATTGCAGTTGGAGTTTGGGGATATGGGTTCGTTGGATTTGCTTGGGCTGCTTTTTTTCATGACCAAAGAGATGTTTTGGGGGAGTTGAAAGGTGTCCGTGAAACTCATGAGCCAGCCTCATGCGGGTATCAGAGGAACATGTAAATGTATCTAGATTTTGAATATCGCATGTAAAATTGTGATCACTCGATGTATCAAGTTGCGTCTCAATCACCATTTCCAACTCAGTACCGTGGGTGGTCCAACGGGATACAACGATACCCTCTTCGGCGCCCCAAGGTGCCTTGACGTCAAACAGTGTAGTTGCAGTACAAAGGTCCACCAGACGTCCAGCCTTCGTGTACTGTATATAGCTCTCAACCCGCAGTACCCGCAGGCTGCCGGCAACATCGTCACTTGTACTTCGACCTTGAGCGATCAGACCACGCCCTCGACTTCGATTTTTCGGTTATCATCAAAGACCCGGTGCTCATCGGTTGACGCATGTCGATGGAACGCCGACCCGACAAGCTGTGTGGCGGCCTCAGCTATGCGACACCAAATCTGCCCGCATCTTTGTCATCCTCTGATCTCAGCGGTGCTACCGGGCCAGGGCCAATGGCTGAGCCGCTGTAGCTACAGCATTATACGGTACCACAGTCACAGGCGGATATCTCAATGCATCTCATGAGCAGCTACTGAGACTGTAGCGAAGTAGAAGTTGTATAAGTAGTGCTGTGCTTCCACTGACTGTGAAATTCTACACATCACAAACACACTCAAAACGACAGAAGATCAATACTACTAATCGAAACCTTGAGCTCCCGATCAACATGTCCATCAAAGTCGGCAACTACCTGTTCATCAGGCTGAAGCAGCTTGGAATCAGCACGGTGTTCGGCGTTCCTGGAGGTGAGTAGCCTTTGTATTATAGCGCCGCAAGATCGAACCATAGCTAACATGTCGAACAGACTATGAGCTTGCTCTCCTCGATCTGATCGGAGAATCTGGTATCGACTTCTGTGGCAATCCGAACGAACTGATCTCAGGCTACGCCGCTGATGGCTACAGTCGCCTGAACGGCGCAGGCTCATTCGTGACGACTTTCGGACCAGGCGAACTGAGTGCTTATTGCAGCCATGCTGGCGCGTATGCTGAGTACGTGCCTGTCGCTCATGTTGTCGGATATCCGGGTCGTATGTCATCTCTCTCACAGCGTCGAGACAGCTTACTGACCATACTAGGCCCTGCTATGGAGAACCACACTCTGATGCACCACACTTTGGGCACGGGCGAGTTCGGGTTCGTCTTTCGTGATCATATCGTGGTTGAGACTTGAGTCGCTAATGATATGTGCAGGATGTACCACGACATGGTGAAACACATCTCAGTAGACACTACTGTTCTGTTGGATCCGCAGACCGCACCCGCAGAGATCGACCGCTGCTTGACAAGCATGATGCAACAGAGCAGACCAGTCTACATCGGCGTGCCAGTCGACATGTCACACCTCGAGTGTGATGCGTCAGCGCTCCGGACAGCCATTCCACGAGCTTTGAGCCCGAACGATCCGCAGCTCGAGGAAGAGGTCCTAGGCAAACTTCGCAAGATGATGGAACAGAGCAAGAATCCAATAATTATCGTCGATGGATTCGCTGCTCGCAACAAACTCCAGGACCAGTGTCGAGAGCTCTCCGAGTTGACTGGATTCCCGACCTTCAATACATACATGGGCAAGGGCTGTATTGACGAAACAATGCTGAACTTCGGCGGCCTGTACACTGGTGCTGGCACCTACGAAGGTGTGAAGAAGGCTGTCGAGTCTGCTGACGCCGTGTTCTGGATTGGCAATGTTCAGGTATGTACCATGGCGCGCACTTCTGGCAGCTTGCTGACACATGCAGACCGATTTCAACACTGGCGAGTTCACGGATCAGGTGGCTGAGGATGTGATTGCAGAGTTCCAGCGCGCCTACATGAAGGTAGTAGCTCCCGTGACCTAATCTCCAAAGATTCCGAAGGCTGATACTGACTGCCGGTATTGCACAGATTGGCAAGCAGCGCTTCGAATTGAAGATGGTCCATGTCCTCAATGCTCTCGTTGGCAATTTGAAGCAATCGCCACTGTCTCGGACCTCAACGCCGTCGATCACCTGGGATCCGTATCCCATGAACGATCCTGAGAAGGAAAGCCACCTCACACAAGACTACCTTTGGCCGGTTTGTGTCTCTCGCGCAGAGATTTGATGAATGTAAACATGGCTAACGCGAAGCAAGACTCTGGGCAAGTTCTTCAAACCCGGCGACTTCGTCATCGGAGAAACAGGCACATCAGCATTCGGACTTGGCTGCTCGAAGCTCCCCAGTGGCGCCAGCATGTACAATCAGACAATATTCGGATCGATTGGATATGCAAGCGGTGCTGCAGTAGGAGCATTCAAAGCCATTCGGGAGAATAATCACTACAAGCGATGCATCCTTGTCACTGGTGAAGGCAGCCTGCACCTGACTGTGCAAGCGTTCGCCGATATGCTGAAGCTTGGTCTGAATCCGATCGTGTTTGTGCTCAACAACGATGGATACACTGTCGAACGACTTATCCATGGCAAGAATGCGTGAGTTTTCGTCTAGGGTGGTGGAAGGC
>Ga0265797_10012460_pt1 | contig 10419 bp, 7 predicted proteins | sample P2T30metagenome_FD_192433 | JGI IMG/M metagenome (GOLD analysis project Ga0265797, IMG submission 192433) | Plant litter microbial communities from East Loma Ridge, Irvine, California - P2 T30 | ecosystem: Environmental > Terrestrial > Plant litter > Unclassified | place: USA: California... | reverse complement strand
CACTCCAATTTGCTCTGCCGTTCGCACCGGCAATCTCAAAGCATTGGATGACGCCCTTGCCAACGGTGAAGCAGAATTCGTCAAGCGCCGTGTCTATCTCACCTTGGAGCGCAGCCGCGACGTTACGATCCGCAACTTGTTTCGCAAAGTTTTCCTCATTGGTGGTTACCTGGATCCCAAAGAGGGCGAAACAACCCCTGTGCGACGCACTAGAATACCCATCCCCGAGTTTGCGACTGCTCTTCTGCTGTCGGGTGCCGAGGTGAGCGACGGTGAAGGAGGAATCGATCGTGACGAGGTCGAGTGTGCGATCGCGAACATGATCTACAAGGTAAATATGGCTCTGGTCAACTCTTGGGAGAAATGGTCGTGTTTTAACTTGGCAATAGGTTCTTATGAAGGGTTACATTTCCCGTGACCACAACATGGTTGTACTCAGCAAGGTCGGTGCATTCCCGGGCACTGGAGTCTGATGACACTGCCAATCATGGTCTCCAACATCATCCCGAGGCGTGTTCTCGTGCGCACTACTATCACCACATATCCAGCGACATATCCTCTCAGTCGCCCGAAAGACATAGAGCCTAGAAGACAGCATAAGACCGACTCAGCACCAGGTCTCGAAAGTCGACATCTAACCTCCCACGTCCCGATCAAGAGAACTGGCTCGACGCTCTGGGGAACCCCCGCTAGGCATGACTTGACGACCAGGTAATATGATGCTGGCGGGTTTGATCGAAGCAGCGCGCTGATGGGATAATGCGTGGTCAAAGTCCCGAAGCTGGTCGAACCTATGTAACAGTACCAGACTCATTGCTGAGCCATCCTTCACCATTAGGTACGCTTGATCCAATACTTCTAGGGCTAATCAGAAAATTTCTTTGTGCGCGGTCTGGTTTTGGCCGCACAAAGGATGAATGCACAAAACCCGAGACCTACGTTATTAGACCTTTGTTGTCCGGATGCGGCGGCCAGTATCAAGCAAAATGACAAAATCCCCCAAGACTTTACCCTCTTTTTGTAATCCGCAGCATTGACATTGTATTCTTACTACTGTTATGGCAGCACGACAACCCAATCTCCTAGACGCCTGGCGTACGTGGAATGCACACCACCGTCAGGCTATGAAAGATCATCATCAAGATTTCCCAAATAAAAACGACAAGCGGAGGTTTTGCAAAAAGATTAGCATCGAGTGGAAGAAGATCAGCACTCGATACCCCGACGTTCATAGGGCGCGGAAGCTACAGTTTCGGCAATGTGTCATGAGAGTCGAAAATTCGAGAGCGGAAGCTCTACAAGCTGTCACGCGAAGGGTGGCCCACAGTGTTCAGCGCAGAGCCAATAACGTTAACGACCAGCCGGAACCACATGAGGCCGTCCTGCAAGCGAACATACGTGTGTTGCGGGACCTCAAGAATCTTATCCGTATCGAGCGTACGGTCATCAGGCAACCTGCCGATCTTATACGGCAACACGACGAGAGAAGACACAGAGTTTTGAGAGATGAAATCAGAGGTCTTGGGCATGAGGTGATCAGGGTACGGACCGCGTTTGAGGGCCAGGCCCCCCCCAACCACAACCCTCCCGGGCGACAACCTAGTAGGACGAGATATCAGCGACTTCCGCAAGGCAGGAATGTTGTCACTCCCCCTGGAGGCCACATGTACCATTATCACCTCATGACCAGCAGGCCGACTTCGGTTGGTATCTGGGTTGTGAGCGACGCAAACAACGCGATAATAGACCGAGTGGTTGTGAAAGACTGTTGGGTCATTGACCAGAACTTCCCTGGCGATTGGACGGATCCAAAGTTCTGGTTTGGAGACCCCATGGATCCGCTGACAAAGCAGCCGACGGAGGCACTTATCCACGCAAAGCTCTCGCATGACGAGAGCATTGTGCAGATGAGGTCCTGGCACATGCATGCGCACAAACTCATGTATCGGGTAGGTCCTCGCAATGGCTTCCCTCAGTCTTTCTCATATAATGGTCCACTTTGGCTGACAGTATGTAGTTATGCCTTGAATGGTGCCCTTTTGGTGATGCGACAGACTTGGTGATCAACTACTCTCGTCATTACCAGGAGGGAACCAGAGGGGCTGTAGATCACATGATCCCCGAGCCGGCAATCTGGTGTGCCTTCGAAGCCCTCATCAGAGCTGGTTTGGTGATGGAACAGGGCGATGTAGATCAAGCGCGGCCAGGGTTGGTCGGCGGGCCAGTCGTGCACCTGGACTTCAAGCCTGACAACCTATACCTCGGAGACTATCCGGATCAGGATGCAGAAGAGCCAGAAAACTTCGCCATGTATCCCTCCTTCAAGCTTGCTGATTTTGGCCTTTCTATTGACGATCGCCGGCTTCCGCAAGAAGAATACCGTGGACGAGGAACCGAAACCTATCGAGCCCCCGAACAGCTCCTGCCTCATGACTATCTCGGACAGAATCAAGATCCTCTGAACACCAGAACCAATGTGTGGGGAGTCGGCATTACAGTGATGGGGTTGATGAACATGAACCTCGAAGCAGGGAATTTGACTTTCGGAGAAGCTGCATTGAACGAAAACCACCCAAATCTGGTGCCCCAGTTCAGGCCAGATGCTGTGAGCAAGTACAGTCGCACGCTCCGGAACATGGTCACCCATTGTCTGCAATTCAGACAAGCTAACCGGCCGACTTTCCATGCCCTGCGGACTCAATTGGAAGCCGCCACAGGACTGGGCATGCAGACCGTGCAACAACGTGACTACGCGCAGGGAGCGCGTTTTGCAACTCGGAATCACCCACCACCCTACCCTCAGCCTCTCTTGTACTTGAGAGGCAACACATTCGACTTTGGGTCGCCGGCACCGCCTGTCAATGAAGCTATCTGAGCACGGGAAAGTTTTCGATCAGAGTTGATGCGGCGTTCATTGGGGTCTCGAGCAAGACCTGACTTGTGATGTACCGTAGAAACAACATTCTTCTTTTGTTCTTTGAGTAGCGGAATCGTACGGAGTCGCGCTTGGAGGTAGAGACAGACTGATAGAAGCAAACGAAAGCAACCAGAAACACGCATCGTCGCTGCTATCGTTTCCACCCAAGCAAGTTCTGCCAACTCACAGTCATCAAGTAATCTTGGCTGCCTTGCAAATCTTCATAGCTTCATCCACGTGCGTCTGATAACGCTCGGATTTGCCGGAACCTGAGTGAGGTGGACCGTTAGCGTGCTTACCACTGACCAATCGTGGATGATATTCTACGCTCAACTTTTTGACATAAATTGCCAGCCTGCTTCGCCGTCTTCGCCTTCTCCCAATCCTTGAAGCCTCACATGCCCCTGAGGAATATGTGCGCGGACTTGGCCGGGTCCATGGCTTGATCAACAAGAGAACATTTGGCCCGCTGCTGGAAGACGCCAACGCTGTCCAGATCGCTATCCTCTTTGCCTACTTCATGAGGGTATTTCAGAGACTTGGGAACTTCGTCGTCGGCGTAGTTGTAGATGTTGGACTCCTTTATGGCTGTGGCAAAGGCGGCCTTGCAAGCCACGAGATCGTTCTTCCCGAACTTCTCCTTCTTAATCTGTCCGATGATGGCCCAGGCATTGTTGGACTGGGCTTGGTTGTAGCCCGGAATCTTTGGATACTTGCTGGCTTCGGCTTATGCTACCGATTGGACATCGACTTCAACCTCATCTGGAGTCTGGGCGGCGATGGCACCGACACCGAAGGCCAGCACAGCAGCTATGGCGGTGATATTCATGGCGAGAAGATGGTAGATCCTGGAGAATACGATCGTAATGGCGCAAGAGCGATGAAAAAGTTCCTCCCATCGTACTCATATGGGCGAGATTGGAGTCTTAGCACTGTGTTCGGTGCCGAGGTCTCCTTGGCGATACGCACTGAGTCACGCAGGGAAGCATGCATCTGGCGAGGTATCCAGTTTAGACACCAGGAGATGTGGGGCCCTGACACAGAGCCCAAGAGGCGATCGAGCCGAGGGCCTCAGGACGCGTACAAATTACGAACGTTTCCCTAAGACCTCTTTGAGTAGGATTGATGCGTATGGCAGGATGAAGCTTGTGTTTGAAATCGAGGGCTTTGGAACGATTACGAAGGACGAATGTTCCCCTGGAATGAGCGTCTTGAGGAGGATTATTGCGCGTAGCAGGAACGAACGTGTGTTTGGGACGAAACGAGTTGACGGTCGCATGTGTCAGGTCTTTAGTGGGCCTTCAAGGCGTTGATTTGGCTGTGCTGCTTGGACAATCGGCGAGGTGGACGTCATGCCTTTGGGTCTCAGTGATGGACGATCGCATGGCCTCGAGGAGTGAGTTGTATCGCTTTTATCGAAAGGTACACAATGGACGTTGAGTCAAACCGTTCTCTGTATCTGCCAGAACTAGAATGAAGTGAGTGCTCAAGGAGGCAGTGGAGTACATGGTGTGAGTACCAGTACGTGCAGCTCAGCAGATATGTGGTCCATCAGCAGATCTCGCAGTTTCGATGTCTTAGGTGTTGAGATTCTCGATGCTGGCAAACATGAGTGCACATTCATAACCGTTGTCTTACTGTCGACCCCAGACGCTCCACCAGCATCGGACCTCAGCAAGCTCTTCGCCATTGCCAGAAGACCAGTCATCGTAACCGACCTCTTCGCCTTGCTCAACTACCCCAAGCCCAATCGACGCCAGCTGGTCTCTCAAATCTTGCCGTTCCACAACGTAAGCATCACGCAGTGGTAGCTCGATTACCACCCTCGCTGTGTCGTCTTTGCTTAGATGCCATTCGATAGCGCTGACAAGGAGCCGCGGGTGTTCGGGAGAGTATATTGGGTCGGCGATAACAATGAGAGGGAACGAGTTTGGTAAACCGTTGCAGGCCTCAGCATCGAGTTCCTCCGGCTTAGTCCAGTCGAGCACAGCCGCAGAGACATTTCCACCGCAATATGATATCGCAGATTCGTTGGAGCGCGCGTTTTGTTCCAGATTGGGGACGATCTCAGGCAAGTCTGTCAAAATCACATGCCTTTGGAAGAGGGCACTGGCAGCCATACCGACTAAGCCAGTGCCGGCACCAAGCTCCAGGATTACAGCATCGGAAGTCAGATCGGGTATGTAACGTCGAAGCAAGCAGAGCTGCTTAGACAAAAGGTACGACGAGGCCCATGTCTTGAGGCCAAGATTGTCCGCAGTCATAGGTGGTTCATGGAGGGTCAGCTCAACTATGTCGTCAAGAACGCGTCCTGACGCGTGCTCGGGCTGCACGACTCCTACAGGTTGGTCGACGTCTACTACCGGAGACAGCGGTATGGCAAAGGACCGTGTGATGGCACCCATAGCTCCCCTTCCACTACGCTCACTCAATCTTTGTGATGCTGCTTCCCAAACTTGCTCTTTCTCGGCGTCATCCTCAATCCAGGTAAGAGGACTTGCTATGATCTTTGTCAAGTACTGCGGTACGCCTTCATTGTTTATTTTGCGTTTGCGCGGAAGAGTGTCGGATGTCCCGTTCTTTGGTCGTGATGTGGTTTCCCAAGAGAGAGGCTCAACGCTGAGATCGTCTAGGGCTGATAACAGTGTGGATGCGAGTGGCTTCGTGTAAAGCTGAGGTAAATCGAGCACTGCAGACACGGCGTGATTAGGATTCGCGATTTGCAGCAAAATCTGGATGTATCATACCATCCAGTGGCTCCTCATCCTCAACCTCGTCATACCGTGTTCCTGTAGACATTCTGCGCACGCTTGGCGGGATCTCTAGCCAAGTTGCTGCAATGCACGCGAACAACGCGGCCTCGCTCCCATGGTGAACCGGTGTCTGGGAAGAAATTCAAATCGGCAGCTAAACGCCGAAGTAACTCCGGAGCAGTCGCCGACGGAGTCCATTCGGCAGGTGCCAGGATGCCAGGCCATGTCAATGAATTGATCATGACTGTAGAACACTTTTGAAGCCATCGTACGCAAGCTGCATATCGAATTGCAACTCGCGAGCCTGCTCCGGGCTAAGCTCTTCCGCCACTCGCATCTGGTTCAGGGTGATCAGCCACTGGATGATCTTGCCCTTGTTCTCGAAGTCACGGTCGGTCACTTTGTTGACGGCCTGGATGGTGTCGACAAGAATAGGATGCAGTGTCTCTTTTGAGAGCATGTTGAGCTTGATGGCGTCCAACAGAGTGATGAAGCTCTCAGACGCCGACACGATGTGAGTCGCCGCGGCGTTGTTGGTTGGCTGCTGGCTTAGGGGACGCTGCTGCTGAGCAGGAGCAGTCTCAACCGTCGCAGGGATGCCGATGCGCAGTCTTTCCGTGGCCTTTGGTACTTCCAGGCCCCATTCCACTTTGAAGCGCTCCAGGTCGCCGAAGGCATCGGCCACACTGTCGTCGGCGAGGTTACTCTTGTACTGCCGCAAGAGACGGTCGCAGGTTTCTGTGTACTCGGCCTCGTGAATCGAGTCGCGAAGATATGCTTTCTCCAGCGCGTCCAGGGTGATGATAATGCTGTATATCTCGGCCAGGGACTCGTAGAGCTCCCTCTCAGTGGCGTTGTCTGCGAGCTTCACTTCCTGGTCCAGATTGATGGTGGCAGCCAGGTTGCTAGAAGGCGTGTAGCTGTACGGCGTTGGCGCATATGCCAACTGCTGGGGACCGTACATCTTGCCTGTGACCGCTGAGATGCGTGTGATTTTTGTTGTGGGTTATCAGTTGAACTGGCCACAGTGATGTGTTGACTTAAAGAGGCGAGACGAGACCCAAGCAAGCTTTCTCCGCAAATCGGGATCTTCCGCTGTTCGCATCGCTTCCTCTGAACTTTTTTGCGACAGATTCAGGTTTGAACTTGTGTACTTAACATTCAACCACAAACCACCGCCAAAATGCCCAAAGGAAAGGCCACCAAGAAGTTCGAGCAGAGACATCTCAAGGATACGCTCGACAAGCGCAATGCCCTCAAGAAAACCAAACAGAAGCAGCAACTGAAGGAGAGGAAAAAGGCTAGGCGTGCCGAGGAGGAGGGCAAGGACCCGGGTGCACAGCAGGATGAGGGCGCAAAGGTTGCCACCAAGACCGGAGGGGACTCGGCCGCCTTCCAGAACATGAGCGTCGACGACTTCTTCCAGGGTGGGTTTGAGATCCCAGAGCAGCTCAAGAAGAAGGGCGACAAGAAGCGCAAGCGGGCGCAGCCTGAAAAGGTCGAAGATGAGGAGGAAAGCGAGTCCTCTTCGGACGACTCGGTCATGCATGAGCCTGTTGTGGCCGACGACGACGACTCTGCTTCCGACAGCGACGACAATGACCCAGAGGAGCACAAGAAGCAACTTGCGGCGCTGGCTAAGAACGACCCTGAATTCCACAAGTACCTCCAGGAAAACGAGCCTGAGCTTCTGGACGCTGATCTTGAGAACATGGGCACGTTGAGCAGCGACGAGGAGGACGAGGGCGAGACACCCAAGCGCAAGAAGCAGAAGAAGAGCGCGAATGCCGACGATTCAGACGACGAGATGGTCAGCGGGAAGAACGAGCTCCAACTCCACACTGTCGCGAAGTGGGCTACGGCCATGCAAGAGCAGCACTCTCTTCGCGCAGCAAAGGAGACTGTGCTGGCCTTCCGCTCTGCAGCTCACGTTTCCGATCTGGAGGACAAGGACTTCAAGTACTCGATCTCGGATCCCGAAGTCTACCACCAACTCCTCACGACTGCGCTTAAGCTCGTCCCGGATGTACTGCAGCATCACCTGCCCGTACAGGAGAACAAGAATGGCAAGGCCCATGTTTCAACCGATTCGAAGAAGTTCAAGACGCTTGCACCTTTGCTGCGATCGCAAGTTGCCAGCATCATCCACCTTCTCGACAATCTCTCGGATCCTGCAACTCTCCGCCTTACCCTCACCTCGATCATCCCTCTTCTGCCATACTTGCTCTCTTTCAAGAAGCTCATCCGCGACATCTGCCGTGCAGTGACCGCAGTATGGTCAACCACCGCCACCACCGAAGCTACAAGGATCGCCGCATTCCTCGTCTTGCGTCGTCTTACTGTCATTGGCGATGCAGGCATTCGCGAGAACGCCCTCAAGGCTGCCTACCAAGGCCTGGTCAAGGGTAGCCGTAACACAACCGTCCACTCGATTGCTGGCGTCAACCTGATGAAGAACTCTGGTGCTGAGCTCTGGGGTATTGACGAGTCCGTTGGATACACCACTGGCTTCACATTCATCCGCCAGCTGGCCATCCACCTCCGCAGCAGCATCACCAACAACAGCAACGAGAGCTACAAGACAGTCTACAACTGGCAGTACGTGCACAGTCTGGACTTCTGGTCGCGCGTACTGTCAGCGCACTGCAAAGAAGCCGAATCCCCCCTCAGACCTCTGATCTACCCTCTGGTACAAGTGACCATGGGAGCTCTGCGTCTGATTCCCACCGCCACCTACTTCCCTCTCCGCTTCCAACTCACCCGCTCTCTCCTCCGCCTCAGCATGGCCACCAGCACATACATCCCTCTCGCCGCACCTTTGTACGAAGTCCTGAACTCCGCCGAGATGCGCAAGGCACCCAAATCCAGCACGCTCAAGCCCTTGGACTTCGAGACCATCATCCGCGTGCCCAAGAGCTACCTCAAGACCCGCACATACCAGGACGGTGTCGGCGAGCAAGTGCAAGAACTCCTCAGTGAATTCTTCGGCTTGTGGTCAAAGAACATCGCTTTCCCCGAGCTCGCTCTGCCCGTTGTTGTAATGCTCAAGCGTTGGTTGAAGGATGTCAACAGCCGTACACCCGGTGCCGGCAACAAGAACCAGAAGGTCAACGGTCTGATCGCTCTTCTTGTACAAAAGATCGATGCGAACGTCAAATTCACAGAGGAGAAGCGGGCGAAGGTCGAGTTCGCGCCCAACAATCGCAAGGAAGTCACAAACTTCTTGCAAGATCTGGAGTGGGAGAAGACACCCATAGGAGCCTTCCTCGTTGGCCAACGGAAAGTGAGAGAGGAGAAGGCCAAGATGCTCGAAGAGTCGCGCAAGGATGAGGAGGCGAGGAAGGAGAAGGACAAGAAGGAGAAGTCGAGCAACCAGGAGAACATGGACGACGGCGATGACAGCGCCAGTGAGGACGCCGACAGTGAAGACGACGACGAAGAAGTCATGGAATTTGGCGGAGACGACGACAGCGAGTAGAGGAGTGTAAGCTCTACCAAAATACCAGGATCAGGATCATGTAATATTCAAAACGGTTTCGCTGGGTAGCGATCATAGCGATCATATCTTTTGCTACAGGCTTCCATCTCTATCTATCTTCTACACCCGTGACGTTCATCAACAACTCGTGGCCTTCGTTACATGCAACTGCTGTGTGCTGTGATCTTTACTCAGGACCCTTGATCAGAGTCTTGATGCCCTCGGCCTTCTTCACACTCTCGAACGCCTGCTCGGCGTCCTCGAAGTTGACAGTGCCAGTGATCAGCTCCTTGACCTTGACCTGGCCACTCTCCAAGAACTTGACCGCCGTCTCGTAGTCGCCCTGTGAGTAACGGAAGCTTCCCTTGACAGTCAACTCCTTTGAGCACATTGCCGCGATCGGCCACGTAATCTCGCTCTTGCCCATACCGCCCTGCACATAAGTGCCACCGATCCGCAGCGCGTGAATCGCAGTCTGAATGCAAGGCTCCGCGCCGGAAGCATCGATAATCACATCCGCACCAAGCCCCAGCTCGCACTCCTTGATCAGGTTCGCAGCATTCTCCTCCGCCGACACGCGCGCAGACCGGAACTCGTGCGTCGCGGCGTACTTGCGCGCAAACTGCAGGCGGTCCTCGTTGATGTCGACCGCGACAATCTTGCTCGCGCCGAATGCCTTCGCGACCGCCATGCACAGCAGGCCCACAGGACCGCAGCCGAAGACCACCACGCTGTTGCCCGGCCTCACGCTTCCTTGACGTGTGATGTGAACGCCGACCGCCAGCGGCTCCACCAGCGCGCCCTCCTCCAGCGACACGCTCTCGGGCAGCTTGTAGCAGAAATCCTCCGGAAGACGGTAGAACTTGGCCAGCGTACCGTCGTACGGCGGCGTCGCAGCGAACCGCATATCAACACAAAGATTGTAATCGCCCTCTTTGCAGCGCACGCAGCGGCGGCACGGAATGCCAGGCTCCATGGCGACGCGGTCGCCGACTTTGAGGGTTTTGACCGCATCGCCGACCTGTTGCACAATGCCCGCGGACTCGTGGCCGAGCACCATGGGGTCTTTGACGACGAAGGAGCCGATGGCGCCGTGCGTCCAGTAGTGCACGTCGCTGCCGCAGATTCCGGTGAATTTGACGTTGACGATCACATCATGGGGGTCGGCGATGGTGGGGACGGGGCGGTCTTCGAAGGAGACGGCGTAGGGCTTTTGGAGCACGAAGGAGAGGTTCTGTTGGTTGGAGGGTCAGTCTGGGAGGTTCAATGGG
>Ga0265797_10012459_pt1 | contig 10419 bp, 7 predicted proteins | sample P2T30metagenome_FD_192433 | JGI IMG/M metagenome (GOLD analysis project Ga0265797, IMG submission 192433) | Plant litter microbial communities from East Loma Ridge, Irvine, California - P2 T30 | ecosystem: Environmental > Terrestrial > Plant litter > Unclassified | place: USA: California... | reverse complement strand
GTGTGCCTGCACGTCGAGAATCATATGGCTGTGCTGAGTGCCGCAGAACTCCGTGCACTGCCCGCGAAAGGTACCTGGCGCGTCAGCCTGCAGGCGAATGCGGTTCTCGCGGCCGGGAATCATGTCGATCTTGCCGCCCAGGCGCGGTACCCAGAATGAGTGGATCACGTCAGCGCTGGTCACCGTGATGTCCACCGGCCGACCGGCTGGCAGATGCAACTGGTTGGCCGTCACCACGCCGCTGTCCGGGTAGCGCACCTCCCACCACCATTGATGGCCGATCACTTCTATTTGCAGCGGTTGCTCGCCCAGAATCGGCAGTTGCATCATGCGTGTCCCGACCGGAATGCCGAATAGCAGGAGCAGCACGATGGTCACCGACGGCAGTACGATGCCGCCACCAATCAGCCAACGGTTCTGGATTCGCCGGGCGTCATCAAGCGAATACTCGCGCGGCTTGCGCCATATGGCGTATATCCATATCGCGCTGACCACCACCAACACCAATGTGAAGAAACCGCACATGGCCCACCACAGCAGGGCAATGTCGCGGGCGACCGGGCCGGCGGGGGCCAGAATTGATTGGTCACCACTGCACGCAGAGATAAGCGGAACTGCTGACGCGAGCGCGGTCAACTTGAGTAGAGCCGAGACACCCCGGCTCTTTCTGCAATCGACAGGGAGGCCGCCATGGCTGAGCAACAAGAATCCATCGTCAGCCGCGCGGCCATCGCCGGGCACCCGCTGCACCCGATGATGATCCACTTTCCGGTTGCCGCCTTGCTCGGCTTGGTGGCAACCGATTTCGCCTACTTTTGGACCACCGACCCGTTCTGGTCGCGGGCCAGCTTGTGGCTGGCTGGCGTCGGCGCCGCGGGTGGCTGGATCGCCAGCGTTGCCGGCATGATCGACTTGCTCACGGTACGGCGCATTCGCCAGAAAATCAGCGCCTGGTGCCACGCCATCATCGCCGTGATGATGCTCTCCCTGGCCTCGCTGAACTGGATGCTGCGCTACCGCCACGGCGATGACGGCTTTGAAATGTGGGCGTTCTATTTGTCGTTGTTCACCGCAGGCTTGATCGCGATCGCTGCATACCTCGGCGGGCGCCTCGTTTACGAGCATGCCGTGGGCGTGGATGTCGATTGAGTCCGGCATAGGCCCGGCAACATTCATGAACGGGTGACTCCTCATCTAAAACGGTTTGGCCAGGACCAGCCACAAGGTGGCGGCGACCATGCACAACGTGGTTCCGCCCAAGGCGGCGCAGGCAATCTGCATCACTGGCCTGGGATGACGTTCACACTGCAGAATCAGCAGGCCGAGCAGCGCGTGGCAGATGACCATCACCGCGACCATGGTCAGCTTGGCGATCAGCCACACACCAAAGGTGCCGTCACGCAGAAACAGCGCCGTGCCGCTGCCGATAGCGACAATGGCAGCCGGTGTCATTACCAGCGTGAACACGGAGCGGTTGATCTCGGGGTGCCCAGGGCGGTCTGGCACGTGGGCAGAGCGGCAGCTAGCTGCAATCAATGCGGGGAGGTAGAGCAGGGCGCCGCACCAGAGAATCAGTGCGGTGAAATGCAGCAGTTTCAGCAGTGGCATCGGTGCCCTCCATTGCCTGTAGTCCCGTGGCCTGTCCTTTGTGACCCATGCTCAAGAAATGCGGTTCGACCTTTTTGCCAGGCACGGGGGGGCTGAAAAAGCGTTGCTGTTCGGCTGTCGGTCAGCCTGCAGCGCGCGCAAAATCAGGCGTCGGGCTTTTCAGCGAGAGGATTGCCGGCTGCGGTCAATGCCCGGCGTTATGTCACTGAATGTGTGAGAGTCCCGGGGCGACGCCGATGACCTGCTGCCCTGCCGACGGGGCGATAGCAGAGCAGGCGTGGTAAACTGCAGGTCTTCTTGCAGCCCACCGGGCGCTGCGCACTGCCACGTCGTGGCAGCCACGAATAGCTGGCCTGCTGGGCCGGGAGCCACATACATGTCTACGACGCAGTTGGTCGATCCCTTCGGCCGGCGGATCACTTACCTGCGGCTTTCGGTGACGGATCGCTGCGATTTTCGCTGCACGTATTGCATGAGCGAAGACATGGTCTTCACACCGCGCGAGCAGATACTCACGCTCGAGGAGCTGTACACCGTCGCCGATGCGTTCATTGGCTTGGGCGTCAAACGTATCCGCATAACGGGCGGTGAGCCGCTGGTGCGCAAGAACCTGCTGAGCCTGCTGCGTCGCCTTGGCGAACGCCCCGAGCTGGAAGACCTGTCGATCACCACCAACGGCTCGCAGCTCTCGCACATGGCCAATGACTTGCGTGCGGCGGGCGTTACCCGCCTCAATGTCAGTCTCGATTCGCTGCAGCGCGAACGCTTCGCCGACTTTACCCGCCGTGACAAGCTCGATCAGGTGCTTGCCGGAATCGATGCAGCGGTGGCCGCTGGCTTCAAACGCATCAAGCTCAATAGCGTGGTGCAGACTGGGCGCAACGATGATGAGGTGCTGGCACTGGTCGAGTACGCCATGTCGCGCGGGCTGGATATCAGTTTCATCGAAGAGATGCCGCTGGGCAGCGTGGTCAGCCATCAGCGCGAGCAGACGTTCTGTTCCAGCGACGTGGTGCGTGAGCGCATCGAAGCGCGTTATCCGCTGGTGCGCAGCAGCCATGTCACCGGTGGGCCATCACGCTATTGGCAGGTCAACGGCAGCGAGACGCGGGTCGGTTTCATCTCGCCCCACAGCAACAACTTCTGCGGCGACTGCAACCGTGTGCGGGTCACCGCCGAAGGCAAGCTGGTGCTGTGCCTCGGGCACGACAATGCGCTGGATCTGCGCACCCTGATGCGCGCTCATCCCGGCAACACGGAGCGGCTGCGCGATGCGTTGCTCGAGGCGTTGCAACTCAAGCCCGAACGTCACCATTTCGAGACGGATGAACAGGTGCAGGTCATTCGCTTCATGAGCATGACTGGCGGCTGAGCCGTTTCGCCTACTTGCCGCTTCCAGACGAGCGGTTCGCGGCCAGGCGGCGCGCGCTCTGGCCTGTTGCCGCTTGAGGGTCAATCACCTTATCCGCCGGAAAATGCCCTGAACCTCCGCGACGAGCGCTCACTCAACTTAAGGGAGCGGCCCATGCAAGGGCTATTTTCTAAAGCGACGAGGAGACTCAAAGTGGATAACAAAGACGTTATTTCGGTATTGAACGACCTGATCGAGACCAGCAAAGATGGCGAGAAAGGTTTCGCCGAATGCGCTGACGATGTGAAAGAGCCGCGCCTGCAGAGTTTCTTCGTCCAGCGTGCACAGGATTGCGCTTCCGCCGCTGCCGAACTGCAGCAACTGGTACGCAGCCTGGGTGGCGATCCGGAAACCAGCTCGAGCGTTTCCGGCGCACTGCACCGCGGCTGGGTCGACCTGAAATCCATGATCACCGGCAAAAGCACCGAGGCCATCCTCAATGAGTGCGAGCGCGGTGAAGATGCTGCACTGAAGAGCTATCGCAGTGCGCTGGAAAAAGACCTGCCGGCCTCCGTGCGCAGTGTTCTGGAACAGCAGCTGCAAGGCGTGCAGCGCAATCACGATCAGGTCAAGGCGCTGCGCGATTCCGCGCGTGCCAGCTGATCGCTGCGTTGATGCGAATGGAAAGGGATGCCTACGGGCATCCTTTTTTTGTTCTGACGGCCGCAATTGTTCCAGGTCGGATCGCACGTCCGGCTTAGTTACCTGAAAATGACTTTAGCTATCGCGGCGATGCACGCTTTGGCCTGCGGCAAACGTCTCTTTGATCACCCGATCATCACCCAGGGTGATCAGCGCGAATAGCCGCTCGGCGAGGTTGTTGCTCTGCCGCAGCCGGTAGTCGACCAGCGGTGTGGCTTGGTAGTCGAGCACGACGAAATCTGCATCCTTACCGGCCACGAAGTTGCCGATGCGCTCGTCCAGGTACAGCGCCTGCGCGCTGCCCAGTGTGGCGAGGTAGAGCGATTTGAATGGGTCGAGCTTTTGCCCCTGCAGCTGCATGATCTTGTACGCCTCGCTGAGAGAGCGCAGTTGCGAAAAACTGGTGCCTGCACCGATGTCGGTGCCCAGGCCCACTCGTACCTTGTAGCGTTCCATGCGCTGCAGATCGAACAGGCCGCTGCCGAGAAAAAGGTTGGAAGTCGGGCAAAAGGCAACCGCTGAGCCTGTCTCTGCCAGCCGTTCGCATTCCGCATCGCACAAGTGCACCGAGTGGGCGAATACCGAGCGTGGGCCGGTCAGTTGGTGTTTGTCATAGACGTCCAGATAGCCGCTATTTTCCGGAAACAGCGCCTTGACCCACTCGATTTCCTGGCGATTTTCCGAGAGGTGGGTATGCAGGTAGAGATCGGGATATTCCTGAAGCAGGCGCGCGGCCATCGCCAACTGCTCTGGCGAACTGGTTGGTGCGAAGCGCGGTGTCACGGCGTAGTGCAAGCGACCTTTTCCATGCCAGCGCTCGATCAGTTCGCGACTGTCGGCGTATCCGGATTCAACGGTATCGGTCAGCGCCTCGGGTGCGTTGCGATCCATCAGCACCTTGCCGGCAATCATGCGCAGGTTCAGCGCCTCGGCGGCTTCGAACAGTGCGTCCACCGACTGCTTGTGCACGCTGCCGAACACCAGCGCCGTGGTGGTGCCGTTGCGCAGCAGTTCCTTGATGAACACATCCGCCACTTCGCTGGCATGGGCCTTGTCGGCAAAGCGCATTTCGGTGGGGAAGGTGTAGGTATTCAGCCAGTCGAGCAACTGCTCGCCGTAGGCGCCGATCATGCCGGTTTGCGGGTAGTGGATGTGGGTGTCGATGAACCCAGGCGTGATCAGCGCGTTTTCATAATGGCTCAGGGCGACACCGGACAGGCGTGGCAGCAGATCTGCAGCATGACCAACCTCGCGTACCTTACCGTCTTCCACCAGCAGGATGCCGTCCTCGAAATAGGCGTAGGACGCCTCGATACCCACCTCGGCGGGATCGGCCAGACTGTGCAGGATGGCGCCGCGGTAGGCGTGAGTGGAGCTGGACATGAGCGTGCCTCGATACAGGTTGCAATTTGACAGGGCGATAGTGTCGCATCATGTGCGCTGCGGATGAACAAAAGTGCCTGAGAGCGCCTGCTGCGCTGGCTGTCAGGCTTGCCTGCTGTGGTAGACTCGCCCGCTGATCTTGCCAGCAGGAAGTCGCGCCACGCGCCTGGCCAGATCGTTCCGCCATCACCGACCGTTCCCCAGGACCTCGCGCCTTAAGGAAATACATGACGCATCCTGCTGTTCAGGCCCCTCACTGTGTTGACGTGTTATCACGTGCACGTCTGGCGAGTCTCGCAGCATGCGCCTGAAGTCCATCAAACTGGCGGGCTTCAAGTCGTTCGTCGACCCCACCACGGTGAATTTTCCGAGCAACATGGCGGCAGTGGTCGGGCCCAATGGCTGCGGCAAATCCAACATCATCGACGCCGTGCGCTGGGTGATGGGTGAGAGCTCGGCGAAGAACCTGCGCGGCGAGTCGATGACTGACGTCATCTTCAACGGCTCCAACACGCGCAAGCCAGTGACCCAGGCCAGCATCGAGCTGATCTTCGATAACTCCGACAACACCCTGACCGGCGAATACGCGGCCTTCGCGGAAATCTCCATTCGCCGGCGGGTGACCCGCGACAGCCAGAACACCTACTTCCTCAATGGTGTGAAGTGCCGCCGCCGCGACATCACTGACATCTTCCTGGGGACCGGCCTGGGGCCGCGCAGCTACTCGATTATCGAGCAGGGCATGATCAGCAAGCTGATCGAGGCCAAGCCGGAGGAGCTGCGCAACTTCATCGAGGAAGCGGCCGGCATCTCCAAGTACAAGGAACGCCGTCGGGAAACCGAAAGCCGCATTCGCCGCACCCAGGAAAACCTCGCACGCCTCGCCGACCTGCGTGACGAGCTGGAACGCCAGCTCGAACGCCTGCACCGCCAGGCCCAGGCTGCCGAGAAGTATCAAGAGTACAAGGCCGAGGAGCGCCAGTTGCGGGCGCAACTCACCGCGCTGCGCTGGCAGGCGCTCAATGAACAGGTGGGTCAGCGCGAAGCGGTGATCGGCAATCAGGAAGTCGGCTTCGAGGCGCTGGTGGCCGAGCAGCGTAATGCCGATGCCAGCATCGAGCGCCTGCGCGACGGCCACCACGAGCTGTCCGAGCGTTTCAACTTGGTGCAGGGGCGCTTCTATTCGGTGGGCGGCGATATCGCACGCGTCGAGCAGAGCATCCAGCATGGCCAGCAACGCCTGCGCCAGTTGCAGGACGATTTGCGTGAAGCCGAGCGTGCGCGCCTGGAAACCGAATCACACCTGGGCCATGACCGCACCTTGTTGGCCACATTGGGCGAAGAGCTGGCCATGCTCGAACCTGAACAGGAACTCACCGCCGCCGCTGCCGAGGAGTCCGCTGCGGCCCTTGAAGATGCCGAAACCGGCATGCACGGCTGGCAGGAACAGTGGGACAGCTTCAATCAGCGCAGCGCCGAGCCGCGACGCCAGGCCGAAGTGCAGCAGTCGCGTATCCAGCAGCTGGAGCACAGCCTGGAGCGCCTCAGCGAACGCCAGCGGCGCCTGGCCGATGAACTGCAGCAGTTGGCCGCCGACCCTGAGGATGCGGCAATCATCGAACTGGGCGAACAGATCACCGTCGGTGAGTTGGACCTGGAACAGTTGCAGGAGCAGGAGGCTGAACAAGCTGAACGCTTGCAGCAATTGCGCGAAGACCTGCAGCAAGCAGGCAGTGCCCAGCAACAGGCGCAGGGCGACCTGCAACGCCTGAATGGCCGTCTGGCCTCCCTGGAAGCCTTGCAACAGGCTGCGCTGGATCCTGGCATCGGGGCGGCAGAGTGGTTGCGCGAACATGGCCTGGACAAGCGCCCGCGCTTGGCCGAAGGCCTGCGTGTGGAGGCGGGTTGGGAACTGGCGGTGGAAACCGTGCTGGGTGCCGACCTGCAGGCCGTGCTGCAGGACGATCTGTCCGGTCTGGACTTTGCCGCTCTGGACCAGGGCGAGCTGCGCCTGGTCTCGGCTGGCGCTTCTGGCGAACGCATGCCCGGCAGCCTGCTGGACAAGGTTGAGTCGCCGGTTGACCTGGCGCCCTGGCTGGGGCGCGTGCGCCCAGTCGAGAACCTCGATCAGGCATTGGCCGAGCGCGCGCAGCTAGCACCCGGCGAGAGCCTGGTCAGCCGCGATGGCTATTGGGTCAGCCGGCACTTCCTGCGCGTGCGCCGCGCCAGCGAAGCGCAGAGCGGCGTGCTGGCCCGTGGGCAGGAAATCGAAAGCCTGGGCCTTGAGCGCGACGAGCGCGAGGCAGCCCTGGCGTTGCTCGATGAGCGTCTGCAAACCCTGCGCGAGCGTCAACGCGACGCGGAACAGGTGCGTGAACAACAGCGTCGCCAGGTGCAGGACCAGGCTCGCGGTCTCGGCGAGCTGAAGGCCAGGCTGTCCGCTGGCCAGGCCAAGGCCGAACAGTTGCTGCTGCGTCGTCAACGCATCGAGGCGGAACAACAGGAGCTGGCCGAGCAGCGGGCCCTGGAGACCGAGCAGCTGGGCGAGGCGCGCCTGTACCTGCAGGACGCGCTTGACAGCATGGCCCTCGACAACGAGCAGCGCGAAAGTCTGCTGGCCAGTCGCGATGCCCTGCGCGAGCGCCTCGACCGGGTGCGCCAGGATGCGCGGCAGCACAAAGACCACGCTCACCAGCTAGCCGTACGCCTGGGTTCGCTGCGCGCTCAGCATGATTCCACCCGGCAGGCGTTGGAGAGGTTGGAGCTGCAAGCCGAACGTCTGCATGAAAAACGCGAGCAGCTCGATCTTAATCTGGAGGAGGGCGCGGCTCCGCTGGAAGAGCTGCGCATGAAGCTTGAGGAACTCCTCGAACGGCGCATGGGCGTCGAGGAAGAGCTGCGCCTGGCGCGCCTGGCACTTGAGGACGCTGACCGCGAGTTGCGCGACGCCGAGAAACGCCGTACCCAGGCCGAACAGCAGTCGCAGTTGCTGCGCGGTCAGCTGGAGCAGCAGCGCCTGGAATGGCAGTCGCTGAACGTGCGCCGCAAGGCCCTGCAGGATCAGTTGCTGGAAGATGGTTACGACCTGCACGGTGTGCTGGCCACGCTGCCAGAAGAGGCCAGCGAGAGCGCCTGGGAGCAGACGCTGGAGCAGATGGCCGCGCGCATCCAGCGCCTCGGCGCGATCAACCTGGCGGCCATCGAGGAGTATCAGCAGCAGTCCGAGCGCAAGCGCTATCTGGATGCCCAGAACGCCGACCTGGTCGAGGCACTGGACACGCTGGAAAATGTGATCCGCAAGATCGATCGCGAAACCCGCAATCGCTTCAAGGAAACCTTCGATCAGATAAACGCCGGTATTCAGGCGCTTTTCCCGAAAGTTTTCGGTGGTGGCAGCGCATATTTGGAACTCACCGGCGAAGATCTACTCGATACCGGGGTGACCATTATGGCGCGCCCGCCGGGCAAGAAGAACAGCACGATCCATTTGCTGTCCGGTGGCGAGAAGGCATTGACGGCGCTGGCGCTGGTTTTTTCCATCTTCCAGCTCAATCCGGCACCGTTCTGCATGCTCGACGAGGTTGATGCGCCGCTCGACGACGCCAACGTCGGTCGCTATGCGCGGCTGGTCAAGGAGATGTCGGCTACGGTGCAGTTCATCTACATCACCCACAACAAGATCGCCATGGAAATGGCCGATCAACTGATGGGGGTGACGATGCATGAACCGGGTTGTTCGCGCCTGGTGGCGGTGGATGTCGAGCAAGCGTTGGCGATGGTGGATAGCTGATGCGTTGTTACACAGATTCTGTTGCGTAAAAACTGCCGAGAGCGGCGGTTTTACTGTGGTTTGCCGGTGTAAAGTTGCCTTTCGTCGTGCTAGCTTAACGCCCACTTTTGTTACACGTGGAAAAACGCCAGTCAGAACATGGAGTTGGCGCCGCGTTTCAAGGTCATCAGTACGGGCGGGACGCCTTTTTTCATCAATTTTTGCTTTCAGGGGTCAGGACATTTCATGGAATTCGGTCTACGCGAGTGGCTGATCATCATCGGTATCATCGTTATTGCTGGCATCTTGTTCGATGGCTGGCGGCGGATGCGCGGTGGCAAGGGCAAGCTGAAATTTCGGCTTGATCGCAATGTGTCCAACCTGCCCGACGAGGAAGGTGATCCTGACGTGCTTAGCCCGCCCCGGGTGATCGAGCGCAACCATGAGCCGTCGCTGGACGAACAAGACCTGCCGTCGCTGAGCACGCGTGAAGTCAACACGCGCCGCCGCGGCGAGCCGCGCCAGGGCGACCTCGACCTGACCGCCGACGAGCCGGTGCCGATGCTGCTGACTCCCGTCGAGGACGACAATGTCGCCTCTGACAGTGGCTACAGTGGCAGCAAGGACCAGGCGCCCGTCGACGAAGTGCTGGTGATCAACGTCATCGCCCGCGATGAGCAAGGATTCAAAGGCCCGGCGCTGCTGCAGAACATTCTCGAGAGTGGGCTGCGTTTCGGTGAGATGGACATCTTCCATCGCCACGAAAGCATGGCCGGCAATGGCGAAGTACTGTTCTCCATGGCCAACGCCCTGAAGCCTGGTACTTTCGACCTGGATGATATCGAAGGCTTCAGCACCCGCGCGGTGAGCTTCTTCCTCGGCCTGCCAGGCCCGCGTCATCCCAAGCAGGCCTTCGATGTCATGGTTGCCGCAGCGCGCAAACTGGCTCATGAGCTCAACGGCGAGCTCAAGGACGACCAGCGTAGCGTGCTCACCGCACAAACCATCGAACATTACCGCCAGCGCATCGTCGAATATGAACGCCGCCTGTTGACGCAAAAACGCTAACAACCAGTGGCACCGACAAGCCTCAAGCTACAAGCCAAGCGCTTGGCTTGAGGTTTTTCGTTTCTGCGCCCTGGCCGTGTCCCGTTGAGAATGACCGTATGAAAGAAGCCGCCCAACGCATCCTCGAACTGCGCACCGAACTGGATGTGCACAACTACCGCTATTACGTGCTCGATGAGCCCAGCGTGCCGGACGCCGAATACGATCGGCTGTTCCGCGAGCTGCAGGCTCTCGAGGCTGAGCATCCCGAATTGGTCACGCCAGACTCACCGACCCAGCGGGTCGGCGGTGAAGCGCTGAATGCCTTCGGCTCGGTACGCCATGAAGTGCCTATGCTCAGCCTCGGCAATGCGTTCGAGGAAGACGATCTGCGCGCGTTCGACCGCAGCGTGCAGAACGGCCTGGGCTTGCAGGGCGGGGATCTGTTTGGGGCAGGCGCTGAAATCGAATACAGCTGTGAGCCCAAGCTCGACGGCCTGGCGGTCAGCCTTTTGTATCGCGATGGGCAACTGGTGCGCGGCGCCACCCGGGGTGACGG
>Ga0265797_10012458_pt1 | contig 10420 bp, 7 predicted proteins | sample P2T30metagenome_FD_192433 | JGI IMG/M metagenome (GOLD analysis project Ga0265797, IMG submission 192433) | Plant litter microbial communities from East Loma Ridge, Irvine, California - P2 T30 | ecosystem: Environmental > Terrestrial > Plant litter > Unclassified | place: USA: California... | reverse complement strand
AAGTAATGTTTTGGTCAAAATCGTTCGATTCAAGCTAAATGAACATGCATATGATATATATGCGAACGCAATCGTTGTTTGAACAGCGCGAGGAAAATGCTGCAGGTCTGACGTGTTCCCCCCCCCTACCTAACCAAAAACCGTCAAATTCTCTTTACAGCCTATATCCAAACGAACGCGGCTCTAAGCCTTGAGTGCAAAAGAAAACAAACTATCCATCTGCACCCATTGTCTTCCATTCCTCTCTAGCCACTTCTCCACCACTCCCTTGAGCGTCCCAAACCTCTCTCTATTGACCTCGGCCAAAACCTTCATCTTCTCCCTGCTCTCCACCTCCTCAGCCTTGGTACCGCCTTCGCTCTTGCCCGCACGATCGACATCGAACAGCGAGGCAAAGTACAAGAGCTGATTCCAAACATCGCGCTCTTTGACCTCGTAGCTCATCTTACCGAGGCAGTCTCGCGCAAGACCCTTGGGACCGAGACAGCGGTGTCCGTAGACGGATATGCTGCGCGTGCGGTTTGAGCACTGCGGATCGTCGCAGACAACGTGGCCGGCGTAGTAGGCGGCAAGGGTTTGGCGGATTGAGGATTCGAGTTGCGCTACTACGCTGATGTTTGGGAGGACCTTGCCACAGCCTTCGGCGGGGCATTGAATGCCGCTGTGTGATATGGTCTGTAACGACAGTGTGGTTGGCGATGTCGAGGAGAGACCTTGGAAAGGGAAGACTGTTGTGCATGCTCGGCAGCGCAGCCAGAGCGGCGAGCAAGCCTGGAAGCGTACAGAATCAGGAATTTGGGATTCTAGAGGGTGGATTTCCGTGTCTTGTTGGGCGCTACCGGATACTGTGCTGACGCGGTATTTCGAGGTATCGAGACCAAGACAGGCGGCGAGCAGGGTGACGTTTGTGCCGCTTATAGGTGCGCAGAGACGTTCTACTGGGGGCAGAATCTGCTTGTGGAGGTAGTAGTCGATGTCTGGCTTGAGTTCGCTGTCCGACTTGAGCACTTCGTCGACAGGGTAAGCGTTTTTTGCCGCATTTTCTGCTGAACCAGATGATTCACCGGTGATGATGAAGCTCATAACGTCCTTGGCTTTGACGTGTTTGCCCTTGGCCTGAAGGCGTAGAGCGACTTGGACAGAAGGCATAGAACCGCCGTTGGGGTACTCCTTGGGATTCTTTCCGAGTTGTGTGTAAATGGTGTACTTGCGAGGGGGAATGGCATACTCGCGCATTTGCTTGCTAAGCTCGCGGAGGTAGTTGTGGATCTTCTCGACAACTACTTCAGGATCTTCGCCGCTAAGAAGGAAGTTGAGCAGTTCTCTGTGACAGTGTTAGCATTGCAAAAAGCATGTGCGGGCGGCGAAACTTACGTAGACGTCTCCTTTGAAAGGGCACAGTACTCCCTACGCCTCATGTCGAGACCCTTGACTTCCAGCTTCTCAATGTACTTGCCATCCACCGGCACCATGTTGATTGCGGCATACTTCTTCTTCGCATGCAGGAGAATGCGACGGAACACATTGTCAATGTCAATCTCCAACAACCTATAGCTGTCGTTGACCTCCCTCTTGAACTCATTTCCCAGCTTGAGTGCATCCTGGATGTTGTCGACATTCGTGTTGATCATGACGGAATCGGTATCACCGTAGATGACACGAAGTGCCTTCTCCTCAGCCATGTCCTTTGTCTTACGGAGAATCTCTCGCCCTTTGTATGTAGTGAGCATAGCGAGTGGCCGAGCATAGAAACGTGATTTGGTATATCCCAAACATCCGTACATGGAGTTGGCCGTTAGCTTCAGAGCCATCTGCTTAATGTCCCAGGTGGCCAGCTGGTCCGGCGTCGCATCCTTGGCCTTCATGAGTTTCTTCACCTCACGACGTCGAGAGACAAGCGTGGCGATGAGGCGTGGCAAGATACCCTGGTCTTGATCTGTGGGTACTTCTGGTACCTTGTCATCGTCCTCGGAGAGTTCGGCGCGCTCGACGGTGGTGAAGCAAATGTTGAACTCCTGAATGATGCTGGGGTAAAGAGAGTTGAAGTCCATGACCAAGATAAACTTGTCGTAAAGTCCCTTTTCCGGCTCAAAGACAAGACCACCCTTGAACTTGTCCTTCTTCTTGGCGTCCGCACCTTCCTCACCCTCAGCGGCTTCCTCGTCGGCCTTGGCTTTGCTCTTACCCCACTGTTTGTCGGGGCAAATATACTTGTTCTTGTGGAACTCGTGGAGTAGAATGTACTCGTTACGTTCGGCACGAGTTCCGCTCAGCGTTCGACCCCAAGAGTTACCAGCCAAATTGGTTAGGACCTTGGTAAGTGGGAGCATCTGCACCTTGATCGAAATAGCAGCGATGAAGTAGGCGTCGGCTTGGCAGTGCTTGACATAGTTGAGGAGGCCTTCCTTTGTCGTAGCCCACGTCTTGAGAGCAGCATCATTATCGAGCTCTTCGCGCCGCTTGTTGAGAACCAACTGGCACATCTCTTCTAGACTCCACGACTGACACTTGGTCATGAGGGACTTTCCAAGATCATTGGCCAAGTCGCAGAGCAAACGGCCAGAAGCCAGCTGCTTCTCGGCGAAGAAGCTGCCACCACCCTTGCCCATGTTCTTGGGCCAATCACTCCTCTTGAGGCGTCCGATACGGTGCCATCCCGGGGTCTTTTTCTCGCGCAAGCGGCTTAACAGAACACTGTAATCTACATCATCGAGACGATGGCCTATGAGAACATCAGGGTCATGTCGCTGAAACATGGCCATGAGCAGACTCAAAAGTTCTTGCTCGGTCTTCTTGAGGTACATATTGCCCTTGATCTTCTCAACTTCCTTCTCAAAGCCTATTGGGAATGAAGTTCCATTCGGCCGCATAATTGTGAAGCTCTTACACTGCATTTGGTCCGCGGGAGTTGTGTCAGTCAAGGAAAAGTTGTCGTAGATCATAGCGCTGGCCATCAGGATCTCCTGCTTGTTGTCCTTGGCATTGAATGTGGTCCGGAGGGAGAGACTCATGAGTGTCATTGGGGGCGCATCTAGATTGTCCGAAGCACTCATGACTGTGATGTTGTTGGGTTTGCTCACTAGCACTTCGAGCTTGCACCAAGAGGCATTTGAAAGCGCACCAAAATCAGGGGCATCAATCTTGAGCCAGCAGGGTCCCATGATGTTCTTCCAGAGAACAAACTGCTCGAAAAGAGAGGTGTTGGTTCCAAATACGTGTGAGAACGTCTCTCCCTTTAGATCAGAGGACAACGGCATCTTGTCGTATCCATACAGAAGCTTGAGGTAATCGGCTTCCTTGGGTATGTCGGGCAATTCAAATGCGTATTTCCTCGTACATGGCTTGATCTTGTGGAGGTTTACTCGGTGCTTGCTCATGATTGAGTCCACCTCGTCCGATACGTCGCTTAGCCCAACCTCTTCATTGGTAGCTACCCCCCTTATGTGGCGGTATTCCCGAGGCAGAAAGTAAAGCTTTCGGAGGATGTTGTCGACTTTCACGAAGCAACTGGAATAGTTGCCCGACTTGTTATCCTTGACTTTACCGAACAAGCACAGGTTGCCGTTGATCTCAGTGTAGTCAATCCAGAAAAAGCGCAGGCTACCATCCTCTTCCACTGCGTCCTGTGGCTGCATCTTTCCGACGCCTGCGGTCTGTGGGGCGGGGCTGCTCATGACGTTGAGCTTGCTTGTGACGTCGCTCCATGAAGAGGCATCGACAGGCGCTGTGGACGGGCCCACGGGTGACGAGCTGGCTGGTGTGGGGTTGTCCTCCTTCTTCAGCTTTGCTATCGGCCGTCTTCCCGCCATGTTGACACTGGCAACGGGCACGCCGTGATGGCCGGTGGGTTGGGCAATCTCCATCAAATCCTCTTCCTCTTCCTCTTGTTTTACCACGGGCTGTGTTCTCCGCTCTACGGCTTTTGTGACTGGTGACGATGGTAGCGGTGGGTCGCTCATGGCAATGTCGTCGTCGAATGTAGGAAGACCGTCTTCATCTGCGTGTGCATTGAGCGCTGGCGGCGTATCTGGCATGTAGGCATCCGAGTCGTCAGTTCGTCTCTTCGTCGCTGCCGGCCGGTTTTCGGATATCGGAGGTGATAGGACTCGTGTCTTCCGTCTTGCTTCGGTCTTGATGGGTCGCATCCGGCTTGAAGAGGAGCGGACGGGGTTTGTGTCGATTTCCCCTAATAGATCGTCCATGAAGTCTTTGTCGGCAGCAGTAACGACCGGCTGGGTGTGTCAGTCTCAACATACGCAGTCATACCTCCGAGAAGTATACCTTTGCTTTCGGTGCCTTTGCAGCGTTCTTGGCGCTAAAGTATTTACTGATGCCGTTGTCAATCTTTTTCCGCTTCTCTTCATCCTCTTCGCGTTTCCGTTTGGCTGTTAGACGTCAGTACAAGGTCGAAAACAATATTTGTAAACGATGTCCTACCGGCTTTCCCTTTGGCCGGGCGCTCCTCCTCCCCCTCGCTGTCCGTCGCAGCATAGTGGTATTGGCCCTGGCCATCATCCCACTCTTCTCTGCCGTCATCGACGTATCCCTCGCCTTCGTCGCCAACCACAAAGTCGTCTTCGTCTAGCCGGCCCCGCACAATCTTCTTGTATCCCTCTTCGTCGACGGTATCGTACAATTGCTCTTCTTCGGCTACTTCGTATGTGGACAAACGCGTCTTGCCCGCCGCCCGGTTGGCTCTCAATTCGGCTAGTAGGGCAGCGCCCGTCTTCTTCCCTACACGAGACATGGTGTATTATATTTATTATGACGTTCAAGGTGGGCGAGCAAAGAGCGAAGTGAAGGAATTGGGCATGTGCTGCTGTGGTGGGCGTGTTTGGACGGCTAGCGGGACGACTTGATCAAAGTGCACCAGGGACGCGCTAACACGCACCGTGCACGCGACGCGACTGCCCATTAACCACGCCAAGCCATCCCGATTAAGTCCACTTCATTACCACCCCTCAACCACGTGCTTGCAGCATTCATATACACACACACCACAACTCATCATGGCATCCGTCTCAAAAGCTCCTCTGGTCTGGATAGACTGCGAGGTACGCTTCGGCCAGACCTCTTCTTTATGTCTCATTGACCCCGCTAGATGACCGGCCTGAATACCGATATTGATACCATCATGTCTCTCGCCGTCTTCGTCACTGATGCAGACCTCAACATCCTCGACGAGGCTGGCTACGAGGCCATCATCCACCACGACAAAGAGCAACTCGATCGCATGGGCGATTGGTGCACAAGCCACCACGGCCAGTCCGGACTAACCCAAGCCTGCATCGACTCTACCACTACGGCAGAAGCAGCCGCAGAAGGTCTGCTTTCTTACATAAAAAAGCATGTTCCTGAGCGTCGCATTGGGCTTCTTGCTGGAAACTCGGTTCATGCCGACAAATCATTTCTGGTCAAAGAGCCCTACAAAGCCATTGTCGACCACCTCAACTATCGCATCATGGATGTGAGCAGCATCAAGGAGGCTGCCCGCAGATGGGCACCCAAAGAAACACTCAAAAAAATCCCAAGAAAGCAAATGCTGCATGAAGCACGCGCTGATATCCTGGAGAGCATTGAGGAAGCGCGATATTATCGCGAGACCTTTTTCATGAAGTCACCAAGCATTGCCGAGTCGCAAAAAGAATAAAGACCAACATCCAGCAGTTCCTTGAAATGCTCAGGTGAGCACTGGATCAATTTTTCAAGTCTATGACCTGCAGTCATATCCATGACGCTCTACGACTTCAGGACGACATTGTTACCCACCCATTTCAGATATCGAAGCTCCCCTAGCATAACAGTGTACATGCGCAAGTATACATTGTCATAATAGTACTTTACTGCCATGAAAACGGACAGAAAGAGTTGCTATGCAGTTGTACTTTGGCTTGTAGTGCTGGCAAGATCTCCACGTATCCGCCTTTCTCGCAGCGCAAACTATATATGGCAACGTCTCAAATATTCTCACTGATAGGTTTATTGGGAGTGAAACGAATCGCAGGCAATAACCTGTGCACATAACGATGGATATTTGTCTAGGGAGTTCTTCCTTGCTGGGTTACCGCGCATTTATTTATAGATCAGTTGAGTGGATATGCATCTGGTTGCGGAAGGTGCGAGGACTTGCATGTCTGTGCGTGCAGTGTCTGGATTCATACTACGCATGTCAAGTTCAGTATCCTATTTCTAATGCGTGGACGCTTGAGTGGTAGCAGAAAGGTACAGTATGGAGTATCTGCGATTCCAGTAGACAAATAAACTTCTATAGGTGTCGTGCCCATGTAGGATCACGGAGACAAAGTCGACACTTTCTAGACTAGAGTCTCTCGGAAAAAGGACGGACAACATCCGGAGAGCGCATCCTGTCACCCACATGGCAGAGGCTTGAGAACACTCTCTTTGCCATCATGCCCAGGCTGGATTTCGTTATATGTTACTATATTCTCAAACTCTTTTTCGCAATCATGGATGGGGTTGCTTCTAACCTGCCTTTTCCGTTGTCGAGGCTACCAGCAGGTGGTTGTCCAAGGCCCGAATTAGATGGGATCTCTCCACAAATAAACGACGCCGATTCCCGCGTTTTATCGCCTCGCGGCCGGTAGACGGGTTCGAATTGGGAATGGCTGGCCGGGAGACACAGGGGTGTATTCCTTTCCGCATATTGTTTCCAAAATACCCCTTGCAGTAAATCGCCTATTAGACGATTCGCCGTGCGGAGCCTGTGCCAAAACAGGCAGAAGTCAAGAAACGACAAGAGATGCTTGGAGTAGTGGTTTCTCGCAATTACCATAGTCTATGCGATGGATTTTTGGTGCAAGTCAAAAAGCGCGTGTGGTCCAGCAGTGGTAGTCAAGTCGATTAGAACTCACACTCGCTTTACCTTTGTTCGCAATGCAGTTCTTCACTCGTATCGTCGCATTGGCAGCTGCCGCAGCTCCATTCCTCGCCCATGCTGCTCCCGTCGAGGCGCCTCGAGCGAATGAGGTTATTCCTGGAAAATACATTGTTCAGCTGAAGCCTGACACCGACGTCGCATCCATTGCTGCCCACCACAACAAAGTACGCAGCATACATGCCCGTAACCTGGCTCGGCGAGGTAACGATGGCCCGAGTGGTTCTCCAGTGGAGCGCGAGTTTGGCTTTGGCGACTTCAAAGCCTATGCTGGGTCGTTCGATGATGCAACCCTCGAAGAATTGAAGACGCTACCTGAGGTAATTGAAGCTGCATGGCCCAACAACATGATGCTGCGGTACTGACACTATGTCTAGGTTCTCACTATTGAACAAGACTTCATCATGAGGACTAGCGCCCTGGTAACCCAGACGAGTCCGCAATGGGGCCTAGCCAGTATCTCTTCCCGCACACCGGGAGGCACTTCTTATGTCTACGACAATAGTGCTGGGCAAGGCACCTTCTCCTACGTGATTGGTAAGTTGAGGAAATCACGTAGATCTTGATTCAGTGTTAACGTATCTTCATCAAGACACTGGCGTTCGTATTACCCACAGTGAATTCCAAGGACGAGCAATCTGGGGCTTCAATGCCGTACGAGGCACTACCAACACAGACAATGATGGTCACGGAACGTAAGCAAACTTTCATCACACATTCCTCCCCGCCGTCTGACACAACCTAGGCATGTAGCTGGGACAGTTGGTGGTGTAACGTATGGCGTCGCCAAGAAGACGACGATTGTGGGTGTCAAGGTCTTCGAAGGCTCCACCGGAACCGCTTCGGATGTCTTTGCAGGGTTTGACTGGACCGTCAACGACATCGTTTCCAAGGGCCGACAGAACACTGCCGTCGTCAACATGTCGCTTGGCGGCTCCGCATCCACAACATGGGACGCCGCCATTACTGCAGCTTGGAACAAAGGCGTACTCATCGTCACAACAGCAGGAAACGACAACCAGCCCGCCATCAACTACTCCCCAGCTCGCTCTCCCGAAGTCATCTGCGTCGGAAATATTGAGATTACCAACAAGAGACACAGCGGTGGTGGAGGCTCCAACTATGGCGCCGCGGTCGATATCTTTGCTGCAGGAACGAACATCATTTCGGCCTCCCACCTGAACGATTCAGGAACGGCGGTGATGACCGGTACCTCGATGGCGTCTCCTCACGTAGCTGGTCTGGTTTCGTATCTCCGTGCACTCGAGGGGCCATCGACTGTCGCAAACGTGAAGGCGAGAGTGTATGCACTGGGCACACCAAATGTTGTGACGGATACCCTGGGCTCAACGAACCTGCTAGCATACAACGGCAACAAGTAGCGCTACTAAAGCACGAGGGGTATGGGAGTTATGGTAGTTTGACAGCACCCTTGAAATATCAATTGCGTACCTAGGTGGTAGTAATATTTTCTACAAGTAAAAACAATGGCTAGAGATTGACATACTAACAAGCGTGTCTTTTGTGCAAACCAAAAGGTTCATGATTTCTTCCAGGGGATATGGGGTCTTGATGGAATGTCTTACTGATCTTATCAATCCAAAAGATTCATAGTTGGGTTATGCGTGGGATAAGTTACAGAGATCTGAGCGTGTACGCACTTACCCATTACATTAGCGTGACGTCCGTGCGTCCAATGTCCCTCTGTTGCTTTCATGTACCACGCTCTGCACCATCCACTACCCGCAATCTCACGTCCCACACCCTACGCTCTATCGACGCCTCGCCACGAGTCTCGCAGCAGTAGTAAGCACCCGGATGGCTCGAGTGCAGCGCGTCGTATGCACCCGTGATTTGAGGAGTACGTGGCAGATGGGAAAACACGCAGCCATATGCGCCACCAGCATTCTCGTTCGCGCTTACCTTTGGCTCACGAAATTCGCTTACGCAGCCACCATGAGCTTCTACCATATCACACAAGCACCACCATGGCCGTAGCTTGAAACCTTCTGGAGAGACGGGTATGGCTTGACTAGAGACTATGTAGACTACCGCTTACGAGCTCGAAGTAGGAGGTCAGCTGAATCCAAACTATTTGAGTTTGTGGACTACGATCCGCGTGCAATTCCGTCTGGGCCCAAGATGAGAGCAATCTAACATATCATGAGGACGAAAACGAAACCATGAAGCAAACGCTATGAAGAGTGGCGAGATCCCGTCAATGATACAGCCCGTTTGACATTTTTAGGTTCTGCAGTTGCCACGTCTCTGGTTGGACGGGTGTTCCTTAACTCGAAATCTGCGATCCAAGTACAATTACAGGCATCGCTCCAACTCCGACCTGTTAATCCGAATCGTTCCGTTGTCGCGTGGCCAGCAAAACACTCTGGGTGCGAGCAATAAGACACCCTGTCTTCGCTTGGATTTGACCACTTCACATCGCTCTCTACCACACTAGTTCCATACAGTCTTTGGAAGGTTCTAAAGTATCATGAACCTTCTAGTCGCATTGCGTGCAAGTCTTCTGCACCACTCCGTCAGATATTGGACGAGATCTAACATCTCGCTCACAGGCAGTGACTTGAGGGTAGGTCTCTTCTTTTCTTTCAAGGGGCATGGCCTTTCACATGTTTCGTCAAGTGTTCCTTTTGCCGATAGTTTGTCTTGCAAATAGTACACGAATGAGAGTTGATCTGGGAGACTGAAAATTTACTATTCAATGGGCCTAAAAGAAAGATAATCGCTAAAAGAAAAGAAAAGAAAAGAATGTAGTGTAAGTTCTTAGACGAATACCCTCTTCGAAAGAGTGGACTCAACAGGAATGGTGCTAGCCACGTCACTGCCACCCACGACCGGCGTGTCCTTCCAGTGGAGGCTAGGCGAGTCTAACAGAGCCATCCTGCCCTCGGCCTTCATCCGGTCGGCGGTGATTCTCTGCGGGTAGTTGCGCATGAACATGTTGGTGAAGTGAGTGCCGTAGTGGATGCCCTCGGCTGGCTCCTGGCCTGCCTCGAAGCCCGGCAGCGGCTTCATGACGGCAGAGAAATTGGGCTCGTGGAAGTATGCAAAGGCGAAGCGCTCGCGGGTGTTGAGACCGACCTTGTGGGGAGTTGAGGGGAGGAAAGAGTTGGTGATGTATTGCATCATGTCGCCCTGAAATGCTGGTCAGAGGGATTGCTCCTCAAAAGGCATACCAGCGGGCTAACTTACAGGAAAGACGGTAAAGACGTCAGGGACGGGCGGGACGTAGACCCAACCGTCGGCATCCTCGTGCTTGCCGGCCGCGCTCTCCTTCCAGTTGGCATACGTCTCGCCCTCAATCGGAGGGCGGATGAAGAGGCCGCCAACATCATCTTGGGCGGCAATGACAAGCAGACCATAGTCAGTATGGGAGCCGATACCGCGGCCGGCCTTGCCCTTGCCGTTGACCTTGTTAGTCTGGGGGAAGCGCAGGATACGCATGTGGTGCCAGCCGTCCTGTGTGTACTTGGTCAGGGCGTTACCATCTTTAATACCAAGCCCCCA
>Ga0265797_10012457_pt1 | contig 10420 bp, 8 predicted proteins | sample P2T30metagenome_FD_192433 | JGI IMG/M metagenome (GOLD analysis project Ga0265797, IMG submission 192433) | Plant litter microbial communities from East Loma Ridge, Irvine, California - P2 T30 | ecosystem: Environmental > Terrestrial > Plant litter > Unclassified | place: USA: California... | reverse complement strand
GTTTGTTGGTCTGCTGAGTGGAAAATGGCAATGTTCGGCTCGTTCGAATGGCTGCTCTCGCGATGTCAAGGTACGCGGGAGATGCTGGCTTCGGAGCAGGCCGCGCTTGCCTGAAAACCTCAGGCAGCAATGTTAAATCGCTCGAGACTACTATCTACTTGGACAGATAGATAATTAGCTAGTTTTGCGTTTCGAATTGTTCGGTCGGTACCTTAGTATGGGTGGTTTTAGTTCATTGCTGACAGGTTTGATCAAGGACTGTGTGACGCGCAGAGTTCGCCTAATTTTACAGTACAGACGATGTTAGAATTGAGCATGCATAGCTACATGAGCTCGTTCTCATTAATCATGATCATAAAGTACTTCCTCCAGCAGGTGATCTAGTGACCCGGCTACTCCTTGCCAGACCTCGTCTCAAGCGATAAGTGAAGCCGCGAATTCCTGCAGCTTCCTGTTCGCCTCCACAGCGTAAGCCTTGTCCTCCTTCCTCGCTTTCGTGATCTCGTCAATCGTCCGTTGGTGGAAAGCTTTCACGTCTGACTGATACATCACAATCTTCTTCTGGAAAGCATCGCCCACAGCCTTTGTAGCCTTGTTGTACTCATCCAGAGTGGCATCAATCTCCCCATTGACTTCCTTGAGCTCTTTCGCAAGCCGGGCCAGCTTCGCTTTGGAGTCTTCGATCAGGTTTTCCAGCTTCTGTATGCTGTCGCCAAGCCTGAGATCTTTCATGGCGACGGTGCCGTCGGACTTGGTGACACTGATGGTGACGACATCTTCCTCCAGAGGCCGGAAGAGATTGACGTCGTCTTGCATGGCTTGGAGGCCAGCGTCGGAAGGAGCGCCTGGAATGTCGAGTGACTTGCCGTTGATGTCAATGCCATCAATGCGTGCCATGAGTTCTTCGTAGACAGCATCGAGCTGCTCGGCGATGTTGCCGGCCTCGCCACGGTCGTAAGCCGCAGTCGCCTCTGTCATTCAAGTCAGCAGAACGCGTGCGGTCGGTATTGACGCGCCACATACGCTTGACATCCAGGTAGGCCGGGTGGCGCTTCGCTTTCGCTGTCAAAACCTCCTCTGCGGTGAGCGGTTTGCGCGTGATGCCGTCGGTTGACACGATCTGGTCGTGCTCGGCGCGAGGCTTTTTGGCGAACAGGCCTGCTACGGAGATGGTCTTGGGTTTCTTCGCCTGTTGCTGTGGCTGTGGCGCCTCGTCGGCCACCCTCTTGGATGTTGACGCGGTGCCGCGAGATGATTCGATAGAGGCCATGGTAGAGTCGAATTGTGGGAGTTGACCTGGATTAGGAGTGATCTCGCCAAAGTAGCAGAATGAGATGAGGTCAAGATTAAGTGGCGGGAAGTTCAAGCAACGAGGAGTCGAGGAAGGTGCGACCCAAGAGCGAAGCCTCCAATGCTTGACCTCAGCAAAAACACAAATTGCAACGTATGCATATATGCGACTCCGATTCCTTTGGTATATTGAAACAGATTGATATACAGCGATCATTTCAATGATCAAGAAATACACGTCCGAATCCTTTACTCGCCCTCGGCGGGGACAAGCACATCCTTCTCCTCGAGCAGCTTGCTGAGCGAGCCGTCCTGGTGCATCGACATCAGGATATCAGTGCCACCGACGAACTCCTGGCCGATGTACAGCTGGGGAATGGTCTGCCAATCGCTGTACTCCTTGATACCTGTTATTTCTCAGTCAGCCAAAATATCCTGTCACATCTCGACAGCAATCGCGGCGCATCGCATCGCATCGCATCGCATCGATTCTCATCGGATATCCCCCGACATACCAGCTCTAAGCTCTTCATCCTCAAGCACATTGAACGCCGTGAACTTTTGCGGGTTGACGCCCTGCAGGCCCAGGATCTGGATCGCCGCGCGCGAGAAGCCGCACTGAGGAGTCTCGGGGGTGCCCTTCATGAACAGCACCACGGGCGCGGAAGCAACGGCCTTGTCGATTGCTGAGCGGACTTCAGTGGAGAGGAAGGACTTCTGCAGAGCGGCGAAGCGAGGCGAGAGGAGAGGGTTGCGACGCGGGCGGAGGGTCTGGGAGGCGACCTGCGGAGGACTGTCAGAGTGTGCGCATTGGAGCGATTATTGGAGGGTGAGGCGTACCGAGAAGGCGGAGCGGGAGAACATGCTGGCGGCGTTCATGATGTGTGGTTGTGGTGGTGTTTCGTAGGGTTGTTGGAATGTCGAGGTTCTGCTTTCTAAGACTTGGAGCTTCTAAAGTTCGACGCTCGTGGAGTGACGCAAAGATGCTGACTACGCCGAAACGTGAGTAATGTGCTGATCATCGAAACATTAGTCCATATCTATACAATCCATCAAACGAAATTCACGGCTAAGAATGAATAAGGTCAAATAATCTATTAGAAGCGAAATTACACGGCCAGATTGCCTTACGTCGAGTAACAACGGAATTTCAGGACCTATTGACTAAGCTTTTCTTCGTTATTACTGTCGACAAATAATTATATTTCGTCGGATCAACACCACTGGAGGAAAACCTGTGGAAGCACTCCCCTGACTTCAACCACCATGTCTCCTGCCCCATTAACCGCCCCCTCACCACCAATCCTAAAAGCCTCCGACCACCACTCCGACACCAAACACCACCTCCTCCTCGCAGCAACCGGCTCCGTCGCCACGATCAAAATCCCCCAAATCCTGCACGCCCTCTCCCACCACGCCAACCTCTCAATCCGCCTCATATTCTCCGAATCCGCACGCCAATTCCTGCAAGGCCAATCATCCGAACAACCCACCATCGCTTCATTATCAGAACTCAACAACGTCGACGGCGTATATTTTGACGAGCACGAGTGGACGAAACCCTGGGTTCGCGGGGATAGTATCTTGCATATTGAACTTAGGCGCTGGGCGGATTTGATGGTTGTGGCACCGCTGAGTGCTAATGGGTTGGCGAAGATTAGTCAGGGGATGTCTGATAATCTAGTCTCTTCAGTAATCAGAGCTTGGGATTTCAGTGGTTTGATCGATGGTACGAGACCTGGTGTTGCTTTGCCTTATGACATGGGCAAGACGAAAGAGGAACTGGAGGGTTTGCCCGAAGCGTTCAGAGAAGGGCGGAAGAAGGGCATTATTGTCGCGCCGGCGATGAACACGGCTATGTGGAGTCATCCTGTTACTGCGAAGCAACTGGCGGTTTTGGAGCAGGAGTGGGGAGTTGAGACTGGAGGTTGGTTTGAGGTTTTGAGGCCCGTGGAGAAGATGCTTGCGTGTGGCGATACGGGGTCTGGGGCGATGAGGGAGTGGAAGGCGATTGTTGGTGTTATTGAGGAGAGATTGAGTCTTGGACATGGTGTAGATGCAGATGTCAAGAAAGAATGATATGATGGGGAAAGAGATTCGTTACAAGTCTGTATGCGGTTGCGAGAAGCGCAATATGCATGGTTTGGCAGCGGAGTCGGAAATGTTAGACATGACCAACTCTCTTCCCATACGCTTAGCGGCTCCTGCCAAAAACAAGATACGAAGGAATGTTGCAAACACCGCAACCGGGATATCATGCAAGAACAAAAGAAAAGCCAACGCCCAGATAGACCAAAACTATCCACGATGCCTCGACGCTCAAGAATTAGTCTTCCAACGGAAAGCCTCACTCTCGCCTGTGCGACTGGGGTGCAAAGCACTGTCAGGTCTTTGGACCAGGTGGGCGAACTGCGGGTTGATGCCCATAGGCGACGAGATCTCCATCTCACGACCACCGTTCACATTGACCGGAAGCTGAGGCCCGACACTCTGACGACCAGACTTCCTGAACGGCCAGACCTTCTTCTTGGGGCAGTCGGTTGTGCGTGAGTACTTGCTGGTCGGAGACACAGGCGCGGTATCGTGGTGGGTGGGATATGATGGTGAGACGGCTGAGGCCGGAGAGCCGGTGTGGTAAGACGGCAGGATTGATCCGCGGCGGTCCGATGTGAGGATACGGAAGGGGTTGCCGGACTTGGTGGGAGTCGAAGGGCTCTTGATGTAAGACTGTGCCAGTTCAGGAGCAGAAGGGGTGCCGTGAGCGCTTTGCGCCTTTGGCGATTTTAGCACAGCGACTGCGCCATGGGCGCGGACCTGGCGAGCGGTGACGCCTGAACTGCGGTCGCGGAAGACGCAGCTTGCGACCAGATTGATCCAGCCCATGATGAAGATGACGATCCCAGCTGAGATCACCACACGCCAGAAAGCAAGACCGAGAGACTCTTGGCTGAGGGCTTCCTTGTTGAGGTTGCCGAGCATGTTGATACCAAGAACGACCATTGCAAGAGCCAGGGTAACAAAGCCATGAGCTGGGCTGAGCAATGGCCAGTTGCGGGCATAGAAGGCGCGGAAGAGCGAGAATTCGGAAGCCAGGAGGAACACTATGTGGTCGTTAGCAAGGTCCATACGCGGTTTTGTATTGTCAATACTTACTGCTTGTAATTGCAGTGAAAACATGAGTGACAGCGTCGAAGAAGAAGAACTTGGACGCAACGGAGGTCTTGACAAGCATGACGATGCTGGCCGCGATGACTGCCAGGAAAGCGACGACGTTCATCGCTCGAATGCCGTTGAGGATGATATAGCCTGGTCCAGCCAGAGACTTGGACGAAAGAGTCATTTTGCGGTGGTTTGATGATTTCTGCTCGGTGCTTGTGGTTTGGAAGATGTTGCTGATCTTGCTGGGTCGGATTGCTTCGAAGGGCAGGTAGAGTAGTCTTTAGCTATGTCAGTCTGCTGCTACGTCTTAACTGTATGAAAGATATTCACTTTTTGGTTGGCCAAAGGCGCACAAACATGTGTTCGTCGGAGGGTTGGTATTAGATGTGATGCAACTGGCCAGCAGTCGTGATGTTGCGGTGAAAAGCGAAGATATGGGCGAAGATGTACAAAGAGAGTAGTTGTGGAAGGATAAGAAGATAATTTGTAAAACAAAGCGAAACAGAGATGACCAGCGCCGCAGAGGCAAAAGGTCTTCACTGACAATAGCAAACTCCGGACAATAGAAAAGTGAATAGAAGGAAAGAGGATGGCACTTCACTGGAAGAATAGCATGGACATAATAGCAAGCGCTTATCGTGTATCGGGCGTGTTGCTATTGTCACGTACGCACGGTGGACGTGAATAGTCGCGTTCCAAGGCTAGCTCTTCTTTTCGTGGCCGATCTTGTTGACAACGTGAGGTCCGAAACGAAGGTCTGAGCGATCTGGGCGGTTAGAGTGCGGGTGGCGATACGCAGATGTATTCTTGAGATCCAGCATAGCTCAGCAGTCTTCCATTCGTAGCAATCATTGGCTCTGGTACATGCAGGCCATATCCGACTTTATGGTATGCCGAGTATCTGGGTGTGTCATACTGAACGATTGGCTGAGAGCAGTTCGTGCTCGCAAGTTGGCGCCATGTTTCAGATCGTATACCCGCGCTGCTGTTCACGCAAGGTTTGAGGACGTTCTGAGAATAGCAAGCGTATGAGCATGCGGCTCTTCCTGAAAGTCACGGGACCTTGAAAAGCATTGCAATAAATATCGAAGCAGAGTAAGTGAACGGAAATCGAACATAAGCCTCACGCTTATCGACAATCAGCACGTGCATGAGCTTCCAGAAGAAGGAAGCAGCTCACAGGCTGGGGCGCGCTAGGTTGCTTCGGGATCTCAGCTTCCGCCCTCTGGCAAAATATCGCGCGAGCCTTCTGCTTGCTTTCTCGTCCTTTCCCTTTCCTGCTCAGCAACCAGCAACTCGCATATACACGACCTCTGTCCGCCTTTGTCTCGCCGCGCAAACCGATTTCTCACGAGAAACCTACAGCAAAATACAAGAACTTTTTTCTCAGCCAATTCTCGAGACCCTTTTAAGCCAAGATGGCCCGTGGTAACCAGCGTGAGAACGCCCGTGAGGCAGCCCAGAAGAAGTTGGGCAACATCGTAGGTTGCACGAAATAGTCTTGATGGTCATGGCAGAGTGCTGACTCCCCTGATAGAAGAACAAGAACACCAAGACTGGCTCCCAGCAGGCTGCCGACAAGGAGAACGTCGCCGCCATCATGCAGAAAAAGCAGGCCGCAGGTGAGCATGGAGTACAACTGATTGCCTGTCTGCAGAGCTTTACTGACACCATACAGCTGATGCTAAGAAGGCTGAGGCCGCTGCTAAGAAGTAAAGCACTTTCGCCTTTCCCTAAATATCACTGTGGTGGAAAAGGGGTTTGGATTTATTTTTCCTGGAGCTCATGGGGGGACGGGAGTTCTGCATTGCGAAGGGTTTTGACTCTTGAGTAGCGACAAAGATACCAAAAATGTGATTACGGCTCTGTTCTAACGATATGATTTCTACATGTCTTCTCCAAACAATGTTCCTTCTGATGTGTGAAATGTTGTACCTACAGGTGGACCAGGCCATGCAAATGACTCCGTCAAAACCAGCCGCATAGCTGCAAATATCCATCAATCCATGAACCAGTTGCACTCTTTCAAGAGAACCAACGACAAATGCAGTGCAAGCTGAAGACATCTTGCACATTCACTTCACCCCCAGCCAACCCCGTGACCTGCCTCCCACCTCCCAGCGGAGGCCGCCAGGCACCACCAAAAAGTCTCGCCCACAAACACATGTGACACGACGACTGCGGAGGAGCCGGCCGCCAAAAAAGTGGCTCTCGAGCTCTCACGGACCAAGGTTACAGGGTCTAAACAAGGGAGAAACGGGGTCTAGGTCTGTGTGGTGGCGATTGGAGCGATTCAAACGTTCAACGTGCGGCGTGCGCTTTAGCTCAGCCGAGTCAGCCCATATCTAGCATTATTGTGGCATCATTTCTCAACTCCAACAAACAGCTTGCACTTGCTGTTCTGCTCCCACCAACAACAACTCCCCCTCCCTCCACAGCCACAGACATTGGCCACCATGTCTTCCTCAGTCTCTACCGCTACCCTTTCCCAAACTGCTGCCGGCGCAAAAGCAGCCACCGCCGCCCCGCAGCAGCAGCAGCAGCAGCAAGCTCAGGAGCAGCAGAAAGGCGACAAGAAGCACGACGAATTCTTCTGGGCCTACACCGAAGAGCCGCACGCTACTAGGCGACAGGCGATTATCAAGGCGCACCCAGAGGTACATATCATCTGAGAAGCGAAGAGACGAGAAGAGGAAGAGGAGGACGATCGGAGGAGCACAAACGTCTTGCTGGACAATTGGATCAATTGAAACCACGAACATGAAGCTTACCAACAGCTTCACAGGTTCTCAAGCTCTGCGGCCCCGAGCCTTTGACCTTCCCTCTTGTGGTTGCCGTCGTGAGTTTGCAATTCTTCTGCGCGTATGCTCTGCGCAATACGCCGTTCTTGTCGTGGCAGACGTTCTTGACTGCGTATGTGATTGGCGCGACGGCGAACCAGAACTTGTTTTTGGCTATTCATGAGATCTCGCACAATTTGGCGTTCAAATCGCCATTTGCGAACCGCATGCTGGCAATCTTCGCCAATTTGCCTATTGGCATTCCCTACTCGGCTTCGTTCAGGGTATGTCTATGTTATCCACTTGCAGCCGGGTCATACATCCCAACTAACAGCCACGTCCAGCCCTACCACCTAACCCACCACAAGTCCCTCGGCGTGGACGGCCTTGACACCGACCTGCCCACCTCCCTCGAAGCCTGGTTCCTCGACTCCGTCGCCGGCAAAGCCTTCTTCGCAACCTTCCAGATCCTCTTCTACGCCCTGCGCCCCATGATGGTCTACAACCTGCCCCTCACCCGTATCCACGCCTTCAACGTCTTCGTGCAGCTCGCCGTCGACTACCTCCTCGTGCAGAACGTCGGCGGCAAAGCGCTCGGCTACTTCATCCTGAGCTCCTTCCTCGCCGGCTCGCTGCACCCCGTCGCCGGCCACTTTATCGCCGAGCACTACGTCTTCGCGCAGCACTCGCGCTCGCTGCAAAAGGCCAACGAGAAGAGCCAGGAAGCCGAGCTTGCGCCGCCACCAGAGACGTTCTCGTACTACGGCGTGCTGAACTTGCTTACGTACAACGTCGGCTTGCACAACGAGCACCACGACTTCCCTGCCGTGCCGTGGACCAGGCTGTGGAAGCTGAACGAGATTGCGAACGAGTTCTACTGCGATCTGCCCTGCCACCACAGCTGGGTGCAGGTGATCTGGCAGTTCATTCTGGACAAGGAGGTCGGTCTTTGGTGCCGTGTGAAGAGGAAGGAGGGTGGGAGGAAAGTCGGCGCGGGTGCTGAGGTTCCTGCTCACGCGCAGCAGCCGCTGAACGTTGCTAGGTAGAGATGAGTTGAATTATACATGAGAACCTTGCATAGCTTGCTCAATGATCTGGGCGCCAATGCACGCTAGTGCGTCCGCCATCGGATTTACGTTTTTGCTCAAAGAGTGTTAGTGATGGTAATATGGGTGTGAGTGCTATCAGATTGCCGACGAACCTTTGATATATTCTCAAATCGCTTGCGCACATCTTCGGCAGTCCCCTGGAAGTCAGTCGGTATGAGTCGACCTTGGGCGTCAATTGCGAGACCTTCGGCGATTTCTCCTGGGGTAGCTGCGCGTCCTGTGCGTCGTTGCGCCCAACCTTTGTACCCGCGCGCCTCCCCAACATTCAACTTCGCTTGCTCCAGCCGGACCAGATGAGAAAAGTCTAGCGTCCATCTGACATCAGTCATGCGCCCGCTTTCGTAGCAATATTGAATCAGCTTCTTCGCCATCAGGTGGAATAAACCTTTTGGCATTCTGGTAAGGACTTCCATTCGTACTTCGTCGGACTCTGCCCTACGAAGACAGGCCAACAATGCATCAGCGCTTCGGTTGACGGGATGCATGAGTTGTAATAAAGCGCCATTGTAGCGGGCCCTTGGAGGATCAATGCTTAAAAATCGCAACTGGAAATCGGCAAAGAAATCCCAGGCTTCGACATTTATGTGACGCGTGTCATACCAGGGTAAATTATTCTCAATCCAGTGGAAGGCTCCAGAGATGGGGATTTTCGTTGCGTCAGTCCGCTCCTCTCGGTTCAACCGTACTACTTCCTGAAACATCGCAAGAGGCTCGTTGAGCCTGTTTTGTTCAGTCGTCCAGAATGCCCGCGCCTCCAGTAATGCCGTTAACCACGCGTTGTACCAGCGTATCCTACGATATTTCTGGTTCATGAGCCTGTCGTCTTTCGTTGCCTTGGGCGCATGTTGTATCTTCAGAATGTCCCACCAGACATCGGTCCTGCCCTCTCCAACGAGACAAAGCGCGGTAGCTTGGATGAGTTTAATCCCAAATGTGGACTCGATTGTGTCATGGTTGGCGGAGTTGAGGAGCCACAACAGTGCTTTTGCACCGGCATCATCGTTTATGAGACATGCTCGGAATGTGCTCGGGTCGAAGGTCTGATCCCATAGAGAGTCTGAGGGCCCTTCTCGGCGAATAGTGCGCTCCATCAAGCGATACAAGTAAAGCTGCATGCAGTCACCGGCAAGTGCAAGATCGAGAGCATGTGGGTCGTTTGTCAATGCCTTCAAAGGTTCTAACCTGAGATGTTCAGGTACTCGTGCTTCAATGTCCTTATGATCAAAAGGTGTGAGTTAAATGCCACAGAGCGATGCAGACTTAGAAGGCCTGAACGCGGGCTGTATCCAAAACCGATACTCACGGTCAGTGAGATTGTCATCCTTCCGTCTAGGTCGAGTTGAAGAGGTGATGCCGTTCCGAGAACCAGACGCACTCTCGGTTCGGCCAGAGACTCTTCGTATCAAGGTTGAACATCAGATTCGGTTCGGCCAGAGACTCTTCGTATCAAAGGCTGAGCATCGGATTTCTGCTGCGACGCTTCAGTGCATCTTGAACCGGACGAGAACGCTCTCACACCTGCAGAAGCAAGGAAATTGGGACGAAAATGAGTGACAGCACGACGGCAAGCAGCATGCCGTAGATACATACTCGTCCGTGGGGCCAGATGAGATGCAGCTTGAGCAAACGTGGGCGATTTGATAGAGAGTGTCAATGGTAGCGTGTGATGTGAATTATGTAAGGTAGGGTACAAGGTTGTAGCTGTGAAGGTTCACGCTTGAGTGGACTCAGTGGAGGAAGGAAGCTGTTTTGGCTCGAAGACGCTAAACCTTATTTGACTCCGCCATCTTGCCACTTCTGCACTTGCTTCCGCATGTTGAGGCAAGACTCTAGGATACATATACAATTCAAATTAGCTTCTCAAAGCATTCTTCCTCAAGCTCCTGTAAATACTGAGTACCTGGATACATGTAACTGGATCTACGGCCATTGGATTCAAATCAAGTAGCATGCTAACAGGGAGTGCACAATTCGTTTCGAAGTTTTGTGCAAAAAATGGTAATCTCAAATTACACAGGTAGATACACGACTATTCACAGAAGAAAAAGGCCATCAGACAAAAGAAACCCTCCCCAGAGTTCA
>Ga0265797_10012456_pt1 | contig 10420 bp, 14 predicted proteins | sample P2T30metagenome_FD_192433 | JGI IMG/M metagenome (GOLD analysis project Ga0265797, IMG submission 192433) | Plant litter microbial communities from East Loma Ridge, Irvine, California - P2 T30 | ecosystem: Environmental > Terrestrial > Plant litter > Unclassified | place: USA: California... | reverse complement strand
AGAGCAAAGACCGGTCTGTTATGTGGCTGACTGGCCGTGAGCGTGGTTGGATCTTCTTGTACGAAAAGCTTCCAGAGCCAACGAAAGAGTCGCCACGGTACACAAAGGCGGAGATGGATGAATTCGCAGCTAGCTTCGCAGATTGGCCTGTCAACGAGGACTTCACCATCAAGGACGTCTACAACAGCTCTACAGCAGGCATGTCGGTCTTGGAAGAGGGCATACTTGAGCACTGGAGCCTAGGACGGATCGTGCTTGCCGGCGATGCATGCCACAAGTTCACGCCCAACGCCGGTCTTGGCTTCACAAACGGCATCCAAGACATTGCATTGCTCTGCAACCTGCTGCATGATGCAGTGGATATGAGCAAGGACAACGATCTCAGCGAAGAATCTCTCCAACAAATCTTTCTAGGTTACCAGACTGCACGAAAGGAGGAGCTCGCATTCGAGTGGGGAGTATCTTCGGCAACGACTCGTGGCCAAGCTTGGGCAAACCCAATTTACTGGTTCTTGTCCAGGTTCCTCTTGCCTCTATATGCGATCCAATGGCTTATGCAAACATACCTTGCTGGTCCAAAGATGGCGCAAAGTAGAGTTCTCAATTACGTCTTTGGTGAAGACCGCATCAAGGGTCGCATCCCATGGGCGCATCCAATTCGCACCAAAGGAAAGGGACTTTAGGAGTGCTGATAGTCTTTTTGTATTTATAGAACGTTATCTTGATCAATTTCATTGCAATCACTCATGGTATTCCCATCTTTGGCTGTAAGTTTGGCGGCGCGGTACAATTGTGGCTTGGAATGTCGATGTACGAAGTCAGTGTTTGCCGCAGATGTGGTTCGTACATCCGACCAAGTAACATTCTAGGTATCCTTGAATAATGCACCTACCTATCGTCGCTAACCCTGAGCTCGAACGCGCGGTGGATCGCCACGTCGGCATCGCGCTTCTTGACGTCCGAATCCCCGAAGATGTTGTTGGCGTAGCGGTTGCGGTCCTTACGCCAAGCGGCTGCATCTACTAGGAGTGGCTGCACAATGAGTGCGAGACCATTGATGATTGCCACAGTGGTACGCAATCATCTCCTCCGCAACATGATGTCGCGCGGACGTTGCCATGAAGGTGCCGGGATTTAGAGCTTCAGATACTCCAGCGGAGTCCATGTCCCAACTTACCAAAACATTGCGGGTGGGGTATTATTCGTACATATACTGAACCAACATTTACTCAATCAACTATCTCAGCTTTACTTAACCATCAGCATAAGCACACATCGCCGAATTTCTGTCGTTCTCAATAGCATTATCAGCCTTTTCTCCAACACAGCTCATTACACTTTTACATTGTCTTTCATGTGCGGTCGCCTTCACCAATGCGTTACCTCTTTTATAGGTTTTTGAACGCATCTATATAAATTGCTCTTGCAAAACTTTCAGTAAAACTTGTGATAGGGACTTCATTCATCTGCTCACACGCGAGGATTCTAAATTGGATTATGGTACATACGCCGCCCACGACTAACGCAATACATAGGCGACCCAAGCAGGTACCTAGGCTTACCCATGGTTCATTTGATGCTGAAGTTTGCAGACCAAAGTTAAGTATGAACGATCTTGTACACACACAGCCTTTCCATCCGCCGCAAATATTCTAGCGATGGGTCTTCAGATAAGCATCTCCGTCAACGACTCGTTAGTCATATGTTGCCAACGTACGAAACGAGGCGAGTCAGACAAGCACCCGCAGGAATTCTCCGACATCGAGCAACCCAACGCAGTTTCATAAACTTTAGGATCTTTTCAGTCACTGAGCGTCGCTTCAACGCTCGCCAGATTCAAGAGCCACAGTCACTCCATCGTCACGAACACATCGAATGTAGCAGGTGTTCGTCCCAGTCAACAAGCTATAACTTACATCAAGTGCCATGCGCACGACCATGAAATTGCACAATGGCTCCTATTCTGCATCTACATCCGGAACTTGTTTCACCAAGTTGAGTACTTGAATCTATGGTACTCTTGAACTACCGCTCCGAATTTTATTCCATTCGAGACTATGACCAGCAACCTTTGATAAATTGTGAATGTCTCTAGAGCAGTACAAAAGGTCTCGAAGCCGCCCTACCTTGCTCCTACACAACCGTCACTACAATTACGACTACTAAAACAGAAGCTACTATCGAAACTATAACGAAAAACCTAGCCGAATACCATAGATTTCGAGATTAACAACCACTGCTACCAATACACAGGTGTTCTTCACAATCTACCAGATCCGGAGTACATAGCTGCCGCACCACATTTCCCAAACGAACAGTCCTACGCCTCCTCTACAGCTTCCCTATTCTCTATTTAAAAGCATCGGCATGTGTGACTACGAGAGGGTATCATATCTGGGGTGCGGCCACACTAAGAACGAATTTCTTCGGAGCTGTCGAGCTAGCAAGAGCGGCTTCCAATGCTCAGACTCGAGAGTAGTGAGCAGGAAGAGTACTATGGCGAGGTGTGGATTCTGCTAGGTCGCTATAATCTTGTGGAGGGACATTAGCGGTATGGCAAAAAGGAACGGAGAAGTATCTGGGATGCGAGACGCATGCGCGGGAGGTAAATTGGAAGATGTACAGGACGAGATGTAGCGGATGATTAGTAAACAATCGATTGATATTGAGCGATCTTGGATTAAATCAAGATACCTTGCACACGCAGAAGTCGTCGCTAAGCCGGTCTAATACTTTTGAACCCACTTAGAGTACGTGTTGTTGATAAATGGTTCAGTGACGTGGCGCCCGCTTGACGGTTACCATCTATACTCGTCCACATTCCAATTGCGCCCTCCACTTCGTATCACTTTTACTCTTCTAACCTTTCCGACTTGCTCTTGTTTTCTAAGTTCAAACCCCAATCGTAACGTTGTGTGCTCACCGTTGTGCCGCAAATCTTGGCATCGAAATAGATACCAACCTAGTGCTCTGAATATGGTGCTAACGACTGGATTGGGAGACATTGTTCATGCTTGTCCCAGCGCGACGCGAAAGACAGGTAGGTGAAGTAGATCACGATGGCGGCAACACAAAACATTGCTACAGGATTGCTAGGTCGAGATCTTGTTTTCCTCATGACATCGGAGTAACCCATGGATGTAGTTGAAGGTAACGTTGTTGCGCAAATCATCCGGAGGCTTTGTTTGAAGTCCTTTTAGTTGGATAAATTGAAAGAGAATGGAATCGAGATGTGCGCGGCTAAAGAAAATAATGTGGATATTACATGGAATAATTTATCATCTCGCTTATGATCGTCCCTTCCTTCTCGCTTATGAGCGTTTCTTCCTTCTCGCTTATGATCGTTCCTTCCTTCTCGCTTATCATCGTTCCTTCCTCTCAGTTTAGCATAAAAAAAAACATACTTGTGACGTCTTGTTCCTTCTCCACTTCTACTTGGTCTCCACTCTCCTACTTCCTTTCGCTCTTCACTTCTTGACATACTTGTAGTCATAGTGATGAGCATCAGTAAATGGTCCACCGTGCATATCACACTTCTGCGACAGCTAGAATATGCGAACATTAGTGTCAGATCGCGTCTCACAAATCTTCTTGAGCAGGAGTTCATACCGCCTGGGGATCCTTATGCTTGATCATGGAAGAGCCGGGGCAATGGGGCTGGCACGTATACTTGAAGTGGATGTCGGTGCAGCCGCATGCAAACTCTACTGTGTAAGTTTCGCACATGGTGGAGTAGCGATGGAGTACTGTGGTGAATATGACCGAAGAGTTGGAGTCGAGAGTTGAGAATCTGTGATGGATAGACTGTGTCTGGTACTCTTTGTAGTTGGCAGTGGTCAGGATAGTATCGGTGATGCAGAGATAGTTGTATATGTTTATGTGGTGTGTATGCTGAGTAAGATACTTGAGTGTTTTATACTCGACTCCGTAGCCGTCACTGGGAGATGTTTGTCACCATACTGTGCGTATTCCACATGCGTTCGTCTGTTATCAATGTATGTCATTGACTTAGGTGCTTTGAACAACAAAGACGTGCTGTAAACCTGCTTGTCACATTCTATCGTTGGACTTGAATGGTGGGAAGACGAACGCAACTTACGTTTCAGGTCCTTGAACATCCTTCTGGAGACCAAGCGCTCATGTCTTTGAATGACGAAGCGATCAGTCAGCGCACATTCCCTATCTGAGAATCACGTACATACAGCAACAGGTGTCGATTGTAACGTGTGCGGCTACTGCTGCACGAGACACTGGGGCAACCTGAGTATGTTCTGCAGTGCGAAACTACTTGTCATTACAATACGTGAAGGATACCACAGTCAATCCAACATTTTCCTGTGACAGCAGCAGCATACATAAGGCATCGGAACCTGCTTCTTTGTGTATATGCAACATACAACCACATCCACCTCTTCCAACATCCCATCCATCACCAAAGATAATAAACTTCCGATCAGCTACATCAACGAACCATATAAAGCCGTGATGTGTGAGTTGTACAAAGTCAAATATGCATGCGGGCACGTAGCCGTCCGCCCCTTGCACACATGCAAACCCCGTAAGTCAACTTTCTGTATCGTAAAAACTACTTGTAACAAAGATCTCTGACTTTGCACGCGGGCATCTAGATTGTGTCCAAATGGTCAACGTACCCGGTCTAACATTGAAGACTGAGAAATGCTGGAGGTGTGGTGGGCCATTTGACAACGGGATCTCTCAGGCGTATCGAGGCTTCTAGAGAAGAGTGTCTGAAGGGCGAGTAATAGACGAAAGGAGGAACAATGAAGATTTGGAGAGGTAGAATCAATGGAGAGAGCGTGACTAGGCGTCTCCAGAAGCCAGCTTACAAATCATGACACTGCCAAATCACGTTTTGAGACGTTGCCCACAAGTTCGTATGCCTGTTACATCGACTCTGCATAACACCCCCTGCAGCTCGTCGGACTGTTTTGTGGTTACGGACGACGTCCAAGAACAGTTCTAGTGTTTTAGGAAGCCAGATTTTGCAGTGGGTTTGGGCGCTTGCTCTCACCTATCGACGCTCGGGCAGCAAACGCTCTCTCGTATCTTCCACCTACCATCTCTGCCATCGACACCCTCCTCTTCCACCAAACACACGACACTCACGTAGATCGTAGCACTCATGGCAACAAGCTCGATTCCCTCAGCTCCAGGTACGTGCAACCAAGATCAACTGCTTCCTTGCACAAACTTACTGACTCTCCTCAGCAGGCAATCCATACTATACCATCCGCGCAATCCCCACCAAAGGTTACGGCTGCTTCGCACTGAGCGACCTCCCCCGCGGTACCCGCATCCTCTCCGACACCCCGCTCCTCGTCGTCCCCGTCGCCGACTACATGCTCTCCGACATTGAGAAAGCGTTTGCAGAGTTGACGCCAGACCAGCAGGCGCAGTACCACACTCTCCACTCCAGCCATGGCCAAGATCCCAAAGGCTGGCCCAGCCGCATCCACGAATCCGTCCTCCCAAAGGAACGCACGCGAATCGAGCAACAACACGCCGCGCGGACAGGCAAGGAAGCGAGTCTGATCAGCATTTTCCAGACGAATTGCATGGAGATGAATGCTGGTGCTGCTGTATTCCCGCACGCGAGTCGGTTCAATCATTCGTGTAATCCGAATGCATGTTTTTCGTTCAATCCGTCCACCGGTAGAGAAGATATCCATATCATGAACCCGGTACGCGAAATGCCTATGCTCAGTACAATGGGACACATGTTGCTGACTCCGCTCAGATCTCTGCTGGTACCGAAATCACCTTGAGTTACTGCGACATGATGCACGATAAATCACTGCGCGCCTACGAACTCAAGCACTACGGCTTCGTGTGCGACTGTCCTGCTTGTGCCGATGACGAAGATGATGAAGAGAGCTTTGGAGCCAAGAGTGCGGAACGCAGGTTCAGGTTGGCGGAGTTGGAGAGGGAGACGAGGTTCTTTAGGGGGGCAGGATTGAGTCAAGGAAGCGAGCAGCAAGACTTTGTGAAGAAATTGTTGGAGTTGGCGGCGCTGCACAAGGCCGAGGGGGACTATAGTGCTAGGTTGGCTGCTGTGTAGGTCCGAGTCATTCCCTCATATACTTATTTGCTAACTTTGACCAGATTCCTCGATATCGCCCTCATTTGTGAGATCAAGGGCGATATGCACATGGCGGACGTGGCTGCAACCAAGGCGCTCGAGGTCAAGAGAGATTGTCAGGGGGAAGATTTTCCTAATTATGGCAGGTATGCTGATGTCGTTCATCGTGTCAAGGCAAAGGCCGCGCTGCAGCGTTGATCATGGACGAACATGAACTCAAGGATGAGAATTGGTGTGTGACAGACTCTTTACGTTGGCAAAAGTTGAACGATGCACTACCCGAGGTACGTCATGGAAAATAGAAAGAATTAAAGCAATAGGTAGAACACGGCCCTCAGCGTGATGATGTTCCATGGCGTCGTCGCCTAGCGCCACATCCCCTGCGATGCGCCGGCTGAGACACGGCTCGCACCACGTCAACACCACCGATCGCGAGCCCACCGCCCCTTCACTGATCACGCATGCATCCATCCGCGAGGTCTCGCAAGAACAAAGTCACAGTGCTTGACTGGAGTAGCGCAGCCCATGTTGATTGCTTGGCTAACACTACAGCGGGAGCTAACAGGCAGGTTTCATGAGCCGCTGACGTCGACTGCTGTGTGTACCTGCGTCTCAAATGTCGCGTCCGCGTCGCATGTCTGGCCGTGTTTCGGGTCCTTTGTTCAAATAATCTACCCTTTCGTCTGTTGGTTGCTAACCTGATAGATTCCATCTACGATCTATTTACGACCCGTTTTTCGTATTCAACGTTGCTGCGCCTCCCTCCAATTATTGAGCGATCACCATTTCAGCGCAACTGCTAGCTCCGGACCAGCTGGCATCCGTGGAGCTGAGTAACCCCGAGATAAACAGCATACATAGCAACAGGACGCGCCTGAGTCGACACATTTGCCGTCGCACGCTTCTGGACGACAGAATGGAGACGTCAGACACCCCCAAGCCCACCGCCGCCGCCGCCGCAGCACCAGCACCCATAGCGACTTCGGTGTCGCAGCCGCCAACATCGCAACTTCCCTCACCACCACACTCGCAAACCAGTCACCCCGCCGATGTCAATACCAAGATGTCGCTCGACGCCGCGGACAGTATGACTCCGCCTTTCTCGCCGTCGAGCCAAACACCAGTCCTGCAAAAGGAACAAGAGGAGTTCGAGGGCACCGTCGACGTGAACAACGACATCCCGAGCGAGAAAGACTTGGCCAAGGTAGAAGACCTGTTAGTCCTGGACGCGCAAGGGCAGAGCAGGCCATTCAAGGAGCTGTACAAAGCACCCCACGTCGCCTCAAGACAGCTGATCATCTTCATACGGCATTTCTTCTGCGGCGTAGGTCCTCCAAGCCAGACATGCACACCTCCACCTTCACCCATGGCTGTACTAACATGCTCTCTCCAGAATTGTCAAGAATACCTCCGCACCCTCGCCTCGTCCATCAAACCCGACGACCTCCTCTCGCTGCCCACACCGACCTTCATCACCGTCATTGGCTGCGGAAGACCCGAACTCATACCCATGTACACAGAAACCACCGGCTGTCCGTTTCCCATATACGCGGATCCCAGTCGCAAACTTTATGACCATCTAGGCATGACGCGCACCTTCAATCTAGGGGCGAAGCCGGAATACATGCAGACCAACGTCCTCATAAACTCGGTCCAATCCATCTTTCAGGGTCTCAGCACCGGCAAAAAGGCGCTCAAAGGCGGAGATTTCAAACAAGTGGGTGGAGAATTCTTGTTTGAGAATGGCGAGTGTGAGTCATTTGTCTTTTTGCAGTACGAATCTATAAGACGTATGCTGACAAGGAAACCGGAAAATAGGTACCTGGGCGCATCGCATGAAGACTACGCGAGGCCACGCCGAAGTATCAGATATACGCAAGTTGATTGGATTGGATGGATCGAGGCCCCCGCCAAGGAGAAAATGGAGTCACGACGTCAAGAAAGAAAAAGACAAGGACGGCGAGGGCAGAAAGAGGGCGATGAGTTGGGGGAGGCTGAGGAGTAAGAGCAAGGGTGGTAAGGATATTCCGGGCGGTACGGATCTGTCTAGGGGTTCTAGCAAACGGTCGACTCCGGACAGGATACTAGAAGAAGACCCGAAGAAGATGGAAGCAGGTCTATGACACGGAGGACGATAGGGAAGGGTGTGTGGCGTTTAGGGTGGGATTGGTTGCATAGCTCTACTGGCGTTACTGTTGCAATATCTTTGCTGCGAATGAAAGCACTTACGTTCAGTCATAGGCGTGCGATGCATTGCTGAATGCCGTATATATATACATGACCCTGTCGTATCCATCGTCCCAAACGGGCAAGTAGATCCGCAGCTCAAGTGCCGAGACAATGACGAGACTACCAATTCTCCACATGTAGCTAACAAGCCCGGACCACGTCTCTCCAAATTCACCAATTGTAATCAAGGGCGCCCAGAAGCCTGGCCAAGGCGACTATTCCGAGCCAGCTCCAAGTTTGAGCCTCAAGTCGCGAGTCTCACGCGTAGCTAAAGCCGAACCGTGCCCGCGAATGAGGGGCAATGGAGGGGCAGCATGACGATAGCGACCCCACAACGCTCGAATGAAAAGCTACCGGAGCCGCTCGAGCTATCTGTAATAGCTCGCTTTTCCCCTCACTACTACTATCAGTTAAATACTCGAGGTACCTCTCTACTGAACTGCTCGATACACACTTGTTGATATACACAAACTATCACAATGCCTGCTGATACCGTAGGAAAGGTATGTCTCCCCCATAAGCTCTCGTCCCCATGGGCGAGGGGTTTATGCGACGCGCTGGATTGCGAGCTGACAATCATGATATAGACTATTACCTGCAAGGTGTGTACAAGTCGCGCTTCTTACCTCTCCCCGAGGGGAAAAACCATGGCGTTGTTCTTCTCATCTCCTCCTTCTAGCTCCAAATACGTTACGAGCCTTGGCACGCGGATCCGCATCGCCTCCGCGACGCAACAACGTTCAGGCGGATGTCACCGGAGAAGAAGAGAGCTTCCCCAAACCCAAAGCCCATGAAAGCGGGGGGTAGTGTGCTGTAGAAGAAGAGAACAAAAAAGCAAGGCTGACAAGTTGTAACAATAGGCCGCAGTGGCTTGGGAAGCTGGCAAGGACCTCTCCATTGAGGAAATTGAGGTTCTGCCCCCTCGCGCACACGAAGTTCGTATCCAGATCTACTACACTGGTGTCTGCCATACCGATGCATACACCCTCTCTGGCAAGGACCCCGAGGGTGCTTTCCCCATTGTCCTTGGTCATGAGGGTGCCGGTTACGTCGAGTCGGTTGGTGAGGGAGTTACCAATGTGAAGCCTGGTGATCACGTTGTTGCGCTCTAGTAGGTCTTTTCCCACCTTGTTAATTTCCAAGCGCTCTTGCTAACGCTCTACTAGCACCCCCGAATGCAAAGAATGCAAGTTTTGCAAATCCGGCAAGACGAACCTCTGCGGAAAGATCCGCGCCACACAAGGAAAGGGCGTCATGCCTGACGGCACATCGCGTTTCCGCTGCAAGGGCAAGGACCTCCTCCACTTCATGGGCACATCCACCTTCTCCCAGTACACAGTTGTAGCCGACATCTCCGTCGTCGCCATCGAGGAAGACGCCCCCATGGACCGCACCTGCCTGCTCGGCTGCGGAATTACCACCGGCTACGGCGCTGCCGTCATCACGGCGGGCAAGAACGGTGTCGAGGAGGGCAGCAACGTCGCCGTCTTCGGCGCTGGCTGCGTCGGTCTGTCCGTCATCCAGGGCGCGGCCAAGAACAAGTCCGGCATGATCATTGTAGTCGACGTCAACGACGCAAAAGAGGAATGGGCCAAGAAATTCGGCGCTACACACTTTGTCAACCCGACTAAGCTTGGTAACCAGTCTATCCAGGAGAAGCTCATTGAGATGACGGATGGTGGCTGCGACTACACGTTTGATTGCACGGGTAACGTTAATGTTATGCGCGCTGCGCTTGAGGCGTGCCACAAGGGATGGGGTGAGAGCATCATTATTGGTGTGGCGGCTGCTGGTCAGGAGATTTCTACTCGTCCGTTCCAGCTCGTTACCGGTCGTGTGTGGAAGGGCTGTGCTTTTGGTGGTGTCAAGGGACGTACGCAACTACCCGGACTCGTCTCTGACTACAAGCGTGGCGACCTAAAGGTTGATGAGTTCATCACCCACCGTCAACCACTCGACAAGATCAACCAGGCTTTCGGCGACATGAAGGCTGGTGACTGCATTCGCTGCGTTGTCAACATGCGCGAATAACTACGCTCGGGCCCCCCTGAAGATGTGAATTACCAAAGACCCAAGTTGTAAAAAAAAAAA
>Ga0265797_10012454_pt1 | contig 10420 bp, 18 predicted proteins | sample P2T30metagenome_FD_192433 | JGI IMG/M metagenome (GOLD analysis project Ga0265797, IMG submission 192433) | Plant litter microbial communities from East Loma Ridge, Irvine, California - P2 T30 | ecosystem: Environmental > Terrestrial > Plant litter > Unclassified | place: USA: California... | reverse complement strand
AAATTCTTTGGCGATCTTATACCAGCTGTGAATGCAAAGCGTTCCATCCATTCTCTTGGAACCTTGGTCTCTGCAGCATTGTTTGTATACTTCAACAGCCCAAGAATGTCAAACCTCTCCCCACTCTCGCCCCATTCAACTCCGCAAGTTGTTCGAGAGCACCAGCTGTAGCTCACCACAACGAATACGTACTGAACGGCAACCATAACTCACAAAGTAATTCACAATGACACTTCATGAGGTAAGCTGAACCAGATAGGACGCCTTGAGTGGCGCTGACTTTGATGCAGGATCTGGGCCCCAACCTCACGGCGACCGTCCTTGTGACAGGGCTGCTTGCCTTCATTACCATGGGTATGCGGGCGTATGTCAGGATCACTAAGCATAACTGGGCTCTTGAGGACTGGGTTATGGCAGTAGGATGCGTATGTATCTAACCTCCACAGTCGTCGAGAACACACGAGCTCACTCACCACAGTTGCCTCTCATGACACTGACCATCGTCACCACCATCGGCTCCTATTACGGCATCGGCGCCAAAGACAGTACTTTTGCTAAGCCTGGCAACCAGAAATACGTCGAGACAGCATATTTCGTGAGTTATCATCCAGTGTAGCACGGAATTGGTCGGTCGCTAACAGCATTCAGTGGTTCTTCCTCTATGAGGTCTTCTACTGCACATCCATCATCTTCGTCAAGCTGAGCATCGCCTTCATGCTGAACCGGATAGCCGGCAGGAGAATGGTCTACATCTACATCAACTACGGCATCATGGGCCTCTGCGCGGCGACCAATCTTGCAGCTATCCTATACATCATCTTCCAGTGTTGGCCTGTGGAGTAAGTACAAAGTAATCCGGCATCACGTGGCAATGCTAACCGTATACTTCTCAGGGCTGCTTGGAGGGCTGATCTTATGGCCGAAGGGACCTACTGCCAGCCTCCAGTGTATTTGCAAAATGTCTACTTCTTCTGCACTTCGGTCAACATCTTCACCGACTGGGCTACTGCGCTCATGTGAGTTCCTCACGATTCTGCTATTGAGTAGGCACTAATGTAGACCAGGCCAATCGCTCTGCTCTGGAACGTTCAGATGAACAGGAACACCAAGATCTCAGTCGGTGGCATCTTGAGCTTGGGTATCTTGTATGTTACTTCATAAGCTTGATAGCTATTCACCGCTAACATTGCTTTAGCACATCCATCTCAGGCTTGGTCCGCCTGAAATACACTGTCGGCCTGACGAGCAGCCACGACTATCTTTGTAAGCACCACTACACTCTCATCATAACGCGGCACTAACATCACATGAAGACGGCCTCGCCAACATCCTCATCTGGGGCTACGCCGAACCCGCCCTCGGCATGCTCGTCGGCAACATCGCAACCCTCCGCCCACTCTTCCAGCGCCTGCTACACCTCGGTTCAAGCGGCTCTCATCAGCCTCGCTCGGGTACACCCCACGGTGTCAGCAACCCCGATCGTTCGCACCGCTACAAGCCTTTTGACACCGAACTCGAGCTCGGCACGGTCGCAGACAACCAGGATACGCACATGCCAGCAATCAAGGTGCACGCGGGACGTGTTAGTGTATCGAGCGATAGCGAGAGTCAGAAAGAGATTCTGGAGAAGAACGATCGGTTTGTTAATAACAACAAGGACAGCATTGTTGTTAGTCGGCATGTGGAGATTAGCCGCTCGTGAACGGGCCATGGCTAGCGGATGAGAAGGTATCTCAACACTCTTGCGCGATATCTCAAAGGCCTCCATCGCAGTAGTCGCCGCGATACAAGGGTTGCATGTATTATATTTCCCGGTCTAGCTAGATCACGTCATGTCACTTTCGGTAACCGAACTCTCTCTTTTCACCCTCGACGAGGTGCTTCGTACGCGACTGAGACAGCCCTACTCATTCTTCACTCAAGTCCCGCCGGTGCTGCTGTGTAAGGGATTCTGATCCCGCTGTCTTCTTTGATCATACCATCCGTGTAGTTCATTCTCAGATCCTTCAGATACTTGCTAAACCGATTGCCAACGTTGATAGCATGCTTGAGATGTGAGTACTGGAAAGGTTCTTCTTTGAACTGAGCCAACTGCCTCGCAATAGTGATCGCGTTGCGAATCTCTCGTCCGTTCATCGATTCCTTGCTCAGATCGTCGATGTGGTCGAGGATATCTTCCAGGTCGTCGGAAGAAGATTCATCGAGCGTTTTCATACGCGCGATGAAGTTGCGCCAGAGTTTCTTCCGCTGAACAAGGCCAAGGTTATCGTAGTGCAGGGCTAGTTGAATACGAGACTTAAATGCTGCGTCAACTGTAGGTTTGTTGGTTAGCGAGACTAGCGTAGCTGGGAGTTCTCATGGGTAGCGTACAAGTACCAATGCGGTTGGAAGTCAGTATTAGAATGCCATCATAGTCCTCGAGGGCACGGAGGAACACGGATACTAAAGCATATCTCTTCAGGTCTTTCATGTCGCGTTCCACGAGGAAGACATCTGCCTCATCTAGAAGCACGACTACGCTTGTTAGCACGGTTCTGTAGTTACATCCATGCGAGGTAATTTACCACAGTCCCACATTTTCCCTAGCTGGAATGTAGCGCGGAGTCGCCGATCAACAACTGCAGCGTCTATTCCTACGTTACCACAAGTTACGCGGAGCAACGGCTTCTCTGCGAACTCAGCAACACCCTCAGCCGTGAATGTCTTGCCGGTTCCAGGTGCTCCATGCAAAAGCATGATCAGTCCATTGCCTTTGCCAGCCGCAAAGTCTATAGACTTCTTGGCGTTGATTTGCTTCATGACGAGCGCTTGCACCAGTTCCTTGGTCTCTGAATCAGCGACAAGATCCTTGAAGGCTTGCTTGTTCCATACTACGTCAGTAATACGGTCGACGAAAAGCTTCCTCCAGTGTTTCTCCTGTAGACTGTGTGCCATAATGGTCGCTGGCACGACCAAAAGCGCGTCACCGTCTTTGGGTGGTTGATATCGAGCCATTGATTCAAGATGTAGTTTCGCAACCTCTGAGTGTGGAAACAGCAGCCTGTATGCCTGCGTATCGACCATGTATCTTTCCTCAATCTTTTCATACCTCGTTAGTTCATGCAAAACTCCATGAAGTTCTGGTGATTATACACATACGTTGTAGAGCTCGTCCTCCTTAGAGCGTATGTAAGACACGAGATGTCTGTTTTGAACCGAACAGAATGTTCTACCTCTTTTCTCAAGCAGTAATCTCATCTCTTCGCTCGCATATCGAAAAGGGTAGAAATTGAGGTCTCTGATTGCAATTGTCTCTTCCTCATATCCCAGAGACATCTTGATGTTCGTGCCAGTCTCATGTTTTGCGAAGGAGCCGTCAAATTTCCAAAACCACATTGAAACCAGCCAAGTATAAGTAATCAATTTGCGACTGGATGCAGAATTGGTGAGAGAACCATATCTTGGGATATGCTTCCTCTGGATAAAGTCGGACTCCTCGTACTGAGATTCGTCGGGCGTGATCTCTTGACTGATCCAGCTTGTAGCAATACATGCCTGGGGAACATTACCATCTGACCCGTTACTGACGAGGACATCCCCAGGTTGAATGAGGTATTTGAGGTGTTTACGCGATACTCTTCCTTTCTCCGCTTGGAGCTTCGCTGAGTCGTATTCGTGCCCATAGCTTTTGTCAATTGCGGATTGCAATTGCCTGATCAGGTTTTGACTGAGTACGTCAAGGTTGGGTAGTATTTCGGGAATGAACGGTGCGCTGTAGTACATGAAGAGATACGGTGCCGGAATTGGCTCTCCAGGGTCGAAGTACGGGAAGTAGTCGCCAAACTTGGGTATCTGCTGGACTAACTCCTTCATCGCATTCAGCATGTCGCCGGCTATGATCGAGAGATATTCATGCGCGGGTTTAGGAGATTGGTAGACACCATCCTTGGTTTCAATCTTACTGCGATCCCAAGGTGGGGTCTGTGTGTATTCCTTGTAGATGGCGAAGGCTATCTCGGGATGTTGGTCCAGATAGTACTCAATCTTCCGGATCGGATTGTTAGCCAGTAACACGACGCCAGATCCTTCAGCGGGCTCCCAACGCGGCTCATCCAAATACAGTGTCTGTCCAACTTTGTAAAAGACTTTACCGGTATACGCTAGCACCGCAGGCTGAGAGGGTGCAGACTTTTCGCCGGTCCCATGTCGCAAACGCTCGTTTTCAACTCTGAGGGCCTCTAACTCATCCAACACCTCTCTCAATATACTATCCCTTTGTTGTGTACGAGACGTGTCTACCCCTGACGGTGTCGCACGCGGTGGAACAGATTGCTGCCAATTACTCTTGTGTTGACGATACTTCTCTTTTCGTCGCGTCCAACTGGTTGATAGGTTCCTAACATCCTCGTAATACCACTTGGGCTTTACCACGTGGTGATGACGGTGGACCCAATCGGATAGTACTGGTGAAGGTGAACGACTTCGTGACGCTGGTGATGGCGGCGATGGTTGTAGAAAGACAGTCCTTTCATCGGGAACATTTTCGTCAAAATGCATCCAGTCCAGATCAGCTCGAGCATCATCCTTGTGGACTGCACCTGTACCGTCGGGAGAATGGAAGCGATCGCGACTCTGTATATGTAAGTACATCCTATATCACCACTTGTACTCGACAGATCGCTTACAGGCAGAGTTCTCCTCACAACTTCCGGAATTTCCCTTACAGATCCAGTCATGTCCGAGGTGTCTGTGGTGTCAGAGCGCCTCGAGACATCTTGCTCGCTTTCGTGCTTCGGATGTTGCCAGTCTAATTCTTCCGCAGTCGTCGCATCCCGCGAAAAGGGAGCATGACCCCTCAGCGCATCTAAAGATTCCGTATCCCATTGCTCTTCCATTCGCACTTTCCGCCGGTCGGTGGGGCCCCGAGGCCCACGATACGCCACCCTCGTATTTCTGGGTGGCTCGACGATGATGCTGCGAGAAGATGCTGACTGTGGTGTTGCTGGCGCTTGTCGATCCATTGTTGTTTGGCTGTGAAGGATTGCGCGACGCAGTGACTCTGGAGATGATGTTCGCACCCAGGTGCGCGCTTATATGGCAAAGCCTTGTCGCTCAGCCTCAGTGCATACAACCAATACCTCATTTGGGGGCTGAATGGCTGCGCCTCAGCGGGATGGAGGCAACCATCCCGCCAGGTATCACATGTTGCCTCTCAGCCGGATCCATCCTCTGCTTATCGCAAGTTTCTACGATGCGTCTTTTCGTCAGCAGAAACTGACATTATTCACCCCTATCGTGCATCATTTGAGACTGATCATCTTCAATGCAGTCGCAAAGTCGTTGATACTTGAATGCGCAGGCCAGCTCCCGACCCTGCGGGTTCAGCCGCGGATGCCTTTAAAGAGGCGCTTTCCGTCTTCCAGCTGGATCCCCGCACCTGCGCCAAATTTGACAGAGTCCAGTAACTTCAAAGTGTCAACGACCTGGAAGGCATCCTTAACACTGCACGATTCAAGTATGAGCGACAACATGAGGATAAAAAGGTCACTAAGTGGTTGTCAAAGCTATCGTCGCGCATTTGCCATTATGGCCAAAACTTTGACGTCCTCGTCCAGCACCACCCTGAGTACGTCAGCCTTGCATGGGGGGCAATGAAGTTTTTCTTCGTCGTACCTACTGCTCTTCGATATATATGAATCACAGGCTAACAGCCCGTGTCAGTTAGTGGAAAACCATGGGAAGCAACTCAGAGTCCTTGCAAAAGGCCTGAGCCAGATCGCGGACGTATTACCGCGCATAGAATCCGCAAACATCATCTACCCTACCGATCGCATGCACCAGGCGGTATCCGACATATATAGTAAAATCATCCGGTTCTTCCTTCGGGCGGAGCGTTGGTATCAGCAAGGCAAACTGCGCCATGCGTGGGAAGCCCTGAGTCGACCCGCCGAGCTCTACTACAACGACTTGGTCCAAGAAGTCGAAGAATGCACAAGATCGATTGAAGTATTGGCGAACGCAGGCGCTCAGGCGGAGCAGCGCGATATGCATCTAGAAATCCAGGAGTTGGGCAAGAGGCTGAAAAGCTCGGAGACCCTACAAGAAGTGCGGGGACTGCTCATCTGTAGGCTATCCTTCAGTCAACATTGCTTTTTCTAACAATGCGCAGCGTACCAATCGATTCAAACGAGTGCGAATCTGGACACCAACCACCGCCTGACGGATCTCCAGCTGAACCAGATCATGGATTTCCTCTCTGGTGCCAACGCGCTAGATCCGCTGAAAGCCCTGCAATACCGCGCTTTCATGAGTGCTCGCACCAGAGGCCGTCGGTTGAAAGAGGAGACGGGGTCGCAATTCTGGTCAAATCCGAAGTTTGCCGCCTGGGAGTCTGCATCATCACCGGCTATGATTATGGTGAAAGGCGAGTATAGCACTCGATTCCAAGTCCAGGGGTTTGCCGTTGATGTCATTCACGACCTGCGCAATCGGACCGTCCCCATACTCTGGGCCCTGAAGTCAGTATCGGCGCATGGTGCATCTGCTGCATCGACAGTAGACGTTATCAAAGGACTGATATGTCAGGCAATACAGCTCAATATTTCACAGCAGACGGAGCGCTCACTTGCGCTGAGTTGTGCGCAATTCCGTGCAGGCGACTCTGTCGAGCAATGGTTCGACCTCTTAGCGAGTACGATCGCTAGCTTTCCTCAGCTCTACATCATCGTCGATTTGGAAGCTGTGGGAAGTTCATATCTCCAATGCACTTCCTGGCTGTCTCAACTGGCCGCTATGTTCCAACGACATGCTTCCGGAAAGTGGATATCGCGGCTTAAGATCTTGCTGATTAGCTATGGATCCATGTTCTGGCAGCAAGACGACCTGCTCCACTTTCGGGATGTCGTCGTGCCTGCACGGCAATCTCACACTAGTTCTATGCTTCAAGGTCGCCTACGCGGATCTGTCTTGCCCGGTCGCGCGCGGTCAAATCCTTCGAGAGGAAGCATGCATGCACGTTTTGTTGGCAGACGAGGGTGCCATTCCACACTCGTAGGAGGCTGAATGATTCTTCGATCCCACTTTCGTGAGCATATTTGTAGTGAATATTGTCACCGCTGCGCGATCTCTTTCGATTATTGCTACAGAATTACCCTTTGGCCCGTATAACGACAAGTCAAATGGCGCGACCCATATATGGTCTTTGGGACTGATTTGTTTTGAGGAAGCGAGGAAAGAGCCAAGCTCATCGCGTTTTTTTGTGCCTTTTGGTGTCTTGTTTGGAAAGTCGTACTTTTGAGATTCAGTAACAGTTCAAAGACGCAGCGTTATACGCAAAAGGTGAAATGGCACTAGTGTTCTTGCCGCTAGATCCAATAGGCGACATGACCTGCCGATATTGCGTTTTCAAAGATCGCCAGCAAAGCCAAATTGTGCACCTACTACCAGTCACGATGGCTGTCTCATAAGACGTGAATATAACACTTTAGATAGGACATCATTACATTTGTGACGCCTGCATTCTTTCTCGACATGTGCTTCTGGTGTCGAATTCTCCGCACATGTCTGCAGTGGGGTAATTTTGGGGGAAGATATGCTCGATGGCATCATGGGAACGTGTCTCAGTCACTGGGAGGAACGTGTAGTAACCTATGGTCAGTTTTAAAACAGCAGGACACACATTGTTTTGTCTTTGTCGTTTTTGGAAATCCCGAAAGGCCGCGGCCATCATAGACACCTGCGAAGTTTTGAATTGGATGTGGTTTGGAAGATGCGAAGGACGAAAGAGAACAGTCGAGATAAAGACGCGTTATATACAAGCAGCTCAGTGCCCTGGGGCTATTGCATAAGGCTCTCCAGCACTGAGACACGCGAAAACAACATGAGCTGGCAGTTGTCGTGTATTTTTAGCCGAAGGAGGAGCGCACATGCCATGGAGATCGCATTGTTTTGGAATGATACCAGCGGCAAAAGGTATCTCAGCGCGCATCGATCCAGCGAACCGGATCTTGGACAATTCGGCGGTGACTCGATGTAGAAGTACGCCTGAGTACATAGCGGGTACAGAAAAGCCTTTCTAGTTCCGTGGGAAGAGAAACTCAACTCTTTCATTCAGGTAGTTGAGACGGTTTTGAGAAGACTCGAAATTCCATGCCCGATGTAGGTCCACCGTACTAAGAGAGAAGGCGACAGGCGAGAACATGGAATATATGCGACTGATCTTTGAAAGGCGGAAGGAGCAGAACTTCATGCCATTTTGCGCTGGATGTTTTGAAAAAAGCCAAGAGGCTGTGGATGTAGAGAACAAGAGTGTGAAGAAGAAAGAGAGGTATTTATACCGCCGGCGCGGGGTCCCAGGATGAGATACGAAGCCGTCGGGGCAGTAAGTGCGCCTCATGTGGTTTTCATATTTCTCTTTGGACGGAATTGAAGGTCTGTATATACCAACATGCGTCGAGAAGCCCGTAGTTTTGGAAGTCGCAGAGAAAAGATCATGCAACGTGGGAAGGATTCTTTTGGACAATATTGGCAGTCTGTCACTAAGGACTTTCACATGGAATGCTTGGTTGTGGTTTTGATCGCAGGACGCGAATAACATGGTGCGCCATCGCAGTGTTTTGGAAATAACTCCAGGGGCGTGTGATTGGTAGGAAACACCATCGGATGGGCATCCTTGATTTTAGGGTGCAGGCGAGAACTCCATGAAACGTGAGGGTCTTGAGTTTGGTCTCGACGTCCACTCATGCGGGCTTTCTACTTTCCTTTCGGAGAAGGCAAATGAGTAATAATGGATGATAGAAAGAACGGCTGGGAAAGAAGACAGACGGTATTTATACCACTCGACGCACGCCGCGCTCGAGCTAGTGCGACTAGTGGGTTTCATAGCGCTGGTATACCCAAACGGCCTGCATACACTCGCGCACCACCGTCCCGTATTGAGAAAGCCTTCATGGGTAACTCTTGTTGTTATTCATTAGCATTACACCGACCTCAAGGGTAACTATTGGCTTTGCTCATCACAAAGCTCATCCCGGCTATCGCAGAGAAGCATCCCCACTCCCTCTACTGTCCACCAGTCTGATTGTCCTTCTGCTCCATACCCACGCTCCTGCCGCCGGCCTTCGTTGTGTCGCCGACAAAGTTGCCCGCCGCTATTACAACACGTTAGCACCATCTTCATCACCCTTCCCTTGTCCGTTGCACCATTACTCACCTTTAGTGGTATCGCCAGCACCCTGCGTAATACCCGTAACAGCGTCACCGAGTCCCTTACCACCAGCCGCGACGACATTGCCAGTCGCATCAGTGACGCCTTGGACGCCCTTGCCGACGGTGTTTGTTGCGGCGCCTAGAGTGTTTCCTGGACCGTTAGCAATGAATCCGCTCTCCAAATTGACCCATTACTCGGGAAGGAACGAATTGCGATGAGACGTACCGAGACCGCTGGCAGCGGTGCCGAAGAAGCCCTTCTGTTGGTTGTTCTGGTCGGACATGATTGCTTTGTGTGATAGACTCCTGCTGTGATTCGAGTCGGAATATAGAGTCTGATGTGAAGATGTCTGAATTTTCGGTTTAGGAAGTGTTGAGAGTGAGGTGTAATGTGCTTACTTCGGCCAGCCTGATGTTCCGATATGTGGTTGACCACTCTGTCCTTATGACGTAGCCAGTTGCGCCATCCTCACCTGCATCCCTGCGCGCTGCCCCTCACCTGGGAGTTGCGCAAAGACGCGCAACGCTCCTGCCGTCTGCAAACGTCCCGCAGTAAGATTGACGTTTACATCACATCACATCATTGGCGTGGAACGTGCGTTCAACGGTTCCAGGGGCGGACGCAGACTTCCCTTGGCCCAGGCGCATTACAGACAGTGTCACAGAAAGTGTCACAGACAGAAGCAGAGTCATAATTTTTTACCAGTTTATTCGAACTAGATCAAGCTATTGCACAAAGAGTCATCTCCTCGTAGATCTTGCTTTCGTGTACGCAGGATCTTTTTCGCAAGTGCATGCCTAAGCAAGTTTGCTATCGTCGGCGGACACCGCATCACCAAGCCACCACTCTCTGTAAGAGGCAAAAAGAAGGAAAGGAGGATAACATGCGCATAAAGGGGGAGCGGGATTGGAGAGACCTCCACAGGAAGACGCGGTACTCCTTCTACCTCTTGGTCCTCCCTACCCCAAGGAAATCGCAGCGCAATGAAAAGATGGAGGACTGAGGAAAACTTGGCCAAAATGCCCACCCAGAGCGCTCGTGAAAAGCGTGTGGTGTAGACCATCCCCATCTTCAGATCCGGAACGCCGTCATGAAGCATGCGCATAAAAAGAGTCATCGAGGCTTGTACCAACCAATGGTTTGAACACCCAAACCCATTTCGTGAGACCGGCCGTCAGACAACAAGGAAACTTTTGAAATCCACCGCTCTTGAAAGTCGCAGTAATGAAACCC